>Ga0302321_100002299_pt1 | contig 16392 bp, 9 predicted proteins | sample Fen_T0_1_FD_202505 | JGI IMG/M metagenome (GOLD analysis project Ga0302321, IMG submission 202505) | Peat permafrost microbial communities from Stordalen Mire near Abisko, Sweden - Fen_T0_1 | ecosystem: Environmental > Terrestrial > Soil > Wetlands > Permafrost | place: Sweden: Abisko...
ATTCTTTGTCCTTTTCCTTCGACGGCTTGGCAGGGGCTTTGTACGTCGTCTCGGCGCGAATTCCGGGGATTTGCTTCAGTATCCCGATACCGGTTCCGCCCGTCGGGATCCTGCGTCCGCCCCTGGCACAGATACCAGCGGTTCCCCACAAGCTTGAGTATCTGTCCGACACCAACGACAACGGCCCCATTCGCGCGGCGCTGCTCGGAATCGCCAGGGCGTCGCAACGTGGTGACACGGTCACCGGTTCGGGCTCGATGGACGTCACCCGTTATGGCCGCATTCTGCGCGCGCGCAGCCTTGTCGATATTCGTGGTGCCGGAATCTCTTTCGACGGCACCTACTACGTCACCAGCGTCACCCACGACATCAAGCGTGGTGACTACAAGCAGAGTTTCTCGGTCGCCCGCGAAGGACTCGTCCCCATCCAACAAACAGCGACGGTGTAACCATGCCAGCAGAGCACGACAAGAAGCGCTACGACAAGATGTACAAAGGCACCATTTACAACAACATCGATCCGGAGATGCGCGGTCGCTGTCAAGTGACCGTGCCCGAAATCAGCGCCATTCCACTGCTATCGTTCGCGGACGTCATCTTCCCGTTCGGCGGCATGCAGTCGGGGATGTATTCCACCTCGCCGCTACCAGGGACCTGCGTTTGGGTACAATTTTCGGGCGGCGATCTCGACAAACCTCTGGTCGTGGGCGGGCGCTACGAGAATCCTCTCGAAGTGCCTGTGCTCGCACAGCTCACGCCGCCGGGACTGGATCACAAGCAGATTTCCACGCAAGCGCAGCACACCCTGGCGATGAGCGATCTCCCAGGGCCAACCGGAGGCTTCACCTTCATGGCGCCGACGGGAGCCTTCATCAAGATCAACTCGCTCGGCGTGTTCATCTCTTGCGGCGCGGGACTCGGACAGATCGCCGTCACGGCCAACGGTGTCGACATCAACGGCATCGGTCCTGCTGCCGGGCTGTCCATCAGGTAGGGGAAGCGATGCCAGGGCCGCTCTACCACGTCGCCAACACCACCACCTGCATCCACGGCGGAAAGGTCATGACCGTGCCATCTGGCCCCCGGGTGTTCGTCAACGGCATCGATCCGGTGGCGACCGCCAGTGATGTCTTCGCAATCGTTGGGTGCGTCTTCACGACACCAGCGACCGGACCTCACCCATGTATTACCGCCACGTGGCCCGTGCCCGCGCTGCGCCTCACCAGCATGGGCCGACCGCTGCTTCTCGATGGCTCGGTCGGAATGACCCAGGCGGCTGACATGGCGCCGCAGGGTCTGCCGCTGACCAGTGTCAACCAACCACGTGCCGTCGGAACCTGAGATGCAGATTGCCTTTCCATTCGGCGTCAACGCGCGCGGCCGGACCTCGGAGACCGACGATGATTCGCACGTGCGTGACCTCATCGAGCAGGTGCTCTTCACCTCACCCGGCGAGCGTGTTAACCGTCCCACGTTCGGAAGTGGACTTCTTCAGGCGGTGTTTGCGCCCAACAGCGACGAGCTGGCGGCAACGCTGAATTTTCTCGTCCAGGGCGCTTTGCAACAGTGGCTGTCCGACCTCATCGTGGTCCAAGGCGTTGACGTGCAGAATCTGGATTCGACGATCAACGTGACGGTTCGCTACGTGATCAAGCAGCAGAACGCACAAAGGGTCGCGCAGTTCACGCGAACGGTGTAGGGGATGGGCGCGCAATTTCACTGTGGGAGCCAGAAGCGTCGAATACGCATCCTGTCGCCTTCGGCGGGCGGCGGGTTCCTGAACGGCATCGACTTCCTCGAAGTACTCGACGACAAGGCGGCGCTGCTGCCCTCGCCGCGCCAGCAGACGCTGCTGGTGCGTCTGTTCCAACCCGTCGCGGCCCTCGCGGCGGACAACGTGCAGATCGACGGCGGCGTACGAACCACGTCGATTCACGTGCAGTGGGCCTTCCCCGCTACCAGCGTCCCGCCAGCGACGCCAGCCGAGCAGGCGTATTTCGCGGCTTTGCCCGATCCTAATCGCGTGCTGGTGGTGCGCACTGACGTCTACGGCGACTTTTCGATCTATCGACTTTCATTGGTGGGATCGGTGGCGCAGGACGAGACTGACCCGCCGCCCGGTTTCGATCCCGTGCTCTCCCACGTCGACTTCTCGTTCAAGGTCGAGTGCAAGTCCGACTTCGACTGCGAACAGGACACTGCGTGCCCACCGGCGGTCCTGCCGGCGCCTCAGATCAACTATCTAGCCAAGGACTATGCCAGCTTTCGGCGCGTGCTTCTCGATCGCATCGCGCACACCGTCCCCGACTGGCGCGAGCGAAATCCCGCCGACATCGGCGTCATGCTGGTTGAGCTTCTGGCGTATGCCGGCGATCAGCTCAGCTACTACCAAGACTCGACCGCCACCGAGGCGTACCTCGGCACCGCTCGCCAGCGCATCTCCGTGCGTCGGCATGCGCGCCTGCTCGATTACTTCATGCACGAGGGGGTGAACGCCCGCGCTTGGGTGTGCGTGGAAGTCGGCGGGGTGGTGGTGCTGAGACACGACCGCAGCGACGGCGTCACAGCCTTCACAACAAGAATCACTGAAGGTCCGCGGATCGACGCAACCCCCGCGCAGCTCGACCTGCTCCTGCAGACAAAGCAGGCGAGCCTGTTCGAGCCGATGCACGACGCGATCTTGTTTCCCCCGCACAACGCGATCGACTTGTACACGTGGGGCGACGACGGCTGTTGCCTGCCCGGGGGAGCGACCAAGGCCACGCTGGTCGACGACGACAGCGACCCGAGCAAGCGACTCCTCCTCATGCCCGGCGACGTACTGATCTTCGAGGAATGGCTTGGGCGCATGGCGCCCCACCTGGCTGCGGACGCCGATCCCGTGCGCCGACAGGCCGTCCGCCTAGTCAGCGTCTCGCCGCAAGCCACCACGACCGGCGCCGGTCCGGCGTCGCAGCGCCTACCTGGGGTGGCCAAGCATGATCCGTTGACTGGCGCCGCGATTGTTGAAATCGAATGGCACGCGGACGACGCGCTCGCCTTCCCTCTGTGCGTCTCAACCACTGCCGAAGGCGTGCCGGTCGAAAGGATGAGCGGCGTGCGCGGCAATGTGGTGATGATCGATCACGGGCGCACGCTGAGAGCCGAAGCGCTGGTGCCAGCCATGCCTCCGGCCGATCTCAAGTACCAGCCGACGTTGAAGTGGCCGGACATTACGCATGGGGTGCCCTACGTGCACGAGGACGCACTCGGGCTTGCAGCGGGCGCGACCTTGCGCCAGGACGAGCGAGCGACCTTGCCCGCGGTCAAGCTGACCGGCAGCCCGGAGCCGTGGACCCTGGTACATGACCTGCTTCGATCCGATCCCCTGGCTCGCGATTTCGTGGTCGAACTCGACGACGACGGCGCGGGGCATTTGCGCTTCGGAGACGGCATCCTCGGCAAAGAACCCGATGCGAACCTGTCGGCCGTCTATCGCGTCGGCCGCGGGCGTGTCGGCAACGTCGGTGCGGAGAGTCTCGCGCAGGTGTGGTCGGTTGATCCGGGCATCAAAAACGTACGCAACCCCTTGCTAGCGGTGGGTGGCCTCGATCCTGAGCCCGCCGCCGACGTTAAAGCCTATGCGCCGGAGGCGTTCCGAGTACAAGAGCGCGCGGTGACCGAGGCCGACTACGCCCTGATCGCCGAGCGTCACCCGGAGGTGCTCAAGGCGTGCGCAACGCGCCGCTGGACCGGGAGTTGGTACACCGTCTTTTTGACCGTCGATCGCAAAGGCGGCCGCCCGCTTGACGAAGCGTTCCGCCAAGAGCTGGTGGCCTTCATGGAGACCTATCGCCTGGCGGTCGAAGATGTGGAGATCGCACTGCCGATCTTCGTTCCCCTCGATATCAGGTTGGTCGTGTGCGTGAAGCCCGGTTACTTCCGTGCTCACGTGCAAGCGGCGCTGCAGAAGGTGTTCAGCAATCGTCGAAACTCCGACGGTAGCATTGGCTTCTTCCATCCCGATCGATTCACCTTCGGGCAACCGGTGTACCTCAGTCAGGTGGTGGGGGAGGCGATGAACGTGACCGGCGTCGACTGGGTTGATCCCGAAGATCCGAGCTTCGTCTTCCAGCGTTTCGCAGAGCTGCCTGCTGGTGAGATTGCCCTGGGCCTCATCTCGATGCAGCAGCTCGAAATCGCACGGCTCGACAATGACGCCAGCCTTCCAGAGAACGGTCGCATCCAATTCAACCTCGACGGGGGACAATAGCCCGTGAGCACCAACGACATCATCGCCCAGGAGATGAAGGACGCGCAGGCGCTCGATGACTGCCACTGCTGCGACGTTCCTGCCGACGCGCCGATCTTTAACCGCCCGGGACTGTCGGCTCTCGCCTATCGCGTGGGCACGTACACGACCTTCTTTGAGGCGATGAAGGCTCAGCTTTCGCTTGCCCAAGCACCTACCGCCGGTGGGCGGCCGCTGGCGGCGCTAACGACCCGCGACCTGGACGATCCGGCGATAGCGCTGCTTGATGCGGCCGCGGTACTCGGCGACATTCTGAGCTTCTATCAAGAGCGGATCGCCAACGAGGGGTTCCTGCGCACAGCAGTCGAGCGGCGCTCCGTCCTCGAATTGGCACGTGAAATCGGCTACGAGCTGAACCCAGGCGTAGCGGCGTCGACCTACCTGGCGTTCATCGTAGAGGCGCCGCTCGTGCCAAGCGCGGCATTGCCCATGCCGTCGCAGATTCCGATCGTGGCAGGACAGAAGGTGCAAAGCGTACCGGGCCCCGGCCAGCAACCGCAGACCTTCGAGACGGTGGCACCGATCATCGCGCACGTCGCCTGGAACGAGATGCACGCGCGCACCACCCAGCGCCAGGAGCTCGCGGTGGTGGGCGGCGCGCTCTACCGGATCGATCCGCAGAGCCACCAGGCGTTCTACGCTCAAGCATTGTGGCTGGCCGGTACAGCAACAAATATTCGGATTGGCGATCTGCTTTACGTGAGTGTCGAGAATTCGTGGGCGCAAGATCCCGTTTCCGGCCTGAAGCACGGCATCGCCTGCGTGTTCGTGTCCAACGTCGAGATCGACTATCAGCTTGGGTACACGCGGGTCGATCTCGACCAACCGAGCGATGCTGGCCCCGCGTTCTCCATGCCGGCGCAGTCAAAGGGCGTCGTTTCCTTGGCTCCGCTCGATCTGACGTTTGCGAACGTTCGCGACGCCATCGTCGGCCGGGACTGGGACGAAGTCGATCTGCGCGCCTATGTCGCGATCCAGAAGTGGGACGAGGACGAGGTGCTGAAGTACGTCGCCACCGCGGTGGCGACCGCCCCGGCAGCCGCGGAGGTATTCGTCTTCCGCCAAAAGACGGCGATGGCCGGCAACAACGCGCCCTCTTCCGCCACCGTAGACGCGCAATACACGGCGCAGGGTATTGACAATCCGTGGGGTAGCCAGGGTGGCTGGGATAATCCGCAAAACGACATCTATGGCTACAGCGATCATGATCCGAAGATCTGGTTCGACTATTTCTCCGTGGACATATTTCTTGATCGGGTGATCGCGTTGCGGGCGGGAACGCTGATCGCGCTCGGCAACGCGACGGTTCAGCCTCCCCGGCCGTTCGTTATCGCTGGTGTCATCGACGCTAGCCTGGTCGCGTTTGGAATGAGTGCCCGTTCGACGGGGCTGCAGTTGGCCAATCCCTGGACCGACCCGTCCCCATTCGTGCCATACGACTCATACCTATGGAGCTTGAAGATGCGCGACACCACTGCCTACGTGCAGAGCGAGAAGGTCGCGCTCACCGAGGCGCCCATCGATGAAACAGTGGGTGGCGGCTCGCAAGACCAGACCACGATCGTTCTCGATCGCATGATTCTCGGGCTCGATCCCGGACAGAAGCTGGCCCTCACCGGCGTCGTCGCGGTTTCCTCGGAAGTTCCGAGCGGCGTCGTGGTGACAGAGCTTTGCGAACTCGCGCGGGCGGTCCACAGCCGCGGCTACACGATTCTGCACCTTGCCCAAGCCTTGCAGCACACGTACGTGCGCAGCTCGATAAAGGTCAACGGCAACGTGGCCTCGGCGACTCACGGCGAGACGGTGATGAACGAGATCCTGGGTAGCGGCGATGCATCCCAGAAGAACCAAACCTTCCAGCTTAATCGTGTGCCGCTTACCTATGTACCGGCGCCGACGGCCTCGGGCGGAGAGGACACCCTGACGGTGCGGGTTGACGGCGTCGCCTGGCAAGAGGTGCCCACGCTCTACGGCGCTGGGGCTCACGACACGGTCTTTACCGTTCGCCACAACGACGACGGATCGACCGTTCTACGTTTCGGCGATGGCAACGTCGGTGCTCGCCTGCCGACCGGCGCCAACAACGTCGTCGCGACGTACAGGAGCGGTCTGGGCCCCGCCGCCAACCTAGCGGCCGGAGCGGTCGCCATCCTGACCAGCCGCCCGTACGGATTGAAGAGCGGTGTCAATCCGGTGGATGCCGGCGGAGGCGCGGCGGCGGAAGTCCTGGCCGATGCGCGCATCAATGCGCCACGCACGGTGCGCACGCTCGAACGGGTCGTTTCGCTCGGAGACTTCTCCGACTTCGCCCGTGGCTTCGCTGGTATCAGCAAGGCTCAGGCGGTGCCGTTGTGGAGCGGCGAGAGCCAGGTCGTGCACATCACCGTCGCTGGAATCGGCGGTGCGCCCCTCGATCCCAATGGTGCACCATGGGCCAATCTTGTCACCGGCATGACCTCGGCGGGGGACGCCGCGCATCCGATCAAGATCGCCAATTTTCTACCGGCCTACTTCAAGTTGACCGCGAATATCGTCATCGATCCCAGGTATGAGGTTGCGGCGGTGATGGCCCAGGTGACGGCCGGGTTAACGCAAGCGTTTTCGTTCTCGTCGCGTGAGCTGGCACGAATAGTCACCCAAGCAGAGGTGATTGTCGTCGTGCAGTCTATTCCCGGCGTCATCGCCATCGAGGTGATTGAACTCTATCGGACCGACGGAAGCCCGGGCGTCGGAAGCACCTTGCCGGCACACGGAGCGCATTTCAACAACGGATACATCGTTCCGGCGGAACTGCTCTTGCTCCATCCGATCGGGCTTGCCCTGGTGGGAGCGCATCCATGACGCCAAACAAGCGCGAGCGGCTGTATGACCTGTTGCCGGCGATCCAAAAGCTGCGCGACGCAGGCAATGGGGAGCCGCTCCGCGCACTGCTGTCGATTATCGACTCGCAGGTCGACCGCATCGATGGCGACATCGCCAGGCTCTACGACAACTGGTTTATCGAAACTTGCGACGAGTGGGTGGTGCCGTACATCGGCGACCTCCTCGGCGTGCGCGGTCAATACGCTTTCGATGAAAAGACAATCAGCATGCGGCCGTTCGTGGCCAACACAATCGGCTACCGGCGGCGCAAAGGCACGCTATCGGTCATCGAGCGGCTGGTCCAGGACGTCACAGGTTGGCCCGGGCGCGCCGTCGAGTTTTTCCAGTTGCTAGCGACCACCCAGCATCTCAACCATCTTCGTGCTGTCGATTTGCGTACCCCCGACCTTCGCGATACCAATGCGCTTGCTCTCATTGACGGCCCGTTTGATCGGGCGATGCACTTTGCCGAGGTACGGCGCATCGCCTCGTCCCGTGGAAAGTTCAATATCCCGAACGTCGGAATCTTCTTGTGGCGTTTGCGTGCGTTCGAGGTCGATCGGGCGCCGGCGATCCCGCAGCTTGGAGTGGGCCCTGGACGCTACACCTTCAGTCAGCTCGGGTGTGACCAGCCTCTCTTCAATCCACAGCGTACCGATCTCGACCCAGGACGGGTCGTCGAATCCGCTGTGCCAGGCGCGCTGCGCGCGCGGGCGCTCTACGACGAGAGCGAAGCGGCCCGCACGGCGTTGCAAGAAGCCAAGCCTCCTCGGTGGGTCTACTTTGAGCCACAGCGGCCCTCTTTTCGCGTGTTTGACGTTCTCGATGAGATCGCGCCGGAACTGATTCAAATCTGCGATCTCTCTGACTGGGCCACACTGCCACCCGCGAAGAGCATCGTTGTCCCCGATCCGCCCAATGGTCCGAAGGTCGAGACGACCCGGGTCGCGGTCGATCCGGTCCTCGGACGGGTTGCGGTCGTGTCAGGCGCCCAGCCGAAGGCACTCCTCGTCAGCTACTGGTTTGGATTTTCGGCGCCCATCGGCGGCGGGAGCTACGCGCGCCCTGATCCAGCCACGGATCCATCGCTCACTTCCTTCGACGTCTCGGCGGTCGATCGCACCCAGCTTGTGGACGGCGGTTTGATGGCCGCGCTCGGGACATGGGTGGCTGCCGGCAGACCGCCAGCGATGATCGTGATTCACGACAACGCCATCTACCAAGTTCCGGATCTGGCGGTTCCGGCCGGTGGCAAGTTGATCCTACGGGCCGCGGATGGCATGCGGCCGGTGTTGCGTCCGACGGCACCGTGGCAGCTGGAGCTGGCTGCCGATGCGGCCTTGACGTTGAACGGCCTCGTCGTCGAAGACCAGCCGCTCGTCGTTACCAACAAGCAGGCGTCCTCGACGGTGTCGGATCATCACCTCGCCCTCGTCGACTGCACGCTGGTTCCAGGGCTATCGCTCGACGAGAGCGGCACTCCTCTCAGCCCGGACGCCGCGAGCGTGCAATTCGCCGCAGGATCCCAGGGACCTCTCATCCTGACCATCGCGCGTGCGATCGTGGGCCGACTCGATCTGCGCGCCGGTCCGTGCACCTTGGCCGTGACCGACACGATCGTCGACGGGTGCGGCGGTACGCCTGACGCTATCGGGGGCGCGGGCGACACGACCATCGACCGGGTCACCATCTTCGGCTCGGTAACCGCGCGAAGTGTCGAAGCCAGCAACGTGCTCTTCGACGGCACCGCGATCGTCGAACGCACCCAGATCGGCTGTGTTCGCTTCAGTTTCGTGGCCACCGGATCGCAGCTCCCACGGCGCTATATGTGTCAGCCGGATCGTGCCCTCGACGGGGCTGCTATCGCCGACGCGCCGCTTATCCGAGAGCGCATGAAGCCCTCCTACACCTCGAAGCGTTACGGCAACCCGTGCTACGCGCAGCTGGATGCCTTTTGTCCGGACGAGATCAAGACCGGCGCCGCTGACGGCGCGGAGATGGGCGCATTCCAGATGCTGCAACAGCCTCAACGTATGTCCAACCTAGCCGCCGCGCTCGCAGACTATCTGCGGTTCGGGGTCGAGGCGGGAACTTTCCTGGTTACCTAGGAGCAGAAGATGAAGGCCGATTTCACCCGCGACACCTTTGCACCCGAGAAGCGCTACAACCGCGTCGTTCAACAGCAGGGGCGGGTGCCCCTGGACGCCGATTGGAACGAGCAAACCGCGATTCAGGAACACCACGACGAAGTTGAAGCGGTCGACGTCATTGGCCAAGCTGGGTTTCCGCAGGGCCCGTCTTTCCATCTGTCGGCGTCGCCCGATGGGCTTGACCTGTTCGTCGGCGATGGCAACGCATACGTCGACGGCGTCTTGGCCGAGAATCGAAATGGCTCGGTGGAGGTGCTCGCTTTTCAGGCGCCAAACCAGGTGCAGCTCCGCACGCTCATCCTCGACGGCGTCCCCTTGCGCGCCGGCGAATGGGTGAACGCGAATGTCGGCGCGGCGCAGCCCTGGTTCCGGATCCAGACCGTTGATCCTTTGAAACAGACCCTTACCTTGATGCCGAACCTGCCATCGACCCTTCCCCCGATTGGCACCGGCGTTTGGGTAAAGCGTGTCGCCAGCTACATCATCCAGCCCGATTGGTACTTTCCCGACTTCGTCACCTTCGGCGCTGCTCCTGCGCTGCCGGCACTCGATACGAATGCGACCTTTCTCGCCTATCTGGACGTGTGGCATCGGCACGTCACTGCGCTTGAAGATCCGCTCCTGCGCGAGGTCGCGCTCGGGGGATCCGACACCTGCACACGGCAGAAGACTGTCTGGCAGGTCAAGCTTCTGCCCGGCGATGAAGGCCAGACGATCGATTGCTCGACACCGCTGCCGACCGAGGTGTCGACGGGCAGGATTGCCGCCCGCGCCCGCATGCCGTCAACTGGCGACACGCCCTGTGTGGTCTCCCCGACCGCGCGCTATCGCAGCCTGGAAAATCAGTTGTACCGCGTGGAGATCCACGATCCCGGCACGGTGGGCACGGCGACCTTCAAGTTCAGCCGTGACAACGGCATGGTCATGGTGTCTTGGCTCACCCAGACCGGCACCGATCTGGTGGTAAGTTCGCTCGGGCGCGACAAGGTCCTCGGCTTCGCCAGCGGCCAATGGATTGAGCTGGTCGACGATACGGTCGATGAGTCACAGGCCCCCGGCACTCTCGTCAAGATCAAGAAGGTCAATCCGGCGACGAATACCATCACCATCGACGACACGACGGTCTACCCGTCGACGGGTCGGGGTTACGACATTACCAAGTTTCCCCGGAACCCGCGCGTGCGGCGCTGGGACCATGTCTCCTCGGTGGCTGCCCTGACCGTCGTCCGTCCAGCGGGCGACGGCTTCGTGGATCTCGAACAGGGCGTGCAGGTTCGCTTTGAGGACGGCAATTACGTCAGCGGCGACTACTGGTTGATTCCAGCGCGGACGATCACCGCGGACGTCGAGTGGCCGCGCAATGAGGTGAACGACCCCATTCCGCAGGCGAGACACGGCATCAAGCACCACTTCGCCCGGCTCGGTGTCGTGACCATCGCGGGAGGCAAGATCACGTCTGTCTCGGACTGCCGGCCGCAGTTTCCGCCGCTGACCAATCTTCCGGCGGAGGGGGACGGCTGCTGTTGCGGCGTCACGATCAAACCGGGTGACGATCCACAGCGGGCCATCGACACGGCGATCGCGAAGGCGGGGACACAAAAGATCGAAGGGCTGAACATCGAGTTCGCCGCCGGAACATTTCAGCTTGGTGCCCCCATTCGAATTTCAGCGCCGGAACTTGGCCATGGAAATCTGGTGGTGCGCGGTTGCGGCGGTACGACGCGATTGATCGCGGCGCAGCAAGAGAATGTGTTGCGCATCGTCGGCTGGAAGTCCGCGACCGTCGTCGACATGTACGCCGAGGCCGGAGTCACCGATCAAGGCGCCGGGCAAAGACAGCGCCCCGACGTCGAGCCGCCATCCGAGGCGGATCTCAATCGACATCTCCTTGGCGTGGTCTGCATCCGCAATTGCGGGTCAGCCCGCGCCGAGCGCCTGGAGCTCAAGTGCGCGTCAGGCCCGCGGCGTCAGGCAAGTTGCCTGAGCGTATGGAACGACGAGCGCGGGTTCGTCCGGTCGCAAGGCTACAATTCGGACCTGGTCGGCGCGTCTTGGATAAGGGATTGCCGCCTGGAAGTGGGGCACCTGCAAGTCGGCGCGCTGCTTGTCAATCAAATGCGCGCCACCGTGGCGGACAACCTGATCACCAGTTATCAGCCGTCCCGAGATTCAATCGGAGCGATTACCACGTCACGGGAGTACCTTTCTCTTTACCGCAAGCTTGTGATCAGGGACTTGCAACTGACGCTGGCGGGCTCGGAGTCGCCGCAGCCCATCGTGGCAGGGTTGACCAATCACACCCTGGTGCTCGGACGAACGCAGATCTCTTTCCGCGCCGACACCATGCTGGGAAGCGCATGGCAGGGTGTATTCCAGTCGGAGGCGAAGCGTGTCTTCCCCTTCTTGTTCAACCGGCAGCCGGTGCCCGAGACACCGGGACGATCGAAGGCGTCGCCTGGCAAGTCCGGCGCGCCTGTCAGGTCCAAGGCTACCTCCTCGATCGGAAAGCACACCGAGCCGTCCTCGACCCGGCTGGTAATGGCCCTGGATCTGCAGAAGGCTACCTACAAGGTTCGAAACCGGATTCAGAAGATGGCCCAGACTATTCTGGCCGCCGCCGCCGGGCTGCCCAATGTCAAGACCACGCTGACCGAGGATCAGCTGCAGCCATTCAAGAAATGGCTTGTGACCAGGCAAGCGAGTCTCATCTCGGTCGCCTCGGCGGGGATCGTGATCGGAGGAAGCAGCGGCGGCGACCTGCGGGTCATCAACAATACCGTCGCGGGAGCTCTCGACGGCATTCACCTCGGATTTTCGCACAGCGATGGGCCGGATGATCCCGCCGATCAGGCCGTGCGCATCCAAGTCGAGGGCAACTCGGTGGTCGTGCAGATACCGCGCGAGATTCAGCGTGGTTTCCACCGCGGTGTCTTCGTCGGCAACGGCAGGTCGATAACCGTCTGTCGCAACTTGGTCGTTGTGAGAACCGCCGCCGTGGGCGAAAACGCCGCGCCGACGGTCGATGGCATTTCCGTGAATGGGGTCGACGGCCCCGTGGTCCAGGTGACTGACAACGACGTCCAGGGTGCCACCGTCGGTATTCGCACCGAGCTGACGCGGGATCCGCAAAATCCAAGCGGCGACATGCAGTGGCGGGTCGCCAACAACGCCACCTTCGGTTGCTCGACGAACCGAGTGACTATTCCCGTCCCAGGTGTCGTCGAGACTGGAAATACACCGCCGTAGATATAGGCCTGCGGGACTCGAACCCTTCCCCCTAAGGGGCTGCTACCAACAGAGCAGACCTATTGGGAAACTTACTTTCACACCTGCCTTGGGTCAAGCAGAGAAATGTCTAGCGATGCCACATGGCCCCGCCGCCGACGTGTCGAGTTGTTGCGTGCGGATCCTCCGGCACGAGCTGCATTCGACCGATGCGCGTGCCGGAGTGCTCCCACGTGAACCCCTCGATTTTGGGTCTTCCTGCTTGAATGTCCGCAAGTTGAGAGGGCGTGAATGGATAATTCATTTTACCCTCGGCGATAAGGGTCCGGAGATCTCGGGTCGCTGCCCGCATCTGTGACGTGTATAGGGACTCCGAGGACACATTGGCATAATCGCCGGTGCCCAGCGCCAATTCTTTCGGAAGCTGCGTCTCGTACACCATGACATTGTCGAAGATGGGCACGCCGCCTTGGTCGTAGCCGGTCCCGGGGGCGGGCCGCCGATCCGCCCGCGAGACGTTGGGGTCACTCTTCTTGGGCAAGGTTTTCGACGTCGCGTCGCCAGGACTGTCCGTGAGCGCGTCTCGCATGGCCTGCCGATTGTGGGGGCCTTGATCGGCATACCGTCCGGGAACGAACTCGGGAGCCGGGGCGATAGGAGCAGCGGCATCGAGGGACACCGGCACGTCGGGCTTGCTCGCGCCTGCGCCGCTCGGCTCCCAGTTCAGATGCAATTTCAGCGTCGGCGCGCCGCCGTCGCCGCCAAGCACGATCATGGGAGATCCCTCGACCGGCTTGTAGCTGATCTGGCCGCCGTCGCGCCCCACCGGGACCGGATCGCCTGGTCCGACGAAACCCCAGCTGGTGGGCGCCTCGCCGGGGACGGAAGTGCCGCCGCTGCGGCTGGAGGACCCACCCGCTAGGTCGACCATCTGGACTTGGGCACGCGAGGGGAGGTCGGGCGTTCGGGTCCAGCCCCGCGCGTCCTCGACCCCCATCACGGTCTTGAGGACCAGTGTACGTCCCAGATTCTTGCCGGGCAGCTCGCCGGTGGACACGCCCTCGATCCCAAGGGGCAGGAGGCTGGACCCGAGATCGAACGACCCGGTCGCGTAGTGCCCCTGGGAGAACTCGTCGGCCGCGCTGGAGACGCCCACGCCCATCATGACCGGCGCAAATTCAGGGAAGAGCGCCAGCGCGCCGCCCATCGCCGATCCCTCTGCGGCCTCACCCCAGCTGATTTTCTTGCGCGTGCCATCGTATATCTCGGCCCCCTGACGCGCGACGCTGAAGCCGCCGCCAAGGACCGCCCCCCCGCCGACGGCCGACAAGGTCACTGTGCCGGCGCCGTAGGTGGCTGCGAGTGGCGCCGCGACGACGGCGGTTGCGACCCCCGCGCCGACCTTGATCGACGTGATGGTGCGGTCTGCGCCGACCGAGACTTTGTCCTGGTGATGGGAGAAGCTGCTACCGCCGCGCGCGATCGCCGATCGCACGTGTGCTTCGGCCTCTTCCAGCTCCTCGGGCGTCTGCGCTTTGTCCATCTCGTGGAGCGCGATGGCTAGGTCCTGCCTCGTCGTCTTCAAGATTCGATCCGGATCGTCGAGGGATACACCGCCCAGGGCATGGGAGGGCACCGACGCCAGGTACGCGAAGCCGTCCTGGGTCTCGTTCCACGCCTTGATGCCACCCGCGAGGAAGTCGACCCTCTGCTGGGCATCCGGAATGAGCTTCTGCTTCTCGTCCTCAATGTGCTGCTTCCACTCCACGTCATCGAGCAGCTTGCCGTCGACCAGTCGCTTGCCGCCGTTGGCTTGCAGGTACGATGTTCCGCGCAAGATACGCTTTATTTTCTCCTCCCCAGGCGCCGGCAACCCGATGGGCTTGCCGTCCCGGTCCCAGGTGGAGAGTCCCGTATCGGGCGAATAGATGCTCATTCCCCCCTTGTTGTCCGTCCAAAGTTTCATCCCCTGCGCCCAGGCCGGCTGTCCGCCGAGCCATGTGAGATCGCCTGAGTTGGAACCGCCACCGTCGGTTTTCCAAGGACGCGGAAACCTCTTGTCCGGGTGCTTTTCTTCGTAGTCCTTGATGGCGTCTTCCAAGAGGGGAACTGTTTGAACGGGGGCGAACAGGCTGCGTAGGACGGGCGGTGGGGCTGCGGGTTTACGGTGCGGAGCCAGCTTACGATCGTCGGATAGGGCTTGCCGCTCCTTGAACAGTGCGGCGATCTGTTCCGGTGAGGTCGAAGATGCCGCAGTCGCTTCGTTCGTTGCGAGGAGCGCGTCGATGTCCTCGATGGTCAAGGGATCGCGCGAAAGGCCGGCGTCGCCAGCGGCCACGTGCAACAGCTCGTGAGCGAGCAGCCCCTGTCCGGCCCAGGTCGCCGGCGCGTACTGCCCGGCTCCGAACACGATATCCCGGCCCACGGTAAATGCTCGCGCCCCAACCCCAGCCGCCGCACGATGCCCGGCGGGGTGATCGTAGACGCGGACTTGCTCTCTTCCGCCGGCCCGCGCGCCGAGCCCAAATGGCGTCCCGTCGAGCGGTTGCCCCTGGGTAAGCGCGGCGGCAATCAAGGGGGACATCGCCTGCACGGGAGCGGGTGGCTCGACACGCACGTTGGCGAGATTGAAACCAGCCGGCGGGAGATGGTGCAACCCTGATCTCGGCACGGTCGCGGTCGTGGATCTCCGCGCCTCGACCGTCTCGCGCACCGCCGTCGTCGACAGGGTAGTCGGTGCCTTTTGAGTCACGTGGGCATCAGGCATGCGTTGGCTCTTTCTACGTTGATTCCACACGACTTTCGAGAACGAGACTGTTGGCCGCGAGCGACCACGTCGACGTGTCGTCGAGGTAGATGATGCCGTTGCGGCCAGCGACCAGACTTAAGTCGCGTGCCTGGCCTGCGCTGTAGTTGCGCACCGAGCCGGCGGAATTCACGATGGAGCTACCGGGACCATACGGAATCCCAGCGGCTTCCTGTACGATGCCTACTTCGGCGAGGCCAGATCTGACACCGGTGGCAACATGGAAATGTCGCACGCTCGGAAGTGGCGATTCCTGGTGGTTGGATTGATCCTCGATACCAATCCGGCAATCCGACTCCTGTAGCGGTTGCCCCTCGCCCTGCATGGGGTAATCGTAGCAGGGGCTTGCTCGCGGGCAATGTCATCTCGTCCGGTCCTCGCGATCCGATCCTCGCGATCCGGCTGCCACTTGCCCCCGCGGTCCGGCGTGGTCTTCACGAAGTCACGCAGAAGCCCGTGGTGTCCGAAAATCCATCGCTGGAATTCTCGCGCGAATCCGCGAAAATAAAAGGATCGTCCGAATGGCCGCCAATTGCACGATGTCTTGCCATCGCTGTCGTCCAGCCTTCCTGAAGCGCAAATTCCATGACCGCAGAGCGAAGCGCGGCACGAGCGTGAACTCCAGGGCTATTCGAGTTCTCGGGCCATGGTCGCAAGCTTTGCTATCGTGTTGAGGTTGCGTCCAGTACCGTCCTTGGCAAATGAGAGTTTCAGCTTGGATCGGCCTTGGCCGTCCGGGTAGTGGATGAAGACCTCTCGACCCCGGAGAATAACCTCCTCGCGCCCCGGAATTCTTAGCTTGGCGAGCGCCGTTTTCGGCGGTGCTTCGTCCAGAAATAGGACGATGACCCGATTGGGCGCAGCGGAGGCGAATGGGTTTCCACAAAGTACCGCGTCGAGCTCGGCTCCACTGCGTAGCAGCACGCCCACAGGTTTCCCGAGCTTCGCAGCCAAGGCTCGATCGAGCTTGTCCTTGATGTTCTCTTCACTAAGCGAACTCGTGAACACGATGTTGCCGCTTTGGATGTACGTGCGCACCTGGCGAAAGCCCGCCGTAT
>Ga0302321_100002303_pt1 | contig 16381 bp, 14 predicted proteins | sample Fen_T0_1_FD_202505 | JGI IMG/M metagenome (GOLD analysis project Ga0302321, IMG submission 202505) | Peat permafrost microbial communities from Stordalen Mire near Abisko, Sweden - Fen_T0_1 | ecosystem: Environmental > Terrestrial > Soil > Wetlands > Permafrost | place: Sweden: Abisko...
CGCCCGGATCGGCGGCGCGGCCGCCGCCGACAAGTTCGTCGGTGCGGGCGGCAGCCCTTCGCTCGAGAGTCCGGCAAAAGGCGTTTGTGCCAACCCCGGCCCGCCAGTCGTGGAAATGCGTTTGGATTCGGCCATGGCTTGCCACCATAGCCACCCTGCCGTCCCTCGGCAACGTCAATCCACCGCCAGCCACCCCCTGACGTAGCAGCCGATGTAAGCAGGCTCATTTTTCATCGGTCCCAGCCCCCGCAAGACCATCGCCCGCCACCAGACTTGCACCACTCGGCCTTCACGCCCCGCGAACGCTGCGTCTTGGACTCTGGCGGTCCTCCGCCGCTTTTCCTCCCCGCCAGGCCTCACGCCCCGTTTGCTATTCCACCATTTCGCCATAAGCCAGTTCAGGCTCCCATTTTGCGTCCGTCAGTTTCAATCCGGAGCCCGCTATTTATCTCTTCCTCCCAAACGAGGAAAGACCCGAACCGTGGCCATGTCGGAAGTGCCCGTGCTCGCCGCCGCCGCCTACCGTTTAGGCATGATGTGCGATTCAGTCTTTTCTTTTTCCCAGAATTTCCCAATATCTCGTCATGCCTTCATTCGACATTGTTTCACAGGTCAACTCGATGGAAGTTGAAAACGCGGTCAACCAGGCCAAAAAAGAACTCGCCAACCGGTTCGATTTTAAAGCCAGCAAATGGGAAATCATCCTGGAAAAGACCGAAATCAAGCTCTCCGCCGACAACGATTACAAAGTCCGCACGCTGAATGAAATCGTCATCGGCAAGCTCGCCAAGCGCGGCATCAGCATGAAAAGCATCGAGCCCGGCGAAGCCGATATTTCCCCGCTCGGCCATGCCCGGCAGAGCATCAAAATCAAAAACGGCATCGAAACTGCCGTCGCCAAGGAAATCACCACCTTCATCCGCGACAGCAAGTTCAAGGTCACCACCCAGATCCAGGGCGACGAAGTGCGCGTGACCGGCAAGAGCCGCGACGACTTGCAGGCCGTCATCGCCGCTGTTCGTGGCCATGATTTTCCCGTTTCCGTCCAGTTTGTGAATTTCCGGGATTAATACGGATGACTCGGCGCCGGAAATGGCTGCTGATTCTGGCCCTCGGCCTGTGCGCCATCGTCGGTTTGGGCGGGACATGGTTGTGGTACTTGGGCAAATATGTCCATCAGCACTGTATCATGTCCGCCGGATTGGCCTTCCGGGTATATTCTTCGAACCACCAAGGCCGGCTGCCCTTCAGCACGAATGGGTTTGGCGACGCCTTGTTAATATTGGCGAGAGAAGATCCGTCTAGCATTCATTGCCTCTGCGGCCCGGGTGATGACGGTCAAATCTTCGCGGCGGCGTTGACCAACAACTCCCACCTCCCCGAAGTCCATTGCTCGCGGGTTTACGTCCAAGGTTTGACCGGAATTCTTGTCGCGGTGGCGATCACTTCCGTTCTCCTTGGGGGCACCGCGTTCGGGAGGTCATCTGCTTGGATGGCTCAATGAAGGTGATTTCTGACGAAAACTGGTCGGAATTCAGTCTAAAACAGGTCGAATTGCTAAAAACCGCCGGGTTTTCACACACTGAAGCCCTGCGTCTCTTCCCAGCCGTACAGTAATGGACGCAGCTTATCACCGGCGCCAATCCGAGGCAACTTGCGTTCAAACTGGCCAATCGAAACATAGATGGGGCGTTAGCCCACCATTTCCCTCCCCGATGGCGGCCGCCAAAAGTTGTTTTACGAAGTAGCGCAAGCCGTTCCGATTTTATGCAAACTGACGACTTTTACGTTATCGGTCGGCTATTTTTCAAGGAAAGGAATTCGATTCGACAAAAAATCGTCCGTCGGATATTCTAATCCCGATGAATGTTCTGTTTCTCAACGGCCCAAACCTGAATCTACTTGGCACGCGTGAACCGGAAGTTTATGGCCGGCTCACTTTGGCGGACATTGAAACCCAGGTCCGTGAACGGGCGGCCCAACTGAAAGTCGCGCTCGATTTTCGCCAGTCCAACTTGGAAGGTGAACTGGTCGGTTGGATTCAGGAAGCCCGGGGCAAGGTTGATTCCATCGTCATCAATGCCGCCGCCTATACCCATACGAGCGTCGCCCTGAGAGATGCGATCTCGGCTGTCGGTATTCCGACGATTGAGATTCATCTATCCAACATTCACGCCCGGGAAGAATTTCGTCACAAGTCCCTGATCGCTCCCGTTTGCCGGGGCCAGATTTGTGGTTTTGGGGTGAAATCATACATTTTAGGGCTGGAAGCGGCAGTTTACGTTAAAGAAACGGGTAAAAGTGTTTAATTTTAGCAGAATTTAGGGTGGGGCAGGGGGGTGGGTTTGGACTTGACCTTTGCGGTTTTGAGACCTAGACTCTCGGCGGAATATAAGAATGGAACGAGCAGAGACGCAAAAAGGCCTCTGCTTTTTTGGTAAATTGACCAATTTGTTTCATTTTAGTGAAATATTTAACGAAAACGCATTGTGGACCTAAAAGATATCAAAGCCATCATCGATTTGATGAAGAAAAACTCCATCACGGAGTTTGAGCTGGAAGAAAAAGATTCAAAGTTGCGCCTGAAGCGCGGTTTGACCGGCATGACCTCGTCCGCTCAAAACAGCGATGACGCGGTTCAACTGCTTCCCATGGCTGCCGCGGCGCCAGTTGTATCTTTGGTTCCGGCCGCACCAGTGGCCGCTACGGTCGTGAATACCGGCGAAATTGACATCAAATCTCCGATGATTGGAACTTTCTATCGCTCGCCTTCGCCCGAGTCGGCCTCTTATGTGGACGTGGGTACCGAGGTGAATGCTGAGACGGTGGTTTGCATCATTGAAGCCATGAAGGTGATGAATGAGATCAAGTCCGAGGTTAAGGGCGTGGTCACGCAAGTGCTGGTCGAAAGCGGCAAGCCGGTGGAATTTGGGCAGCCGCTATTTAAAGTTCGTCCGATTTAACGGTTTTTCCAACCGCACCCATCATGTTTGAAAAAGTATTAGTCGCTAATCGCGGCGAAATCGCTGTACGTATCATCCGCGCCTGCAAGGAATTAAACATTCGCACGGTGGCGGTGTACTCCGAGGTGGACGCCAATTCGATGCACGTGCAGATGGCGGATGAAGCGATTTGCATTGGCAAGGCGGCCTCGTCCGAAAGCTACCTGCGGATTGATCGCATTATTAGCGCGGCGGAAATCGCCGATGTCGATGCCATTCATCCGGGTTACGGTTTCCTGTCCGAAAACGCCCATTTTGCGGAAGTCTGCGAGAGCTGCAACATCCGCTTCATTGGACCCAGTCCCCGGGCGATGAATGCCCTGAGCGACAAAGCCGTCAGCCGCGCATTGGCAAAAAAAGCCGGGGTGGAAACCCCGCCTGGTTCCGAAGGCATCGTGGATAAGGAGCAGGACGCCCTCATCGTGGCCAAACGCATCGGCTATCCGGTCATGATCAAGGCCGTGGCCGGTGGTGGTGGACGTGGCATGCGCATCGCGCACAATGATATTTCCTTGGTGAAGGGCTTTCACACCGCGCGGGCTGAAGCCGAAAAGTGCTTTGGCAACTCGGGGGTTTACATCGAGAAATTCATCGAAAATCCGCACCACATCGAGATCCAGATTTTAGGCGATAACAAGGGCAAGATCATACACTTGGGCGAACGCGACTGCTCGGTGCAGCGCCGCAACCAAAAGCTGATTGAAGAATCGCCGTCGCCCCTGCTCGAACAGCCCAAGTTTCGCAAATTGCGCGACAAGATCGGCAAGGCCGCCGTGCGCATCGCCGAGGCCGCCCGTTATACGAACGCCGGCACCGTGGAATTCATCGTCGATGACAACGGGAATTACTATTTCCTCGAAGTTAACAAACGAATCCAAGTAGAACATCCTGTTACCGAAGAGGTTACTGGAATAGATCTGGTGCGTGCCCAACTGGAAATCGCCATGGGCGAGCCGCTGCGCTACTCCCAGAGCGACATTGTTTTCAAGGGCCACGCCATTGAATGCCGCATCAACGCGGAAGACCCGTTTGATGATTTTCGCCCCAGTCCCGGCCGCGTGGAGATGTATTACCAGCCAGGCGGCCGCGGGGTACGCGTAGATACGCATGCCTACGCCGGTTACACCATCCCCCCGACCTACGACTCAATGATCGGCAAGCTGATCGTGAAGGGCGCCGACCGGCGCGAGGCGATTGACCGGATGAACCGGGCGCTGAACGAATATCTCATTACCGGCGTCAAGACCACCGTGTCTTTCCAGCAGGCAATCATGCAGGATCCAAACTTCCGCCGCGGCGTGTATTCCACCACCTTCGTCGAACAGTTGCTGGGTGGAGCCCGGCGCGAACTTATCGAGGAAAAAACCTGATTGACTTGACCGGCGCTTTTGTTAAAAAGACTACGTCTCGTTCAAAGAGCAAACGTGGTGTCAGTCCGACAGATGGTCGGTGAATAGAAATTTGAAACGACCTTTAGTGAGCCTGCAAGACGCAGTCCTTCCACACGGTTTTTTGAGCGTCTTTAAGTTATGAGTCAAAGCAGATTATTCGTGGGCAACCTGTCGTTCCAGACTGGTGAAAACGACCTCCAGGACTACTTCGCCCAAGTTGGTGCCGTGACCTCGGTGAACCTCATGCTGGACAAGATGACCGGCCGCTCCCGCGGGTTTGCCTTCGTGGAATTTGGCACCGCCGAAGAGGCCCAGAAGGCCATCGAGCAGTTCCATGACAAGGACTTTCAAGGTCGCAAGATCACCGTCAACATTGCCCGTCCCCGGGAAGAACGCCCGCCGCGTGGCGACCGTTTCAGTGGCGGCGACCGCCCGCAACGCAGCGACCGCCAAGAGCGGTATTGAGCTTTATTCGCTGTTCAAACCGGACGGGGCCGCTCCGCTCCGGTTTTTTGTTTTAGAATTAAATTTGACAGTCGCAACAGGCTGCTTATCTTCAACCAAACTATATGGCAGACATTCCTTCGCCCAATCCGCCTCCGGCATACTCCGGGGCCGTACAGCCCCCGAAAAAAGAAACCGGCAAAGTGCAGCCGAAAAAAGAAACCGTCCGCATTAATTTGCCGCCCAAGCCGACAGCCGCTCCTACCATCAAGCTGCCGACGCTTCCGCCCGGCGGTCCGACGGGTGCGCCCAGTGCGGCTCCCGCGCACGCTCCCGCGCCAGCGGCTGCGGCCCCCGCCCTGAAAACAGCGGGCTCTGCTGCTGCTCCGGCCAAGGCTGGGGCTCCTGCTTCACCCTCGCGTCCCGCTCCCGGTGCCCAGCGCCCCTCCGCGCCGTCCGGCGCTCCCGCCATCAAGACCTTGGACAAGGTATTGATCTTCAGTGCCGCTGTGGCCAGCCTCGCTGCGGTCGGCGGCTGCGTCTGGATTCTCCTCACCTTGAAAAATCTCGTTGAAACGTTCCAAAGCTAAATTATGGCCTCACCGTTGATCGTCACCCTGACGCAGGATAATTTTGAAGCCGAAGCGCTGAAATCCACCACACCCGTACTGGTGGATTTTTGGGCCGAATGGTGCGGACCATGCAAGATGATTGCGCCGGTCCTGGACGAACTCGCGACCGAATACCAGGGCAAGGTCAAGATTGGAAAAGTCAATATTGATGAACATCAGTCCCTCGCCACGCAGTTTGGCGTGCGCGCCATCCCCACGCTGCTCGTGATTAAAAATGGCCAGGTCTCCGAACAGATGGTCGGGGCCAAAAGCAAGCGCGACTTGAAGGCCAGCCTTGATCGCGCCACGGCCGCCTGAATTGATTCCAACTCAAACGGCAAGGTGGATTTGATTCCACTTTGCCGTTTTTTATTTTCCGCTAACCTCTGCCCATGACTTTGACTGAAATCCTCTCGAACGAGGAACTGCGCCAGCACGAATTCCCCGTGACGCGCGAGAAAATCTTCCTCGCCCACGGGGGCGTCTGCCCGTTGCCGCGCCGCGTGGCGCAGGCCATGAACGATTGTGCCAACGGCGGGATGCTCGGGGACCAGGAAGCCTTCGCCATGCACCGGATCGGCGAGGCCCGCGTGACCGGCGCGCAATTGCTGAACTGCCAGCCGGATGAAGTCGCCCTCGTCGGGTCGACCTCGCTCGCCCTGAGCTACGTCGCCGCCGGCTTGAAATTTCGCAAGGGCGACAACGTCCTGATTTACCACGATGATTATCCGTCCAATGTTTACCCCTGGATGGCGCTGGCCGAGCGTGGGGTGAAGGTTCGCCTGCTCAACACGCGTGGCCTCGGCGCGATCCGCACGATCGACGTGATGGGGCAGGTGGATGAGGATACCAAGCTTGTCGCGCTCGCCTCCAACCATTTCATCAGCGGCCACCGGCTGGAGCACGACGCCATTGGAAAATTTCTCCGCGAGCGGAACATCCTGTTCTGCCTCGACGCCATCCAGACGCTGGGCGCGTTTCCAACCACGGTTGAGAACGTTGATTTTCTGGCGGCCGATGCGCACAAATGGCTGCTCGGCCCCTGTGGCGCAGGCGTGTTCTACGTTAAGCAGGATCTCCAGGAAAAATTGAATCCACCCATTTACGGCTGGCATAATGTCAGCAACCCGAACTTTGTGGCGCAGGACAAAATTGAATACCGCCGCGGCGCGGCGAAGTTTGAGCCCGGAACGCACAGTCTGGTCGGCTTGGTCGGTCTCATTGAAGCCATGAAACTCGCGCTTGAAATCGGGGTGGACAACATTGCCGCGGAGTTGCTGCGAAAACGGGCCTGGCTCGTTTCGGTTTTGCGCGAAAAAGGCTACACGGTTCTGAACGCCAGCCAGAAGCCAGAAAATGCGAGCGGCATCACATCATTTTTCGATCCGGAAAAAAACATGGCGGAATTGTACCAGAAACTGGCGGATGCCGGGATTGTGGCCTCGCTGCGCGGGGATCGCCAAGGCCAGCACTACCTTCGTTTTTCACCGCACTATTACACCACCGAGACGGAGCTGCAACGTGCCGTGGCCGTGCTGTAACCCTTTGCCACAAACGTGAAATGTGTCGGCTTGCGCCAGCCCAGCCTGGGCGCGAAGTCCCGTTGACACCGCCGATTCAATGGCCGTCTGCCAGGGCGCACATAAACTTTACCGACCGGCAACCGACTTCCCGGTAAGCGGAATGGTGGGTTTTGAACCGGGAGAGAGGTCGCGCCATGGAACAATTTATGCAAGGGCGGAACGAAGCACCAGACCGTTCGTGTGGCTGGCAACGGTCGAGAAAATAATGGCTAAAGTGGAACGGGCTCGTCAAAGCTTGGAAGGGGTAAAGCCTGGCTGTTCGAAACGGAAAAAACGCAAAAAGCGGAGATAATATGTATAGCTATTTATGGCGCGCTACACTAATTGGCCACAGCACCCCACAGGCGGTGGGCGGTCAGCTGGGGGGATACCCCAAAAGCGGGCGACCACCATGGCTGGGTGACCACTGTGCTCAGTTGCGCCGCACGGTGTCAAGCTGCGTACTCCCGCTTGTGGTGGCTGGACGGGTATGTTAGTTTTTCTGAAGTGTGGCGGTTTAGCGTTGATCAATTCCGGTTGCTGGGGCAAATCCAACTGGCCCGGCGGGTGATACTGCCAATCGCAGTAGCGGTGGTTTTTTTGTTTTCGCGGTCGTTTTTGCAGGCGGCCTCCGAGCCGGACTTCTCCAGTGAGGCGGATTTTTCCCAACCGTGGCAGATCAATTCCTACGCGCAGGAGGCCGGCTTATCGCAGCAACGGGTGTTTGACGTGGCCTTCACCACGAACGGCAACGTGTGGCTGGCGGCGGATGACGGTCTGCGCTGTTTTGACGGTTATGGCTGGAGCCTGTTCAAGACCAACCAGGGGCTGCCGAGTTCCTTTGTGCGCGCCGTATGCACCGACGCCCAGGGGCGTTTGTGGGTGGGCTCGGACGCGGGGGCCGGCAGTTGGGACCCGGCGCGGCAGACCTTTGACAGCCACGGTTCGGCGGCTGGTCTGGCCAACGCCAACGTCCGTGAAATTGACCAGGACCCGGATGGGACCCTGTGGTTCTCCTGCGACCAATGGCCGGAAACCGGCGTGACGCCCGGCGGCTTGAGCTGCTGGCACAGTGGGACGGGTCGCTGGGAAACTTTTCGCGAGACCAATGGTTTGCCGATGGATTATGTCATCGGCTATTTCCGCGATTCGACCGGAAGCCAATTTGCCTTCACTCCGCACGGCTGGAGCCAGCGGCAGGGCGCGAAGTGGGGGCCGCCGGTCAATCCCGGTTTTGAACAGGAAGATCGCGTGCTCCAGATGGCCGAGGGGCGTGATGGCACATTGTTTGCCCAGGGGGAACATACTTTGCTGACCCTGGGCGCGGACGGTCGCTGGCAACGGCATACGGAAAGCCGTACGCGGGTGGTGGCCACCACGCATGAGGGTGAGGTGGTGGCGGTGGAATCTGATCCGGTGCGGGGCCAGCTTTGGTTTGAACGGTGGGACGGGCAGCAATTTGTGCGCGCCTCCGCCCCGGTCGCGTGCCCGGCGGGGGGGCGGCTCTACCATTTGCGCGAGGCGCCGGATGGCTCGTTTTGGTGCGTGGGCACCGGCACGGTGGTGCGCTGGACGTTCCGCGCCGGGAAATGGACGGTGTATCCGCAACTGCCACCACCGATTGCGGCCGACGCCCAGGGCCGGGTCTGGTTTGCCGATGAAACCGACATGGTGGTTTACGCGAACGGCCGTTTTCAAACCCTGGCGCCGGGCTGGCTGCGCGCGGTGAACGACGCCGGCCAAGCGATGATCTGGGATGAACGGCGCCAAGAATTGCTGATCACAGCCCCGCAAGATCCGACCTCGCTCACGGTAGTGGCAACCGGCTGTCAAACGGTCAGCAGCGTGGTCGCGGACCCGGACGGCGTTTTCTGGATTCTCGGGGGAAATCAGCAGGGCGACGGCGTGGTTACCCGTTACGATCATGGCCAGTCGGAGATTGTGGCGGCGCCGGAGTTTCACGGGCGAACCCTCTCCTCGGCCACGCCGCTCAACGCCACGCAACTCCTGGTGGTGGCGCATCAACAGAACAACAACCGGTACGGGGTGGCCCGCGTGGCGAATGGGGCGGTGACCTGGCTGTCCTTTGATCCCGCGCCGCCGCCGCTAACCTATGCCGGGCTGATCCGGGCGGTGGGGCGATCCTGGTTGAGCGGCTATTCCGGGCTGTATGAACAATCCCTCACCGCCCCGGACCGCTGGCAGTTGGTGACTGCGGTCGCCGAAGACGGGTTGGATGGCGCCCTGGCTGGCACCAACGAATTGCTGGTCACGTTTGCGGGCGGTCGCTCCGGCCGCGCCGGCTGCGCGCTGTTCGCTTCCAATCACTGGCAGCAGGTTTATGGCGAATTTTCCAATCCCGCCTATGGCCGGGACAAAAAAACCATTTATCTGCCCAGCCGCAACGGGGTGTTTATTCGTCGCCAGCCCGGCACCTTGGAGCTGGAATTTCTGCCCATCCCGAGCGACAATTTTGTCAACCGTGCCGTGGCGGATGCCGTCGGCACCCTCTGGCTCGGCACTTCCGACGGCACCTTCCGCTACCGGCCCAGCACCCGGCCGCCCAACACCATCATTCAGGCACCCGCGTTGGAATTGCAGCGCGGGGCCGCCCTACCGGTTGTTTTCAGCGCCCAGTCTCATTCGGAAAAAAACAGCGGCCCGGGCAGTTTTCGTTACTCCTGGCGGATTAATGATGGCCGCTGGTCGGCTTTTGCCCCGTGGTCGGACACGGCCTTAAAATTGCCGGAACTCCGGTCGGGCTTGCACCGGCTGGAAGTGCGGGCCTGCGATGTGGACGGTAATATTGATGCCACCCCCGCCGCGGTGAATTTTACGATTTTGCCCGAGCCGCTGCAGAACCAGGCCTGGTTCCTGCCGCTCGTGGTGTTTGTCGCGCTCCTGCTGGCCTGGCTGGGCTGGCTGCGGATCGCCCACGGCCGGCAGCTCGCTATCACCAATTCGGTGCTGCGTCAGGAAATCACCGTCCGCCAGCAGGCCGAAACGGAATTGGAACGCGCGCGGGCTGAACTCGAACAGCGGGTGATTGAGCGCACCCGGCAGTTGACCCGTTCCAACGGGCAGCTCCAGCATGAAATTGCCGAGCGCCGCCAGGCCGAGGCCGTCAAGCTGCGGCTGGAGGAGCAATTGCATCAGGCGCAAAAACTCGAGGCCATCGGCACGCTCGCGGGCGGCATTGCGCACGATTTCAACAACATTCTTGCCGTCATCATTCCCTATTGCGACATGGTCATCGAGGAAGTGCCCGACCGGCCCGATTTGCAGGAACACCTGCGCGAAGTGCTCAAGGCCGCCAACCGGGCCCGCAACCTGGTGCAACAAATCCTCACTTTCAGCCACCGGCAAACGAACCAGCAGCGCCAGCTCTGCCATTTGGAACCCGCAGTGAAGGAGGCGCTGAAACTGCTGCGCTCGGCTCTGCCCAGCACCATCCAGATGACCCAGACGCTTCGCGCCACCCATCCGGTGCTGGCGGATCCGACCCAGATTCACCAGGTGATCATGAATTTGTGCGTCAATGCCCAGCACGCCATGGAAGGCCGGCAGGGCCAGTTGGAGGTGGGCTTGGACGAAGTGCTCGTGGATGAGGTCTTATGCGAGCGCCATGCTGATTTGCGCCCAGGCCTGTATGTGCGGATCACCGTGCGGGACACGGGCAGCGGCATTCGTCCGGAAAATCTCAAGCGTATTTTTGAACCCTTCTTCACCACCAAGGAGGTCGGGAAGGGCACCGGGCTTGGCCTGGCGGTGGTGCATGGCATCGTGGGGAATCACGACGGCTGCATTCTCGTGGAGAGTGAGCCCGGCCATGGGACCGTCTTTCAGATCCTGCTTCCGTCCCAGATCGAAGCCGTGGCCGAGAGCCTGATGGTCGCGCGGCCGCCGCCGAACTGCCACGGGGAACATATCCTGATTGTGGATGACGAGCAGGCCATCATCAAAGTGCTCAAGCGCCTCCTGGTCCGCGCGGGTTATAAAGTGACGGGCCATACCGACGCCCAGGCCGCCCTCGACGATTTCCTGACGCGGCCGGCCGATATTCAACTGGTGTTCACAGATCTCACCATGCCGGGCCTGAATGGCTTGGAGTTGGCCGACAAAATGAACGCGATCCGGCCGGATTTGCCGGTGATCATCGCCACCGGGTTTGGCGGTGACCTCATCACCCCGGCGCAACTGGCCGAGCACCCCAATATCCGCAAGGTCGTGGAAAAGCCGCTGAACCCTCACGACATCATCCGCCTGATCGCGGAGATGCTGTCAGCCAGCGTGGCGAAAGATTCATCCGCACCGGCGTGAGACTGCTGGGACGAACTCAATATGAATCGTGTTTGATGCCGAGTCGGGAAGCCGCCATGGCGGTCTCGTGCCAGAGCTCGATCAGTTCACCCAATTTATCCAGCCACGGCAGCACGCGGTTTTCGAGGGAATTGGAAAGCGGGATGGTGTCGGCGGCTTCGCAGCTACGGTCCACTTCGCGGATGATCACGGCGATTTGTTCCAGCTGCCACTTGCGCAGTTGCTTGAACGAGGCGCGTCCGTTGGCCGGACCACAGAGGTGATCTGGGAGGAGGCTGAGGGTAAGAATGGGATCCTTGAGCCGGCGGGCGAGATTCCACCACAGTTCCCGGGCCACGGGAGCGTCATTGATGAGGACGAGCGTGAGCGCCGACTCGATGCATTCGCGCAACTGGTGCGTCTGCTGCCACGCGGCTTTGAGCAGGATCAAAACGCTTTCATCCAACGCCACCGATACAGCTTCAATGCAGGAAAAGTTCGTCAGCGGGGGCGTTGGCCGGGTGAGATTGATGTCCTGGCCGTCCACACAGAGGGAACACAAAATCCGCTGCTGTTCCAAGGCCAGTGTTTCCAACTGGCAACGGATGTAATTGAGGGAACGGTGTTGGGGCGGGAGCGGCACTGGAGTCCCATCCAATGATGCCGTTATTTCATCACGATTCTTCATCGGTTGAAAAGCCCCGCAGTCCATAGACATATGATACAATGGCCATCGGCAACTTTCATCCGAAACTGAAGGAAACTTATTCACAATTCATTCACAGGTTCGCCGACGGCAGCGGGGGCTGGTTGGGGGCGGCCAGAGGACGCCTGAAGCGGCGCCCTAACCGCGTCCGGCGTCGGCCCCGAGGCGCGGTGCCAACTATTCCGCCGATTCCAGTGCGGACGCTTGACCCATGCCTGAGAGCCGCTTAGTTTTCGTCATGGCCAAAGCCAAAAAGAAACGCAAAGCCGCGCTGCTCGGCCTCGGACTGGATTCCGACGGTCATAAACGCATCACCACCGGGACAAATTTCACCCTAGTCGGCGGCACGGAGGAGACGCATGAAAAGATGACCGAGCAGGCCATCAAGATTAACGAAAAGCTTAAGGCGCGGGGCAAGCAGTTGGAAGAAGTCAGCCGTGAAGAGTTCGATGACATCGCGCAGGAGGTTGGGTTGAAGAAGGTTCCGCACCGATGATCCGATGGCACCAGCTCGGTCTGATTTGGCTGGCGGCAACCGTCTTATGGCCCTCCGCTCCGGCCCGGGGAACTGAAGTAGATTTCCCGCCTTCGCCATTTTCATTGCCGGCCGCCACGTTGCCGCAATCGGCCCAATTTTTGCGCGATGCCGATCAGGCGCTGGCATGGCAGATGGCGACAACGAATGCGGTGGCCACAAAATTAGCGGGCGAAATCCTGGAGCTGAAACAAAAGCTGACGGGGTTGGAGACGGAAGCTTTTCAAAAGGATCCGCTCTTATTAACTTGCGACCGCTATATTGAGAAGCCGCACGAATGGGTCAGGAGCAGTCATGCCGCCGAGATGAATGCGGCGGCCCAATTTTTTGATGCGACCAATCCGGTCACCGCCGGGCAGCTACGAAAACTGCAGCACGATCTGTCCCAACTGATGGAGTTGAGGCTGCTGAAGGAACTGGGCGGCAACACCAATTTTGCTCCGCTGATCAAATCCGTGTTCGACAATCTGGAAATGATCCGCCAATTGGACACCAATGCGGTGGCCCGCCCGGAGCAACAATACTATCCCTACTGGCAGAGCGACCGCTTGATCGGCTATCACCCGGCCAGCCGGCCAGGGTTGACCAATTCCCATGCGGTCGTGCTGCAGGAGATTGAGAAACGGTACGAGCTTTTGGGGGCAAAAGTGACGCAACTTCAACAGGAAGAAAACCTCCCGCCGTCGGTGGTGGCCGGAATCAGATATAGCTGTCTTTACCGGATGCTCGATGGTACTGCGGAAATGTATTTGGATTGCCGCACACCGGCCGAAGTGCGGCAATTGCGTGAAGACCTGCAACGAACGATTGGGGAGCTTTCCAGAGTGAAGGATCAACCGTGAAAACAATTCTTCACTGGTTCCGCCGCGACTTGCGCGTGGCTGACAATGTCGCGCTGAGCGAGGCGGTCAAGCGTGCCGGGAACGTCGTGCCGATATTCATTTTTGAAGACGCGATTTACACGGGCCCGGAGGTGAGTGTCGCGCGAATGGCGTTTTGCCTGCAATCGGCCGAGTCGCTGCGCCAACACCTCGCGGAACTGGGGCACCAACTGATTGTTCGCCGTGGCAAACCGGAGGAGATTTTGCCGCAGTTGTGCCGGGAAGCCGGCGCGCAGGCGGTGTTTGCCAACAAGGTTTACGAGCCTGACGGGCAACGGCGGGACGAGCGCATCACCGGCATTTTGCAGGCGGCAGGCTTTGGTTTTGAGTTGTTCAAAGACGCCGTGATCTGGGAGGAAACCGAGATTCTCACGCAGGTCGGCAATCCGTACACGGTTTTCACGCCCTACGCCAAAGCCTGGCGGGCCAGGCCCATTCCGGCCCCGCGCGCGAAACTTCCATCGGCCAGTGCCCGGCTGCAGCCGCTACGCTCGGACGCCCTGCCGGCGTCGCTGGCGGAACTTGGCCTTTCCCTCACCCAAGAGCTGCCGACAGGCGGCGAAGGCGTGGCACTGGCACGATTGCGAGAGTTCATGGCCGGGCCGGTGTATGCCTATGACAGCGCCCGAGATTTTCCCGCCCAGGCGGGCACCTCCCAACTATCACCCCATCTGCATGCGGGGACGATAGGCATTCGCACGGTGTTGGCGGAGTTAAAGCGAGCGCGCGACCGGGCCACGACCGCCCAGGTCGCGGGCTGCGATGTATTCTTAAACGAGTTGATCTGGCGGGAATTTTATGGCCAGGTGCTGCATAATTTTCCGCACGTAATCCGCGGAGCCTTCCGGCCGGTCTACGACGGGCTGGCGTGGTCGGAGAACCGCGCTCATTTTCAAGCCTGGTGTGACGGCCGCACCGGCTATCCGATTGTGGATGCCGCCATGCGGTGTCTCAAGGCGACGGGCACGATGCACAACCGGCTGCGCATGATTGTGGCGATGTTTCTGACCAAGGATCTGCTCATTCACTGGCAATGGGGCGAACGTTATTTCATGCAGCAGTTGGTGGATGGCGATCTGGCCGCGAACAATGGCGGCTGGCAATGGAGCGCCGGCACCGGCACGGATGCCGCCCCGTATTTCCGTATTTTTAATCCCGTGTCCCAGGGGCAAAAGTTTGATCCCGAGGGTGAGTTTGTGCGCCGCTGGATTCCCGAATTGAAAGTCTTTCCAGCAGAGCTGATTCATGAGCCGTGGGAAAACCCGCTGCTGCTGGCAAAGGCCAAATATCCACCGCCCGTGGTGTCGCATGCGGAGCAGCGCGCCAAATGCCTGGCGATGTTCAAGGCGGTGAAATAATAACCCCTGCCGCCAGCCGGGTCCCTGGCCGGTAAAATAAAAAAGCCGCCGGGATTGCTCCGGGCGGCTGGAAGATTGAATTGAACTCAACGGGTCAGGGCAGGGCGGTGCTACCCATCAGGAAGCGGTCGCATTCGCGCGCCGCGCCCCGGCCTTCATTGAAGGCCCAGACGACGAGGCTCTGGCCCCGGCGGCAATCGCCACAGGCAAAGACGCCCTTCACATTGGTGGTGTATTTCTCAAATTCCGCCTTGGCGTTGGAACGCGGGTCGCGTTCGATGCCAAGGGATTCGAGCAACGGCTGTTCGGGTCCGAGAAAACCCATGGCCAGCAGAACGAGTTCGGCCGGCAAAACCTTTTCGCTGCCGGGCACGTTCTTGGGCACGAACTGGCCCTTTTCATTCTTGGTCCACTCGACTTGCACCGTATGGACGGCTTTGACCTGGCCGTTGGCGTCGCCTTCAAACTTGGTGGCGGTGGTCAAATAAATGCGCGGATCAGCACCGTACTTGGCGGCGGCTTCTTCCTGGCCGTAATCCACCTTGAGCGTCTTGGGCCATTCCGGCCACGGATTATCTTTGGTGCGTTCCAGCGGCGGTTGGGGCAGGATTTCCACCTGAACGATGCTCTGGCAGCCGTGGCGGAGGGAGGTGCCCACGCAGTCGGTGCCGGTGTCGCCGCCGCCGATGACCACGACGTTCTTGCCATCCGCCGTAATCTGCGAGCCGGGCTTGACGCCGTCGAGCAGGTTTTTGGTGTTCGCGGTGAGAAATTCCATCGCGAAATGAATGCCCTTCAACGGGCGACCTTCAATCGGCAAATCGCGGCCCTTGGTGGCGCCGGTGGCGATGATGACGGCATCAAATTCTTGCGACAATTTTTCGACGGGATAATTTTTCCCGATCTCGGTGTTGCAGACAAATTTTACACCTTCTTTTTCCAGCAGATCAATGCGGCGGAGGACGACTTCCTTTTTATCGAGCTTCATGTTGGGGATGCCATACATGAGCAGTCCGCCGGGGCGGTCGGCCCGTTCGAACACGGTGACGGTGTGGCCGGCGCGGTTTAACTGGGCGGCGGCGGAAAGTCCCGCGGGGCCGGAGCCAACGATGGCGACCTTTTTGCCGGTGCGATGGGCGGGCAGTTCGGGCACAACCCAGCCATTGGCCCAGCCGTGATCAATGATGCTGACTTCGTTGTTTTTGATGGTGACGGCGGGTTCCTTCATGCCCAGCACGCAGGAGCCTTCGCACGGGGCGGGGCAGACGCGGCCGGTGAATTCCGGGAAGTTGTTGGTCTTGTGCAGGCGTTCCAGCGCTTCTTTCCAAAGGCCGCGAAACACGAGGTCGTTCCATTCGGGAATGAGATTGTGAATCGGGCAGCCGCTGGCCATGCCGCTGACGAGCTGGCCGGTATGGCAGAACGGAATGCCGCAATCCATGCAGCGCGCGCCTTGCTTTTTCAGTTCGGCTTCGGGCAGGTGGAGGTGAATTTCCTTCCAGTCGGCGATGCGTTCAAGGGCAGGGCGGTCCTGCGGCAATTGACGCTGGAATTCTAAGAATCCGGTTGGTTTTCCCATCTTCGGTTTGGTT
>Ga0302321_100002304_pt1 | contig 16372 bp, 21 predicted proteins | sample Fen_T0_1_FD_202505 | JGI IMG/M metagenome (GOLD analysis project Ga0302321, IMG submission 202505) | Peat permafrost microbial communities from Stordalen Mire near Abisko, Sweden - Fen_T0_1 | ecosystem: Environmental > Terrestrial > Soil > Wetlands > Permafrost | place: Sweden: Abisko...
CGTGGCCTTGTCACCGGACGATTGCTCGGGTGGTGCGTTCTCGGTCGGGGTCTGAGCGCTGTCGAGCACCCAGTCGGCGCCAATCGGGCACTGGGCGCTGCTCGTCAGCTGCACTGCCGCGCCGGTGCGCACCGGCCACGGCATGTCGGTCTGCTGCCCGCGGTAGGCGAAGGTCACCTCGAGCCAGACGAAGTTTCCCGGCGCGACCGTCGGCGAAACGCCGGGCAGGTCTTCGCGACGGCGCGCGGGGTTGGCGAGGGACAACCGGTCTTTCGAGACCTTCTCGAGCTTGATGAGGTCTGCCGTCGCGCTGCGCGTCGTGCCTTTGAACACCAGCGCGGGGTCGAGCACGGTGCCCTCGAACCACTTGGAAAACACGGCTGCGAGAGTGTTTTTCAGGTCGTCTGGCGTCGGGTCGTCTCGCGTCGTGCGGATGAGCACCCAGCGGTTCACCTTGCCGGGAAAGAGCGGGACGCGATTGCGCTTGCGCCAATCATCGACGTCCACGCCCTGACAACCGAGGTCGCCGACACTGGTCATGCTGCCGCCTCGCTGAGTTGGTCGAGCGCCATCTTTCGGATGACGCCGAGCGCGTCCTCCATCTGGCCGTCGGTGCCGACCTGGAGCGTCGACTTGCCGCTCTTGAGGTCGACGACGAACTGCACGCCGTCTTCGCGGAACACCTCGAGGGTTTCGTTGCTGTAGCGCGTGAGCTCGTAGCGCTTGCCGGCGAGCGAGAGCGTGTGCCGACGGACGATGTCCTTGCCGGTCAATATGGCGACGAGAGCGATGGCGGCCGCGGCGATGAGGGCGCTCTTGAACATCACTCGCCCCCTCGATGAGCTGGCGCCTTGCGGCCGGTGGCAACGCTACCGACGCCTCGGACGGCGAAGCGTGCCCACGAAGATCGCGGCCGCGACGGCAACGACGCCGAACGCGGCGCCCGCACCGCCGCTCGCGCTAAAGGGCGAAACTCGTCAAATAGCGACGCGATGGCGCGCTTGTAAGCGGCAGGGTCGCCCGTGAAGTACTTGGGTGGCGTGGCCAGCGCATCGACGAACGCAGCCGGGTCCTCCGTTTGCAGGCCCGCCCACCAATGCGGGCGACTCTGCAGCACTTTGATGTAGTCGACCGCGCCGTCCGCCGCACTGGAGTACGCGCGGAAGTTGCAATGCGGGTCGGGCGGGTCGAAGAACTGCTCGACACCGTTCTCGATTTCGGAGCAGCGGAACTGAGTGATGAACGAGAAGCTCGGGGCAGCTTTGACGTTCCCGAAGTTGAAGTTGTGCAGCTTTTGCCATCGCCCGGTCTCGAAGGCCGTATGCGCCACCAGCAGCGCGAGCACTCGCGCGGATGGCGACCCGCCGGTCACACGCGCGTAGGCCTCGGAGAGGGCGACAGCCGCGTCTTGACGAGTCAGCGGTGTCAGGCGATTCGCGACAATCATAGGAACCTCGCGATCGCCAAGCTGACGAACGCCGCCACGCGCGTATCGACCTGCGGGAAGTCGCTGCTCAGCTTGGCGCGCACGGTTCCGGCCTTTTCCAGGTAGTCCCGGAACTCGCCGGCTCGTTCGGCGAGGCGGTCCCTCACCTCCGGCGGCAACGACTGCAGACAATGTTGCAATTGCTCGCGGGTCATAGCTGGAGCTCGAAGTTGTAAAAGGCCTCGATGAACCCGGTGATCCCGCCGCCAACGTTCTCGAGCGTGACGTACTTTGCGTACGGCGGAACGAGCACGCCTTGGAGCAATACTGCCTGATCGATTTGTATCGTTCCGACCGGGAACGCGAGGCCGTTGACGTCCGGCGCGGAGAAGAAACGGATGTAGTTGTTACCAGTGAGGAGGTCTTCATTGTCGACGCGCGACAGCGGCATGACAAAGAGGCGCTTGCCGAACTTCGGGATGCGCGCGGGTGGGTCGGCGATCGTGTTGGCATCGAGAATCGAGAAGAGCTGACCGTCGAGCGTGGTCGCCGACTTGGAAGGCGGGATGCTCGAGGCCGTCGAGCCTCGAGCGAGCAGCACGCTCAGCGTCAAGTCACCCGGCTGCACGCCATGCGGAAAGAACGGGATGTTGTAAATGGCGTCGATCGAAATCGCGTTCATCGGCGCGGAGAACGAAGTGCCCTGGATCCAGTCGATGAGCACCGTCTGCGTCGCGCCGCCCGAACCGTAGGTGACTTCGGCAACGACCTCGAAACCACGCGACCCGCCGCTTGGCCAGGCGTTTTCTGAGTAATCGATGCCGAGGCTTACCGTCCACGGTGCGGGTTCGCCCCACTCGGGCAGCTTGATGACGCGCTGACGGTTGTTGGCATCCGGCATGAAGCTCACTTCGCTGCCAAAGTTGTTGTTGCTCGACCAGTGTCCGTGCGGCGTGGGCTGCACGAACACCGTGGCGCTCGGTTCGGGCGCTTCGCGACGCATGTTCATCGCGGTCGCCGCGCAAGTCGGCGCGCTCCGGTGGTGGTGGTCAGAGCCAGGGTCTTCGGCGCCTGCGCGAGCCGTCCGGCGTTCGCTGCAGCTTGCGAGTGAAGCCACTGCCCCGGCACAATCTTTCCGTATTGAGTGACCAGCAGGCCCGGCGTCCAGTCCTTGGTCTGCGCCTTGCCGACGTAGTCCTGCACGCGATTCCGGTGCGCCATGACGTGCGAGAAGATGCTGGCGGTCTTTCGAGCGGCGAGGTCGCCACGCCCCGCGCGCTGGGCGATCTCGCGTAGCTTGGTGCGCACGGTGACGGCCTGGCGTAGCGCCTGAGCAATCTGCGGCGCCTTCGCCCGCAGAAGCATCTTCTCCGCGGCGGAGCCAGAGCTCAGAACGTTTTTGGCCTGGCTCTTGATAGCGTTGGCCTTGTCGAGCACCGCGAGAGCCGCGTTCGCCGTCGCATAGGCCGCGGCCGCTGGCACTCCGACCGGTGGAAACACCACTGCGGCGGCGCCGATTGCCGCGGCCGTGATCTTGCTCTTCACCACGGATTTGACGGCTTTCCCGACGTCGCTGAGCAGCTTGGACTTGGCGATCTTCTTCACCTCTTTGAAGAAGCTCCCCGGCCAGCCACCGATGCGAACGCCGTGCTTCCGCCGGTACCAATCGTGGAGTGCGCGCGCGATCGGACGCAGGTCGACCTCGAGCGAGATCGTCTTGGGCGCCGCGCCCGCCGTCTGAATGTGCGCGACCGCCTTGAAGATGGGTCCCTCGCGCCAGTAGCGGCCGCGCACGCTCACGCCCGCCGGTCCGACGCGCAGTCTCACAGTATCGTGCACCGCAGAAGACGGGGCAGCGCCAAACCCGATCGCGCGCACTTCAGCCGCGCGCGTTTCGAACGCCGAGATTGCTGGGAAATACGACTCGGTCATGGAAACCCCTGCTCAAGCGAGCGACGCTTTCAGCGAGCTCTGGCGAAGCCGCGCGGCGCGGTCTGTGTTGCCGAGTTGATCGGCCTCGAGCGCGAGCGTCTGCAGGTCAGAGCGGTAGTTGCTCAAGTCACGCTGGCCGGCGCCTTTCTTCCAATAGAAGGGCGGAGGCACATCCGCGACGTATCGGCCGACGTGCAATGCAGTCGTGGGGCCGTAGGTTCCGTCTGCCGTGAGGCCTTCTTGCGACTGAAAGCGCTGGACGAGGCCCTTGTCTTCCTTGTACCGAGCCTTGGGCACACTACCGTAACGATCGAGCAAGTCGTTGAGGCTGGTCGACAACGCCTCGGCCAGGATTTGAGCCTTCGACTTCTCCGGCGCCGGGGCCTGCGGCTGCGGGCTGCTCGGAACCGCCACTGGCGCGGGCGGTGTCGCCGTGACAGTGACTGGGAACACGCTGGTTGGAGGCGCGCTGATCGGAGGCGCACCTGGCGCTGCCGGCGCGGTCGCGGGCGTAGTGGCTCCTGGCTGCTGCGGCATGATGCCGGGCGATTTGAACTCGTTGTCGATGTCGTGCATCGTCCGCGCCGCGTCCAGCATGGTTCGGATCTGCTGGGCCTTGGCCTCGACTTGGTCGGCGGTGTTGTTGAAGCCTCGGTTGCGCAGCTCCGTCACGAGCGATTCGAGCACGTTCGGGTCGCCCTGGAGCTGCAGCTGACGCGCGACTTGAAGGGCCAAGTCAGCAGGCATGGTCGGGTCGAGCGAAGCGTTGGGATGGTCCTGCGCCGCGGGCGGCGGGATAGCCGCTGCCGCGTCCTTGGCGCGACGACGAAGCTCGTCCGCGACGGCCTGAAATCCAGCCTTTTCGAGCACGAATGCCGTGCTCGTCAGGATGGGCGGTGTGCCATTCTGAATCGCGTCCGCGACCATCTTTTGGAGGTCCGGCGAAAGCACTGCGGCCGCGGCCGCGGGCGCTGCGGAAGGCGTCGCTGGCACGAAACCCGGCGAGCTCACCATATTGAGCGATGACGGAGGAGCCGACGAGACCTGCCGGAGAGCTGCAGCTTGCACACGCAGGAGTCGCGGCTGCTCGCGGAAGCCCTGGGCCTCGAGCTGCGACGCGACCTGCTCGAGCATGTCCGGGTTGTTCGTGGCCTGCGCTTGCCCGGCGAGCTGCTTCAGATTGTCCGGCAGCTGGTCGAACGGATTCTTCTGCGCAGGCCCCGAGCTCGGACTCGCGCCCGCGCTCGACGAGAGCAGGAACATGAGGCCGCCACCTATGGCGAGCGGAATGAATAACTTTCCAATCATGACTACATCCCGAGCAGCTTTGAAGGGTCCTCGATGCGACCGTCGCCACGTCGAACCACGACGTGGTAGAGCCGGCGCCCGCCGTTGCGTCGCCAAGTGATGCGGATTTTCGCCTTCTCGCCGGCTTCCTGAAGCTCGGCCACACGCCACGGCGCGAGGTCATCGCAGTCGCCCCAACCGCGGCTCAAAATCATAGGAATCGCGGCGAATTCCTCTGGTTTCCCATCCGGCGGCTCCTGCTGATACCGAACGCCGGATTGATAGAGCGGCGCCACGTGGTGGGCGCGGAGAAAGAGCCGGTTAACCACTACCAGCGCGTCGAGAAGCGGCTTGATGAAGAGCCCGAGAAATCGGCTCCGCTTCAAGAGCGGGACATCGCCTAGGTTAACCAACACTTCCATCGCTTCCCGATCGCGCGGCTCAGGCCTACGCCTGAACCACGGTACCGACGACACCCGCCGAGAACTCGATCGGCGCGCCGGTCTTGTTCCGAACGGACACCGACATCTGGTTACCGATTTCGGCAGTCTTGAAGTGCACGTGCGTGTCGATCGCCACCTCGGTGAACAACGCCGCCGGCACCTCCCCGCCGCTCACGAGCTGCGAGGTATTTCCGACCTTCACGTCCTGCACGCCAAAGTCGAACGCGATGTCGCTCGGAATCACGAGCCGCTCCGGCCGGAACATGTCCTGCGGCGCCGCCGGAATATTGCTGGTCGACCCACCGAGCACCGTCGTGGGCTGAAAACCGAGCGGAAACCGGCGCCGCTTGTTCAAATCCCGCTGCCGAATCGCCACCGCGCCCGGATCGATCTTCCGGAACTCACTCAGCTTACTCGCCGCCTTCTTGAGCGCATTCGCCTTGCGGTGATGCCCCCGGCGCGCCGCGCCGATCGACAGAGCGTGCAACAAGTCCTCATCGCCGATCTCGTCCTCTTCGCCGACGATCTCCGCAGTGCCCATACCGGCAACGAGATCGAGCTCGGCGCCAATTTCGCCGAAGTCGTCATCGTCGCCCATGATCTCTTCCCATTTCGCCATTGCTATCTCCTGCTAAATGACGCACCCCGAGCCACGCTCGAGGCGCACAACACCATCGCGAGCTCGCGCCCGCCATACTCACCCCCGACGAAAAGGCGCTACCTCAGAGCGACCGGCGCAGCGCGGTCGCAAGCTCGGAATCGGACATCGCCGCGTTGACCGGAGCGGCACCAATCGATGGATGATTGTGCGTCACGGGGGCCATGAGCTCTGGAGCGCCCGCCCAGAACTTGCTCGCCTGTTTGCCCGCGAGCGCGTGCTTGCGGAAATACATCGCAGTCGCGCCGCTCAACACGCCGTTCGAGAAATTCAGCACGTCCTCATCGGCCCGCCCAAACATGTCGAAAAACGCGAGCCCCACGCCCGTGAGTCCCATCGCGAAATCCGCTGGAATGCTCGTGCGCGGAATGAAGAAATTGGCGTCCGCATCCTCGAATCGCCCGTGCATGAACCCCACGAGCGCCGCGCCCAGGCTGCTTTCAGCGACGGTCTTCGCCTCGTTCAGCTTCTGGCGGACCTCGATCTTGCGCTTCTCCTCGCGCGTCTCGAAACTCTGGAGCTTTGTCGCGACTTTTTGCATCGCGGTGTCGGTGATGAATGGCATGGGGTCTCTCCTGGAAGGGAGAGTGCGCGGCGCCTCTGGAGAATTTCAAACTTCAGCTCTTGAAATGAACGGGCATTGCCAGCGCATTGCGGGAGTGGTCGACGAAGATTTGTTCTTCTCGAGCTGGCAATCAATGCCCTCATTGCCGGCCAAGGAAAGAAGCGGCGAGAGCGGACGCTCTTACGCCTCACGTGTGACGTAAGCGCCTCGCATTCCGTGGCGTCGCGCGGCCCGCACCAACGAGAATCGATCGAATGACGGTCAAAGCAGTACGGGCACGGACACTGCACGTGCCCGCTCATGAAAATCCGCGAAATCGCAATGACGTGTTCTCTTCTCGCCTCGCTCGCGGCGTGCGGAAGTCAATCTCCTTCGGACTCCGAGTCTCAGGGGGACCAAGCGTTGACCAACCCTGCTTGTGCTGAGCAGCCGTCCGTGAACCTGCGCAGCGCGGCGCTGTTCTCGATCCTCGCGGGCTCCACCGTGACGAACACAGGACCGACGCGCGTGACGGGAAATCTGGGCGTGAGCCCGGGAACGGCAGTCACGGGTTTCCTACCCGGGAAGGTGGTCGGCGTGCAGCACGTTGCTGACACGACCGCAGCCCAGGCCGAAGCGGATTTGACCGTCGCGTACAACGACGCGGCGGGGCGCACTCTGTGCCCGGTCAGCATCGCCGGCAACCTCGGCGGCCTCACGCTGGCGCCGGGCCTTTACAAATCGACGAGCTCACTCGAGATCTCGTCCGGAGACCTCACGCTAGACGCCAAGGGCAACGCGAACGCGGTCTTTATCTTTCAGATGGCGAGCACTCTGATCACGACGGTCGGACGGCAGGTCATCTTGAAGGGCGGCGCGCAGGCATCGAACGTGTTCTGGCAGGTCGGCAGCTCCTCAACCGTCGGAACGTATTCGAGCTTCAAGGGAACAATCATGGCCGATCAGGCCATCACGCTAGGGACCGGCGCAACCCTCGAAGGGCGCGCGCTCGCGCGCATCGCCGCCGTCGCGCTAGACACCAACGTCGTAACCCGCCCGTGAGATTCTGAAAATGCCAACGGCCCCGGCATGGATGTGTATCCACGCGGGGCCGGAAGCGTTCATTGAGGGCATATCCGCGTGTAGGCAAACTAATACAACAATCGGTGACACGGGCGCGAAGGCCAAGGGTGTACTCCTTATCCCGAACCATGCCGCCCGACGACAAGCCACGTAGTCCAGAGCGCTCGCTCACCGACGAAAGCCTGCGCGTTGAGCGCGCGAAGACGGATCGTGCTCTCGCAGAAGATCTGGCGGCTATCGATGAGACCGCCGACGCGGTCATCAGCAAGGCTCGTGCACGCGCGGACGAAGTACTAGCGGCCGCGCGCGCCAAGACGGATCGACAATCCCGCCCGCCCGATGCGCAGTCTCCGCAGACAATCGAAGGCAAGCGAGTGTTGGAGGACCAAGTCATTCGAGGAGAGCGAGCCAGCGCGGATGAAACCGTTCGCGCAGAGCGCGCCGACCACGTTGCCTTTCTTTCCGCTGTGCGCGAGGAAACGGACAAGGATCTTTTGAGTGAACGCGCTCGAGCCGACGACGCTCTGGCTGAGCGAGACTCTTTTCTGGGCGTCGTTAGTCACGACTTGCGAAATATGCTGAATGCGATCGTCGGCTTCGCTGCGCTCATCGAGCAGGATGCTTCGCGCGAGGATAGTATGCGCGAGGCCACGATGTACGCTCAGCGCATCCAGCGCTCCGGGGCCAGAATGAACCGCCTCGTCGGCGACCTCGTCGATATCGCGTGCATTGAAGCGGGCGTGCTTGCCGTAGTGCGCGAGGTCGGAGACCCGACGCACATCGTGACTGAAGCCGTGGACACGTTTCAGGCGCAGGCATCGGCGAACGGCGTCTCGCTTGTCGCAGAAATCGTGCGCGCGCCGCTCGCGGCTTTCGATCCGGCGCGCATTCTCCAGGTACTGACCAATCTTCTGACCAACGCGATCAAGTTCACGCCCGCGAGCGGGCGCGTCGTTGTTCAGGTCGGACCCGACGGAGGCGAGATACGCTTCGCGGTCCGCGATACGGGCGCCGGAATTCCCACCGACCAATTGGAAGCCGTGTTCGAGCGATTCCTCCAGGTCACCAAGAACGATCGACGCGGCGTGGGGCTCGGCCTCTACATCTCCAAGTGCATCATCCAAGGACACGGCGGACGGATCTGGGCAGAAAGCAGAGTCGGCGAAGGCAGCGCGTTCTGCTTCACCCTTCCGATTCACGTCACGTCCTGATTGTGCGATGCTTGCCGCGAAGTCGTATGACGGAGAGGTTCGCCGCGTTCAAAATCAGGCGCCTTCCTGAGAGCGGGGAGCGTTCGACCAAGGCGCGGCATGGCTAAGGGTGAAAAGAACGAGGCGCAACGGGCAGCGTTTCTGATGGCGCTCCGCACGGTCGAGGAAGCTACCTCGCTGCTAGTGTCGCCAAGCGCAATCGCGAGCGCGTTCAACGTGCTTAGAGGGCTCGCGTTGGTTGCCGATGCGTTGGGTGACGAAGGGCGGACCTTGTGTAGCGCGGTGGCTGAGCTGGTTGCATCCCCGCTCCTGACATCGCTGACTGACACCAGAGCGCACGGTGTGGCCGTCGCCGAGGTCACTGCCCAACGTTTCACCAAGGACGACAGACAGCGGCTCGGCGAAGCACTCTGGAGGCTGCACAGCTACTTGACCCGAGAATACAGTCGGCAGAGCTGGGCAAAGTAACGAATCAAAACGCGCGCGCCTTCGGCTCGTGCGAATGGGCTCCGCTTCTTGATCCATTGCCGGAGGCCTCGGGGGCGCCGCGGTCTGAGTGCAGGGGCATGTGAAAGATGGGCGCGGCCGGCGCGTGCTGTCGCGGCAGGCCAATCGTGAACACGCAGCCCGTCCCAGGCATATCGCGCACGCTGATGTCGCCCGCGTTCACGCCGACGGCGGTTAGTGCCAGTGAGAGCCCGCGTCCAAGCTCAGAGTGATCCGAACCTTTTTGCGTGAAGCCGCGCGACAACTCCTCCGCTCTTTCAGCGGGAAGGCCACCACATTCATCGCAAATATCGATGAGAACGCGGTCATCTGTGGCACGCGTGCGCAGCGAGACCTCACCGTTTGCATGGGTGAATTTGAACGCATTCTGAAGAAGGGTTGAAATCACCGACGCCAGCAGTAGGCGGTCCGCGTCGACCGCAAGATCGCTAGCGACCGGACTGACGAACAGAGAAAGGCCGTGCCCCATCGCTTGCATCGCTGCGGTGATCTGGATCTCGTCGATGAACTCGGGCAGTACGATGCGCTCGAGTTTCGGCGCACCCGCTTCGAGGCGAAGTACCGTGAGCGAACGCTCAACAAGCGCGGCGAGCCCCGACAGACTGCGAGCGAGCACCGCGCCGGTGCTCCCGGTGAGACCGACCGTCCCACGTTTGATCACATCGAACGAAAGCGTCGCCGTGCGCAGCAAGTTGCGCAGCTCGTGCGTCAAGACCTCACGCCGTTCCGTTCCGTCACTCGCGAGGTCAATTTCCCGGTGGCGCCCGTAGGCGGTCACGGCTCCCGCAATGGCGTCATCAAGGCATCGGTTGAACGCGTGAAAATCCTCAGCTGGGATCACATTGTGAGTCTCGAACGCGAGCTCAGTCACGACCTGGCAAACGTCTCCGTAGCCGTGCACCACCTGAGCGACCGTGAATCCATCCTTCAGTAGCTCGTGGCCGTGGAGCGCGGCGCTGTCGTTGATCTTCTTGCTAGCGTCCGCCGCCCCCACCAAGTGCAGCCCTTTGGCCGAAGCGACCTCAGCTAAAGCGTCAACGAGTTGGTCCAGAAATAGCGGAACCCCGTGCCCCAGGTTCGCGTCGGTCGATCTCAAAGACATCCTACCCGTGACCCGCTGTCTCGCGCGATCGATGATCAGCTCTCGGTTCGCGACGATGAAATCGTGGAGCATGGCAAACACCATGCGCTAGTCTCGCTGGACTGCAACGTTCGCTGGGCTTCCCTGAGTCGGCAGAGAGTGAGGCGCTAATGCTGGTCGGCCCCTGCAATGCTAGCGACGATGCCCGTGAGAGAAAGCGCGAACCTGCGGAACAGCAGCCTGCCATTTCCGATCAAAGTGATCCGAACGTCGACGCAACCTCGAACCGCGAGAGCACCCCGTGCGCGCGCTGTGGATTCTGCCAGCATGCATGGCTGCGTTCGAAACCATTCCAGATAGCCGTGAAAGGGATGTCGTCATGACCCAGACAACTTCGCCCGTGAGCGTCGCTCTCTTGAACTTTGCTGGGGCTCTTGCGAGACGGGACCCGCGGGCGTTTCGTCCGAAGGTCGCGATGTTGACCCACGTTGGGTACAACTGGCGAGACGAGGAGACGATCGTATTTCGGCTCACCGATCAGGCCGTTCGCGTGTGGGGAGCCGCGATGCTCGAATTGAAGGATAGAAAATTCGACGCAGACACGCTTCGGGCCCTTGCGCCGATCACGGATCGCGAAAGCTCCGGCGCCGCGACTGCCGCACTCGAGGCACTCGATTTTGCGCTCGTCAGTCATTCCAAGGACTGCGCGTCATCCGCCGCTGGTGACGCGGGCACGCCAGAATTCGTTGGCTCGCAAGCGGCGTACGCAGCGATCGCCCTGGCAAACAGCTACAGCGATCAGCGAAAGCACGACGTGTTCGAAAGTGCCGCAGCGCTGCTGGCAGAGTTGCGGTCCGGCTTCGACCTCCTTCATTGACAATACCCGACCGACCAATCGCAGGATTTCCAAGCTCCGTCGAAGCGCGCAGAGAACTGCGAAAAAGCTCCACAAATGAACCTAGAAGTACGCGAGGTGATTCGTCAGGGCGCTATCCAAGCGGTTGGCTTGTGGATAGCACGCGGCAGCGAGTACGCGTCGATAGTCGACGGCGTACCGCGACCGTGGTCACCGAAGTCGTTCAAGCTCATCTTTGCGGACGCCGAGCAGCGCGGGGTCGAGCTGCTATCGCTGGCCAATGGAGATCACGTGACCAGCATCCTCACGGCTATTTTCGAATATGTTGAGCAGGCACTCATTGCTTCACAAGCCGAGGCGGAGCTGCGCAAGTTGGGGCCCGCGGTCGCGGTCGTGCGCGGCGGCAACGCCTGAAGGCTGCTGATGCCGGAGCCCGACCTCGCCTAGCTGCGCAAAGTGCTGGACGGCTCGAAGACGTGAGCCAACCCCGTCACTTTGCGAAGTACGTCGTGGCTCGCTTTTGCCCCTTCGTCCCGATCTGCTTCTCGCTGTGGAGCTTTTTGACGGGCAGAACGAGTGTCTTGGTGGAAACACCGAGGCCAATCCCAATCTGCTCGATTCGCTGCCCAGGGTTCTTCCCCACGTAGGCATGGAATTTCTTCACGAGCGCGTCGAGCTCCTCCGGCGTTCGCTTCGCGCCCTTTTTGGATCCCTTGGGCATTAGAATCTTGGCCGTGCGCTCGAGCTTCGCACCGCGGCGTGGTGTTGCGCTTCCGCCGTTCAGCGCCGCGTGCACGGACTCAAGAGCTGCTTGCCTAATGAGCCCCTCGAGCTGCTCAACAAATGATTCTACTGCGTTGAGAATTGCGGCATCGATATTCGACATAAGCGTTGGTACGTTGACCCGAACGTCGCTGTCAATCAGAAGCGCGCCGAGTCTGCATCGAAGGCGCTAGCCCATGACCGCGCTCAAGAGCGCCTCACGCGACGTGCCACGGAAACCGCCAGGGTAACGTCATGCATGACACATGGCGTATGCCCGTACGTCTACCTGCACCTCCCTTCGCGACCGGGCCCACGCTCACGTCCCTTCACGTTGCGACGAACTGCCGACAACGCTGCTACGCTGACTGAGTTGCCCGCTTCTACGGGTCTCGGGCTCCCGCGAGCAGTCGTCGAGCGCCGGTTCGTCGGTGCGAACTCGGTGAGAGACGAAGTCCGCCGACGGCACCGCGTCGGGGATGGCCGTTGACGGCGGGGGTAGCCGTGGCAAATCGATCGTAAACACGCAGCCCTTCCCGGGAATGTCGCGCACGTAGAGGTCACCCGAATTCACGCGCACGGCGTTCAGCGCGATCGACAGGCCAAGCCCTAAACCGAGGCGTTCAGCTGCACCTCGAGTAAAGGACCCAGACAACTCCTCGGCTTTTCCGTTGGGCAGACCGCCGCACTCGTCCCCGACGCTGACCACAATGCAGTCTGTCGTCGCGCGCGTTGTCAGCGAGACATGGCCGTGAGCCCGAGTGAATTTGAATGCGTTGTGGAGCAGATTCGACACTGCTAGCGCCAGGAGTTGCCAGTCGGCGGCGATCATGATGTCGCCGCCCTCTGAACTTACGGTCAACTGAAGGCCATGTCCTTGAGCCTGGATCGTGGCCCTAGCTTCGATTTCCTCGAAGAACTCGGCCGCCGAGAAGCGCTCCGGCATCAACATGCCCGCCTCTAGTCGGACCTCAGCCAGCGAACGCTCAATCAGCGCGCGGAGACCGGACAGACTGCGCGAGTGCTCGGCGCCCGTGCGCCCATCCAGCCCGACCATTCCCTTCTTGATAACCTCGAATGAAAGTATGGCCGAATTGAGCACGTTGCGCAGCTCGCGCGCTAGAACGCCAAGGCGCTCCGCCCCAACATGTGCGACATCGCGTTCTCGCTGACGCCCGTATGCACCGACCGCTCCGGCAATGGCTTCGTCGACACATCGATCGAATACGTGGAACTCCTCGCTGCTGATCGGCGCGTTCACTTCGCGTGCCAGATCGGTCACGACCTGGCAAACGTCGCCGTAGCCGTGCACGACTTGCGCGACCGTGAAGCCGCTTTTCAGCAACCGGTGGCCGCGAAGAGCGGCGCTGTCCGTGATATTGCTGGCGTCTTCCGAACTGGCTAGCTGCAGAAGGTTCGTCGATGCCGTCGGAACCAACTGATCAGCGAGCTGGCTCAGGAACAGCGGGATCCCGTGCTCCAGCTTCGCTTGGGATGATTTCCCAGAGGCCCTGTTCCTGCCCCGCCCACGCGCCCGATCGATAATCTGCTCACTATTTGAAAGAATAAAGTCGTGGAGCATGACGGACATTGATTCACCATTGCGCCGAGTGTCGCGACTTCGCAACCGTTGATGGCGCCTGCACCCGGCGAGTCACGCCAGAAGCGGGCCGGTGCGTAAGACCGTGAGTAGCTCAACGGCCTCATCGAAAACTCTGCGGGTCTCTTCCGGATCCGCATAGCAGCCCGCGGTTTCTGCGACCGCGTAGGCCGCATGCTCAGCGGCGCGCGCCGGTGCGCCGACGTCACTGGCATCACTCGCGGCAAAGAGAGCAGCGCCGCGCGCGTGACCGACGGGCTTGCCGTCGAGGGTGTCAGTTGCGAGCCTAGCCGCTCGCGCCGTCGCTTGATCGGTGATCGGCGCGAGGCTGCGGAGAATGTTCGCGTCCTCTTTCCGATCTCGCTCTTCAAGCGTCTCGACGGCCGAAACGCGCACGGCGTGTTCGGCCAGTCGAAACATGATCGTGCGCTCGTCTAGGCGACTTCGCGGCCCGGCGAGCAAATTCCCAAGTTGCGGACCGAACATTGCGAGGTTGTACATGCACAGCACGTCCGCGAAGCGCGCGAGCGCGGGGCTCACGTTGTCAGGCAATTTAGCCTCGCTCATGATCGCGATCCTTCCTGGCTCCTAACGAAGCGAGCGGACAGGCGCTCGCATCGTGCCGTTTTAAGCTACCCCCATCGTCGCGCTGTCGCCACCTCTTCCGCTCGACCAGCGCACTCGGCCTGTCGTTCCGCAGGTCACAAATCGGGGCTCACTTCCTGCACCTCCGGAACGCACCCGACGACGATCGTGAATGACGGCATGTAGGTCCCGCGATCAACTGTCACGCATTCGACGTCGAGGGCGGCCTGTGCGGCAACGTAGGGAACGACGCAAACGATGACCAATAACCGAACCGAGTTCGCATTCCGTCACAACATATTGGGAATGCTGTCCGACGATGAAGTGGCTAGCGTGAGCACAGCGGAGACCGCAACGGGGCTCTCGGATGGCGACGAATACCTCGACTTGGAGCGACTCGATCGAGGCGTGTGCCTGGCAGCGGGCATATCCGGGCCGATGGGATGCGTGCTTTCCAGACGAGCCGTGCGCGATACCACCTGGAGTAAGGTCCTGACGCAGTTGGCAGCATACCGCACCGCGACTTTGCATTTTGGCATTGGACGCGGGACGTGCACTTAGTGGGGTTAGCGAGCTCTCCGGCGCGGACCGCGCTGAAGGGTGGACTCGACGTGCAGGAATTCTTCTCGCTGTCCCTCGTGCACACGCTGGACGACAGAACCGCCGCGGCATTGCGCCTCGCTTGAGACGGAATGGCCGGTGCTCGCGCAACGAACACGCAACAGCGACGATTCTCGCCGAGGCACGGATCGTGCGTTCTAGGACGTAACTCCCTGTGCGAGAGCGGACCGGCCTCGCCGGGCTATGCATTTATCACATTCGACCCCCACGACACTAAAGCGCCACGCTCAGGCCGGCACGAAGAACGCCCTGGTGCTGGTCGTCGAAGATGACGAGGACACGCGCTTCCTGTACACGACGGCCCTCGCGCGCATGGGCTACCGCACGGCCGGCGAGTGCGATGGCGAGCGTGGCGTCGAGGCCGCTCTCCGCCTCCAGCCGGACGCCGTATTGATCGACGTCGGGCTGCCTTTTCTCAACGGCATCGACGCGACTCGCCTGATCAAGGAGGACCCTCGCACGAGCGCGTGCCTCGTGATTGTGATGACGGGCCACGGGAAGACCAAGTTCGAGGAGGCGCGCGCCGCCGGGTGCGACGCATTCTTCTGCAAGCCGTTCGATCCGGTAGCGCTCAATGAGGTCCTGCGCACGCTCATTTTCGAGACGGAGCGTTCGAAGGTCCTGGAGCGTTTGGAAACGGTCAAGGACTGCAGCTGCGGGAGAACCTTCTCGCTCAAGCAGTGGCTCGACCTGCCGAGCAGTGGGCGGATGCATTTGCCACAGCGCGGCGTCGTCGTCGAAGTGCGCACCTGTGTCTGCGGCTCGTCGCTCACCGCCGAGCTCGACGACCTCGGCGTAGCGGTCGTTCAATCGCACGAGCCGTCCGTTTTCGACGACGGAAAAGTGCTCGCCCATGAAACCGTGCTCATCGTGGACCGTGATCCGCACGTTCGCCGGCTCGTCCAGCAGTTTCTCGCAGGCGTGTGCGCCGTCGAGTTCGTAGACGACGGTTATTCCGCGCTCGACCGCGTGCGCAGGGCTCCTCTCGCTGCGGTCATCACCGAGATTCTGATCCCCCGTCTGGACGGACTAGCGCTCTGTCGCTCGCTCAAGGGCGACGCCGCCACCCAACAAGTACCGATCCTCGTCATCAGTATGCTCGCCGCACAAGAACGCGCGCGGCTGTCAGGCGCCAACGCCTTCCTGCAAAAACCTCTCGAGAAAACTAGTCTCATCAGCAGCGTGCGCGATCTAATCGGCACAAAGCAGCGGTACAGCGCGCCTCCACCTCAGGACACAGCCAACTCATGACGCGAGTCAGCACAGGCAATTCCCAAGCCGACGAGATCCTGAGCGGAGGGTTCCCCAAGAACTCGATCAATATCGTGATGGGCCAGCCCGGCACCGGCAAGAGCATCTTCGCCGAGCAGCTCGTGTTCCGGAACGCCAGCGACGACCGGCCGATCCTTTATCTAACGACGCTTTCGGAGCCGCTTGCGAAGATGGTGACGTACCTGCAAAGGTTCGCTTTCTTCGACGAGGACAAGATTGGGAAATCTGTCGTCTACGAAGATATCGGTCCCCAACTCGTCAGTGGCGGAATTCGCGCGCTCCTTACGTGTGTGGAACAAGCCATCGAAGCATCGGCGCCCAAGATCATCGTGATCGATTCGTTCAAGGCGCTGCACGACCTCTCGCCCTCGAGCACCGAGTTGCGCCACGTGCTCTACGAGCTCACCGGCCTACTCACCGCTTACCAGACCACGGTATTCCTAGTCGGCGAGTACACGGACGAGGACGCGCAGCGCCATCCGGAGTTTGCTGTGGCTGATGGCA
>Ga0302321_100002305_pt1 | contig 16371 bp, 13 predicted proteins | sample Fen_T0_1_FD_202505 | JGI IMG/M metagenome (GOLD analysis project Ga0302321, IMG submission 202505) | Peat permafrost microbial communities from Stordalen Mire near Abisko, Sweden - Fen_T0_1 | ecosystem: Environmental > Terrestrial > Soil > Wetlands > Permafrost | place: Sweden: Abisko...
CTCTCCTCGCTGGCGAGACGACGACCCAGAAGCACTCTTCGGAAATTGGCCATGGTTCAAGGTTCCTGGATCAACGGGCCATCAGCCAAAGGCCGGAAAGCGTGGCCGCGAGACCCACCAGCTTGGAGGGCTGGAGGTGCTCACGGAAGAGAACAAAAGCCAGGAGCGCCACCAGTACGAAGTTGGCGTTCATGATGCCCACCGCCACCGCAGCCTTGGCACCGCGCGAAAAGCTTTCGTTGAGCAGGATGAGGGCCACCGCCGTGAAGACGCCCGCGCCCAGGGCCCAGGCCGCGCCTACCGCCGGCCCAGTCTGACGACCCCGCCAAGCCCAGTAGATGAGGGCCAGGGGAAGTTCTCCCAGCACCACCCAGAACAGCACCGACGCCGAACCCAGCCCGCGCATGCTGGCTGCCTTCATTCCCAGATTGGCCAGGCCCATGAAGCCCAACGCCGCTAAAGCCCAGCCGAACCACGTCATACCCGACACACCTCAAGGAGAACCATTATGGCCATTGCTGGAGCTTGTGGGGACAAGGGTTGATAGACGCCACAGGGTATTCAGATCCTTCGCCGAAACACCATGGCCTCGACCAGGTGCCGCTGCCCTGGCGCCACGGGCCAGATCCATCGCTCCACATGAGTCCGGGACAATCCTGTTCCAAGAAGGAGGAGTGACACCTCGATCCCTGCCAGGGCATCGCTTGCCTCAATGGCCCGTCCGTCGGAACCCAGCTGCCGGGTCCAGGCGTCCTCCCAGGGGCCCAAAGACAAGGCCCCGCCACTGAACACCACGGCCCGATCGTGCACCAGCCACAGGTCTGCCCCACTCTCACGCAGGGCTCCCAGGAAAGCCATGAGGGTGCGCCTGGTCCACGCTTCCATGGCCTCGGCCAGAGGGTCCGGCCGCTCGGGGTCGGGGTCCCAGGGGGCGAGGCCGAAGGCCGATTCGACCATCCGCTCGGCCACCACGCCGAACTGACCCATGACGTTCGCAACGAGGATCGTCCCGGGGCGATGTTTGGTCAGCCAGGACCGCAACACAACCGGATCTGGTTGCAGCGACGGCAGGAGCCCCGCCAGCCGCTTTGCGGCCGTTTCCCGGTCCCGCCGGTGGCCCGACCAGGGTTCCGCTACCGCCCGGCGGGCCGTGGATTCCAGGCTCACCAGTCCGCCTGTCAGATCTTCGAAAACCCAGGGGGCCCAGCGGTGATGACGAAGGGCGGTCCAGACCCGGCTCCAGGGATCTGCGTCCCAGCCCGTCGTGCCCCTCGGCGCGAGAGCCCAGGGCACCTCCAGACCTGAGCCAGCTCCGAGGATCAACACGGGACGCGCGGAATCCGCCGCCTGCAGTCCTTCGCCCAAAAAGGCCCGCACCCGATCCAGGTGCTCGCCCCAAGCGGATCGATCCCGGGCCAGCAGGGCGAACTGCTCTCGGCGCAAGAGCCTGGAAAGCGACTTGGACATTCTTGAATGTTATGGGGAAACTGGAGGATCAGGAGGCCAGATGGCCCGTTACTCCAAGCGCGTCGGCCGCGAAGTGCTGGAAGGCCACCCCCGCCTTCCCGAGTGGATCACCAAGGAGCGCGTCAAGCTCGGGGATCTGCACGCCATGAAAATGGACCTGCGCGATTCGCACCTGCACACCGTCTGCGAAGAGGCCCGCTGTCCCAACCGCACCCACTGCTTCACGCAGGGCACGGCCACCTTCCTGCTCATGGGCGATGTCTGCACCCGGGCCTGCGGCTTCTGCAGCATCCAGAGCGGCAAGCCACGGCTGCTGGATCCCCAGGAGCCCCTGGAAACCGCCGAGCGCGTGGCGGCCCTCAACCTCCGCTTCGCTGTGCTCACCAGCGTGAACCGGGACGATCTGCCGGATGGGGGCGCCGCCCACTTCGCCGATACCGTCCTCGCCATCCGCCGCCGCAACCCCGGCGTGGGCGTGGAAGTGCTGGTTCCCGATTTCCTGGGGGACCTGGATGCCGTCGCCCGAGTGGTCGCCGCCGGCCCCACCGTGTTCAACCACAACACCGAAACCGTACCCAGCCTCTACTCCGAGGTGCGTCCTGCGGGCCGTTTCGAGCGAAGCCTCGCGGTGCTGAGCCACGCCAAGACCCTCGGAACGGCCCTCTACGGATCCGCCTTTCGCACCAAGAGCGGCATGATGCTGGGCCTTGGGGAGACTGAGGCAGAGCTGCTGACCACCTTCGAAGCGCTTGCCAAGGTCGGCGTGGACATCCTCACCCTGGGCCAGTACCTGCGCCCCACCCGCCACCAGCTCCCCGTGAAGCGCTACGTGCATCCCGATGAGTTCGCGGCCCTGGGGGCGAAGGCCAAGGCCTTCGGGTTTGCCACGGTCTACGCGGGCCCCCTCGTGCGCTCCAGCTTCAACGCCCATGAAGTGGCTGAATTCGAAGGCATCAGCATCGCCTGATCAGTCCCGGCGGGGCTCCACAAGGATGGCAGCTGGTTCTGCGGGACAGGCGAAGACGCAGATCCCACAGCCCGTGCACACGTCAGCATCCACCACGGGGTGACCCACGGTCTCGCCTTCGGCGGGTCCGACGATGCGGAGGGCCTCCTCGGGATAAGGACAGCGGTCCACACAGATGCGGCAGGCGCGGGCCTCCCGGTCCAGGGTCTCCCAGGTCACGCATTGGTTTTGTTTCACCCGGGCGGTCCCCATGCGGACCGCTTTGGGCCCTTCAATCACCCGACCATCGGTGAGGGTGCGTTCGGGCCAGATCATGGCTTCGTCATCGCAGGCGGAAATGCAGGGCAGCGTGGTGCAAAGGAAGCAGGGGACGCTGCGGGGGTCGATGTAGGGCGTCTTCAGCGCCAAGCCGGCCGAAGCAGGCGCCACGAGGATGGCATTCTCCGGACAGGCCCGCATGCACTTGTCGCAGCGCGTGCATTTCGTGAGGAATTCCAGCTCGTCGAGGGCACCTGGCGGTCTCAGCAGCTTCGGGCCCAGGCCGGTGACCGCATCTTCGAGGCGGTTCGCGACGAAGCCCGCAAACAGGGTTCCCAGGGACTTGAAGAAGTCCCCGCGCTCCTGAGGTTCATCGAGTTTTTTGGCCATGACGACCTACATGAGCCCCATTACCCGCATGGTCGGTCGCAGCACACCCCAGAGCACCGGGTCAAAGCCCAGGGTGACCATGGCGGCCTTGCTGTCCGAGGCAAGGTCCATGTAGGCCAGCAGGTCGGCGCTGATGGCCACATCCCGGGAACTGGGCGCGGCCTCCACCCACTTCACGCCCGCGGGCGCATCCTTCTTCGCGAGCGTCTTTCCTTCTGAGGCGCGGATCTGGAGGATCAAGAGGTCACCGTGGAAGGAGGGGACGCGGATTTCCATGAGCCGACCCCGACCCGCCAGAGGCGTGACGGGAACCACCTCGAAGGCTTGGCGGTAGCCCATTTTCGTCAGGTCAGGATCCTCGCCGTTGAGCACGGCCAGGGTCTGCTCCACCAAGCCATCCAGACCCCGGTCGCCCATCCAGGCCACCGAGCGCAAGTGGGTTCCCCCCACCTCGCCCACCCCGTCCAGCAGGGACGGGATCAGCGCCAGCACCTGTTCGAGGGCCGCCCGACCACGCAGTGACTTGACCCCCTCCGGCCACCCTCCGGCCAGCGGCATGGGGTCGATCCTCAGCTCCGGTTCCGGTCGAAGGTCCAGAATGCGACCCGGGAAGCCCTCTAGCAGGTCCATGTCGGGCGTGTCCGCCAGGATCACGGCATCCAGACCCTCCAGCAGAAGCTTGCTGGGGGCGAAGACCACCAGATCACCGATTTCCTCCTCCACGGTGAGCGCCCCGATGGAGAGTGGCACCACGGAGGCATCGCGAGCCTCCAGGGTATTCACGAGTTCGCGACCCAACAGCGTCTGGGCGCCGATGACGGCAAGTTTCAACATGTGGAACCTTTCGATTTTAAACGCGGACAGCGGCTTCGTCGGCCGGAGTGTGATCCTTGAGGGCCGCCGCCACGGGGCCCGCCAGGAACTGGCGGACTTGATCCCCGGCGCGACCCGTGAATCGACCGGCGTCCAGCAGGGCGAGGAGTTCGGTCTCGTTCATCGCCCAAGCGGGATCCTCCGCCAGCAGTTTCAGCAGATCGTTGGGACGGCCTTCGGCCTTGATGCGACGCCCCGCTTCAAGGGCCGCCACCCGGAAGCGCTCGTGCAGATCCTGGCGGTCGCCCCCCCGCTTCACGGCCTCCATGAGCAGCACTTCCGCGGCCATGAAGGGCAGTTCCTGGGCCAGCCTGGCTTCGATCATCTTCGGATAGACCACCAGCCCCGAGGCCACATTGCGGAACAAGACCAGGATGGCGTCGGCGGCCAGCAGGCCCTGGCTGATGGTGAGGCGGCGGTGGGCGCTGTCATCCAGGGTGCGCTCCATCCACTGGCTGGCGCTGGTCTGATAGCTGGAAGGCATGAGGCCCAGCACGAAGCGGGCAAGGCTGTTGATGCGCTCTGACCGCATGGGGTTGCGCTTGTAGGGCATCGCGCTGGACCCGATCTGCTTGGACTCGAAGGGCTCTTCCACTTCCTTGAGGTGCTGAAGCAGGCGCATGTCGCTGGCGAATTTCGAGGCCGAGGCGGCGATGCCGCACAGCACCTGGCCGATGCGATCCTCCAGCTTCCGCGTGGCCGTCTGGCCGCTCACAGGAATGGCAGGGAACCCCACCTTGGCGCAGAAGCGCTGCTCAAGGGCCTCCACCTTGGCGCCATCCCCTTCGAACAGTTCCAGGAAACTGGCCTGCGTGCCCGTGGTGCCCTTCACGCCCCGCACCGGCGTGGTGCGGATGACGTGATCAAGATCTTCCAGATCCAGGAGCAGGTCCTGGATCCACAGACTGGCCCGCTTGCCGACCGTGGTGGGCTGGGCGGGCTGGAAGTGCGTGAAGCCGAGTGTCGGTTGGTCCTGCCACTGCGCGGCGAACCCGGCGAGCGCGGCGAGCACATCCTGCAGACGGCGACGGAGCAGCGCCAGGGCTTCCTGGACGATGAGTAGATCGCCATTATCCGTGACGAAGCAACTGGTGGCGCCCAGGTGGATGATGGGCCGCGCACCAGGCGCCTGCTCGCCCCAGGCGTGGATGGCAGCCATCACGTCGTGGCGCAGGGCGGCCTCATGCCGGGCGATGGCATCCAGGTCCACCGCATCCTGGCTGGCCTTCAGCTCCGCGATCTGTGCCGCCGTCACGGGCAGGCCCAGTTCGGATTCGGCTTCGGCCAGGGCAATCCAGAGCCGCCGCCAGACGCGCTGGCGATAGAGCGGCGACAGCAGGCGCACCATGGCTTTGCTGGCATAGCGGGTTGCCAGGGGATGCTCGAAGCGCTCCAATTCGGGACCATCATGGGGCGGAAGAAAGGACATAAGAACTCCGGCCCTCCAGTGTCTCACACGCTCTGACCTGTGACCCCGCTCACGAAGAGGGGGTCTGCGCAGGCGGCCGTCGCGGCTAGGATAGGGGCATCACCTGGGAGCCCTCGCCATGTATGAAGTGATCCGAACCTCTGATCCCGCTGTGTTCCAGGCCCTGGAGTTGGAAGTCCAGCGTCAGCGGCATCACCTGGAGCTCATCGCTTCCGAGAACTACGCCTCCCGCGCCGTCATGCAATCCATGGGCTCCCACTTCACCAACAAGTACGCGGAAGGCTACCCCGGCAAGCGCTACTACGGCGGCTGCAGCAACGTCGACACCATCGAGAACCTGGCCCGGGATCGCGCCAAGCAGATCTTTGGCGCCGAGCACGCCAACGTGCAGCCTCACAGCGGCGCCCAGGCCAACATGGCCGTCTACCTCGCGGCCCTGAAGCCCGGCGATACGGTCATGGGGCTTGATCTGGCCCACGGCGGCCACCTCACCCACGGCCACCCCCTGAACAGCTCCGGCATCCTTTACAAGTTCGTGCCCTACCACGTGCGCCAGGAGGACGAGCGGGTGGACATGGACGAGGTGCGCGCCCTGGCCCTGCAGCACCGTCCCAAGATGATCGTGGTGGGCGCCTCAGCCTACAGCCGTACCTGGAACTTTCCCCTTTTCCGGCAGATCTGCGACGAGGTCGGTGCCCTGCTCATGGTGGACATGGCCCACATCGCGGGTCTGGTCGCCACCGGCCACCACCCGAGCCCCGTGCCCCACGCGGATTATGTCACCACCACCACGCACAAGACGATGCGGGGACCCCGGGGTGGTCTGATCCTATGCAAATCCCAGTATGCCAAGGACATCGATCGCGCCGTCTTCCCCGGGGTGCAGGGCGGCCCCCTCATGCACGTCATTGCTGCCAAGGCCGTAGCCCTGCATGAGATCCAGCAGCCCGACTTCAAGGCCTACAGCGGCCAGGTCATCCGCAATGCCCACGCACTGGCCAAGGGCCTTCAGGAGCGCGGTTGGCGCATCGTCAGCGGCGGCACAGACAACCATCTTTTCCTGGTGGATCTGCGGGATCACGGCCTGCTGGGCCATGAAGCCGAAGACTGCCTCCACCGCGCCGGCATGACCACCAACAAGAACGGCATCCCCTTCGATCCCAACCCGCCCCACAAGCCCACAGGCATTCGTCTGGGCAGCCCCGCCCTCACCACCCGCGGCATGAAGGAAGAGGAGATGGACCAGATCGCCCGCTTCTTCGATGTCACCCTCCGCCACCGAGCCGACGAAAGCACTTTCGCCCGCGTGCGCCAGGAAGTCTTCCACCTGACCGATCAGTTCCCCATTCCGGAATAATCCCCTCCCTTTGAACGACCAGACCGCCGCCAAAACGCCCTGCGTTTTGGCGGTATGTTTTTAGGGGGGTGCCATGATCCCGGCAGATGGGTTGTTTGTGTACGGAACACTGCGAGACGGTGGGTCGAACCACGCCTGGTTGATGCGTACCCATCCGCAAGGACTCACGGGAGCCTGGGTCGCCGGACGACTCTTCCATTTGACCGCTGGATACCCTGCCCTGGTGCCGGGTCCCGAGCCCCCAGCCGCACCCCCGGGCCACGGATGGGTCTGGGGTGATTTCGTGGGCTACGAGGACGACCGTGAACTCGAGTCCGCCCTGGCTGATCTCGACCCCCTTGAGGGTGTGGAAGAAGGCCTTTTCACCCGTGAGATCGTCCCCGTGATCCTCAACGGGGGCCTCCGATACCAAGCCTGGGTCTATGTGTTCCATGTGGAACGTCTGCCCAGGTTGGAACGGGAAGCCGTGGAAGTTACGAGCGGCGACTGGGTTGACTATCTCTAACGCAGAACGGCGCGGGTAAACCCGCGCCGTTCTGCGTTCTTGAATGACTAAAGGCCGAGCTTAGGCTGTTCGCCACTTTCATCGGGACCGGGATGGGCCACCTCGGCGTCACCCAGTTCCTCTTCTTCGTCCAGGGCCATGGCGCTGGCATCGATCTTGGCAAGGCCCACCACGCGGTCATCCGCACTGGCCAGTTTGAGGAGGCCAACGCCCTGGGCGTTGCGACCGGTCTTGCGGACCTCGTCGATGAGGAAGCGGATGACCATGCCCTCCTGGCTGATGAGGAGACATCCTTCCCCGGGCTTGACGAGCTTGAAGCCCACGACATGGCCGTTGCGGACCCCGGCGCGGATATTGATGACACCTGTGCCGCCGCGGCCCTGAAGCCGATAGTCCTGGACGAGGCTGCGCTTGCCATAGCCCTTCTCGCAGACCGTGAGCAACATGCCATGGTCTTCGGTGCTTTCGTCGGGCTCAACGCCTTCCGGCAGGTCCGGCAGAGGGTCGGCCACCTCCATGTCCACGATATGGTCGCCCTTGGCCAGCTTCATGCCCCGGACGCCGGTGGTGGCACGCCCCGTGGCGCGGACATCCTCTTCAGGGAAGCGGATGGCCTTGCCCTGGGCGGTGGCGAGAACAATCTGCTGGGTCCCCGTGGACCGGCGCACCGCCACCAGGGCGTTGCCATCATCGATGTTGAGGGCAATGAGGCCATTGGCCCGGATGTTGGCGTAGGCGGCCAGGCTGGATTTCTTCACGGTGCCATCACTGGTGGCAAAGACCAGGGTCTCGCCTTCCGGGAAGTCCCGAAGGGCCATGAGGGTCACCACGTTCTCCCCGTCCTTCAGGGAGATCAGGTTCCGGATGTGCTTGCCCCGGGTGGAGGCGGCCGCCTCCGGCAGGTCATAAACTTTCAGGGCGTAGACAATGCCCTTGTCGGTGAAAGCCATGAGTGTGTCGTGGGCCTTGGTCATGAAGAGCTGTTCGACGAAATCCTCATCCTTGGTCTTCATGCCCACCTTGCCCCTGCCCCCCCGCCGCTGGCGGCGGTAGGCATTGAGGTCGGTGCGCTTGATGTAGCCGGCCTTGGACATGGTGACGACCATGGGGTCGTCCGGTACCACGTCCTCCATACGGATCTCTCCGGAATAGCCGGTGATCTCTGTGCGGCGATCGTTGCCGAACTGATCCGCCACCTGCTGGAGCTCTTCCTTGATCACCTTCAGGAGCAGGCCCTCATCGGCCAGGATGGATTTCAGCTTTGCGATGGTCTTTTCGAGCTCGGCCAGCTCGTCGAGGATCTTTTCCCGCTCTAGCCCGGTGAGGCGCTGGAGCCGCATGTCCAGAATGGCCTGGGCCTGCACGGCCGACAGGCACAGGGTCGGGTCCTTCTTGATGGCCGCGGCCGTAGCAAAGGCCCCCGCCATAAGGCCGGCCTTGGCCTCTTCGGGGCTCTTGGCGGCTCGGATCAGCTTGATGACTGCATCCAGGTGATCCAGGGCGATCTTGAGGCCCATCAGGACATGATGCCGTTCCTCAGCCTTCCGCAACTGGAACAGGGTCCGGCGGGTGACCACCTCACGACGGAAGCCGATGAACTCCTGCAGAATCTCGCGTAGCGTACAGACGCGGGGCTGGCCGTTGACGATGGCCAGCATGGTAATGGGGAAGCTGTTCTGGAGCTGGGTCTGCTGATAGAGCTGGTTCAGCACGATATCGCTGGGTTCATTCTTCTTCAGCTCGACCACCAGGCGAATGCCCTCGCGGTCGGACTCGTCCCGCAGGTCGCTGATGCCGTCGATCTTCTTGTCCCGCACCAGCTCGGCAATTTTCTCAATGAGGGTGGACTTGTTCACCTGGTAGGGCAGCTCAGTGAACACGATCTGCTCACGGTCACCCGCACGCTTGATCTGTTCCACGTGGGACTTGGCACGCACCACGCAGCGACCCCGGCCGGTGCGGTAGGCGTCCACCACGCCCTCGGTCCCAAGCATCATGCCGCCGCCCGGGAAGTCGGGACCCTTGATGTGGGCCATCAGCCCATCCATGCCCAAGGCTGGATTGTTGATGAGGTCCACGAGGGCGCTGCAGCACTCCCGCAAGTTGTGGGGCGGGATGCTGGTGGCCATGCCCACGGCAATGCCCTGGGAACCATTCACCAGCAGATTGGGAAAACGGGAGGGCAGGACGAGGGGTTCCTCCATGCTGCCGTCATAGTTGGGACCGAAATCCACCGTGTCCTGGTCGATGTCGCCCATCAATTCGGCGGCAAGCCGCGACAGGCGGGCCTCGGTGTAACGCATGGCCGCCGCGGAATCACCATCAATGGAACCGAAGTTGCCCTGACCATCCACCAGCACGTGGCGCATAGAGAAGGGTTGGGCCATGCGGACGAGGGTGTCGTAGATGGCCGAGTCGCCATGGGGATGGTACTTACCCATCACGTCGCCCACCGTGCGGGCGGACTTCTTGTAGGCCCGGTTCCAGTCGTTGCCGGCTTCCTTCATGGCAAACAGCACGCGGCGGTGCACAGGCTTGAGACCATCGCGGACGTCAGGCAAGGCCCGGCCCACAATGACGCTCATGGCGTAGTCCAGATAGGACTTCCGCATTTCCTTTTCAATTTCCAATGGCTCGATGCGATTTTGATTCATGTGTCTTCCGGTGTTCTACGTGGAACGCTGCTCGACCTGTCTGTCAAAAAAGAACTTAGATATCGATGTTCTCGGCCAGGAGCGCGTTGGTCTCGATGAAACGGCGCCGGGGTTCTACGGCATCGCCCATGAGGATGGTGAAGATCTCGTCGGCCTCGACCGCGTCATCGACCCGGACCTGCAGCAGGGTGCGCCGCTCGGGATCCATGGTGGTCTCCCAGAGTTGCTCGGGGTTCATTTCGCCCAGGCCTTTGTAGCGCTGGATGCCCAGGCCCCGCTTGCCCTCCTCCATGACCATGGCCAGCATGGCCTCAGGATCCGAGAAGACCTGTTCCTTCCCGAGCTTGGTGCCTTCCTCGGAGTCTTCGTCCTTGTCCTTGGCGATCTCTTTGGCGTCCTTGAGTCGACGGAGCCGGAGCTCACCGCCGTGGAACGCCGCGAGCTCGACCTGCAGGGCAGCCAGGCGGCGGAACTCACCCCAGTGCGCGACCTGGGTGTCGATCCACAGCGTGATGGGGCGGCTCAGGTGCATCCGCACCACCCGGAGGCGGTGGCTGGCGGGAATGGTGATGGCGGGGTCCTCGCCTTCGGCGGCTCGTTCCACCGATTCGATGGTTTCAACCTCACAGGTCCCCAGCTTCTGCTGGGTGATCGCAGCGGACAACTGCTCCAGTGATTCCCGGCTCGCAAAGCGATCGGCATCCAACAGGCCCTCGGCCAGCAGGGCATCCACAATGGGTCTCGCGTAGCCGCGGCGGTTCAGCTTGCCGTAGAGCTGTTGGACCTCACCCCACTTCTTCATTTCACGGACCAGGATGGCGCCCTTGTGCTCGGTCCCATCGGGTAGGGTCAGCACCCAGCCGTCCAGGGCCTTCTGGAACAGGAACTCTTCTAGGGCTCTCTCGTCCTTGAGGTATTTCTCGGTCTTGCCCTTCTTCACCTTGTAGAGCGGGGGCTGGGCGATGTAGAGGTGACCCCGCTCTACCAGTTCGGGCATCTGCCGGTAGAAGAAGGTCAGCAGCAGGGTGCGGATGTGGGAGCCGTCCACGTCGGCGTCGGTCATCAGCACGACCTTGTGGTAGCGGAGGTTCTCGACCTTGAACTCCTCCTTGCCGATGCCCGTGCCCAGCGCCTGGATGAGCACCCGCAGCTCGTTATGGCTGAGGATCTTGTCGAAGCGCGCCTTCTCCACGTTCAACACCTTGCCTTTGAGGGGCAGGATGGCCTGGGTGGCGCGGTGACGACCCTGCTTGGCGCTGCCGCCGGCGGAATCGCCCTCCACCAGGAAGATCTCACTGAGTGCCGGATCCTTCTCCTGGCAGTCCGCCAGCTTGCCCGGCAGGCCGCCCCCATCGAGGGCACCCTTGCGGCGGGTCAGATCGCGGGCCTTGCGGGCTGCCTCGCGGGCCCGAGCGGCCTCAATGGCCTTTTCCAGGATGGCCTTGGCCTCCCGAGGATTCTCTTCGAAGAAGCTGGAGAGCTTCTCGTAGACGATGGTCTGGACGATGCCCTTCACTTCGCTGGAGACAAGCCGGTCCTTGGTTTGACTGGAAAACTTGGGATCAGGGACCTTGGCGCTCAGAACGGCCGTCAAGCCTTCGCGAACATCCTCGCCAGAGAGGGTTACCTTGGCGCTCTTCAGGAGGTTGTTCTTTTCGGCGTACGAGTTGATCACACGCGTCATGGCGGCCCGAAAGCCCTCCAGATGGGCGCCACCATCGCGGTTGCGGATGTTGTTGGTGAAGCAGTAGAGCGTCTCCTGGTAGGAGTCATTCCACTGGAGGGCCACTTCCACCGTGGTATCCAGCTTCTCGTCCTTGATGAGAATCGGGGGCTTGTGGAGGACCACCTTGTTGCGGTTCAGGTGTTCCACGAAGGCCCCGATCCCGCCCGCATTCATGAAATCGTGGGTGTCGCCGGTGCGCTCATCCGTGATGCGGATGTGGACGCCCTGGTTGAGGTAGCTCAGTTCGCGCAGGCGCTGGCTCAGGGTCTCGAAGCTGAATTCGAGGACATTGTTGAACACTTCGGGATCGGGCTGGAACTTCACCCGGGTGCCACGCCTGGCCGTGGGGCCAATCCGCTTCAAGGGGGCATCTGCCTTGCCCTGGGAGAAGGTCATGGCGTATTCCTGGCCATCTTTCCAGACCGTGAGCCAGAGCTTGGATGAGAGCGCGTTCACACAGGACACACCCACGCCGTGGAGGCCGCCGGAGACCTTATAGGCGTTCTTCCCGTCGGTGCTGGTGTTGTCGAATTTTCCACCGGCATGAAGCACAGTCATGATCACTTCGGCGGCACTGCGACCCTCTTCCTTGTGGATATCCACCGGGATGCCGCGGCCGTCGTCCTGCACCGTGCAACTGCCATCGCTGTGCAGGATCACGTCCACCTGCTTGCAGAAGCCCGCCAAGGCCTCGTCGACGGAATTGTCCACGACTTCGTAGACCATGTGGTGCAGGCCACTGCCGTCGTCGGTATCGCCGATATACATCCCGGGCCGCTTGCGAACGGCCTCGAGATCTCTCAAAACCGTGATGTTATCGGCGGTGTAGCTGTCGGTTTCCAGGGGGGTGTGAACGTGCTTGCTAAGGACTTCTTCAGACATCAAGACTCACTTGGTTAGGTACGGTGAAGTGCGGTGTTCCAGCGCGGGTCAGGCCGTGGCGCTGTTGGCGAATCGGACGGGCATGAGGACGTAGCGGAAGCTGAAATCCTCAAGGCTGGGGGACATGAAGACACCCTGGCCAACCTCATCCTTGAACTGGTAGACCACTTCCTCGCCAGGCAGCCGTTCGAGCAGCTCGGTGAGGTAGTCGATATTGAAAGCCAACTCGAAGGGGTGTTCCTCCCCCGTGAAGGGCAGCGTGGCCTGGTTCACGCCTTCGTCGGGGTGCTGGAAGACCGTGCGCAGGTTGGGGAATTCGTAGAACAGGCGCACGTTCTTGTTGTAGTCATCCTTCTTAAGACCCACGAAACGCAAGGTGCGAAGGAAGACCTCCCGGTCCATGATCACGCGCTTGGGCAACTCGGCCGGCAGCACTTTTTCGTAGGCGGGGTAGTTGCCTGTGACCAGGCGGGTGCTGAACTTGAGGCCTGGCTGGTCAAGGAAGAGCGTGGTGCCATCCCAGCAGAGCTCGACCTCGCCTTCGTCGCCAAGCAGGGTCGGGATGAGGTCCAGCGCGCGCTTGGGCACAATGAGGCGCACATCGTCCTTCAGCTTCGTGTCACAGGGAACCTCGGCCACCGCCAGGCGGAAGCCATCCGTGGAGACCACGCGGACATGCTGCTTCGAGAGGTGCAGGAGCACGGCCGACAGTGTGGGCTTGGTGGCGTCCTTGCTGACGGCAATGGAGCCCAGTTGGATGGCCCGTTTGAACCGAAGCACGGGAATCTTCACGACCGGAAGATCCTTGCCTGGAGCAGGCAGTTCGGGAAAGCCTTCCCCAGGCTGGATGTTGTGCTCGGAGTTCATCCCCTTGGCCCGCAACCACAGGCGGCCACCGGCATCTGGACACTCCAGGCTCAGGATTCCCTCAGGAAACACACGCACGGTTTCGATGAACTTCTTTCCGGGCACGGCCATGGTCCATTGCCCCTGCCCTTCTCCGGGCACGGTGGCCTCAAAAGCCAACTCCATGTCCGTGGCCTTCAACACGACTTCCTTCGGACGAACGTCCACAAGGATGTGCTGGAGGATCGGAAGGGTCACCCGGCGGTCGAGGGCATGCTTCAGCAGACCCAGTGTCCGATCCAGACGATCCTTGGAAACCTGTAACTGAAGATTCATGAATCACCCTTGATGATGCTGAGGACCTGGGCAACCTGTGGAAAGTCGTGTCAAACCCCTATCCTACCGGAGTTTCGCCACCCAGGACAGGCTGTGGAAACCCTCTGGAACCCTGTGGAGCGTAGGTCCTGAATCCCCTTGGGCCTCCAACGCAGACCCGGTTGTGGATCCAGTCGTGGCGGGGTCTGTGGAAAAAATCATAATTACAACCAAATCAATGAATGCTGTTGAGCAAAGCCTGCACCATCTTGTGGAAATCCGGATCGCGCTTCATTCGGTCTCGAACTGAATCAATGGCATTCATCACGGTCGAGTGATGCATGTTGAAGGAGCGTCCGATATCGGCGAACGGCAGGGATGCGATTTCCCGCGCGAGATACATCGCCACCTGGCGCGGCACCAGGATGGCCTGCTGGCGGGACCGCTTTTTCATCAGATCCACGAAGGACACATTGAAAGTCTCTGCGGTCATCCGGAAAATCCGATCGGGATGAACGGGAGCGGTGGGCTCCTCGCCGCTCTGGCCCTGGAAGGCGGCGTGGGCGATCTCAAGAGAGGGGGGCACCCCGATGAGGCTGGCTTGGAAGATCACACGGGTCAGGAAGCCCTCCAGGTCGCGCACACTGCCCTTGGCCTTGTGGGCGATGAAGGTGAGCACATCCTCCGGGATGGCCGGCACATGGCGGAAATCCACATCCTCCAACTTCTTCTTGAGGATGGCGATGCGCGTCTCGAAATCGGGCGGCTGGATATCTGCGGTGAGGCCCCACTTGAAGCGGGTGATGAGCCGCTCGTGACAACCTTCCAATCGCTGGGGGGGCTTGTCGGAGGTGATGACGATTTGCTTCCCGTGCTGGAGCAGGTGTTCAAGGATGTGAAAGATTTCTTCCTGCGTGCGCTCCATCTTTCCCAACGTTTGCACGTCGTCGAGCAAGAGAACGTCATTCTGCTGGTATTTCTTGCGCATCGGCTCGGTGTTCTTCGCACGGATGGCCACGGTCAGTTCGTTGAAGAAGTTATCCACCTTGAGGTAAACCACCCGCAGCCTGGGATCCCGCTCCAGCAGGCCCTTGCCGATGCCAACCATGAGATGGGTCTTGCCGAGACCGGCGCCGCCGTAGATGAAGAGCGGGTTCATGCTGAGGGGCGTGGCGGCCTTGCCATAGCTGTCCACCACGGCCTTGGCGGCCGCGAAGGCCAGCTGGCTGCCGGGACCCACGACGAAGCGGTCCAGGGTGTAGCGGTTGAACAGGTGGGGGAACGCAATCGGAGGCTCCGTCGTTCCGGGAGCACCGTGGGGAACCTTCTTGGGGGTGACCTTGGGTTCGGCGGCGGGCGTGCCATTCACGTGGAATTCGAGGCGCAAATCCGCCAGTCCACCCTGGGCCAGTGAGTCACTGAATTCCTCAGGCAGCTGTTGTTCAATCCAAAGTTTTGCGGCGGCGCTCGGCACCTGGATCCACAACACGTCGTCCTTCACCTTGAGGGGCTCACAAGGGGCGATCCACTCCTTGAAGCTCGCTTCGGGCAACTGCTTGGACAAGCCAAGCCGGATGATGTCCCAAAGGGTTGTGGGATCGGCGGATCGCATGTGTTCACCAGCATGGGTGGGACGGAGCGCGGGCACGCACCGTCGACGGAGGGTGCATCACACGCTCCGTCCACGCCTGGCTCGCGGGGGGGAACCCAATCTAGCATCCATCCGCGGGATGCGAGAGCGGAAATCCCCTTGAGGCCGAGGGCCCTCGCTGGTAGGCTCGAAGGTTCGTCCTCCTCCCCGGGAGGGGACCCCCGAGGTGGAATCATGAAGCGGACCTTTCAGCCCAATAACCGTCGTCGCGCCAAGACCCATGGCTTCCTAAGCCGTATGAAGACCAAGAATGGCCGCCTGGTGCTCAAGCGCCGCCGCGCCAAGGGCCGCCACGTTCTGGCCCTCTAGCCCTCGTCCGTGATCTACAGAGGCCGCTTCCGCACGGTACGGCACAAAGACCACGCGGTTCCGACTCCCCCGCCCCGGCCCTTGCTGGGGCCGACGTCGTCGCTAGACATCCGCGCCTGGCCGAGGGTGGAGGCAGGTGGACCGCTGCTCTTGGTTACCTCGCCCCGGAGAACCGGCGGAGCGGTGCAGCGCAACACCTTCCGCCGCCGCGTGAGAATGGCCTTCCTTGCCGGCGTCGAGCCCCTCCTGAACCGCCCCTGGGTGGTGTGGGTGCGCCCCGGCCGCACGGCGCCGCCGCTTGAAACGATTAGCTTCCAGGACATCGAAAGCCAGCTCCGGTCAGCCCTGCATCGCCTTCCCGCCTCGGATACCCCATGAACAACCGCAATGTCCTTCTCTTCGTCATCGGCAGCGTGATTCTGCTGGGTGGCCAGTTCTGGTTGTCCTCACGGTACGCCAAACCTGTGCCTAGGACCGAGGTCCAACAGGTGGCCCCGGCGGCCGCCAAGCCAGTACCCGCCACGACCTCAGAGGCTCTCCCTGCGGTGGCACTTCCGGCGACCGCGGTTGCCGATGGCGTGAAAACAGTGGATCCCGCGGTCAGGCACACCCTGGCCTCGGACGAGTTCACCCTGTCCTGGCAGGTGGCCACGGGCGCCCTGAAGCAGGTGACTTGGCGCCAGGACGGCACCGCGTTCTTCCCCCCGGCCTTCGCGGGTCTTGGCGCGCTGAAGGGGACTGG
>Ga0302321_100002307_pt1 | contig 16364 bp, 10 predicted proteins | sample Fen_T0_1_FD_202505 | JGI IMG/M metagenome (GOLD analysis project Ga0302321, IMG submission 202505) | Peat permafrost microbial communities from Stordalen Mire near Abisko, Sweden - Fen_T0_1 | ecosystem: Environmental > Terrestrial > Soil > Wetlands > Permafrost | place: Sweden: Abisko...
GCGATCCGGCGACAGGAAGCTCAGGTTGACGTGCGCCTTGTCCCCGGGCTGGGTGCCGAGATTCGAGGCGTCGAGCGCGACATCGACCAGCGTGGACCGGAATGTCGACGACTCGTCCACGAGCGGCACCGTCCCGCGGACGATTCCGAGCTTGTCGACGTGAACCTTCCAGTCGGGTTCGGGCTCGCGGGAGGGCGCGCGCGGCGGTGCGGAAGGCTCGGCATCGAACAGCGGAAGCATCCATTCCAGCGTGCCGTCGGCCAGGCGCCTCACGTCGACGGCGGGTGCATCGACCGCGACGTTGGTGAAACGTGCATCGCGTCCGAACACGTCGATGCGTTCCAGTCCGACGGACACGCGCGCCGCGGTAGCCAGGGAGCTCCCGTCGCGACGCCTGATCGCCAGCCCGTCGACATGCGCGGTCCCGCGAAGCTCCAGGCGGCGCTTGCCCGCGGCGGTCTCGATGAACACGGCCTTCAGCCGGGTGGTGAGCGATCCGCCGGCCAGGTCCAGGCGTGGCTTGGACGGCAGATAGGCGAGGTAGTAAGGCAGGGGCAGCGCGTCGAGGTCGATGTCGAGCGACGCCTCGCGATGCTCGGCAAAGGGTGTTGTCGTTCCTTCCAGCGCCACGTGCGAGCCGTTGATGGTGCCGCCCGCTCGCGGCTTGACCAGGATGGCCGTCTCATAGGGCAGCGACGAAAGGAACGGAATGCCGATGTTCATCGCCGCGAGCTCGTGCCTGCGGCCGGTGATGCCGTCGGCAAAGACGATCGAACCGTCGTCGATTTCGATATTGTTGAGCGAAAAGCGCAGCGGCTCCGGCGACGGCGCAAGGGCCTTGTCGATCAGGTCCTGGATGTCGTAGCGGCCCTCGCGGTCGCGCGCGAAGGAAAGGCGCGGCCGCACCGCGACAAGCGCGTCGAGTACGGGCGCGCGGTGCCAGAGGGACGCGGCGGAAAAATCAGCGACGAGAACATCGGCGGCGAGGAGCGTCAGCGGACCTTCGCGGCCGGCAATCGCCACGTTGTACACCGTCAAGCGGAGCTTGACCGGATTGAACTTGACGGATTCGACTGTCGTGGTGCGGCCGAGCGTCTCGGTGAGCCGCGACTCGAGCTGGGAGCGGGCAATCGGTGGAACTGCGAGCCATGCCAGGACAACGAGGGCGGCCACGCTGGCCGTAACCCAAGCCAGGCGCCGCAGCCAGCGGGGACCAGGCGACAGATGCACGGCGGACGGATTGGAGGAAGCCATGGGCACCAGTGGCGGGCGGCGCGCAAGTCTGCTCGTCGCGCGGCGAAGCCAATTCTAGCGCCAACTGTGCGATTCCTGCGATTCGCGGCGCAGCACGCACCGGCAGGATAGAATTCGTGCTGCGCGCCCTGCCGGTCCGACAACTGCGTCCAGCCGGATGCAGGCGTGCTCGTCAAGTGGGACTCTGGCTGCGCGGAAGGCGAAGGAAATGACTTACTGCATCGGATTGAGACTCGACCAGGGGATGATCTTCGCCTCGGACTCCCGCACCAACGCAGGCATGGACAACTTCGCCAAGTTCTGCAAGATGACGGTGTTCGAGCGCAGCGGCGACCGCGTCATCGTTCTGCTGAGCTCCGGAAACCTCGCGGGAACGCAGGCCGTGATCGGGGTGCTGAACCGGCGCTGCGTTGCCGGCGACGGCGCGGAAAATCTGTGGACCGCAAGAACGATGTTTGACGTCGCGATGCTGGTCGCGGACGCAATGCGCGACATCGAGCGTCGCGACGGAGAGTACCTTCAGGAGAACGAAGCCGGCTTCAATGCCTCGTTCATCGTCGGCGGGCAGATCAGCGGCGAGCCCATGCGGCTTTTTCGCATCTACGCCGAGGGCAATTTCATCGAGGCGGGCATCGACACGCCGTATTTCCAGACCGGCGAGACGAAGTACGGCAAGCCGATCATCGACCGCGTGATCGCGCGGCAAACGCCCCTGGCAGACGCCACGAAGTGCGTGCTGGTGTCCTTCGACTCGACGATGCGCAGCAATCTCTCCGTCGGCATGCCGATCGACCTCATCTGCTACGAGCGCGACAGCCTCGAAGTGCTGATGCGGCGCCGGTTCGACGACGGCGACGCCTACTTTTCCGCACTCGGCCAGGAATGGAGCGAAGGCACGCGGCAGGTGTTCCGCCGGTTGCCCGAACTGGTCTGGTGACCCGTGGCGTCGACGGATTCGTTCCTGGTGACATGTGAGCACGGCGGCAACCGTATACCGGCGCCGTATCGGGTGCTTTTTCACGGGCATGCCGCGCTGCTCGACACGCATCGCGGATATGACCCCGGGGCGCTGCTCATAGCCCGCGAACTGGCACGTGTCCTGCGCGCGCCGCTCGTCACGTCGACCGTGAGCCGGCTGCTGATCGACCTCAATCGCTCCGTCGGCCATCCGCAATTGTTCTCCGCTGCGACGCGCGGCGTGCCGCTGGGGATGCGCAAGTCGATCGTCGCAGAGCATTACCTGCCCTATCGCGGCCAGGTCGAACAGTACGTTGCGCGTGCCGTGTCACGCGGCCGGCGCGTGATCCACGTGTCGTCGCACAGCTTCACGCCGGAACTGCGCGGCAACGTGCGTCGCGCGGACGTCGGCCTGCTCTACGACCCCCGCCGCCGCGGTGAAGTGCGCCTGTGCGCGCGCTGGAAGTCGGCGCTTGCGGACATCGCACCCGACCTGTCCGTTCGCCGCAACTACCCGTACGCCGGGAAGGGCGACGGGCTGACCTCCTACCTGCGCCGGCGCTTTCCGCCCGCGGCCTATGTCGGCGTCGAGCTGGAAGTCAACCAGAGAATCGTGTTCGCAGGGGGCCGCCGCTGGACGGTGCTGCGCCGCGTGCTGGCGGATTCGCTGCATGCCGCCCTGCCGAATGAACGTGCCTTGGTGAAAACCGGAGATACAGAATGAAGATCCGCGTCGGCTTCGAAATTGTCTACGACTGTCCGCAGCCGACCCCGATGATGCTGACGCTCAACGTGCACTTCACGCGCGTATCGGACTTGGTCGGCCGCGACGACCTGCAATTCGATCCGCCGATTCCGGTGTCGAGCTATCGCGACAGCTTCGGCAACTGGTGCACACGCATCGTCGCGCCGAAGGGACGCCTGCGCATCGGCGCCGATGCGATCGTCAACGACAGCGGATTGCCCGACGTCGTCGTGCCACAGGCGCAGCAGGTCCCCGTGCAGAACCTGCCGGATGATTCGCTGCTGTTCCTGCTGGGCAGCCGCTACTGCGAGACCGACCGCTTGTCCGAGACTGCGTGGAGTCTTTTTGGCAATGGGCCGACGGGATGGGGCCGAGTCCAGGCGATCTGCGACTTCGTGCACAACCACATCACGTTCGGCTACGAGCATGCCCGCATGACGCGGACGGCGTTCGAGGCCTTCTACGACAAGACCGGCGTGTGCCGCGACTACGCGCACCTGGCGGTCGCGTTTTGCCGCTGCATGAACATCCCTGCGCGCTACTGCACCGGCTACCTGGGCGACATCGGCACGCCGCCGCCGTGGGGCACGATGGATTTCGCGGCATGGTTCGAGGCCTATCTCGACGGCCAGTGGTACACGTTCGACCCGCGCAACAACATTCCGCGCATTGGACGGGTGCTGATTGCGCGCGGTCGCGACGCGGCCGACGTCGCCCTCAGCAACGCGTTCGGTCTCAACACGCTTCAGAGCTTCAGGGTGTGGACCGACGAGGTCGTCCAGTGACGAAGCGGCGGGAATTCATCTCCGCCGCGGTGGCTGGAGCGCTCTTGCTGTCGCGTCTCGCGTCCGCACAGCCGGCACACAAGGTCGTGCGCATCGGCTGGCTGACGCCGTCGGACATTGAAATCCATGCGCGCAGTTTCCGTGATGCCATGCATGCACTGGGCTACGTCGAGGGCCAGGCGTACACGATCGAGACGCGCTCGGCCGGCAACGACCTCGATCGTTTGCCCGGACTCGCTGCCGAACTTGCGAGCTTGAAGGTGGACATCATCGTCGCCGTGAGTCCTCCGGCGATCGTCGCGGCAAAGCGGGCAACCGCCACCATTCCCATCGTCATGGCGTACTGGGGCGGCGGGGGACTGGTCGAGTCCGGCGTAGTCGCCAACCTTGCACGGCCCGGCGGGAACGTGACCGGCGTCTCGATGCTGGCGGTCGAGCTGGAAGCGAAGCGACTGGAGTTCCTGCTCCAGGCCCTGCCCAAGGCACGCATTGTCGGGGTCCTCGATCCGGGCAACGGATACACCTTCGGCGAGATACGGGGAGTGGCCGAGCGCGGAGGCGTGCAGCTTCGCTTCGCGACCGTCGGCCAGGGGAGCGACGCGTACCCGCGCGCCTTCGACGTTCTAAAGGATGCGCGGGTCGAGGCGCTCCTCGTCCCGTCCTCGCCGCGCCTCTTCCAGGATTCGCGCCAGATCATCGACCTGGCTGCGGCGCGGCGCATCCCTGCCATCTACGAATGGCCGGACATGGCAGACGCCGGCGGCCTGATGGCCTACGGTCCGACGTTTGCCGAACTGAACGCGCGCGTGGCTTCATTCGTGCAGCGAATCCTGAACGGTGCCCGGCCCGCCGTTCTCGCCATCGAACAGCCGAGCAAGTTCGAACTGGTCGTCAACCTGAAGACGGCCAAGGCACTCGGATTCACGTTTCCGCCGCCATTGCTGCTGCGCGCGGATCGCGTGATCGAGTGAGCTTACTGCTGCGAACGTCCGGCGCGCGATGAACACGGCGGTCCTGCTGGTGGCCACGGCCACGCGCTGGTTCGGCACGGCACGCATTCCGCGCCCGCTCGCGCACGCCGGCTTCGACGTCGCACTGCTGGCGCCGAAGGATTCGCTGGCGCAGCACAGCCGGTTCATCGGCAAGATCGGCTACCTGCCGGAACAGGCGACGGCGCAGCAATGGGCGCATGCGTTCGCCGCGACGGTGAAGGCGACGTCGCCGCAGATCGTCCTTCCGTGCGACGACATGGCGTTCCAGCTCCTCACCTCGCTTGCGCTGGCGCCGCCCGCCAACATGCGGGCCGAGCTGCAACTTCCGCTGTCCTCGCTGATCCGCGATTCGCTGGGCGACCCGGCCTGGTACCGCGCGAGCGTCGACAAGATATTGCTGCCGCCGGCGGCAGCAGCGCTCGGCGTGCGGGTGCCGCCGCACATCGTGGCAAGCGAGATCGCGGAGGCGCGTGCCTTTGTGGCGACGCACGGCTATCCGGTCGTCGTGAAGCGTCGGCTGGGTTTCGCGGGGTCGGGTGTGGCGATCTGCGCGAACGACGACGAACTGGCGCATGCATTCCGGTCGCTGCCTCTGCAGAGTCCGCTGGACCTGGGCGACACAGCCGACCGGCGACTGCTGCTGCAGGCGCACGTCCCCGGCCGCGGGATGTACTACCAGATTGCCGCGTGGAAAGGCCGGCTGCTCGCCGGCATGGCCGTGGACAAGGTGCTGGCCGATCCTGAGCCCATGGGGCCTGCGACCGTCTGCCGCTACCATCGCAACGACGAGGTGCGCGATTTTGCACGGCGGCTGGTCGAAGGTTTCGGGATGACGGGATTGATGGGGCTGGAACTGATCGTGGACGAGCGCACGCGCGAACCGCATCTGCTGGAAGTCAACAGGCGAATCACGCCCGGAACGCATCGCGGCGCCGCCTATGGACTCGACCTGTGCGGCGCGCTGCATGCGGCGATGCACGACCAGCCGTACACTTCACGGACCGATCTCGATGCAGGCGAGGAAGACCTAGTCGCGCATTTCCCGCAGGAGTGGTTGCGCGACATGGGCAGCAGCCACCTGCGCACGCTGCGTGTCGACGTCCCGTGGGACGAGCCGGAGCTGATCGAGGCGATGCTGAAATTGCGCAGCGAATGATGCGCGCTTCTGCATTGCTTCGCCGCACGACATCAGGATTGCGCGGCTGCCGAAGGCTGCTCGCGTGCATTGCCATTGCCTTGCTGCCGTGGGCCGATGCCGACGCAGATGCGGGTGCGTATCCCGACCGCCAGATCCGGATCGTCGCGTCGTTCCCCCCGGGCACGGCGATGGACATCGTCGCGCGCATCGTCGCCATCAAGCTGGCCGAAGCGGTGGGGCAGCCGGTCGTCGTCGAGAACCGGCCGGGCGCCTCGGGCAACATCGGCAGCGAATACGTCGCCAAGTTGGCGCCGGACGGCAACACACTCGCGATTGCCGGCGTGACCATTACGATGAACCCCGCCGCGATGGGCGATCGCGCCGTCGATCCGGTGCACGCCTTCGCGCCGATCACGCGACTCACGACGCAGCCGGTGGTGCTGGTCGCAGCACCGTCGTTTCCGCCCAATACGCTGGCGGAATTGCTGGCGCTGGCGCGGCGCGAGCCGGGCAAGTTCGCCTACGGGACATCGGGAGTCGGCACGCCGCCGCACCTGGCCGGCGCGCTGCTCGCGACCCGCGCGTCAGTGGAACTCGTGCATATCCCCTACGCAGCAACGAGCCAGGGGATCAACGGGACACTGTCCGGCGACGTGCCGCTGGCGTTCACGTTCCTCGGCGTCGCGGACCCGATGCTCCGGTCGGGCAGGGTGAAGGCGCTGGCCGTCACGGGCAGGCACCGTGCAAGTGCGTTCCCTGACATCCCGACGGTCGCGGAGCAGGGCTTTCCGGGCTTCGACGTCACGTCGTGGTTTGGAATCCTGGCCCCCGCCGGCACGCCGGCGGAGGTCGTCCTGCGCCTGAACCGGGAATTGGTCCGCATCGTCAACCTGCCCGACGTGCGCGCCAGGCTGGTCGGCATGGGCAATGACATCGTCGGCAACAGCCCGGAGGCGTTCGCAGCCGAAATCCGCGCCGACGTCGCGCGCTGGGGGCCGATCCTGCATGCCGCTGGCATTCGAGGCGAATAATCGCCTGGAAATTGCAGCCTACAGTCGGCTACACTCCGCGGTCTGGATCGGCAGCTGTTTGCGCTTTTCTGCTATGAAACGCGGCGGTGTTGCGGCGGTGCCATTGTGAGGCTGCGGCCTACAGAGCAGGCACGAGCCAGCCGGTATTGACTTCTATGTAAGGCAGCGTACAAATGTGGCTCGCTCGACTTCGACGAATCCGCTGCATACTGGCGCAACCCGTTGCAGAAGCAAGGATTCCGGGTATTTCAACGATTCTGGGGAGATGGACAATGATCGGCATGCGCAGGATTTTTGCCTTGGTGGTGTCTACGATGCTCCTGGCCTTCACGCTGCCGGCGCTCGGTCACAACTCTAGTGACGACAAGTTCAATCTCAAAGTGGTCGCCACCACGCCGGGAACATTCAACGCGACGATCAAGAATCTGAACAATGAGTACAACGAGAGGGTCAAGTCCTTCAAGATCAAGGCTCCTCCCGGCGTGACGATCACCGGTGTAACCTCAGTTGCGGGTTCGCCGACCGGTACGACGTCGGGGTCGACAACCAATACGCAGACGGCCACGGACGTCCTGGTCAAGTATGTCGACATCCGATACAACCAATCGGTCACGGTCACGCTGACGGCCGTCCTGACCCCCCCGGTGACGGGCTGCGCGCCCCAGTCCAAGGTTTGGGATGCATCGGCCTGGGAGGGTTCGACCGGCTCGGGCGACGCCTACAGGCTGAGTTCGACGGCCTCGGATCTGACGACAACCTTTACCCCCAACTGCAACACCATCACGGCGTCGGCGGGTGCCAACGGCAGCATTTCGCCGTCCGGCAGCGTGAACGTGACTAACGGGGCGAACCAGGCGTTCACGATCACCCCGAACGCCAATTACCATGTGGCGGACGTGCTGGTGGATGGCGTGTCGGCGGGCGCGGTACTCAGCTACACGTTCAGCAACGTGACGGGGCCCCACACCATCGCGGCGAGCTTCGCGATCAACACCTTCACCATCAACGCGCCGCCCGTCTCCAACGGAAGCGTCTCGCCGACCGGAATCACGACGGTGAACGCCGGTGACAGCAAGTCTTACACGATCGCGGCTGACACCGGCTATTACGTCACGGATGTGCTGGTCGACGGCGCGACGGTGGGAGCGGTAGCCAGCTACACGTTCAGCAACGTGACGGCGAACCGCTCCATCACGGCGACCTTTGCCCCAAAGACCTTGAAGATCACTTCCGCACCGACGAGCGCGCTTGTGGGGCCGACCATTGCGAACGTTGCGACGCCCGGACCCGTCTTCTCGGTGATCGTCGCCTTGGTTCCCCCGCCCGCGCTGGGAACGGCAGTGACGCTGACGGCGACCGTTCCTCCCGACGCACCGGCTGGGACCACTTGTCCGGCGTTGTCGGGTGGGTCGTCAACCACCAACGCGGGGGGATCTGCGACGTTCTCCAGCCTGACGTTCACCGGCGCCTCGGGCAACTGCTTGCTCACGGCCTCCGCACCGTCGGGATCGGGCTATCCGGACGCCAAGACGCCACTCCTGGTCCTTGCGTCCGGCAATCTCGCATGCGGCGACCCCTACAATCCGACGGCGGGAGTCAACCAGATCAACGGGTCGGCAGCTTCCGGCCTAACGATCAACGACCCGGGTTTCGCGGAAGGCGGGCGTGGGGCGAACGTCAAGCAGACGGGCACGAATTGTCCGCCGGTCAACTGGACGTTCACCAACAACGTGCTGGGCGCGGCAGTCACGGTTGACGCCAAGGGCAACACTGTCCCGCCGAACGGGGTGAGCTTCGTCTGGGACCAGACGGCGCAGCCGAATGCGGCCTACACGTACACGGTGACGTGGCAGCCGGAGTGGTTCGGTCTTGCGTCGACGAGCAATCGCAAGACGTCGTTCTGCACCAACGCCACCTGCACCACCACCGCCCTGGCGCAGGCATGCCTGGGTCCGGCGCTTGATCCTCTGTCGCTGCCTTCTGGGGCCCAGGCCTGCGTTTCGGCGGAAGTCTGGGCGGTGGTTCCCCTCTCGAAGTGCACGGGAGCGGTTCCGCCGCTTCTGGCAGCGGCGGGCGACCAGAATGCCTGCGTGATCGTCACGACGACGATCATCGACATCGAGGATCCGGCAATCATCCGCAACTGAAAAACGTTGTAACTTCAGCAGTGCAAGGCGGCCTGCGTGGCCGCCTTGCTTTTTCCGCTGTCCGAATCAGCCGATGACCGGAACGGCAGGCAATGCACGGATCTTCAGAGCGGCGATGGCGGCGCGGCTTTCCGCGACCGCCTCCTGCGGCGGCTCGACGCCCTCAAGGCGGTCGAGTTCGATCAGCGCGTTCAGCGTCAGTGCCATTTCGAATCGATCCTTGCGCTCGCGGGATACTGCGAGGCTCGCCTCGAACGCGTCGCGGGCGCCGAAAGAATCGGCGAGCATCAACAGTGCGTAGCCGCGGGTGCGGTTCAGGAGCGGCGTAAGCCGGGCAATGGCGCCTGAGGTGTCCGGTTTGGCTAAGCTTTCGTCAGCGAGCGCAAGCGCCGCTTCGGGTTCGTTGTTGAGCAGATGGCACTCGGCCAGCCGCGCGTCGATGTCCAGCACCTCGTGCTCCGCGCCGACATCCGACAACAGCATCCTCGCCTGCGAAAATCTCCCCCGCGCCTCCTCGACTTTGTTTCCTCGCAGCGAGACGCGCCCAAGCATCCAGACGCAGAAGCCGTGGAAGTAGCGATACTCGGAGGCCTTCCAGACGGGCAGTGTGCTCTGCAGCGTGCTTTCGGCTTCGTCTAGTTCGCCTCTCTCGCAAAGGATTTCGGCAATGTTCAGCTTCGCCACAGCCGCGTTCAGCGGATTGCCTATCATGATCAGTTCGTCGCGGCCGCGTTCGAAGTACGACATCGCGTCGTCCCAGCGGCCGTCCCAGTAGCAAGCGGCGCCGAGGTTGGATAGCACGCCCGCCTGCCTGCCGCGGTTGCCGGAACGCCGGTACGCGTCGAGCGCCTTTTGCATCAGCGCTTCGCCGCCTTCCTTACCGAGCACGCTGTAGCCCCATCCCATCACGACGTACGCGTCGCCAGTGACTTCGGCGTCGTCGACGTCCTCGGCTTCGCGCACCGCCTGCTCGGCCCACTTGAGCGCCTCTTCGGTGCGGCCCTGCGCCTGCAGCACCGTGGCGTACCACATGCTGGCCGTCGCGTTCTGTCTAGCGGCTTCGAGTCCTTCGGCACCTGCAAGCGCCTCGCGCGCGCGCTCGACCCAACGCAGTGCCTCTGGGTACTTGCCGAGTTTCTCTTCCACGCGCGAGAGCTTGAGCAGCAGGTTGGCCTCAAGCAGTCTTTCGCCGGCGACCCTTTGCTGCGCGGACGTGTAGGCGTCGAGTGCCTTGCGGTATTCGCCGGCCTTGTACCAGGCGTTGCCGAGCGCTTCTTGCGTGCGGCCGACGTCAAGTTGCGCGAGGTTGTCGAGCTTTTCGCCGGCTTCGAGCGCGCGCGCATACAGTCCGGCCGCTTCGATGAATGCGTAGGCAGATTCCGCGCGCTTCGCCGCGAGTGTGGCGTAGTCCCAAGCCGGGGCGTGCTCACCCGCGGCGCCGTAGTGCAGCGACAGCATGCCCGCCACCTCGTCGGGATGATCGGTCTCTTCCTCGACGCGGGCCGCGACGGTCGCATGCAGCCGCCGCCGCAGTCTGTACGGCAGGCCTTCGTACGCGGTATCGCGCAGCAGCGACTGGCGAAAGCGCAAGTAGCCGTCGCCATCGTCGTCGAAGATGTCCAACAGCCGCGCCCACGTATCGTCCGCTGGCGGCGGCGGGTCGTCCTCGCCGGCAAACCACGCCAGCATTCGCGGATGAAACGTGAGGCCGAACACCGCGGCGCGGCGCACGACGGCGCGGTCGTCCGGCGAGAGCGCGTCGATGCGCGCCAACGCCGCGGCCTCGGCCGAATCCGGCAGGCCCACGATGCCGCCCGACTGGATGGCAAAACGCAACAAATCGCGCAGGAATTGCGGGTTGCCGCCGGAACGCTCCGCGACCACTTCGAGCACGTGCGCCGGAAGCGGACTGGCCTGCGTGGCGAGCTGGGCCATGCGCAGCGCGTCGGGAATGGCAAGCGGCTTGAGATCGAGATGCGTCACGCAGGTCGACACCGGTGCAATGAAGCCCGTGGTCCCCGGACGCCGGGCGACCCCGAAGAGCCAGCGCCGCGCGCCGAGCGCGTCCACCAGATGCGTGAGCAGCTCGGCCGACGCGCCATCCATGTGATGTGCGTTCTCGATCTCGACGAATGCCGGGCCCGGCATCGCCACTTCGAGGAAGCGCGCGACGGCTTCGTGCAGGCGCGCGCGCCGGTTCTCCTCGGCCAGCATCTCGACTTCGGGCGTGAGGTCGACGGCGACGCCGAAAGCCGCCGCGATCAGCGGCAGCCATGGCTCGACGTCGGGCACCGTCGTGGTTATCGCTTCGCGCAGGCGCGCCGCGACGTCGGCGTCGGCCGCCTCGCGGGGAATGTCCAACAGTTCGCGCAAAAGGTCGCGCCACACCGCGTACGGCGTCGACGACGTGTAGGCCTCGCAGGTGTTGTGCAACTTCTTGAAGCCCACCGCCGCGTCGCGGGTGGCCTCGAGCAGGCGCGATTTCCCCGCGCCCGGTTGCCCGGTGATCTCGATCAGGTGGCCGGCTCCCGAGCGCATGCCGCCCAGGATCTTGCGGATGACCCCCAACTCGGCGTTGCGGCCGGTTAGCGGCAGCCGCTGCAGCGACACTTGCCGCGAGCGCGAGCCCTTCGCGCGGCCCACCGACCACGCGTGCACCGGTTCCGCCTTGCCCTTCACGGCAAAGGGTTCGATTTCGGTTGTCTCAAACAACGTGTTTGACCGCTCGAGCACGTCGCCGGTGGCGTAGATGGAACCTGGCGCCGCCTTGGACATCACGCGTGCGGCGAGGTTTACTGCGTCGCCCATGACCGTGTAGGTGCGGCGGTACGGTGGCCCGATGTCGCCGGCGAAGACCGCGCCGCGGTGGACGCCGATGCGCATCGGCAGCGGCAGGCCGGCATCGACGATCTTCCGCAGCGCGAGGAGCATGTGTTCCTCGTCGTCGCCGGTGACCTTGGGCGCCCCCGCGGCCAGAATCAGCTTGCCGCCGTCGGCATCGACGTCCGAGCCCAGGAACGCGATGTCCTGTTCCTCCGTGGCGGCTTGGACGACGCTGACCAGCTGGTGGAGAACTTCCGCAGCCGCCTTAGGGCCGCTTCGCTCGATCAGCGCGTCCGTCCCTTCGTAGCGGATGAATGCGATCGTCACGGGACGATGCTCGGACGTGCCGCCACCGGCGAGCACGTGGGCGCGGATCAGTGGCGAAAGGCAGCGCAACAACGGTTCCGACGCCATCTTCGGACGTGGAATGTAGGGAATCGCTTCGTCGTGGCCGGGCGGCTCGCGCAGGAGAAGGACGCCCGGCGCCCGGGCGGCGCCCAGGCAATCGGCCGGGAGGAGCGTGGCGGTCTCCGGGCTGATGAGGATTTCCCCGGCTTGGGCTTCCTGTTCCATAGCGACGGTGCGGCTCCATGCCGGACCGGTGGGCAACATCTCGAGGTGCGAGGTGCCTACGGCGAAGAAATGGAAACTTCCCGTGTGCACCCCTTGGGCCATCCGCAGCGTGACCTTGGCGTCCGGCAGCTCGATCCGGCCGACGTCGTCGAGCGTGCGGCGCATCCGCACCGTGGCCACACAGGCGCGCGCCGCATGCCCTTCGCCATGGAACCACAGCAGCAGCGCGTCGCCGCCGAACTTGAGCAGGCTGGCGCCATTCGCGTATGCGACCTTCAGTATCGACGCGAAGCTGCCGCCGATCGTGTCGGTGATGTGTTCCGCGCCCTCGCGGCCCTTGCGCGAGAGCTGCTCCGACAGTTGCGTGAAGCCGGAGACGTCGGCGAACACCGCGGTGCCCTCGGCGATCCAGCAAGGCGACTCCGCATCGTCGAGCAGGTGATGCTGGAGAATGCGCGCCAGGTACGGGACAGCGCGTTCGGCATTGGATTCAGGCGGTGGCATGTGGGGTTCGGGATCCGGCGGCGCCGGATGCCCCGCATGTTACCGCGCCGAGCGACGCGTCCCAAGTTAGCCTGGACCTTCATAGCGTCCGCAGGAACGCCACCAGATCCGATTTCTCGTGCTCCGTCAGGCCGATGCCGAAACGCTGGTTGTAGAAGTCCACCACGGCGTCGAAATCGGCGGCGAAGCCGTTGTGGAAGTACGGTGCGCGGGCGGCCAGGCCGCGCAGGATCGGTCCTTTGAAGCGGCCGATGTCCTTCCATTTTCCGGTGATCAGCGCGCGCCCGGGGTCGGTGGTCTCGATGAGAGCGCCCGTCGTCTTGTTGCGCAACTGGTAGAGCGGCATGTCCGGCGTGCGGCGGGACGCGTCGGTAAGGCCGATGTCGAGCGGCGCGGGGATCGAATGGTTTCCGCTGTTCGGCGTGTCGTGGCACGTCGTGCACGTGCCTTGAAGAACGGGCACGCTCAAATCGTCGTTCAGCCCCTTCACGCCTTCAATCCGGATCGATTTGGTGTTGAACAACGCCTGGCCGCGCGCAACGGCCCGGCGCGCTTCCACTGCGCGGCCTTCGTCACCGTGGCCCGCCGCCAGATTGGTCCAGGTGTCGTATAGCGTAATGGCGACGGAGTGGAACGGCGCCCCCGACTTGTAGTCGCCGGACACGACGTCGTTGATCCCGAAGTAGAACGGCTGGGTCGCCAGGAAATGCGGGCCGCCTTTCGCGCCCTGCGCGCTCAGGTAGAGCGCTTTCGAATCGAACACTTGCGCCGTGAACAGGCCCGCCTGGAATTGCACGATCGCGTCGCGCTGCGCCTGGGAAAGTGGCTGAGCGGCCTGCGCATGCCCGACGGTCGCGCTGTTTGCCTGGTCGGCCATGTCGAAGTGGACCGACGCGAAGCACTTCGTGGTCCCGATGATGCAATCGGGCGAAGCGGGGTCCTGAAAGGTCTCGCGCGCATCCCACATGACCGTGCTCAGGAATTTGAGATTGGCGGTCGGCAACGGCCGCCGGAAGAGCGACAGCTCGGCGGCTGACGCAAAGTGATAGGGATCGTCGACGCCCGTCAGTTCGAATTCGGCCGTGTCCGGAATGCCGATCCCGACGCGGATCAGTCCCTTGGTCAACAGCATGCTGTAGGCGGCTCTGCGGGCGCCGATGGTCGAGACGTCGGCGTGCGGAGAGTTGGAACCGTCATTCAGCCGGAAGATCGGATCGGTTCCCTTGGACGCGTCGAACCTTGCCTGAATGTGACGGGGCGTGACCGTCCAGCCGTCACTCGCCTGGTGACAGGTGTCGCAGCTGCGCCCGTTCGTGCCGAGCTTCTGGAAGAACGGGTTGCTTCGGTCTATCGGACCTGCTGTATTGAATGTCGCGGACAGGCCGGTCGGATTGGGAAAGACCATGAAAGGACCTGGTTGCTGATCCTCGTGTTGATCTTCGGCGCAGATTTGTTGTGATGCCAGAAGCGCGGCGGCCAGCACTGATGCCCGGAACAGCGTTGATTCGATCTTCATGGAATCCTCCTGGGTGAACTTAGTCGGAAACGGCCGGCTCGCCGTGCTGCATGGCGGCAGGAGCGCGAAGGCGCTCGATCCTGTCGACGAGGTCAGCGGACAGCGGGACGGCCGACTCGAGAACCATGCGCCGCAGCGCCTGTGGGGTAGCCTGCGTGCCGCAGTTGAAGCGGATCCAGGTGGCCGCGTCGATGAGCTGGCCGTGGCCATCGACGAAGTCGGCTACCCATAGCGCGCCATCACGCAGGAAGATCGCAACTTCGCGACGCTCGCTGTGGCGGAGCAGCTGGCCCTGCATGGAACGGGAAGCGTCTTGTTCGGGGCAAGTCCTCAATGCCACTCCTTCGCCAACAGCCCTATGCGGCACCGATGTGGCCGCCGGCAACGGAGCCGGCAGTCGAGCCACGTCGTAGCGGGATTGCTATGCTGGTGTCATGAACGCATACTGATGCCGCCTGCGACGGAAGTCCTGAAGAAACTCCGAAGAATCGGCAAAAGCTGTTCACGCCGTTATCGCCTGCGACTCGAGGCCCAAGGCGGTGTGGCCGTTGCTGGGCTGAAAGCGTGTCCACGGGTACTTTCGGAGCCTACTGGCATGAGCCCGGTCTATGAGTTAGGTCCGTTTCGGCTCGACCCGAATGCAGGGGTGATGACGCATGCGGGGCAGCCGATGGCGTTGGGCGCGCGCGCGGTTGCCGTGCTGACCACACTCGTCCTCCGCCCCAACGAATATGTGCAGAAGTCCGACATTCTGGACGCCGCGTGGCCCGGCGTCGTCGTCGAAGATAGCAATCTCTCGGTCCAGATCTCGTCGATCCGGCGGGTGCTCGCCCGGGCACCCGGGGGCGAGCAATGGGTCGAGACGCTCTCCCGAAGGGGGTATCGTTTTGTCGGACCGGTCAGCGAAGTCAACGCCGACCGGCGTCACGACGATACTGGCGGCGGCCCGATCACGAATTTGCCCGAGCCGTTGACATCGTTCGTCGGCCGCCAGCGGGAGTTGGTCGAGATCAAGCGGTTGTTGCCGGATACCCGGCTGTTGACGCTTGTCGGTATCGGCGGCATTGGCAAGACCCGGCTTGCGCTGCAGGTCGCCGCCGAAGTGATCGCGGCGTACCGTGATGGCGTATGGCTGGTGAACCTGGCCTCGTTGGCCGATCCGGCGCTGGTGCCGAGCGCGGTGGCGCAAGTGCTTGGCGTGCGTGAGGCAGCGGGGACGCCGCTCATCGAATCCCTGTGCAGGCAGGTCAAGGGGCGGCAGTTGCTGTTGGTGCTGGACAATTGCGAGCACGTGCTGGCGGCGTGCGCGCAACTGGCCGACGCCATGCTCCGCGTCGCGGCGGACCTGACCATCATTGCAACCAGCCGCGAGCCGTTGCACGTGGCCGGTGAGAAGTCCAATCCGCTGGTCCCCTTGTCGCTGCCCGATCCGACGGCGAACGTGGAGAGCCTCGTTCAGTCCGAAGCCGTCCAGCTATTTGTCGAGAGAGCCAGGGAGCAGTTGCCGGATTTTGCATTGACCGCGGTGCGCGCCCCCGTTGTCGCCGAGCTATGCATCCACCTGGACGGCATTCCGCTGGCGCTGGAGTTGGCGGCCGCCCGCGTACGGACGCTGTCGATCGAGCAACTCAATGCGCGTCTGCACGACCGTTTCAAGCTGCTCACGAGCGGCGCCGGCAACGCGCCACTGCGCCAGAAGACCCTGCGCGCGACACTCGACTGGAGCTACGACCTGCTAACCGAGCAACAGCGTGTGGTGCTCGGGCGGTTGGGCGTTTTCGCTGGCGGGTTCAGCCTCGAAGCTGCCTCGGCAGTTGCGGCGGATGGGGCGATCGATCAATTTGCGGTGATCGACCTGCTGTCGCAGCTCGTCGCGCGCTCGCTGGTTGTTGCCGACAC
>Ga0302321_100002309_pt1 | contig 16361 bp, 15 predicted proteins | sample Fen_T0_1_FD_202505 | JGI IMG/M metagenome (GOLD analysis project Ga0302321, IMG submission 202505) | Peat permafrost microbial communities from Stordalen Mire near Abisko, Sweden - Fen_T0_1 | ecosystem: Environmental > Terrestrial > Soil > Wetlands > Permafrost | place: Sweden: Abisko...
CCAGCCTGCGCCCGAGCTCTTGCTCGAGCACTCGCCGCGCGACCTCGTGGGCCGCGGCGCCGAAGAGCGCCAGGGCGAAGATGGCGGGCACGAGCATGGCCACCAGCAACTTGGCAAGCAGCCTTCCGCGCGGGAGCCGTACCGACATGGCGCCTAGTGTAGTCGGATCTCTGTCCGATGGGGAATTGCCCCAAAGATGGTTTGTCAGTCTCGGACTTCAGGGACATCCTTGAGGTAGCAAACGTGGGCATGGGCAAGAACGGCAAGACCCCGGGCGTGGAAACGATCCTGCGGCCCGGTCAGATTCTGGATCACAAGTACCGCGTGGAGAAGCTGATCGGCCTCGGCGGTATGGCGGCGGTGTGGGCCGGGGTGAACAAGCGCACGGGCAAACGCGTGGTGCTGAAGATGATCCTGCAATCCCTGGCTGACAGCGAGGAAGTGCGCGAGCGCTTTCGGCGGGAGGCCTTGGCCGCGGGCCGTATCAACCATCCCAACGTGGTCAGCGTGTTCGATGTCTTCGACCACGAGGGCCGCGATTGCATCGTCATGGAGCTGCTCTTGGGAGAGCCCCTGGCAGACCGACTCGCGCGCCAGGGGCTGATGGAGCCCGACGAAGCCTTCGCCCTGCTCTTGCCGGCGCTGCGCGGGGTCGCCGCGGCCCATGCCCATCACGTGATTCACCGCGACCTCAAGCCACACAACATCTTCCTCTGCACCTCGGCGGACGGTGAATACATCACCACCAAGGTACTCGACTTTGGCATCTCGAAAGTCATGCAGCCGGCAGAGCAGTCCGGCGATCTGACCCTGGCGGGAAAGTCCATGGGCACGCCAGCCTACATGGCCCCGGAGCTTGCCAGTGGCAGCCGCACACTCGACCGCCGCACCGACGTCTACGGATTCGGGGCCGTGCTTTACGAGGCACTGTCGGGCCATCGGCCATTTCAGGGACTGGAAGGCTTGCCGCTGCTTGACCAAATCATCAAGGAGCCGCCGCGCCCCATCGCCTCGTACCGCCCCGACCTTTCGCCCGAGGTCGTCGCCGTGGTCGAGCGAGCCATGGCCAAGGATCCTCAGGAGCGCTACCGGAGCGTCGAATCCTTGATTGGCGCCATCGAATCCCTGCTGCCCGCCACGACCATCTCGCGTGCCCTCACCCCCGTCGTGGGCGTACCCCTGATCCCCGCCGCGGACATGCTTCGCCGCTCGGGCGAATCCTCCGATCCGCGGCAGTCGCGCACGCCGTGGATTCTGGTGGGCGCGATCCTTGGCAGCTCACTCGCGCTGGCCCTGTGGGCCGGATGGACGCTCTTTCGGCGGTAGAAGTTCGATCCTTCCCAATCACAGACGGCTCGCGTACGCGCTCTTCATGGCGTCGTAGAGGGCCAAGCGTTCGCAAGCCTTGCTATCGACGCTGGCCTTGGCGATCATGCGCGGATCTTGTGCTCGCGAATACGGAGATCATGGAAATCTAGGGGCACGGCGCGTCTCCTGCGGGCCTTGCCGCTGCTGCTGCTGCTGCAACTGGGCGCCTGTGCCGGCCCCGAGGGCGAGGCCAAACCTGCCGTAGTGGGGCCGCTGGCGCCAGAGCTTGCCGGAATGGTGGTCAGGATCCATCCCGAAGGGTCGAAGCTGGGACACGAAGTCGGTCTGGCACTCGGGACCGAACTGGCGCGCGCGGGCGTGGTGGTCGTTTCGGACGATCGCCGTCCGAGCAGCGCGGATCTGCGTCTGTTCCTCGATCTGCGAACCCTGGGTGTTGCGGTCGAGGGCGTGACGTCGCTTTCGGTGGAAAGCGATGGCGTGCTCGTCGACCGATTCACCACCTCGCTCGACCTTTTCCGCCGTGACACCTACGCCGCGGCCGTGGCCCATCAGTTGGTGGACGCCTTCGCGGCCTCGCCACGCATTCGGGCCTTGGCGGCTGGATGGCACGGCGCCGGTGCCAGCGAAACACCGCAAGCAATGCCTGACGCCGCATCGACCATCGTGGACGTACCGCCACTGCCGGACGCCGGTGCGGTCGCCACGGAAACCGCCATCCCCGCCGTCGCGCCAACCGCGCCGACCACGTCCCCCATCGCACCATCGCCCTCCCCTGCGTCGCCGCCAGGCGCAGCGCTGGCCACGCCGCCGCCCACAGCCGCGCAGGCGCCCGAGTCGCTGGGTAAGTCGGGCCGCTTTGGACTAGGGCTCAGCCTCGAAGCCGAGCTCGGCTGGGCGCAAGTGTTCGCTACCCATTCATCCCTGGCTGGCGCGACCGCCGCGCTCGCCCTGCAGTTCGATCTGGGCCCGCGAGCCGCCTTCCGATTGCCCCTGTCGTTGGTTTTCGCGGGTAGCGGCAACGACGAATTCGGCCAGCTCGCCTTCGCTCCGACCTTCCTGTATCGCTTCCGATCGCATCCAGAGCAGGAGTTTGTTCCCTACCTTGGCCTCGGTCTGCGCGTCGGCGCGGGATTGGGGGGCCGCCATCTTCTCGGACGGCCCGTGACGGGTGTGGCTGGCTCGGATTCCTGTCCGGACAGCAAGGAACACCCGCGCAGTGCGAACGCGCCCATCCCTGACTGTTCCTTCCTGGTTTCGCCCGAACCCGTGGTGGGCCTGGAATGGCACACCAGCCGGCTCTTCTCCATCGACATCGCCGCGTCCTATTCGTTTGCGCACTTCTCGTCGAGCGAGGGCTTGGCGCGCTGGGTGTCCCTTCTGCAGATCTATCTGGGCCCGCGGGTATCGTTCTGAACCAGCGCGCTTGAGCTACTCGCCGGGCGCGTTGCCTTGCACGCGGCCGATGGCATAGACCAGCCGGTTCTCGGGCTCGGCCCACACCGTCCACTGCACGAGGCGGTAGCTGCCGTCCTTGTGCCGAACGGGGCGGGCATAGCTCCTACGCACACCTCCCCCCTCTTTCAGAACGGCGCTACCCATCTTGAGGACTTCTTCCCGATCCTCCGGCGGGGCGAGGTCGGCGAAGCCGTAGTCGCGCAGCTCCTCTTCCTTCCAGCCGAGCGTCTCCGTGAAGGTCCTGTTGCATGCCAGGTACTGGCCGAGGTAGCTGGAGATGCACACGAGATAGTGCAAGGAATCGAGGAAGGCCTCGGCCATCACGGGTCTTGTGTTTCCGTATGCGGGCATGACGACGAGCCATCGGCGGAAAACCCGGAGAAATTGAGACGCCTCGCATTGGCTGGGGGCTCCGGTAAAGGCCTGCGCGCACTATCAGCGCGAAAGGTATCGAGCCACGAGCAGCGAGAGCCCCGCGCACCCGAGCAGGCTGACGAAAAGGGCGATGATGGCGCGGCGGCGGCCCCAGGCCGTGACGTCCTTGCGCCGCAGTGCCCGCACGGCCAGGATTAGCGAATAGGGATGGATCAGGCCCAGGAGCCAAAGGCTGACCAGCGCGACCCGCATGGATCGGTAGGCTGCGCGGTCGCCGGGACTGATGGAGCCGTCGTCGTCCTTGTCGCCGGTATCGACCCTGGCCGCGACTGCGAGCTCGCCGGGGGCAGGTTCCGCCAGGTTTTCCGCGCTGGCCGCAAGGGCAGCATCCTCGGCCAGGCCCGGCTGCTCGAGGATCTGCTTGGCGCGCGCTAGATCGACCTGACGAACTTGCACACGAATACCGCCGATGGCGCGGTTGAGATGCCAGGTCTGGTTCGCCATGATCTCATCGGGAATCAGGCATTCGATTCCTTCCGATTCCAGGCGACCGCACAGAAGTTGCGCCGCCGTCAGCTCGCCAAAGCGAACGAGGGTAACGATTTCCTCGGGATCGATAGCGCCAGACACGCGTGGACAGTAGCACGCGCCAGCTGGGCTTGGGGAAAGGGCTAGCGCAACAAGCCCCGGCTTTGCAGCAGCTCGCGCACGCGGCCAGCGATATCGGCGCGAATCTGACGGACCCGTTCGATGGTCTTGCCCTTCGGATCTTCGAGCGGCCAATCGTCGCGTTCAAGCCCTGGCACGACCGGGCAGGATTCGCCACAGCCCATCGTGATGAGCAGCGATGCCGTGGCAGCGAGCTCTTGGGTCAGCTTCTGTGGCACCGCCGCCGCAAGATCCACACCAAGTTCCAGCATGGCTTGCAGGACTTCCGGGTGGACGTGGCTGCCGGGCTCAGTGCCTGCGGAGATGGCCCGTGCCTTCGATGGATCCGCAAGATGATTGAATAGGGCTGCCGCCATTTGCGACCGGCCGGCGTTGTGAACGCATGCGAACAAGACGGTAGTCATGTCTACTCCCGAAGGGTTACGGCAAGAGAAGCGGGCGAGGTGAACCAGCGCCTGCGCAGCCAGAGCGCCACATGGACAAGTCCGATCAAGGCCGGTACCTCGACCAGCGGCCCGATCACCGCCGCGAAGGCCGCCCCGTGGCCGATGCCGAAAGTGGCCACCGCCACGGCAATGGACAGTTCAAAATTGTTCGAGGCCGCGGTGAACGACAAGGTGGCCGATTGCGGGTAGTTGGCTCCTGCCCGCTTGCTCATGAAAAACGAGGCGAGAAACATCACCACGAAATAGATGAGGAGGGGAATCGCGATGCGCAGCACATCCAGCGGCACCTCGACGATCTGCTGGCCCTTGAGTGAAAACATCACCACGATGGTGAAGAGCAGCGCCACTAGGGTCAGCGGGCCGATGCGAGGGATGAACCAGGTCTCGTACCATGCACGACCCTTCGATCGCACCAGCAGAAATCGGGTCGCCATTCCCGCCAAGAACGGAATCCCCAGATAGACGAACACGCTCTGCGCGATGTCGCCGACGCTGACGTGGACCACGGCACCCTGAATGCCGAACCAGGCTGGGACCAAGGTGACGAACAGGTAGGCGTAGAGCGAGTAGAACAGAACCTGAAAGATGGAATTGAAGGCCACCAGGCCGGCGCAGTAGTCGGCGTCGCCCTTGGCCAGGTCGTTCCACACGATGACCATGGCGATGCAGCGGGCGAGGCCAATCATGATGAGGCCCACCATGTACTCGGGCTTGTCGCGCAGAAAAATCAGGGCCAACGCGGTCATCAGCACCGGCCCCACCACCCAGTTTTGCAGCAGGGACAGGCCAAGCACGCGCTTGTTGCGAAAGACCTTGCCCAGCTCTTCGTAGCGAACCTTGGCCAGCGGCGGGTACATCATCAGGATGAGCCCTATGGCGATGGGCCACGACGTGGTGCCCGAGCTGCTAGCGCGGTTCAGGCGCTCGACCACCTGCGGGAACAAGAATCCCACGCCGACCCCGAGTCCCATGGCGAGAAAGATCCACAGGGTCAGGTAGCGATCGATGAGCGAAAGGCGTTTGGTCTTGCTCACGCTTTGCTCACGGCTTCTTGGCCCGGATGAAGGCACTCATCACCGCGCCTTCGAGCGCGGCGAGGGTCGGGGTCAGATCGCCCCCGCAGCACGACGCCGCCATCTCGGCCACGTCGTCCTTGCCGTAGATTCGCGTGCTCTCGACGGTGACATCGCCAAATCCCACGGCCCGCAGCTTGCCCACGTAGTCGGATTCCACCAGCGCGCCGGCCACGCAGCCGGTCCACAGATTCAGGGACGAGCTGACCTCCTCGGGCAATTCCTTGCGCAGCACGATGTCGGACACGGCGAAGCGGCCGCCTGGCTTGAGCACGCGGAAGGCCTCGCGCAGCACCTTGTCCTTGTCTCCCGACAGATTGATTACGCAGTTCGAGATGATCACGTCCACCGTGTTGTCGGGTAGAGGGATCGCTTCGATGGTGCCCTTCAAGAATTCCACGTTGGCAGCGCCGGCCTCGGCCTTGTTCTTCTCGGCCAGGGCCAGCATCTCGTCGGTCATGTCGAGGCCGTAGGCCTTGCCGGTCGGGCCGACCCGCTTGGCGGACAGAAGCACGTCGATGCCGCCGCCCGAGCCAAGATCGAGAACGACTTCCCCCGGCCGCAGTTCGGCCAGCGCTGTCGGATTGCCACAGCCAAACGAGGCCAGCACGGCTTCCGCGGGAAGCCCCGAGGTCTGGTCGGCGGCGTAGAGATCGCGCGTGATGGGATCGGTGCCGCCCATACCGGTGGCGGAAGTCCCAGAGGATGACCCGCAGCACGAGGCCTTGGCGCCCGCCACCACGGCCTTGACGGCCTGGCCGTAGCGCTGCTTGACCACGTCGCGGATGTCCTGGGCGGGATCGGCTTGGCCGCCGCAGCAAGAAGAGGTGTTCCCGGAATCCTTGAGGATGAGAAGTTTGGACATTGTGATCTCCGAATTTCAGGCTTCGAACAGGGCAACGAACTTGGCCAGGCGGGAGTGAGCGGTCTTGTCGATGGCGTAGTAGATCCAGGTACCGCGGCGTTCGGCCGTGACCAGTCCGGCCTCGCGCAGCTGGCGCAGATGATGGGAAATGGTGGGCTGCGAGAGCTCTTTGACGTGATTCTCTATGTCGCACACGCACAGAGCATCCCCTGCCTGCACCAAAAATCCGAGGATGGCCAGTCGGATGTCGTCGCCGAGGGCCTTGAACAGGGTCGCGTACGACGACAAGTCCTTGGCCTGTACTTTGGCGCGTGGCGAACAGCAGCACGCGGTTAGCTGCTTCGACAGCTTCTCGATGACGGCGAGCTTGGTCACGCAGAAAGGGTGCCGCATCCATCGATACTTGTCAATATAGAAACTTGTCAATACAGTACCAAGGCTTCCCGGCCCGCGGCTGAAACAGCGAGCATGACTATGGAATCGCGCGAGGGTCTGCGAACACCTCTGCCGGGTCAAGCGCACAGGCCGATACGAGACAAACCACAGAGGACACAGAGAACACAGAGCCCGGACCGGAAAGGGATGGGCTCGGATCCGGAAGCCCATCCGCTTCCGCTCTTTGTGTCCTCAGTGGTAAAATTCTGGCCCCTCCGCGGCGAGATGCGGCGTGCGGAGTTTTGCAAACAAGGATAAGTAAAGGCCCATGATCGAACGTGACACCATGAAAGCGGGCGTCGTCTTCGTCGGCGGCGGCCCGGCCGGGCTTTCTGGCGCCCTGCACCTGACCAACCTCATCGCCAAGCACAACAAGGCCGTCGCCAGCGGCGCAAAGCCAGGCAAGCCCATCAACGAGGAATCCCTTGGCGTGGACATGGTGGTCGCGGTCATCGAAAAGGCCACCAACCTGGGCGACCACACGCTGTCTGGCGCGGTCATGGAGCCCAAGGCCCTGGCCGAGCTGATCCCGGATTTCAAGGCCAAGGGCGCGCCCATCGAGGGCGAGGTCAAGAGCGAGGGCGTGTACTTCTTCACGAAGAAACGTGCCTTCAAGTTTCCCATCGTGCCGCCACAGATGAACAACCATGGCAACCTCATCGTGTCGCTGGGCAAACTGGTGAAGTGGCTGGGCGAACAGCTCTCGGCCGCGGGCGTTGATGCCTTGACGACCTTTGCGGCGCAGGAAGTTCTCTACGAAGGCGATCGAGTCATCGGCGTACAGCTCGGCGACAAGGGCGTGAATCCCGACGGCTCACCCAAGGGCATCTTCGAGGCCGGCCCCAACCTGCTGGCGAAATGCACCGTCTTCTGCGAGGGCACGCGCGGCTCGTGCACCAAGCAGCTGGTGAAGAAGCTTGGCCTGGACGAGGGGCGCAACCCGCAGGCCTACGCCACCGGCGTAAAGGAAGTTTGGGAGTTCGAGAAATCGCCCCTGCCCGCCGGCCACATCATCCACAGCATGGGCTACCCCATGGACAGCCACACCTTCGGCGGCAGCTTCATCTACGCCATGGCGAACAACCAGATTGCCCTTGGCGTGATCACCGGACTCGACTACCACGATCCGCTCATCGATCCGCACCTGCAATTCTGCAAGTTCAAGCAGCACCCGTTCGTGAAGAAGCTGCTGGAAGGCGGCAAGGTCGTCTCGTACGGCGCCAAGACCATTCCCGAGGGTGGCTACTATTCCATCCCCAAGATCGCCATGGATGGCGCGCTTATCTGCGGCGACAGCGCTGGGATGGTAGCCATGCCCAAGCTCAAGGGCGTCCACTACGCCATCAAGAGCGGCATCCTGGCCGCGGAAACCCTGTTCGAGGCGCTGGCCACGGCCGACTTCTCCCCCAAACAGCTGGCCAAGTACGAAACCGCAGTCACGAATTCCTACATCGTCAGGGATATGGTCCCGGCCCGCAATTTCCGCCAGCTCATGAAGGCGGGCCTCATCGGCGGCACCATCCAGGCCGGCCTCATGACCGTCACCGGTGGGCGCTACCCGCTGGACAAGATCGTCCTCGAAGAGGACTACAAGGACACCAAGAAACTGCTCGACGTCTATCCCCAGGGCGCACCGGCTGTCGCCTTCAAGTACGACAACCAAGGTATTGCGTTCGACAAGCTGACCGACGTCTACCACTCGGGCGCCCGCCACGAGGAAAAGCAGCCCTGCCACCTCAAGGTCGACACCAGCCACTGCCAGCGCTGTGCCGAGGAATACGGCAACCCCTGCGAGAAATTCTGCCCCGCCAATGTCTACGTGGTCGAACGCGACGAGAGCACAGGCAAGTTCCAAAAGCTACGCATCGACTTCTCGAACTGCGTGCATTGCAAGACCTGCGACATCAAGGATCCCTACGGTGCCATCAACTGGGTTCCACCCGAGGGCGGCGGCGGCCCGCTGTACAAGAATCTGTAGCCGCCCAGAGCTCACCCTAGAGAGTGGCTTTCAGGAGCGCGGCCGAACGTTCGGTCTTCCTTCGCAAACAAGGCTGCGGCGGGCGACCTCTTCCACGAGGGCAACAAACCGCGACAAAATTGTGACGAATCGGGAACCTAGCGAACCCAGATCGTCGGAAACCCGACACGTCTTGCCGCGGTGGTCTTACCCAATTGCAATGGACATGGACAGAGTGTCCGTCTGCCGGCCGCGAAATCATTAGCATTCTATTATGGAATTTCTCCTCGGCTTCGCCGGACCGTGGCGCGACAGAATTATGACGCTCGTCTATTGAGCATCTATTGATGCTAATTGGCAGCCGTTAGTATTGGAAGTTTCTCTGTAGGCTGTCCAACAACAATAATCGGCGCTATTATGGCGTTGTTGTTGGACTCATTCCCAACTCAGTAGCCTTATGGTTTCTAACTTCAATCCCATGACAAACCAGACGCAATGCCTGCAAGTGCAGCGGGGACTTCTTCATGCTTGCTGAAGCAGAATCGGATCGTCTGGTCGGCGTGGTGCTGGGCGGAGCCTACGAGCTCGTGGGGCGTATTGGCGAGGGCGGCATGGGTGCGGTCTACGAGGCGCACCATATGCGCCTGCACAAGCGCGTGGCGGTCAAGGTGATGAGCCGCGCGATGGCCCGCCACCCCGATGCGCTGGCGCGGTTTCATCGCGAAGCAAGGATTGCCTCGCGTCTCGGCCATCCCAATCTCGTCAACGTCCTCGATTTCGGCACGTCCGAGGAGGGCGAGCCGTACCTGGTCATGGAGCATCTCGAAGGCGAGGACCTCGAGCGACGGGTTCGCCGTGCCGGCTCAGTGCCACTCGCGAATGCCGTCAAGATTGCACGACAGGTTTCCTCGGCCCTAGCCGTGGTTCACTCGAAGGGCATCGTGCACCGCGATCTCAAGCCGGCCAATATCTTCCTCGTTCAGGTACCCGGTGAGCCGGACTTCGTCAAGGTGCTCGACTTCGGCGTCTCGAAGATCAAGGCCGCCCGCACAAAGCTGACGGACGCTTCGACAGTGCTCGGTACCCCCGAGTACATGTCGCCCGAACAAGCTTCCGGAACGGGCGAGGAGATCGATCATCGCGCCGATCAATGGGCGCTCGCCTGCATCGTGTGGGAGATGCTGTCGGGTCGCACGCCGTTCACCGCCGACCACGCCGATGCCATCTTCTACCAACTGACCCACCTGGCCCCACCGCCACTCTCGAAGTTCACGTCCGATGTGCCTTCAGCAGTAGAGTCGGTCCTCCTGCGCGCGTTGTCCAAGCGCGCAGCGGATCGCTACCCTTCGATGAGGGAGTTCGCACGCGCCCTCGAGACAGCTGCCCTGGGCAGCTGGAGCGAGCTCACGCCCATGCCGTTCAGTCCAGCCCAGATCGCGGCCCTGCGCGATGCGGACCCGGTGTCCGAAGTACGACCGGCCCTGGCCACCACCCTGGCCGCGTCGACGGAAGTCGAGTCAGATGTTTCTGCCGACCGAGATTCGGCAAGCCGACCCGGCTCCAGACGCAGAACCGCACTTGCCGGGCTTGCTGCTGTGCTTGTTGTCACAGCGACCGGACTGCTCTTTGCCGATGCACGCAGTGGAGCTTCCGTCGCAAAGCCAGCTCGCCAGGCTTCCCTGGCCGGCTTGCAGGTTGCGCAGGTTGGGACTATCGCACCAGCCATAGCACTCGAGAATGAGCCGACGATGGAAGCGACCGTCGCGAAGCAATCACTTTCCCCGCCACCAGGCAAGACGAAGACCATCAGACTTGGTGCGTCCGCCGATCCGTTTGACAGCACGCTCACCCCGTCGGGAGCCGGCTCGCCCAAGAAGGCGAATCCCATCGCCAGCCCCGCCACGTTCCCCGCGCGGCGGTCGGCCTCGCGCGCCGGTAGGCACGAGCAACACGACGTGCGCCAACCGGACGGCAAACATCCCATCTTCGAGGAGCTCTAGTGGTATTCGCGGCGTCGATTGCTCTGCTTTCTCTGCTCGGGCAAGAGGCCCATGCGGCGTCGCAATCCAGCGAGGCCAAGGCCAAGGCTCAGATCCTGCTGAAACAGGGAGCGCAGCACTACCAGAGCGCCGAATTCGCAGACGCGCTCGCGGACTTCCAAGCCGCCTACGGGATTTTTCCAAGCCCCAAGCTACTTCTCAACATTGGCCAGTGCAGTCGCGAGCTCGGCCGTCCAGTCGAAGCCATCGAAGCCTTCGAGCAGTTTCTCGCCGAGGCACACGACGCTCCCGAGCGCCTGGTGGCGGACGCCAGGCAATCCGTGGAGGCCCTCGCTGCGGACGTGGGCAAGTTGATGATCGAATGCCCTTTGTCCGGCGCCGAGATCAAGCTCGATGGAAAAAGAATCGGCGTTGCGCCGCTCACGGACTTGGTTCGGGTCACGGCTGGTCTCCATCAGCTGATGGCGATCCAAGAGGGCACGTCGCCTGCCGTCAGGAACGCGTTCGTCAGCGCAGGAGCCGTGGAGGTCGTCGTGTTGCGGCCCCGCACACTCGCCGATGCGCCGAGCAGAATGCGCGGCTCCATTGGCCAGGCGCCTTCGCTTGCTTCCCGATCGTTCAAGGCGACGACGTCAGCTGACCGGGCCTGGCTGCTAGGACGCACGTGGACTTGGGTGGCCACGGGCTCGGCGGTCATCCTCGCGGGCGGCGCGACTACGGCGGGTCTGATGATGCGCTCGAAATTCAATGCGATGGACCAGCGCTGCGGTCGCTCGTCGGGCGAGAACTACACCGGTTGCAAGTCGAGTGACCTCGCCGCTATCGATACCTGGAAGAACACGGCCAACGTGCTGTGGGGACTGTCCGCTGCGGCGGCCGTGACTGCGGGCGTGCTCTTCTACGTGGAGGGACGCGGGGTGGAGGTATCACCGACCATCGGCCCGATGATGGGTCTAGCGGCGAGCATGAGGTACTGAACATGGCCAAATTCGGAATCGCACTGCTAGGGTTTGCGTTTCTCGCTTCCTGCAGCTATGACGCCGGCCGCTTGCTTCGTCCTGCTGAGGCGTCGTCTACTGCTGATGCGTCGCCATCGGAACCATCAGCTGACAAGGGCACAAAGGATGCTCGGGAAGGCGAGCGTCGTGACGCTGGAGTCGTCGATCCCCGTGACGCCGATATTCGGAAGAATGACGGCGCCATTGGCGATGCCGGCAAGAGCTCGACCGCGGGCAGCGACGCGGACATGGTGGGCGGCAAGACCCTTGAGGCGACCTTCGTGTCCGGACGCGCGCAGGGGGCGCTATCGGGCTATGGCTACGTCAGTCTTGGCGTGGTTGATTCGGTTACTTCGCCCACATGCAACGGGATGCAGATAGGCGGGATCTCTCCGTCGATGCCCCCTGTGACGTTCAACTCGACCTGTCGGCCATCGGCCATCACGTGGGGCTCTGCAACGGGACTTTGCGTGTCCGGCGCCGTCGCGGGCTGGTCATCCAATCCCAGCTACGTGGACACCATGATTGATTGGGGAATCATGGTGGGCGTTGCGACCCGAGAGCCAGTGCAGGCAATCGGTATCGCTTATAGCAGTATCACGCTGACCGTGTCGGGATCGAACTCGGACGCGCTGTTCGCAGTCGTGCATCTTGCCGATGATGCGAACAACCTTACGTACTGTGCCCGGATGACGTCGGGCAATGCCGTCAAGCTTTCATCCTTCAACACCGAGTGTCTCTTCGGAAATGGCAAAAGCCTGTGCGAAAAGGACTTGGACAGAATCGACAAGATTGGCGTTCAGGTTCCATCGTCGCAGTCCCCGATCACGCTTACTGACTTCTGTCTTACCAAAATCGAGTTCGCCAAGTAGCGCGACTTAACCCTCGGCCAGGATGGCTTCCAGCTCGGACCACCGCGCGTAGAGCGTATCGACGTCGGCCCTGGCACTTTCGATCTGCCCGATCAATTCCACCAGGCGGCTGGCGTTGCTGGCCAGCGCGGGACTCGATTGTTCGACCTCGAGTGCCGCCAGGCGCGCCTCGGCGGCGGCGATGCGGGCTTCGATGGTGTCGAAATCGCGCTGATCCTTGTAGCTGAGCTTGCGCTTGGACGCGTTCGCTTGCGCGCGCGATGCCCCTGGCTTTCCACGCCCAGCCGCGGCTGCGATCTCCTCGAGCTCGGCGGCGTACCAAGCTTCCCACTGGGAAAGCCCAACGAGGTGGGTGACTTGTCCGCCCGGAAGATCGGAAAAGGCCAGCAGCGAGGTGGTGGTGCGATCAAGGAAGTAGCGGTCGTGGCTGACCAGCAGCACGGCGCCGTCGAAGTTGATCAGCGTGTCTTCCAGCACGTCCAGCGTGGCCAGATCCAGGTCGTTGGTCGGCTCGTCGAGCACCAGCACGTTCGCGGGGCGCAACATCAGGCGCGCCAGCGCCAGCCGGCTCTGCTCGCCGCCGGACAGCTGGCCGACGCGCAACTTGCCCTGCTCGGCGCGGAAGAGAAAGCGCGACAGGTAGCCGTTCACGTGTACCCAGGTGCCGCGAAAATCAACCTGGTCGCCGCCGGGGCACAGGGTATCGATGACCGTCAGGTTGGGATCCAGGCTCTCGCGCTGCTGCTCGAAATAGGCGACCTTCAAGTTGTCCGCGCGAAGCACCTCGCCGGTGTCCGGCGATTCTTGCCCCACGAGAACGCGCAGCAGGGTGGATTTCCCGCAGCCGTTCTTGCCGATCAGTCCCAGGCGGCTGCCCGGTCCAAGGAACAGATCGATGCTTTGGAAGATGGACTTGCCCGCGTAGGCCTTGGCGATCCCCTTGGCCTCGATCAGTCGCTTGGGCTGCCGTCCCGCCTTGCCGAAATCCAAACCCGCGGTGCCGGTCACGTTGCGCGCCGACAGCTCTTCCACGGTCTCGACCAGGGCCTCGGCCCGCTGGATGCGCGCCTGCTGCTTGGTCGAGCGCGCCTTGGCGCCACGCCGCAGCCATTCGGTCTCGCGGCGCAAGGTATTGCGCATCGTCGTCTCCTGGCGCTCCTGCGCGGCCATCAGCTCTTCCTTGCGCTCTAGGAAGGTCGCGTAGTCGCCGTCCACCGACATAAGACCGCCCTCGTTGCGACGATCCAATTCCAGGATGCGGTTGGAGACACGCTGAAGAAAGAGCCGATCGTGGGTGACTGTGACGGTGGCGAAGGGCGCCTGGGCCAGGAACTTCTCCAGCCACAGAATGCTTTCCACGTCCAGGTGGTTGGTGGGCTCGTCGAGCAGCAGCAGCTCGGGCTCGCGCACCAGCTCGCGCGCCAGGGCCACGCGCTTGCGCCAGCCGCCGGACAAGCGCTCGACGAGCGCCTCCGCGCCAGCCTGCGGCCCGGACAGCTCCAGGCGGGCAATGAGCTCGTCCGCGCGCGCCGCTGCCTGCCATTGGTGATCCGCGTCGGCGAAATTCGCCGCTGGTTCCAGCACCGCCTCGCGCACGGTTTGCCCCGGCTTGAACACGGGCACCTGAGCCACGTGCCCTACGCGCAGCCCCCGGCGCAGCGCCAGCTCGCCCTGATCGGGCGATTCCACCCCGGCCAGGATGCGTAGCAAGGTGGTCTTGCCCGCGCCGTTGGGGCCGATGAGCCCGATGCGCTCGCCCTCGGACAAGGTGAAGCCCACGCCCTCGAACAAGGGACGCGACGAGAAGGACTTTCCAAGATTGCGAGCGGTGGCCAGAATTGCCATGCGGCCGGGAGTATAGGGGCGAATTCGCAAAACGCTGCTTGGCGAGTGCGCAAGGGATCGCGCCATGGCACCTTTCTCGGACTTTCGCCATGATCGTCCCCCAGCCTCTGCTGCGTGGCCGCTTGGTCACCCGCTACAAACGCTTCCTGATGGACATCCGCGTGCGCGGCGGCCGCGTGGTCACGGTTCACTGTCCGAACTCGGGCAGCATGGAAGGTTGCCTCGACGACAACGCCGAGGTCATCGCTTCGCCCAAGATCGGCCAAGGCCGCCTGTCCCACGTGGCGGAGTGGATTCACGGTCCCGACGGCTGGATCGGTATCAACACCCATCGCAGCAACGCCATCGTGGGCGAGGCCCTGAACGACAGACGAATTCCCGAGCTGGCCGTCTACGACAACGTGCACGCCGAGGTGCCCTACGGCAAGCACAGCCGCGTGGACTTTCTGCTCACCTCGCCCGGCCAGCCCGATTGCTACGTCGAGGTGAAGAACACCACCTGGCCTGGTGCCGATGGCGCCCTCGCCTTTCCCGATTCGGTCACCGAGCGCGGTCGCAAACACCTGCGCGAGCTGGCCCGACGCGTGGCCGCGGGCGATCGGGCGGTGCTGCTCTTCCTCGCCAACCGCCCCTTCGGCGATCGCGTGCGCGCCTGTCACGAACGCGATCCCGCCTACGCCCGCGCGCTGGCCTGGGCGCAGCGCCAGGGTGTGGAGATCCTTTGCTACCGCACGGCCATCGATCCCCCGGCCGTGACCCTGGCCGCGCGCGTTCCGGTCGTGCTGGCCAAGGTGCCAAGAGCGAACGCGAAGAGAACCTCTCCCCTTCGGGGAGAGGTCGCCGCCGCGGACGTCGGGTGAGGGGCTCTTCTACCCGTTCACAAACTGCAGCGCCGTTTCGTGGTAGCGCGCCCCCGAGGCCGCGCCCTTGGGCGCCACTTCGTCGATGCGTGCAAGCTCGTCCGCGGACAACGTGATGTCGAGGGTCTCGAGGTTCTCCTCCAGATGCGCACGCCGGGTGGTGCCGGGAATGGGGACGATGCCGTCCCCCTGGGCCAGCACCCAGGCCAGGGCTAGCTGCGCCGGTTTCACGCCCTTGTCGCGCGCGATCTCGGACACCTTGTCCACCAGGGCAAGGTTCTTCACAAAATTCTCACCCTGAAAGCGTGGTGAGAACCGGCGGTAGTCCTTCTCGGGAAGATCCTCGAACTTGGCAAACCGGCCTGTCAGGAATCCTCGGCCAAGAGGACTGTAAGCCACGAAGGTAATGCCCAGCTCGCGCGCGGTCGCCAGCAGCTCATCCTCGGGATCGCGGCTCCACAACGAGTATTCGGTTTGCAACGCCGAGATGGGATGGACGGCGTGCGCGCGCCTGATGGTTGCCGACGACGCCTCCGACAAGCCGAGGAAGCGCACCTTGCCGGCGTCCACCAGCCGGCTCATGGCGCCCACCGTCTCTTCGATGGGAACCGTGCGGTCCACGCGGTGCTGGTAGTAGAGATCGATGTGATCCACCCGCAGCCGCTTCAGGCTGGCGTCGCAGCACGCGCGCACGTATTCGGGACGGCCGTTCACGCCCTGGAAGCTACCGTCGCTGCCGCGCATGTTGCCGAACTTGGTGGCCAGCACGACCTCGTCCCGCCGGCCCTTGATGCCGCGCCCGACCAGCTCTTCGTTCTTGAACGGCCCATACATGTCCGCGGTGTCGAGGAAGTTGAGTCCCCGATCCAAGGCGAGCTTGAGTGCGGCCAGGCATTCCTCCTCGTCGGCGCCGGCATAGAATTCGCTCATGCCCATGCAGCCGAGGCCGAGGGCGGATACGGAAAGCGTCGAATGTCCGAGCTTGCGCTGTTTCATGGGAATCTCCTGGTGCAGTCTCTTCGATGCCAAGGGGTCGCAGCAGGGTATCAAAGAAGGCGGTCCCAGGCTCATGCAGGGCGATAAATCCGATGGCCCCATACAAGACCGCCGCGAGATCCCTTGGCATGGCGGGATCCGCGGCGGTTGCGTGTGCTGGCGATGGAAGGGCTAGGATCCGGTCGT
>Ga0302321_100002310_pt1 | contig 16353 bp, 25 predicted proteins | sample Fen_T0_1_FD_202505 | JGI IMG/M metagenome (GOLD analysis project Ga0302321, IMG submission 202505) | Peat permafrost microbial communities from Stordalen Mire near Abisko, Sweden - Fen_T0_1 | ecosystem: Environmental > Terrestrial > Soil > Wetlands > Permafrost | place: Sweden: Abisko...
GGCGGGCCGGCCGCGCCACAGCCTCGCGCGCTGCAGGGCGAGATAGGCGTCCTTGCCGCCGCTCCACGAGCAGAAGCAGCGGCGGCCGGCGAGTGGCGCACCGGGATGCCGGCCGTCGGCGGAGGGAGCGCCGGTGCGCGGCGCGTCACTCGTCATGGTCGCCCTCCCGGGTCACCCGACACTCCGGGCAGATGCCGTACACCTCGAGGTGATGGCCGTAGATGGAGAAGCCGGTCGCGGTCGCCAGCCGCGCCTCGAGCTCCTGCACATCTCCGTCGCCGTCGAAGCGCACGACCTTGCGGCAGACGCCACAGATGAGCGGGTGGCTGTGACCGATCGGCGGCGCCGTGTAGCAGATCTCGCCGCGGCGGTCCTGCACGCGAGCCAGCAGGCCGAGGTCGTTGAGCAGAGTCACCGTACGGTACACCGTGGCCTGGCCGACGCCGTCGCCGCGCAGGGCGTCGGCCGCTTCGGTGATCGACGCGGCGCGGTCGGCGCCGGCGAAGTAGTCCCAGATCAGCCGGCGCTGGCGCGTGAAAGGGATGCCCTTCTGGCGAAAGACGGCCTCGATGTCGTGTGTCGGCTGTGGATCGGTCACGCGGGCTCCCCAAGCTCCCGATGAGAACCGTTCTCATCGGTGTTGAGAAAACCTATCAACTAGTCAGCGTGCCGTCAAGCGCCCCGGGAGTCCGCCGTATCGCCTCCGGTCCACCCCGACACTTGCCTCGGCGGGTCCGCCCCGGCGGGCTTGACTCTCTCGTAACGTGAGGGTCTACGCTCTCCTGATGAAGACGCCCGCTTCCACGTACACCATCGGCAAGGTGGCGCGACTCGCGCACGTGAGCGTGCGCGCGCTGCGCCACTACGACGAGCTCGGGCTCCTGCGGCCGTCACGGCGCACGGAGGCCGGCTATCGCTTGTACGTGTCGGAGGATCTCGAGCGCTTGCAGCAGCTGCTCTTCTACAAGGAGCTCGGCTTCGGCCTCGAGGAGATCCGCGACCTCATGGCCGACCCGGCGTTCGACCGCCGGGAGGCTCTGGCCGGGCAGCGTCGCCAGATCGTGGCGCGGGCGCTCCGCCTCGAGGCCATGCTCGCCCTGATCGACAGAACGCTGGCGTCACTGGAAGGAGAAGTACACATGAGCGACGAGGAGCTGTTCGGGGTCTTCGGCGACTTCGACCCGTCGGAGTACGAGGACGAGGCGCGCGAGCGCTGGGGCGACACGGCGGCCTACCGGGAGTCGGCGCGCCGCACCAAGGGCTACACCAAGGAGGAGTGGGAGCGCTTCAAGGCCGAAAGCGACGCGCTGAACGCCGACGTCGCCTCCCTCGTGGACGAAGGCGCGCCGCCGGACGACGCCCGCGCCGTGGACGCGGCGGAGCGTCACCGCCTGCAGATCGACCGCTGGTTTTACCCGTGCCCACCGGAGATGCACGTGGCGCTCGGCCGGATGTACGTGGCCGACCCGCGCTTCGCCGCAACGTACGAGAAGATCCGCCCGGGAATGGCGCGGTACCTCTGCGAGGCGATCGCCGCCAACGCGGCGCGGGCGGCGGAGCAGCCGCGCTAGCCGCGGCGAGCGCCCCTACCCCACCTCGTAGGCGGCGATCGCCGCCGGGAGGACCTGCGTCACGCCGAGACCCGCGGCGGGCAGACCGATCAGGATCGCGCTGACGACCTCCTCGCGCGACGCGCCGGCCTGCTTGGCCGTCTTGACATGGAACGGGATCCCGCCCTCCAGACGCTGGGCGGCGAGCACGGCGAGGTACGCAAGCGCGGACGTCTTCGCGTCGAGGGCGCTCGCCTCGGCGAGTCCTCCGACCATCGCGCCCCAAGCCTGCGCGTGTCCGGGCGCCTCCTTCATGAAGGCTTGAAACGCGTTGCTGACGACTGCTGCCGGATCCGTCATCTCGTGCCCCTTTCTGGTCACCTGTTCCACCGAACCTCGTTGTCCGTGCGCCGAAGGCGCGCCTGGCGCACCGCGCGCCGGCCGGCGGCGCGACTCTACTTGCTTGTCGCAGCGAAACGGAGAGACTCGTTGCCGCCCTCGTCGTAGAGTGTCAGCCGCCCGTCGGCCATCTTGAAGGAACGCGCTTGGCCGAGCAGCGTCAGGTACGCGGTCTCGGCACGCATCGCCGGCTTCGGACCGGCCATCTCCGTGCTCGCGAGCGGTCCGGTCGAGAAGGCGTCGCCCGGGCCGACCCGGTATGGCCCTCCGTAGGTGTTGACGGCGCTGTGCCCCGAGATCTGCCCCTTGGCGAACTGCGCCGTGATCGAGAAGTCGGCGGGGTCCAGCGAGTTCAGCGTCCACTCGGTGAGCCGCCAGTGTGTTCCGTCCAGCGAGGCGTTACCGGACGAGCCGCCGCCGCGCGAACACCCCGTCAGAACGAGGAGCGACGCGGCGATGAGCAGCGCTGCGGCGAGCAGCTGCGATCGGCGGATCATGCGTACCTGCACCGCGATCGGATCGACGGCGACCGTCTTGGTGCCGCTCACCGAGCGGCTGTGGCTCCTCACATCTCCGGAGGCGCGTCCGGGACCGGGCGCACCTCGACGACGCCGGCGTACTCGACGATCCGTGAGGCGATCGCGAGCGCCCTCGCCTCGCTCTCGACGTCCACGACCCAGAAGCCGATGAGCGACGCCCCCGTCCCGGCGACCTGGCCGTCGGTCGCGACGGGGCCGCCGCTCTCGAGACGCACGGTCTTCGCCGTACTGCCATCCGCAAGCCCCAAGTCGAAGACGAGCTCGCCGGACGCCCTGAGGTCCCTGTCGAGCTGCTGCATGAACGCGATCATCTTGTTGATCCACTTCGGCGGCCTGGTCTTCGTCATGGTGGCCGCGTCCCCGAACATCATGATCATGTATTTCATGTCGTCACTTCCTCGATCGGGCACCCGATGCGGGCGCTCGCTGCGTTCCGCCATAGCACCTCAGGCCAGTGAGGCTGTAGGGGTGATACCCCGGAAGGGAGCGCCTCCATCAGCGGCGCCACGCCGCCTGACAGGCGACGCTACTCGGCCTCCTTCGACATGACCGTCGCCCGCTTGCCATCAGCCAGCGTTTCGCCGACCGTCTGCCATCCGAGGCGGCCGTACAAGGCCTCCTTGCGCGGCGTGTAGAGGTACAGCGGCGTGAAGCGCTTCGCCGCCGCCACGGCCTCCGCCGCCGCCACGATGGCTCTGCCATGGCCCCGGCCGCGTGCGTCCTCACGCACGTACACCGAGCCGAGCCAGAAGTCCGCCGCCCGCGCGTACTCGATCTCGCGGAACTTGAGCGTAGCGGTCGCCACCGGTTCGCCGTTCAGCAGACCGAGGAGACAGATGGGCAGCTTGTCTCGACTGTCCAGTCGGGCCAGGCGGTCGACGAGCCGCTCGACGCTCATCTCCGGACGCCCATCGCCCCACTCGCGCGCGAACCACTCGGCCAGCGCGGGGACGGCCGCCGGATGATCGGCCAAGTATGCAATGCTCAGTCTGGTCATGCGCGATGCGGCTACTGCCGTAGGACCGCCGCCGAGATCCCGTCGAGACTCGCCATCTCGGCCTCCGTCAGGCGCAGGTCCATGGCCGCCGCGGCCGCGGCGGCCTGCTGCGGCCGTGAGGCGCCCGGGATGGCGACCACCGTGTCTCCGTAGTGCGTCACCAGCCAGGCCAGGGCGACCTGAGCCGGCGAGGCGCCGTGCGCCTCGCCGACCGTGCGCAGTTCGGCCACGAGCGGCGCCGAGCGCGCCAGGCCCTCGCGCGTGAGGAAGCGGCTCGAGGGGCTCAGGCGCGAGCGGCGTCCCCACGGCAGCGCGCGTACGCGCGCGGGATCGTCGTGGTACCGCCCGGGGAGGATCCCCTGGGCGAGCGGCGAGTAGGCGATCAGGGTCACGCCGAGGCGCCGGGCGGCGTCGAGCACTCCGTTGGACTCGATCTTGCGGTCGAGCAGGTTGACGCGCACCTGGTTGGAGGCGAGGGGCAGACCCTCCGCCTGCAAGGCCGTTGCGGCCCTCTCCATCTGACGCGCCGAGAAGTTGCTCACGCCGACGGAGCGCACCCTGCCCGCGTGGACCAGCTTGGCCATCTCCCGCATCTGCGCCGGAATCGACGACAGGCTCCACGGGATGTGGACCTGGAACAGGTCGATGGGGTAGGGCCGCAGGCACTCGATCCTTGTGCCGATCGTGCGCGGGATATCGCCCGCCGTCTTGAGGATCGGCAGCCACTTGGTGGCGACCACGACTTCGCCGGGCTCGACGTCGAGGTGGCGGAGGGCGGCGCTGAGGGCGCGCTCCGAGGCGCCGTTGCCGTAGGCCTGGGCGGTGTCGAACCAGGTGATCCCGCCCTTCAGCGCCGCCCCCACGACGCCGTCCATCGTCCCCTGGTCGAGGACCGACCACATGCGTCCCGTCGCCCCCTTGCCCTGGGAGAACTGCCAGCAGCCCAGACCGATCGGAGAGACCTCGACGTCGGTCTTGCCCAGCTTGCGTGCGTCCATCCGAAGCTCCTTGCCTTGGCCGGTCAGCCCGGCCGGGTGAGTGTACGACTCGCTAACGGCGCGCTCGCCTGGCCTCAAACCGCTCGTTGGCCTCGACGACCGCCTTGGCGACCTCCGCATCCGGAGGCACCCGGCCGGCCTCGCCGGGCTGGCCGCCATGCTTCAGGAAGACGCCGGAGACCTTGAGCGCGAGAACGGCCACCTGCGCCGGGTCGCCCGGCACCGCGCCGCCGGGGAAGCACTCGGCGCGCTCCCGCACGAACCGTGCGGCGGCTTGCACCGCCGCATGCTGCTCGCGGTCGTCAATGGTCGGGTGACTGAACTTCCAGCGTCGTGTGCGCTGCGTGATCTGGGCCCTGTCTGCGGCGATCCCAGCCGCCGCGAACACCCGGCAGTCGTAGGTGCGACACGTCAACGGACGATGTTCGTAGATCGAGCACTTGTGAACGGTCAGCATCGGGCAACGGCCGTTCTCGTCGTACCCCAGCAGCATCGTGCCCTTGGGCTGACCGGGCGCCGTGAACAGGAGCTCCCGGGGTATCCGGGCAAGGGCCTCGGTCTCCTCGGGCCTGACATGGATGAAGTGGGACGACGTGCAACAGGCGCAGCACTCGGCGCACGGCACGTCGGCTGCCTGCTCCTCCGCCAGCGCGCTCCGCGTGCGGCGAAGCCAGGACGAGAATCCGCCGGCGGGCAGATCCGGCTGTCCGGTCATGCCGACGACTCCGGGTCGTCGCGCAACGTCGCGCATGACTCAAGGAACTCCCGCGCCACGGTCCCCTCCGCGACCTTCCGGACCGGGCCGAGCATGGTCAGGGCGAACCCGTCGCTGACGCCGATCGCCAGCGAGCCCCCGGGCATGACCACAGTGATGTCCTCACCGCAGAGGTCCAGGCGCACGGATGCGGCCGCGGCGGCGCAGGCGCTGCTGCCCGAGGCCAGCGTGTAGCCGGCGCCGCGCTCCCAGATCTCGATCTGGATCCGGTCGCGCGCAAGCACCTTGACGAACTGCACGTTGATCCTGTTCGGGAACAGGGCGTGCGTCTCGATGAGCGGTCCCAGGCGCCGCGCCAGGGCGGGAGTCGGGTCGCCCACATGGACTACGCAGTGTGGGTTGCCGACCGTGACCGCGGTGAAGCGGAGGCGCTCGCCACCGACTTCGATGACCTCTCCGACCACGTCCCGTCCGGGTCCCGCGACCGGGATCTTCTCGCTGTCGAAACTGGCTCGCCCCATCTCGACGAAGACGGCGCGGCCTGAGTCACGGACCTGACAACGCACCGTACCGCCCGGCGTCTCCACGAGGAACGGCTCGTCGCCGGCCCGGCCCGCGTCCCAGAGGTAACGCGCGAAGATCCGCAGTCCGTTGCCGCTCTTCTCGGCCTCCGAGCCGTCGGGGTTCAGGATGCGCAGCCCGAAGCGGTCGGCCGCCGGCGTCGCCTCGCCGAGCAGGATACCGTCGGAGCCGATCCCGAAGTGACGGTCGCAGAGCCTGCGCACCACGGGCGCCGTGAGCTGCCCGGGATCATCGGGCTCGAGGACAAGGTAATCGTTGCCGAGAGCCTGGTACTTGTGGAATCTCATGGGTCTCCTGATCGTCCGTCTGGCGAGCGCCCCACGCCACTCAGCAGGGCTGAACGCGCGTCGCCCGTGAACTGGATCAGCTCGATCGGGCAGCCGTCGTCTACGATCATGGCGACGAGGACCCCTGGCGAGGGCGCGTTGGGAGGAGTCAACACACTCTTGCCGACCAGCGCGGCATCGAGGTCGTCGACCTCGAAGGCGAGATGCGGCACGGTCCTGACCAGATCGTGCACCGGGCTGTCGGGAGCGAAGCGCATCCATTGCACCCCAAACGGGCTCGACTCGAATCCCGAGACGTACATGCGGAGCTCAGTCAGCTCGGTCTCGCCGGGAGTCACCGCGTCGGTGGGTATGCCCAGGTGGTGGAAGCGCCAGCCCCAGCGCGCGATGGCCTCCGGCTGCTGATCGTCCTCACGGTGCATACATCCTCCCTCTGGTTCGATCAATCAGATGCATGCGGACCAGTGTGCCCGGACGACCTCCAGAGCCTCCGTCAGCGAGGGCAGGACCGCTCTCGCGAGTGCGCGCGTGGCCGGCGACGGCTCGACGAGGTCTGGCACCATGATTGGGATCATCCCCGCCGCCGCGGCCGCTCTGACGCCCGCCTCGGAGTCCTCGAGGACGACGCAGTCGCCGGGGTTCGCGCCGAGCCGCTCGGCGGCGAGAAGGAAGAGGTCAGGCGCCGGCTTGCCGCGCGCGACCTCGTCGCCGCCGACGATGGCGCCGAACCGCCGGAGCAGGCCGACGCCGGCCAGCCGGCGCTCGACCTCTGCCCGGACGGTCGCGCTCGCCACCGCCATCGGCAGGCGCAACGCCTCCATGCCGTCGAGGAGGATGAGAAGCCCCTGCTTCAGCGGCGGGCGGGGCTCGAGCGTCTCACGCAGATAGCGAGCCTTCGCCGCCTCGATGTCGGCGATGGGCAGGTCGGGTCCGAAGGCGTCGACGAAGACACCGCAGGCGCCCTCCACGGTGCGGCCGACGGCGGTCAGATAGACCTCGTCGTCGAGCGCGTAGCCATGCTCGGCCATGGCGCGCCGCCAGGCGTCGCGAGCGAGGCGCTCGGTGTCGAACATGAGACCGTCCATGTCGAAGATGACCGCCTTCACGATCACAGGCTCACCCTCCGATCGGGGCCCCGCGTGCCGCCGGGGCCCATGGCGTCAACGTGATGCGCATGGCCGGCGCCGCGCGGCGGCGTCTGCATCGAGGCGCATGTCAGACGGCTCCCGCCAAGCGCGCGTCATGTCGCCCGCGGATGAAGGGTGGTTCGACGCCCGTCACTCTTGACCCCAGACGTTCGGAGAGATCGCGGGCGCGTGGGTTCGCGGAGAGAACCAAGAAGACGATCGACAGTGCACGACTGGCACCCTGCTCGATCACCAATCTGAGCCCGGCTGCGGGTCGTGGCAGTCGCCGGGAAGCGCGCAGGGTTGGCAGGCACCTAGTGCTTCACCGTGAAGCTCTTCCTGTTGCTCGAGCCCACCTTGATCGTCACTTTCACCTTCCGCGCGCCGAACGCCGCGGCAGCCGGCACCCGGCACTTGATGGCCTTGTTGTGCCACGAGACGTACTTCAGGCACGTCTTCGCGCCGAACCGGACGTAGCCACCGCTGCGCGCCCTCCCGAAGGCGTCCCCGCTGATGGTGATGACGATCCCGCGCTTGCCCGACGCGGGCGTGAGCTTGATGATCGACGGCTTCGGCTGGAAGACGTAGGCGGCGCCGTACGATGTGCCTCCCGCGGAGCCGCGGTCCGGCGCTCCGATCAGCGCCGTCTCGCCGCTGAGGCCGACCGACGAGCCGAAGTGCGCGTCTTCGGCGTTGTCCGCGGCGGTCAGCTTGCGTTGCTGGGCCCAGGCGACGCCGGAGCGCAGGAAGTCGTAGGTCGCGCCGTTGTGGAAGATGCTGCCCCCGGAGTTCCCCGGCGAGCCGAGCAGCGCCCTGCCACCGGTGACGGCCACGGAGTAGCCGGCTTCGTCCTGGCCGTTGCCGTCGTCGGCGGTCAGTTGAGCCTGCTGGCTCCATGCGCCGCTCGAGCGCAAGAAGACGTAGGCCGCGCCGGCGTCGGCCGTGCCGCCGCTGTCGTGCCGCGGCGCGCCGATCACCGCCGTGTTCCCGGAGAGTGCGACCGAGAAGCCGAGCTCGTCCTGGGCGGCCGCGTCGCCGACATGGAGATCCGGCTGTTGCCGGGTCCAGACACCGGCCAAGCGCACGAAGACATACGCTGCCCCGGCGTCGCTCTTGCCGCCGGTGTCGTGCCAGGGCGCGCCCACTACGGCCGTGTCCGTGGAGAGCGCGACCGAGGCGCCGAAGTCGTCGCTCGGAGCGGCGTCGTAGCCGACCAGCGCCTGCTGAAGGTACCACTTGCCGCCGGACCGTATGTAGACGCACGCCGCGCCGGCGTCGGTCCCCGCGAACCAGTCCATTCCGGGAACGCCCACGAGCGCCGTGTCGCCGTTCAGAGCGACGGAGTCACCGAAGAAGTCGCCGGGCGACGGCACATCGTACGTCAGTTCCTCCTGCAGCTTCCAGACACCGCCGGAGCGCACGAAGACGTAAGCTGCGCCGGCGCGACCAAGGCCCACGATGTTGTGGCTCGACGCGCCGACCAGCGCCGTGTTGCCGGAGAGGGCTACTGACTGGCCGAAGTCGTCGCCGGCGCCGCCGTCGGGGGCGACCAGCTTCTTCTGCAGCTTCCAGGCGCCGCCGGAGCGCACGAAGACGTACGCCGCGCCGGTGTGGGCGTCGGAAGGATAGCCGGGGGCGCCGACCAGTGCGGTGTCGCCCGAGATGGCGACCGCATCGCCGAGGTACTTCTCGCCGCCCGTGGCCACGGTCAGCCGGGCCTGGTGGAGCGAGGCCGGCGCGAGCCGGGCTTGCCCGAAGCGGGCGGATGGGGCGGCGCCCGCCGAGGGGGCCACAGCGAGGAGGCAGCAGACGACCGCCAGCGCGGTCAGCGCCGCGGCGAGCGGCGAGCGCCGCCCCCAGGACCTTTCGCTCCTGGCCCGCCGCCGGCTGGACCCAGTGCTGCGTCTCGTCGCCATGACTCCCTCCCGGTCGCTGAGCTCATGCTAGCGGGCGGCGGCACGCGACGCCAGGTGATCAGCGTGGCACTCCGAACCTGAACTCACATGCGCCTCTCACGGGTCCTCCGGCTTCAAGCCGCTGTGCTTGGCGATGCGGGCGAGCATGCGCGAACCGATCTCTTCGCGGTCATGGAAGGCGAAGACCAGGTCGGGCCAACCGGGACGTGCGAGGATCTTGTGTGAGCCGGTCTGACGCTTGACTGTCCAGCCGAGACGCGGGAGGGCCGCCAGCACCGCACGGGCGCGGGTGGACGGCTAGTCGCTCACGCGGCCTTGAAGGAGATGTCCAGATACTCGCGGCCGGCCTCGGCGTGCTCGAGGCGGTCGGCGACCACCCGCAAAGCGAGCGCCTGGACATGAGCCACGGCTTCATCCTGAGTAGGGCCGTACGCGAGCACGCCGGGCAGCTCGACGACCTCGGCGATCCAGCGACCGTCGGTCTCTTGCTCAAGCTCGATGCGGAAATGGACGGACAAGGCGACCTCCTGAGGACCTCACGCAAAGGATACTACGGCCCCGGACCCAGGGGGAGGGTGACGTTGCTGCACCTAACGTATCGCGCGTAACCTGCGCAGGCTGACGCCCCAAGTTACTACAGAAACCGTTGACCGCATCAGGTTGACACGCTTGTTGGGCGCCCCACAGCTCACCCCGTCAGAGCTTCGCTTCCTTGGCCTGCGGCAGACTGAAGACGCGAACGGTCTCCCCCTGAATGGCGACGATGCACGCCCCAATGATGCTCGTTCGGTACATGACGGTACAGAACGCAGGTGACGACACGCCGCGGAGACGATCGCGCATGGGGTAGCCGACGAAGTCGACCTCCCTGCCGCAATATGGGAGAAGGTCGAGTCCCACTGCGAGAGACGCACGCTGGTAGTCGGCCAAATTCGAGCTGGACAGATCAGCTGGGAGCGTCATGCGAACGCGGCTCTCCGGCGTGTTCGCCACGCGAAAGCCGTACCGTGCAGCGAGCTGCTTCAAAGTGGGCGATTTCGCACTTGGCGGCCGCGCCGTAGGCGATTGCTTGATGGGCGACGGGGAAGCCGGGGGCGAGATGGAAGATGCTTGCGTCCCACCGCCACAGCCTGCAAGGACCAGCGCGGTCAAAGCTGCAACCACGAACATGCAACGCACGTTCCGACCTCCCTCTTTCTCCTGGTGCGCCCAACGCACAGCAGGTGAGCAGTTGGCGCGCTGCGCTTTCGCCGACATCATAGCCTGCGGGCCAATCTGCTCGATGCGCTTGTTAGCCGGGCGCGAACGCTGAGCCATGACTAGTAGATGAGCCCCGACGAGGCCGCGGCGAGCACGGCGACGACCACGACGGCGAGGACGATGGCGACGACGAGGGCGGCGACCGCCCAGTCGTGCTGCGCGCTGCGGAAGTGGGCGGCGTCGCGCCACCGGCGTCCGCGCGCGGCCCAGCGGTCGCCCATGACGCCGCAGTAGACCGACCAGGCGGTGTAGAGCAGGGTGCCGGTGGAGATCCAGACGCTGCCGCCGCCGGGGAGCGCGTGGCGCCACAGTTCCACGGAGGGGACAAGGCCGAGGAGCAGGCCGAGCAGCGGCAGGTAGGCGCCGTTGAACAGGCCCCACAGCCAGGTGAAGGCGAAGGCGCCCCAGTTCCAGCGGCGCACGCGCAGAGCGGCTGGAATCAAAAGCGCGCCATCCGCAGGTGGCTGCGTAGCTGCTGCGATGTGACCCGGTTCAGTGGACAACCGTGACCTCCCGACCTGCTCCGGCAAACGGTCTGGCGTTGAGCTGCGAGCGCTCACGCCCCCGTCCTTGCGCTGAGCTTCTGCGAGCCAGCTCGAACGCCTTGTTAGCCAAGCATCGCATCGGGTAGCATACATGTGCTACAACTCCCATGACGAGTGGAGGATACATGACCCGCGGACTCAAGCTGCGCCAAGCCGGCGGCTCGATCAGCGCGACGCTGCCCAAGGACATGGCCGAACGCCTCCATCTCGCCGCCGGCGACACGGTGCTCGCCGTCGAGACCGAGCGCGGCATCCTGCTCACGCCCTACGACCCCGACGTCGAGGAGGCGCTGGCCATCGCCGGCAAGGTCGCGGGCACCTACCGTAACGCCCTCCGCGAGCTGGCCAAGTAGCCGATGCGGGGCTCCCAAGGAGAGCCGCGCTGGGTCGACCGCGTGGTCGTCGAGGCCGTGCAGCTCGACCTCGTGCGCGAACACGGCGGCATGTCGGGTCTGCGCGACGAGAACGGCCTCGAGTCGGCGCTCGCGCGGCCGCGGCAGCGACGCGCCTACAAGCCAGAAGCCGATCTCGCCGAGCTGGCCGCCGCCTACGGTCACGGACTGGCTGCGAACCATCCGTTCAACGACGGCAACAAGCGGATCGCCTTCCTCGTCATGGCGGTCTTCCTTGAGCTGAACGGGCGGGAATTCGCGGCGCCGGAGACTGAGGTCGTGACGGTGATGCTCGCCGTCGCTGCCGGGGAACTCGACGAGGAAGGACTGGCGTCGTGGCTCAGGTCGCGCCTGGTCGACGCGCCAGCTGCGAAGTCCGGCTAATGCACCGCGCATAAGCTGCGAGCGCTTACGCTACGGCTTTCAACGTAGAGCTTACTGCGAGCCAGCTTGATGCGCTTGTTAGGTGTGTCCCGGCGCCTCACAACGTCGCGGTCCTCGCCTTGGCGCGCTGCGCCGCCGCCCAGGTCATGACAAGTGCCGGGAGCAGCCAGGGTGCGGCCGGCAGACCGCCGGCGAAGACAGCGACGACGAGCAGGATCCAAGCGGTGCGCAGGTAGTCGTGCGCCGGGCGGCGGCGGGGCCTGCCGAGGGCGAGCCAGCAGTCGACGGCGGCGGTGATCGTGCAGGCGACGGACAAGAAGGTCAAGGCGATGCCGAGCACAGGGAGAGCCACGCCCCACGGCCACGACATCTCGGCGCCGTAGAGCAGACCGAAGAAGAGCACGGCGGCGACGGAGAGGCTGGTGAGCACGGCCGCCACCCAGGCGAGCGGACCGGCGACGGAGCCGACCTGTGCCTGCGCTTCTGTCATGGCCTGCCGCCCCCCTTCACCCGGACCACACCTAACGCACCGCGAATAAGCTGCGCGGGCTGCGCTCACGGCAAAGCGCAACGCTTGAGCGCGTCAGGTTGATGCACTTGTTCGGCATCGCTGCCACCGGCTCAGTCCATGATGCTGATGGGGTCCGACGTCACTGCCCACCGGATGACCGCACCGCCACGGAGTATCACGACCAGCTCGTCGTACGGTCGTCGTGGCGAAGGAACATCCCACGTGCAGCCGCCAGTGGATCCTGAGCAACGGCCCACGTCCGGAGTGCCAAGCATCTCCTGCAACCAGCGTGCCGACTTGCCGCGCAGCTGGCCGCTCTGAGCCAGATCGAGCGCCATCTGGTAGCGCTGATGCGGGTGCTGCCGCCACGCCTCGGGCGAGAACCGGTGCGGCCAGGTGACGGTCTGCATGTCGTTGAGGACATCGCCGGGCAGGGTGCCCGTCAGAGCGCAGTAGCCACCCACGGCGAGCATCGTGGTGACACCCAACACTAGGGTTGCAGCAGCCACGCCGAGAGCAATGCGGCGGCGGCGTTGCCATGTGGATCTGCGCAAGCTCACACCTCCCTTCGCCAGTCTGCCGAACGCACCGCGCGTAACCTGCAAACCATGGCCACGCAAGCCTTGGGCTGCAGCTTACTGTCGGGGCCGTGGTTTGTCAGGTTGACGCGCTTGTTAGCACGCTCGCCGCCTGCTGGATCGTCGCGCCGCAGCACGACGCGCTACTTGGCCAAGGTGGGTAATGACGCACCCTGCACGGCGAAGAGCGACCACATCGAGTCCAGCTCGGCCATGACCTTGCTGGGCGCGGCTGAGGCCTGCTTGCCGAAGACCATCATGGACGCGAGCCCCGTCGGTCGACCGGGCAGGCGGAGGACGACGAAGACCCACACCTCCGCTTTCGCCGTGTGGAGACGATAGCCGTCGCGTCGCACCTGCACCGTGCCGTCAGCGGACGCGGCGATGAGGGGGAAACGATAGGGCCCGGGGCCCGACTTCTCGCCCGCCGGCGTGGCGCTCCGCAGCGAGAAGCTGTACATCAAGCCCTTCTGGGCCGGGTACTCAGAGGCCACGAGGTCGAGACTCCCGTTGGCTCCGGAGGCGTTCTCGGCGAACCAGCCGCGGTAACGCGCCGGTACCGTGAGGGAGAGCCCGCAGCGGAGAGTGACGTGCTCGCCGCGGTGCAAATTGCGCGTCACCGTCTTCGTCGACGAGCCGCCGCATCCGCAGAGCGCGAGCGCGGCGACGGCAATGATGGCTGCGACGAACCTCACTCACCCCCCGTTCTGTCGTGCTAACGCACCGCGGATAAGCTGCGAGCGCTCACGCTACGGCTTTCAACGTAGAGCCTACTGCGAGCCAGCTCGATGCGCTGGTTAGCAAGTCGGACCACCGGTCAGGCCTCCGGTTCTGGGTCACTAGGTTCGTCCGTGCGGCGCTTCTGCAGGACCTTCCACAAGCCAAAGAGGGCAACGTACAGGCCGAAGGCGAGGACCATGTTCAGTCGCCGACCCACCTCCAGGAAGCCGAGCAGCCCATAGGCGGAGACAGCGAAGCCACCGACGCAGACGACGGCCCAGGCCAGCATCTTCTCCGTGCCCAGAACGAGCAGCACGAGGGCCAAACCCCAGACGGCGATGGGGACGCCGTCGAGCAGACCATTGACCAGGTAGTAGCTGAAAGCCTCCCCAGCTTGGGAGGCGCTGGAGGCAAAGACATGGACCGAGCGGAGGATGACGTAGAGAAGCGGCATGACCAGAGCCGCCCGCAGAAGGACGTCGTGCCCCATGCCGCCTCGGTCAACACGCGCGATTGAAGCGCCCACGGTCACCCCCACGCCGTCCGTACTGCTAACGCACCGCGGATAAGCTGCGACCGCAACGATACCTGGTGACAACGTTGGCGCTGCGGCGAGCCAGCTTGATCCGCTTGTTAGGCATCACGGCCATCTCGCAGTGTCGAAGCGAAACGGCTGGCTGTAGCAGGCCGGTCCCCAGCCCTGCGCCCACCCAGCGGCACTCAGCCGGCGCTCGTAGATCGTCCTCATCCGTGCGGGGGCGATGAAGAACAGCGCCTGGAGCCGGACAGAGCCACTGAGGCCCACGGCGATTAGCTCCCGCGCCAGGGTCGCGCACTCGATCCAGTCGGCCTTGTGCCCGCCGGGTCTGAGTTCGCACGGGTAGGTCCCTTCGCCCGGCAAGAAGTGGCGCAGGCCGGTTGGGAACAGCAGCGCGACGCCGCGCAGCAGGACGGGACTGTCGCCCTCGTTGGCAGCGACCAACTGCAGGGCATCGACCGTCCAGCCGCCTTCGACAGGGCGATGGACGAGTTCGGCGCGAACATCGACGGCGTCAAGGTCCAACCTCTGCCCCCCGCCTGAACCTGTGCATGCCTAACGTCTCGGCGTTGAGCTGCGAGCGCTCACGCCCCGTCCCTGCGCTGAGCTTCTGCGAGCCAGCTCGAACGCCTTGTAAGACCGATCCCCCCGCAGCCCTGCCGGCCATGTCACGGGGTCACCGCGAACGATCGGGCCACGGCCTCGAGCGACGGCCCCACGGCCGGCCAGCGCTTGCTCGGCGCCTCGAGGTTGATGGCGTAGATGAAGGCGCCCCGGTAGAGGGCGTAGTCGACGGCGCTGACCCCGCGGAAGCGCATCGTGAAGCGGAAAGCGGGAAGCCCGCCCAGGGTGACCTCTCGCGGCCGGGAGGTGAGCCAGCCGCGCGCCCGCAGCTTGCGCAGGTAGGGCTCGCGGCTGAAGGCGGCGAGGCTGGGCCGCTGGGGCGCCTGCTGGGGCCTGAGCGCCGTGAGCTGGAACTCACCGCGCAGGTACTGCGGCAGGGAGGCGGGGGCCTTGGCGGCGACGATCAGCACCTGGGCGTCAGCGTGCACCTTGCCGACGCCGGGCAGCAGGAGGTCGAGGCCACTGCCGGAGGCGTCGCTCTCGAGCCGGGCCGCGAAGGCGGCATCGTCGTAGGTGACGGCGTAGTGGAAGCCCGGGCTCGAGTACGTACGCTGAGAGGCGGCCGAGTCGCTGCTCGCCCGGCCGGCGCAGGCGACCAGGACGAGCGCCGCCCCCAGAACGATGGCAAGCATGCCGAGCTTCACTAGGCTCCGGACCTCGATTCGGTCTAACGCACCGGCGTTGAGCTGCGAGCGCTCACGCCCCGTCCCTGCGCTGAGCTTCTGCGAGCCAGCTCGAACGCCTTGTTAGGTGTGCCGGACATCACGTCTTGGTCGGCAGCGAGATGGCCTTGAGGACGGTACCGTTCTCTCCGTAGAGCGTCAGCATCGCGGTCCCGCGACCGGAACCGAGCTGGTACCTGAACTGGCCCGGACCCTGGCCTTGGGTCATGGGCTGCCCGGTCCAGGGATTCCGCGGCCAAGGCCCGCCGTCCATCTGGGCTTTCCAGACGCCATCGGCGCTCACCAGCTCGGCGGTCGGATAGCGGCCCATGTGGGCAGCGGCCCAGCCGTCGAGCGCCATCCCGACGGAGGCGAGGCGCGACGCCGCGGCCTTCTCGTTCGCCGTCACGTTGGCGGACTTCGCAGCGCCTTTGGAGCCACATCCCGCGACTGTGAGCAGGGCGATCATCGCCAAGATCAAGACAACCGGCTTGCCCTTCATCCCGACCCCCTTCGCCTCGCTACACCTAACGCAACGCGCATAACCTGCGCGGGCTGCGGTCTGAACATCCTACCGCGATGCCTTGGCGAGCCAGCTTGATCCGCTTGTTAGGTGCATGCATGCGCTGCGGTCCTCTCACGGCGCTACGCAGACGGTTGGGGCGCAGAGGGGACGGCGAGCCGGTGCTGGCGCACCAACCTGACGAGCGCGAGCACCGGGACGTAGGCGAAGAGCAGCAGCGCGAGCCGCGCCGGTCCGCTCCCCGGGTCGGCCACGGAGATGGCGGCGAAGAGCGACAGAGCCTGCAGAAGCAGCGCCGCGAGACAGGTCCAGAAGCCGAGCCGACGGGGCATGCCGACGAGCAGCGGTGGCAGGAGCAGCAGCAGCGCAAAGGCTATGCCGGCCGCTGCCAGCATCATGCCGGCGTCTGCCGAGAAGGGATCGCCATCGGCGCTGCGGATGGCGACCGGGAGCGCGTAGTAGCCCTGGGCCTCGCTCACGAACATGCGCGCACAGATGGCGAGCAG
>Ga0302321_100002312_pt1 | contig 16349 bp, 8 predicted proteins | sample Fen_T0_1_FD_202505 | JGI IMG/M metagenome (GOLD analysis project Ga0302321, IMG submission 202505) | Peat permafrost microbial communities from Stordalen Mire near Abisko, Sweden - Fen_T0_1 | ecosystem: Environmental > Terrestrial > Soil > Wetlands > Permafrost | place: Sweden: Abisko...
GGACGGAGGGCGGGGTGGAAATAGTTTTCATGGGTGGAAGTATTCTCAGGCGAGGCGCAAGTATGCCCGACCAAACTCGGCTTTTCCATACCGGCGGACGCACTAGCATATCTATTTGCGCAGTTTGGTTACGAAGATGAGCCTATCGCTTTGGCGCCACTTCTCGCCCCTCCCCATGAATATGATCAAGGAAAGGTTTCGCCGGCCCCAATCGTCCGAACCTGGAAGCCGAATCCGGTTGGTGTTCGAGGATTTTCACCGGCTCAAGATGAAAGGGACCTACGAATACCCGCGGCATCGGCACGTAAATTACGAGGTGATCCTGGTTGAATGCGGTCCCTACTGGTGTGAATTGAACGGCGAACAGCTCAGACTAGGCCGGGGACAGGTATTGGTCATTAAACCGGGTGACTGGCATCAGGACCACCTGCGTGCCGGGCAGAGACATTTTGTGCTCCACTTCCGCGTGGTTGAATCGGTGCAAGGGGACCAAGCGGTGCCGATTTTTCAGAATGAGGTGAGTCCAAGTGATCAGATCTGTCGAGGGACGCATGGCCGCGAAGCGTTCGTCTTTCGCGAGCTAAAACGGGAAGCTGAAGCCGGCGCGATTCACGCGCAGGCGGTTCAGGACAGTTTGCTGGAGGCATTTTTTTGGCGAATCATCCGCGGCTTGCCCAAGACAGTATTGAGTGCCCCGTTTCGCCGGCTTTCTCAAGTTGAAGTGGAGCGCGAAAAGCTCGGGGCCTTGTTCCAACGGAATCTGCAGTCCAATCCAACCGTCCAGAAACTCGCCGCCGAAGCGGCGATGAGCCCAAGGCACTTGACGACGCGGTGTGTCCATGTGTTTGGCGAGGGTCCCGCCCGGTTTTTGCTCGGGCTCAAAATCCGGAAAGCCGATGAACTGCTTCGCTATCAGGATTACAGCGTAAAGGAGGCTAGCGATGCCCTGGGATTCGCCAATCCCTACCATTTTTCCCGCGCGTTCAAACGCGTTCTCGGCCAGCCCCCTTCCCACCGTCGCCACGAACAAGATTGAACCTAGTCGGTAGCACGAGTGGTGGCCGCCCTGATGACTCAGGCGCACTGGCCTTTTTGCCGGGCAACCATTTTGCGCTGAACTGGATGTATCCAGATCGGTCTACCACTGGGGAGCGGCAGTCCGTCTCCGGAAATCACGACGTTTATGGCGATTGTTTCTTTGCGCTGGCAAACCTGGATGGCCAGGCAGACGCGCTTGCGCTCCCGCGCGAGCGAGCCTCCGTTGCGCGCGGAACTCTTCACCAGGGAGCAACAGGCGCGCCATGCCCGGGTCTTGGCGGCTGATCATCGGATTGGCGCGAAAGGCCGGTCCAATCACCTCCTTGATCGTCTCGACGAGAACGAGCAAATCTTTCGCGAGTTCAACCATGCCACCCTGGCTGTCAGTCCCAGTCGCAAGGTCACTCCCGCGGCTGAGTGGTTGCTCGACAATTTCTATCTGATCGAAGAGCAAGTTCAGCTGGCCCGCCGCCACCTCCCGCAAAGTTACAGTCGGGAACTGCCCCGGCTGCTCCAGGGCCCGTCAGCCGGATTGCCCCGGGTCTACGACATTGTGCTCGAGCTGATCTCCCATGTGGATGCGCAGATTGATTCGGGGCCGTTGCACGCGTTCATCGCCGCCTATCAGACCGTGACGCCACTGAAGTTGGGTGAGTTGTGGGCGATCCCGATCATGCTCCGGTTGGGCCTGATCGAAAATCTTCAGCGCATTACTACGCGGCTGGTCACCGCGCGGGCGGATCGGGACCTCGCCGACATGTGGATGGATCGGTTGCAGAACATGGCCGAAAAAAGCCCGGCTGACTTGATCATTGTCGTGGCCGACATGGCCGAATCGGACTTGCCGCTGACGAGTTCGTTCGTGGCCGAGATCAGCCAGCGCCTCTCGCGACAAAGCCCGGTCCTGCACCTGGCGCGGACCTGGTTGGAACAGCGGTTGGCCGGACAAGGACAATCGATGGAACAACTGGTTCAGCAGGAAAGTCAAAGTCAGGCGGCGGACCAGGTCTCGGTCAGTCACAGCATCGCCAGCCTGCGCTTTTTGAGCTCGATGAACTGGAAGGATTTTGTCGAGGGACTCAGCGTCGTCGAGCAAGCCCTTCGCGGAGACCCGGCCAACGTCTACCCGGCGATGGATTTCGCCACGCGAGACCGGTACCGGCACGCGATCGAATCACTGGCGCGGCGAACCACGCTGACGGAGGCGGAAGTGGCGCGCCAAGCCATCGACCTCGCGGGCGAAGTCGCCGCGAAAAATGGGCCGGGGGACCGGACCGCCCATGTCGGCTATTACCTGATCGATCGCGGTCGGCCTCGGCTCGAACGGGCGATTCAGGCTGCGAGATCCATGACCGACCTGGGTTCGCGGATGGTGCAGCGTTGGCCAAAGGTTTTTTATTTGGGAGGAATCGGATTGATCACGGGGTTGTTCACCCTGTGGTTCTACACCGTGGCCTCCCCTTGGCTTCAACCCCTCTGGAAAATGGGGCTCGCGGCATCTCTTTTCGCGCTGTGCGTCAGCCAGGTCGCCGTGGCCGCGATGAATTGGTCGTCGACCTTCCTGGCCAGGCCTCGCGTGTTGCCGCGGCTCGACTTTTCATCGGGTATTCCGTCCGAAAGCCCGACGATGGTCGTTGTACCGACGATGCTGGTTGATTTGGCCGGTGTGGATCGCCTGATCGAAATCCTGGAGATCCATCATCTCGCCAATCGCGACGCCCGGTTGCATTTCGCGCTGTTGACGGATTTTCTCGACGCCGCGCTCGAGACCATGCCGGCGGATGCGGATTTGCTGGAGCGCGCCCGAGCCGGGGTCATCCGCCTGAATCAAAAATATTCCTCCGACCGCTTCTACCTCTTCCATCGGCCGCGTCGCTGGAATGCGGCCGAGCGAACGTGGATGGGATACGAGCGCAAACGCGGCAAGCTGACGCAATTGAATGCCCTGCTTCGCGGTCGGCCGGAGAACAACTTCTCGACTGTGGTGGGCGATCCCTCGGCTCTGCCGTCGATCAAATATGTGATCACCCTCGACACCGACACCCAGCTTCCGCGGGACGCCGCCCGCCAGATGGTCGGAACTATGTCCCACCTGCTGAATCGCCCTCTGTTCGATCCCACACGGGCAGTCGTCGTCGAGGGCTATGCAATTTTGCAGCCGCGGGTCGGGGTCAGTCTTCCGGGTTCGCGTCGCTCGTGGTTTGCTCGCATCTATGCCGGCGAGGCCGGCATCGATCCCTACACGCGGGCGGTTTCGGATGTTTACCAGGATGTTTTCCACGAGGGATCATTCATCGGCAAAGGCATCTATGAAGTGGACGCCTACGAGCGCGCGCTTGAGGGGCGATTCCCCGACAATCGTGTCCTTAGCCACGACTTGCTGGAGTCGGCGTACGCGCGCTCGGGTCTCATGAGCGATGTGGAACTGTACGAGGATTACCCGTCACGGTACAACGTCGACATGGGCCGGCGGCATCGCTGGATCCGAGGAGACTGGCAAATCGCCCAATGGCTCTTTTCCCGGGTGCCAGGACCCGACACGCATCGGGTTACCAACCCGATCTCGGTGTTGGCGCAGTGGAAGATCTTCGACAACCTTCGTCGCAGTCTCGTGCCGGTGGCACAGCTCGCGTTCTTGCTTGGGAGCTGGTCCCTCGCCGCCCCCGGTGCGTTGGGCCCTTTGTTGCTGCTGGGCATGATGGCGATTCCGGGATTCTTGCCGGTGGCGACCGACTTGTTTCGATTTCCGTCCGACCAACCGTGGCTCATGCACCTCCGGGTCACGGCTCGCGGCGCCGCGCGCCAGTTTGCGCAGATTCTCCTGATGCTGGCTTTCCTGCCGTATGATGCCTTTATCAGCGTCGATGCCATCGGACGAACCCTGTGGCGGCTGTTGCTGTCGCGCCGACGGTTGCTGGAGTGGCAGACCTCCAGTGATTCCGAACGGACGGCGAGCACGAGCCTCGCGGGGTTTTTTGCCACCATGTGGTTCGCGCCCGTTGCCGCCATGATTGGGGGATCACTTTTGGCCTTTTCCTCCCCGGACTCGTTGCTGCTGACGCTGCCCTTGATTGGTTCTTGGCTGGCCGCCCCCTTGATCGCCTGGAGGATCAGCCGGCCCATCGTCGTCTCGGGCTTGGATCTGACCGACGATCAACTGGGTTTTCTGCGGCAGACGGCGCGCAAGACGTGGTACTTCTTTGAGAACTTCGTGAATGCGCGAGAAAACTGGCTCCCTCCGGACAATTTCCAGGAGCTGCCGGTGCCCGTCGTGGCCGCCCGCACTTCCCCCACCAATATCGGTTTGGCATTGCTCGCTAATCTTGCCGCCCGCGATTTCGGGTACCTCCCGGCGGGCCTGGTGATTGATCGAACGGAAGCGACATTCGCGACCTTGCGAAAACTGGAGCAGCATCGAGGGCATTTCTACAACTGGTATGACACTCGCACGCTGCAGCCGCTCCCACCGAAGTATGTTTCAAGCGTGGACAGTGGCAATTTGGCCGGACATCTGCTGACCCTGAGCGGCGGCCTGAGGGAGATGATCGGGGAAAAGATCTTCAGCGCCCAGGTATTCGCGGGTCTGCAGGACACGCTAGAAATTGTGCAGGGCTTGGCCGGAAACAACCCCATTCTCCTCCAATTGAACCTTGATTTGGCGAAATCGCCGGTGTCGTTGCGGTCGGCGTATGCGCTACTGGAGGGCGTGGCCGACCGATCGGCGCAGTTGGCGGCGAGCCTGGCCCACGCGGCGGAGCCGGCGAGGGTCTGGGCGCAACTCCTGCGGCAAAACAGTGCCGATCAGCTGACGGAATTGCTGTTTCTTGCCCCATGGCTGAAGACTGAGGCCCACCGACCGTCTCCGGCGGACGTACTGGGTGAAATTCTGGTGCGGCTCGACCGAATTCCAACCTTGAGCGAACTGGCCGAACTCGACCGCTCGTTCGATTCAATTGCCGGGCAATTGCCGGGCGAAGGGACTGATGGGCTGAATGGCGCGGCGCCGGCGGCCGGCGCCGCAGGTGAGCTGATGCGTTGCTTGCGCCTGGCCGCGAGTCGCGCGCGAGAACGTGTCGCGGCGATCGAGGCTCTAGCCACGGAGAGCGAAAATCACTCGTTGATGGACTTTCGCTTCCTGCTCGATGCCTCGCGGGATCTCTTTTTTATTGGCTACAACGTCACCGATCGGCGGATGGATGTGAGTTATTTTGACCTGCTCGCCTCGGAAGCGCGTCTCGGCAGTTACGTGGCGGTGGCGCAGGGACAGGTGCCGCAGGATCACTGGTTTTCGCTGGGCCGACTTCTGGTGGCGTCCGGCGGAGAACCAATGCTCGTTTCGTGGAGTGGGTCGATGTTCGAATACCTGATGCCGCTGCTGGTGATGCCGAGCTATGAGAACACGCTCCTCGATCGGACCTGTCGGTCGATGGTGCGCCAGCAGATTGCCTACGGCCAAATCCGCGGAGTACCCTGGGGTATTTCCGAGTCCGGCTACAATCGGACGGACGGGCAGTCGAACTACCAGTACCGGGCCTTCGGGGTGCCGGGGCTCGGGTTGAAGCGCGGTCTTGCCGACGATTTGGTGATCGCCCCCTACGCGACGGCGCTCGCGGTGATGATCGCACCGCGCGAGGCCTGCGAAAATCTCCAGCGCCTGGCGGCCGAGGGCCGCGAAGGCACCTACGGTTTCTATGAGGCGATCGACTACACGCCGTCCCATCTGCCGCCCGAGGAGAAAAGCGTCACGATACGCTCGTACATGTCCCATCACCAAGGCATGAGCCTTCTCGCCCTGGCTTATGTGCTCCGCGACCGGCCGATGCAGCGTCGCTTCATGGCCTCACCACTGTTGAAGGCGGCCGACCTGCTCCTGCAGGAGCGGATACCAAAAACCGCGGCGAATGTCTTTTCGGGGGACCTGGAGTTGGAGGAATCACGGACGCTCGCGGTGGATGGCGAGAGTGTCATGCGAGTGATCTCGAACCCGATTCCGCGCGCCCCGGAGATTCATCTCCTCTCCAACGGGCGGTATCATGTGGTCATCAGCAGTTCCGGAGGCGGCTACAGTCGCTGGGGAGATTTGGCGCTGACGCGATGGCGCGAGGATGCCACCCAGGATTGCTGGGGCATGTTTGTTTATTTGCGCGATGTGGAGTCGGGCGAATTCTGGTCCGCCACGTATCAACCCACCATGAAGTCGCCCAGGTTGAGCGAGGCCATTTTCACCCAAGCCAGGGCTGAATTTCGACAGCAGCAGGACGGGCTCGAGATCCATACCGAAATCTGCGTTTCGCCGGAGGACAACGTGGAGTTGCGGCGCCTCTCGCTGACGAACCGGACCAACAGTCCCCGGGTCATTGAGCTCACCAGCTACGCCGAAGTGGTGCTCGCTCCGGCGGCGGCGGACGCGGCGCATCCGGCCTTCAGCAATCTTTTCGTGCAGACGGAATTCAACCCGCGCCTTTCCGCCGTTTTGTGCACGCGACGCGCCCGGTCGATGGAGGAGCGCCCGCCATGGTTGGCCCAGCTGCTGGTTGGTCCCGAATCGGTGATGGGTGACGTGTCGTGCGAAACTGATCGAGCCCGCTTTGTGGGGCGTGGCGGCAACCTGAGCCGCCCGATGGCGATGCGATCAGCGCACGCGTTGTCAAATACGGTCGGGGCCGTGCTCGATCCCATCGTTGCCTTGCGCCGCACGGTGTCGCTGGCGGCTCACGCGACCGTGGCGGTCGAGCTGATCACCGGCGCGGCGGAGAATCGCGACGAGGCGATGGTTCTGATCGAAAAATACCAAAGCTCCCGCATGGCCGACCGGGCCTTCGATCTGGCGTGGACCCACAACCAGGTGACCCTCCGCCAGCTTGATGTCTCTGAAGCGGAGGCGCAAGCTTATGGCCGGTTGGCCAGCGCTCTGGTTTACGCGGATTCCTTTCGCCGCGCCGCGCCCGGTGTTCTCGGGGGGAATCGGCGCGGCCAAAGCGGTCTGTGGAGCTACGGAATCTCGGGTGATGCCCCGATTGTCGTCCTCTTGCTCGGCGATATGCGGCGCACGGATCTCGCCCGCCAACTCTTGAAGGCGCACGCCTACTGGCGCATGAAGGGCTTGATTGCCGAACTGGTTATCCTGATCGAAGACCTGTCGGTTTACCGTCAGTCGCTGCACGACGAGATGACAGCCATCGTGGCCTCGGGCATCCAGGCCCAGTTGCTCGACAAGCCCGGTGGTATTTTTGTACGACGGATCGAGCAGGTTTCGCATGACGACCGAGTATTGCTGCAGTCTGCGGCTCGGGTGGTGATGAGCGACGAAAACGGGCCCCTGTTGGAGCAGCTGGACCGCCGAAATGTTCGGGAACCCTTGGTCCCATTGTTGATTCCGTCGCGCTCGGAAGGACCGGAAAAGCCGTCGGCCTTGGCCCCGCGGGACCTTGTTTTCGCCAATGGACTCGGAGGATTCACCCGGGACGGTCAGGAATATGTCATTACGCTTCAGCCTGGCCAGGTGACGCCGGCTCCGTGGGTCAACGTGCTGGCGAATCCCTCCTTCGGCACGGTCGTCTCGGAAAGCGGGAGCGCCTACACGTGGGCGGAAAACGCCCACGAATTTCGCCTCACACCCTGGTACAACGATCCGGTGCAGGATGCGAGCGGCGAGGCGTTCTATTTGCGGGATGAACAGACCGGCGAATTCTGGTCACCGGCACCAGGGCCGGCCAGAGGCGCGACGCCGTATGTAGTTCGCCATGGCTTCGGGTATACGGTGTTCGAACACACCGAACGTGGCATTGTTTCCGAGTGCTGGGTCTATGTGGCCATGGACGCGGCGGTAAAGTTTACGGTGATCAAGGTGCGAAACATTTCCAACCGCCCGCGGCGCGTGAGCGTGACCGGCTATTGGGAATGGGTGCTGGGCGATCTCCGGCCCAAGAACCTGCTTCACGTGCAGACGGAAATGGATCTAAAGACCGGGGCGCTTCTGGCGCGGAATCGCTATAACAGCGAATTTCCCGACCGGGTGGTTTTTCTCGATGTCAATGACGCCACCCGAACCTTCACGGGCGATCGCAAGGAATTCATTGGCCGAAACGGCAGCCTAGAGGAGCCCGCGGCGCTCAAGCGGGTGCGGCTGTCCGGAAAATGCGGGGTCGGACTGGACCCTTGTGGGGCCCTGCAGGTCACCCTTGACCTGGCAGTCGGCGCGGAGCGGGAGGTGACATTCCGACTGGGTGTGGCCGGCGGGGGGTCGGAGGTGCAGGATTTGATTCAACGCTATCGACCCGCCGGAGCCAGCCGCGAAGCACTCGATCAGGTTTGGGATTATTGGAAGCGAACGCTGGGAGCGGTGAATGTCGACACGCCGGACCCGGCCGTGAATTTTATGGCCAATGGCTGGCTGCTTTACCAGACGCTGACTTGTCGGGTATGGGGCCGCACGGGATTCTACCAGTCGGGCGGGGCTTACGGTTTCCGCGACCAGCTGCAGGATGTCATGGCGCTTGTCCACGCGGAGCCGGCGATCACACGCGCCCACCTGTTGCGCGCCGCGGCGCGGCAATTCAGGGAAGGTGACGTGCAGCACTGGTGGCATCCCCCGGCCGGGCGCGGCGTCCGGACCCACTTTTCCGACGACTACCTCTGGCTGCCCTATGTCACCTGCCGCTACGTCGGCAGCGTCGCGGACTTGGGCGTGCTCGACGAAAATGTTTCCTTTCTGGAGGGGCGAGTGGTCAAACCGGAAGAAGAAGCCTACTACGACCTGCCTGTCAGGACGGAAGAAACGGCCACCCTTTACCAGCATTGTGTTCGGTCGATCGAGCACGGTCTGAGGTTCGGGGAGCACGGACTGCCTCTGATGGGCTGCGGCGATTGGAACGACGGCATGAATCTGGTCGGCCGAGGCGGTCGCGGTGAAAGCGTTTGGCTCGCTTTCTTTCTGTACGACGTGCTCACGCAATTCTCAGCCTTGGCCCGGGCGCATGGCGACGCGGCATTTTCCGTGCGCTGCCTCGAGCAGGCGGCGCAGTTGCAGCTGAATATCGAGCGGCATGCCTGGGACGGTGAATGGTATCGCCGGGCCTATTTTGACAATGGCGAGCCGCTGGGATCGCAGCTCAACGCCGAATGCCAGATCGACTCGCTGCCGCAAAGCTGGTCGATCATCAGTGGTGCCGGTGATCCGCTCCGCTCGCGCCACGCCATGAATCGCGTGAACGAGCGGCTGGTGCACCGAAGCGGGCGCTTGATCCAGCTGTTCGATCCTCCGTTCGACAAGTCCGACCTCAATCCGGGTTACATCAAGGGCTACATACCCGGCGTCCGGGAAAACGGCGGGCAATACACGCATGGCGCCATCTGGACCGTGACGGCCTTTGCGATGATGGGCGAAACGGACCGCGCCTGGGAACTTTTTCGGCTGCTCAATCCGGTCAATCACGGAGCGACCGCCGAGCAAATCGCCACGTACAAGATCGAGCCCTACGTGGTGGCGGCCGATGTGTACGCAATGGCACCGCATGTCGGACGAGGGGGATGGAGTTGGTACACGGGCTCCGCCGGCTGGATGTATCGGCTTCTGGTCGAGACACTGCTTGGCGTGAACCGCGAGGGCGACCAGCTGCGATTGACGCCGCGATTGCCCAAGGACTGGCCGGGTTTCAAGGTTCATTATCGGTTCCGGCGGTCCGTTTATCACATCACGATCACCCGGGTGGCGTCGGACTCGACCGAGGCGGGCTCGTTGTCGGTCGACGACACGGCACTCGCTGGTTCGACGATTCATCTGGTCGATGACGAAAAAGAACATTTTGCGGAGATGAAAGTGGGTTGAGGCAACGCGCATGCTAAGTCCAAAAATCGATCGCGTGGTTCGGCGGGCCCATAATGGAGAAATCGGGCGCACGCTTGGCCTAGGCGTCCGGCCACCGGTATTCGGCCACTTTCGCTGCCGAGGATTCTGCCTTAAGGTGAAGCAAGCCTCCCTAACTTCTGTCTCACGCTCAAAATGCTTCTGGCCGCCGTCTCCCGCCGACACCGCGAAATGCCGGGATTTTCTTTTTCTCCGCCCATGGAGCCGCCGGTGACGAACCCGGCGGGAGTCCCAGGGGCGGAATTGGATTTTTCCGGCACCCACGACGGCGGCGAAACCAGCGCCGGCGCGCTGATGCGTCGGTTCGAGCGCAGCATGATCTTGGATTTCGACAAATGGCACGACGGGGCTGGCTATGACCTGGCCGCGCTTCGGGCGATGCCGATGCGGGAGAAGTCGATGATCGAGGCTCGGTTGATCCAACGCGGCGCGCGCGACTGGCGGGATCTTGAAGCCCTGGCCGTGCTCGATACCCCGCAGGCCCGCGATGTCTTGGTTGGGGCGATGGACAGTTCAAATCCGGAGGTGCGCAACACCGTTACCCGCTGTGCCCCGCATCTCATTTCGGAGTCCGTGCGAACGGCTTCATTGGTGCGAGGGCTGGAAACGGCCAATTTTTTTGGGGGCTTGGCGCAGGTTCTGGAGCAGGTGGCTTCCTTTCATCCACCACTCGTGGTCGAGGCCCTCCTGCGTGGCGCTCTTGATCGAGCCGGAGCGGTGGCGGTTCACTTTGCGGCAATGCTCTTGTACGTTTGCGGACAGTCCAAGGAACCCTTCGATCCTGAGCTCCGACTCGTCTTCCTCGAGTTCGAATCGGATTTGCGCGGCGATCGCGAAAAGGCGTTTCGCGACCTATGCCGGCGAATTGGCGTCGAGGCTGCGGGCTACCTGCCGGCGGAGAGTATTCCATCCTCCTGAGCGATTGGAATGGAAACCTCCGCGGAACCCGCGGTCGGGCGAAGCGCGTAGATTGCCCCCGATGAGACAGGCGCGCATCAGCCATTCTGCCGCGATTCGGATTGAACCGGCGCGAGATTTTGACCTCGGCCGGAAAAGCCATTGGCTTGACCCCGGATTATTGATGACGGTCAATGGATGAATGGACCGAATGAGTGACTCAACGCCGACGCTTTCAGCTGACGTGGAATTGCTAGGTCCGGCGCATGCCGCGGAGTTGCAGTTTCTGGCCGCCGATCCGGCCATCGCGGCGACGACTCGAATTCCGCATCCCTATCCGGCAGGTGCGGCGAAAGTATTCGTCGAATTACAACTGAAAGAGCGGGCCGAGGGTCGGGCGTTTGTCTTTGCCATCAAGGCCGGCCAAGTGGTTGTCGGTGTTTGCGGACTGCACGGGATTGCCCGGAATGAGGCGGAGGAACTGGGCTACTGGGTTGGCCAGAAATACTGGGGACGCGGCTATGCGAGCACCGCGGTGAAGCGGGTACTGGAATTTGGGTTTGAACAACTCAAGCTCCGACTAATCGGCTCGATGGCGCTGGAATCGAACAGGGTATCAAGGCGGGTGCTCGTGAAGAATGGATTCCAACTTCTGCGTATTGAACCGCAAAGGGATCCGAGGTTGAAACAACCGGGTGAAAACCATGCGATCTATGAGCTCACCCGGAATCGATGGTGTGACGGACAAGGTGGCGGCGCTCCAGTGAAATAGCCTGGCATCCGGGTGTTTCAGACGTTCGGTTCGGATCCGCGCAGGGCCCTGACCCCGCGCGTGGTCAGGCCGTTTCCTGACCTACTGGGAACTGATGCGGTAGTTGATGTGATTGGACCGGATCAACACCGTGTAACTGAGCAAATCGCCCTTGGGTGAGACAAAGAACACATCGCGATACTCGCGTGATGGAATTTCCAGTTCGTAGAAATTGGGGCTCACCGGTTGAGTGTCGCCGCGCATGCTGAACGTGCAGGCGATTTCCGATGGCAATTGAAGTTTGTCGAGGTTGAGCATCCGGATCCAGACCCGGATGCGACCGTCTTGAAGCGGGTGGGCTTCCACTTTCAGCAATTTGACCGCGCTGGTGTAGGCTTTGGAGAGAGACTTGTTGATTGGAACGAGTACCAAGCCGGTCCAATCGCGCTCGACCAGGTTGACCGAATCGCCATCGGCCGTGAGGCCGCGGGCCGGTGGCTGGCCGCGGGTGTCGACTTTTTCGATCTTGGGTGGTTGGGCCCCCGGGGCGAGGGAAGCGATGGCCTCCGGAAAACCGGTGGTATCGACAATGTCGTGAGCCAGCGTGTCGGTTTGCTCGGTATCCGTCAAATGAACTACCACCGAGGCCACCTCGGGAGCGAGACTGGCCGGTATTTGGGGCGGCTTGGCCGCGGGAGCTGCCGGGATGGCCAGGGCGGGAAGGGAGTTGTCGGCCACCGGTGCCGCCGCCGGTTTTTTCGCCGGCGCCGCCACGGGCTTTGGCGTCGGGGTGGCTGGCGGCACATCAACGGTCGTGCAAGCCGTGAGCAACAGGCTAAGTAGAATGGCTGGCAACGCGGGGGTAAAACGCATGGTGGTTGAATGTGAAATGGACGATACGGTTCGGATTGCCGGTCGAATTGGTGGAGCAATAATTTGCTCGATACCCGTCGTCGGGAAAAGTCCTGAATGGTTCCCGGGCGTTACAAAAAGTTAAAACTGAGCCTGACGAAGACACGGGGCGTCAAAAAATTTCCATGAATTGAGCAATCAGTGGATATCGCCACCCAATCCTCCTCGTGCAATTGGTCCGCGTCGATGGGATGGCGGGAAACCGGCAATAACCGGTTCGATGGTCCCGGCAAGTTGTCCGCCTGGCCGACGCGAGGACGAGATTGGCGCCCGCGTGGGTTCACTTTGCGGGCGACGGTCACACCTTCCCCCGGAACACTCTTTACCGCGTTCGCGAATCCGGCAAAGTGGTTGGTGATGGTGCGGCGGACGCCTGACTCCGTTCGTAACTGTCAACCCCATGTTTTCCCTTGATCAGAAAACCGCGTTGATCACCGGTGCCGGTTCCGGCATCGGGCAGGCAATCGCCCGACTACTTGCCCAGCAGGGTGCGAGTATCTGGGTGACAGATATCGATGCCGAGACGGGCGCGGCCACCGTGGCGTCGATTCGGCACGCCGGGGGCCGGGCGGAGTTGCTGGTCCTCGATGTCAGTGACGCCGCGGCCACGGCGGCGGCGACAAGTGGCTTGCCACCGCTCGACATTCTGGTGAACAACGCCGGCATTGGACATGTGGGCGATTTGTTAGCCACGAGTGCAGCCGACTTGGACCGTTTGCACGCGGTGAACGTGCGCGGGCCGTTCAACCTGTGCCGGGCCCTGGTCCCGGCCATGCTTGAACGGCGCCGGGGCAGTGTCATCAATCTCGCATCAATTGGCGGCGTGTTGGCCGTGCGGGAGCGGCTCGCCTACACGATGACAAAACATGCCGTGGTCGGCCTCACGAAAGCGCTGGCGCTCGATCATTCCCACACCGGCGTGCGGTTCAACGCGATCTGTCCCGGGCGAGTCGAGACCCCGTTTGTGCAGGCGCGCATCGCGGGTTATCCGGATCCGGCGCAGGCCTACCGCGATATGGCATCGACCCAGCTCAACGGACGCATGGCGCGACCCGATGAGATTGCCGCGGCGGCGCTTTATCTTGCCGCCGACGAGTCGGCGATGGTGACCGGGAGCACTCTCCTGGTGGATGGCGGCTGGAGCGCCGGGAAGTAGAACAGGCTGAATTTTCGACCCTCATGAAAATCATTCGCTATCTTGATCGTGCCGGCGCGGCCCACCATGGCAGCGAGCAACCGGACGGCACCATTCTCCGGTTGACGGGCGATCTTTATGGTTCGCCTCAGGTGACCGGCGAGCGCGCCGAAGTGGCCAAGCTCCTCGCTCCGGTGGCGCCCACCCAGATTCTCTGCATCGGTCTGAATTACCGTCGCCACGCCGAGGAATCGAAAGCCAAGGTGCCCGAGCGGCCAAGCCTGTTTGTGAAAGGCATCAATGCGCTGCAGCACCCGGGTGACCCGATCCGGATTCCCCAACACCTGCGGAGCGACGAAGTGGATTACGAGTGCGAACTCGCGGTCGTGATTGGCCGAACGTGCAAAAACGTTTCGAGGGAAAAGGCCCTTGATTACGTGCTGGGCTACACCTGCAGCAATGATGTCTCCGCCCGGGACCACCAGATCCGCCTCGGCGGCGGCCAATGGTGTCGCGGCAAATTCTTCGACACGTTTGCCCCGCTGGGCCCCTGTTTGGTCACCCCTGATGAAATCACCCAACCGAATGCGCTCAAGATCGCGACGATCCTCAACGGCGAGCGGGTGCAGGATTGGACCACTAGTGACATGATCTTCGATGTTCCAGCGATTATCGAATACCTGAGTGGCAGCACGACGCTCGTGCCGGGCACCGTCATTCTCACGGGCACGCCCCACGGGGTCGGCATGGCCGCCAAGCCGACCCCGCGCTGGCTTCGCCCCGGCGATGTGGTGAGCATCGAGATCGAAAAGATCGGAACTCTGACGAATCCGGTGACACTCGAGTAAGTCACACTCAGGCGCGGTTCGCCTGACGGGCGGGCGGTTGAAGCCTAAAGCTTGAACGCCGGATAAACGCCCTGTTTGTCGGGGCCGGTGTACCCGCCCTCGACCCCGTTGAAGAAATTCCGGACCTTCTTGCCGGCGATTTCCTGTTCGGTCACCGCGCGGCCCGAGACATGCGCCCATCCGATAAATGCAAGCAAGCCGCAGTCCTTCCCCAGTCGAAATACGGCGCCCTCGCTGCTCGGGTTCAATCTTTCCCAAAACAGAATGGCGGCGGACGGCTTTCCGAGCAATGCGAGCGTGATGCTGTCCCTTTTTTCCGCGCTCAGCGTTGGCTGGGAATTGGTCGCCGGGGCGGCTTTCATTTCCTGGGCCTCGGCCGACGGCTTTTCAATTGGGAGTTTTGGAGCGACCGGCCCGTCGCTGCGTTGCGCAATTCGCAAGGGTGCACTGTCGGCCGAAGTGGAACCGCCGCGCTGGCTGTTTATTTCCGGTGCCGCACCATTCAATTTGATCTGCAGCGAAAGGATCGCCTCGTTCTTCTGCGCCACATAGACCGGATCGGCGGAGTCGGTCAGCCGGCTGGTTCGGGTCGCGCGCTGCAATTCCTGGTTGATCGACTCGAAAGCGGCTTTGCGCGAATTCGGGGAGAGCAGGTAGATGTCGCGGATCAGGAACGGCGAATTGCGCACCAGGCTTGCCTCCATGTCGGTGAGCCTGAGGTGCGGCAGGTCGATCGGAACATCGATCGTGGTTTTTTCTTCGGGATCGAGCTGCATTACCAAATCGAGAATCGTGGTGGCGTGGGCCAAGATGGCCGCGGCGACTTTCTCGAATTCCTGGGGCTGACACTCGTCGCCGAAACCGCTCGGCAAGAGAAGGCTTTCCGCCGCGTGATGGATAGTCCCTTCTTTGCACGCGCTGCTATGGGCGCGCTTCGAACTGAGGACGCGCGCAGTGATCTCGGCGCACAGGACCTGAATGTCAAAATCTCCCGGTGAATCCGCCTCCGTTACGGCTTTGATCTGCGTGTAGACTACTGTGCGGAGGCCGTACGATTTGCTGACCAGCTTGAAAACCTTGCCGATCGACTCCTTCCACTGAGCGTGCCGCAGCTGCACTTCATCGAGTTCTGGTGTGGTGTGTGTCGGGTTTAACATTGGCTATCAGTAATATCGTACATATTTTCTCCCTTCTGCGCAAATTGGCCAACCGGATTGCAGGAATAGTTGTCTAGAACGGCAGATTTATAAGTTCTTTAGGCACTTTGGCGGGGTTTCACCGGCGTTTGCGGATCCTGGCAATCCTTCGAGTCGGGGCCTGAACGGCAGAGGGTAGCCCGACTCCGGCCTAGTGTTGAGAAGGGCAAGGGCAGGAAGGGTGGGCGAGCCAGGATCGGGCAGATCTACGAAAATGTCCCGGGCTTTCCTGCCTGGAATCAAGCGGAGGCGTCGTAGTGAAAGTACTCGTTACCATCATCCTGATTCCTACTCCCTTCTGTCCAAAGTCAGGGGAGGCGAGGGGAGATGGCGACATCCTTCGCTTTGAACGTACGGCAAAAAACACGGGCGTAGTTGGGAGGCATTGTTGGTGGCCGAATGATTAGAGACCGATCTGACGTCGTCAGGCCCAGACGCGCAGCCCCTCGATATCAAGGTGGACGCGGGCGAAATCGAAGGATTGCTCAAAGAGGTTGGAAATACGACCGCCCAGCCGTTCACGGCCGATCCGAAACATTCACGGCTCTCGCCCTCAATTGGGCCGGAATCAAAACCCGCGGACCGGCGCTGGTTTTCCTTAGACGGACTGCAACACCGCCAACATTTCGGAATGCAGCCGGCCGTTGCTGCCGACGTAGCGACCGCGGTCTAGGCGTTGGGGAAAGTCGTCGCCGGCGTAATCGGT
>Ga0302321_100002313_pt1 | contig 16347 bp, 12 predicted proteins | sample Fen_T0_1_FD_202505 | JGI IMG/M metagenome (GOLD analysis project Ga0302321, IMG submission 202505) | Peat permafrost microbial communities from Stordalen Mire near Abisko, Sweden - Fen_T0_1 | ecosystem: Environmental > Terrestrial > Soil > Wetlands > Permafrost | place: Sweden: Abisko...
GCCTTCCGCCTGATTGTCGATCTTGCCGGGCTGGACATTTCGTTGACTTGAGGGACCACCGGATGCGTCTTCCTTGGCTGGCCCCGATGTACCATCTTTACTGTTGACTATCGAGCGTCAGCATTCACAGAGTCCCTCCATTAGCCAATTTGCCTAAAGGGGTTGCCATGAAAGCAGCTGTACGCGTTTGCTCGTTCCGAACGAATTCAGCAGGAGTTCTGGTATTGGCCGGAATTATCTCTGCTTGTTCCGGATCTACGACGCCGAAGAAGTCCACGGTTTGTCAGGGCTCGGCTTTGCAGAACGATCCGTCTGGGGCACATGCGTGTCCACAGCCCGATCCCGTTTCCCACGCATGCGATCCGGGACGAACGCAAGTCACCTTTCCAACTCCTCTGGCCGTCACGCCGGGCATTGAGGAAGCAGAGATCGCTGTCGCTGTAGATCCGCGCGCAACAAGTCAATATGTCTATGTCGCAACAATTCAGGGCAATGTACAGCCGTCAACCACTAGTTTCACGAAGACCTGTATCACGAGCAAATCCATCCAAGTCTACCGCTCCAAGAATCCTGGAACAAATTGGGAGGTTTTGCCTGGGACCGAAAAGTTGCCCCACGGGACGGGTGACGCCCAAAACCCTGGGATGTGGGCGACCGATCCCGATCTTGCCGTGGCATCGGATGGCACGCTCTATCTCAGCTTTCTTCGCCTGAAAGGTAGCATCGACTGCGACCATGGCGCTGATAGCAGCAACCGAGATCTGCAGGTCTGGTTCGCCCCGCCTGACGGGGCCTTGCAACCTGCGCTGCCGTTGGTTGACACCAAATTCGGCGAAATGGTACCCGCGGTGCAAGGAACCGCGATACAAATCGATCATCCAAAGATCGCGATCAGCCAGGCAAGCGACAGTCGATTTGTGATCTACTGGAGAGATGACGCGCGTGATTGGCTCGCTACATTCCAGAGGAACGGTTCCAATGTTTTGTCCGAGGTTGGCGCAAGGTTGACGGTAGACCCAAGCCACATTTGGATCAAACCGGCATTCGATAGTCAGGGTGACCTATATCTGGCCGCCGGAAGCGCCCTACGGATTGAGCGACGGCACTGGACCGCGTCGGGCTGGGCCAGCGCGTTCACCAGCGGAGCACCCGCTATCGCTGGATCCGCCGCGATCGATCTAATCACGGTACCAAGCAGTCCTATCGTGAAGACTATGCCGGACGTAACCCCTGCTATGGCAGTCACACAGATTGGCAACGCGTCCGATCCCATTGTGTACGTGGCCTTCGAAGTATACGCGAATGGCAAACGCGAAATTCAACTTGCCGCCGCCAACGGCAACGACTTGTCCCATTGGACCCCTACGCAAACAGTGCCACTTCCCGCTGGCGCACTTTCTTCGTTTCACCCCAGCCTCAGCGCGGATGGCCCGAACAACAACCTCGACCTTCTTGCCTTCGATCTCGAAGGCACATCAGGTGATTCACTACAGAACATCTCTCTGAAGACGTATTTCTACCGCTTCGATCTCAGCCGTTTCTCGGTCAACCCCAGCGACAATACGCATCCTGCGGTCGTGCTTGGACCAACGATGGTCAATCAAGCGGCGCCATCCATTCTCGACTTGCCTGCCAGAGGAGGAGGCGCAAATTACCAGGCGATCGTGTTTACAGGTGAGTACATCGGTCTGGCCACCAAGTCCAAACAGGCCATAGCTGGCTTTCCCGATCTGTCCCGCGCTTCTGGGCCATCCAACGTGGACCTCGGTGTGGCGGTCCTAGGTGATTCCAATATGTGCGGCAAGGCTTTGACACTGTTTGCACCGGATTCGCTTTGGGAGTGCACTTGCTCGTGTGGCACGTTGACGCCGGTTGTAGGCTGTGCCTCGGGCATCGCAACCACGGCCGCAGCAGCATGTCCTCAGATCTGCGTAGGGTCGATTTGCGGGGCTGCTCTTGCTTGTGCGTCGTCGAGTTGCTCGGCCACGACCACAGGGCATGTCTTGTCTTCTCAAAGTTGCATGGTTACGAGCGGGCCGCCATTGGGCTCTCCCCCGGCCTCTGCGGCTGACTACATTGCCACCGCAACCGCCGGCTCTGCATTGATTTTTCACATCGCCGGAGAAACCGCTTCCACGATGCTCGACGGCCAGATGTTCGTCAATTCCTCGACCAGCCCGCCAAGGGCCGGCGCAGCGGCTGAAATCGCGCGTTTCCATGCCAAGCCGTCCGACGTGTTCATAGGTGGGTCTGTTAACTCGCAGGTTTCCAACATTACGGTGGTTCATCCCTCCCGCATCCGCGGCACATTCACGGATGCGACCCACTTCACAATTCCTCCAGGTGCTGCAGAGTTCGTCGTCACGGTACAGCTTGGAAGCCCACCTCCTCCGCTCGGATCAAGCAGTAGCGATGAGCCCCCTGCACCTTTGAATATCATTGCCGCCAATCCCACGCCGATTGCGGGCGTCCTGGATCTCGTGGGTGGCACGGTATCATTGGATGGAACCGCTGGTGATACCTCGGGCAATTCCATCGAGATTCACTACCAGAGCACGATAACGTCGCGCCCACCTGATACCAATCAGAATGGCATCATTGATGCCGTGGATAAGTGTCCTGGTGAAGCATTTGGACCGGACTTGACTCCACCGATATTCACATTCGTGCCACCTGCGATCACGCTTACCTCGTGTACCGGTATCAACCTGGGGCAAGCGGTGGCCACCGATCCGTGCGGCGTAACCATTACCAATGATGCGCCGAGTAAGTTTTCACTAGGCACGACCATCGTTCACTGGACGGCTCGTGACAATGCAGGCAACGTCGCGGCCGCGTCGCAGGAAGTTACCGCGCTGCTCGGCAACGACGTCTCTTGCTGTCCAGCCGGGACACACATCATCATTGGAACGTCGAACAACGATGTGCTTGTCGGAACTCCAGGTTCGGATTGCATCTTGGGATTGGGCGGGCAAGATTTGATCTACGGCGGCGGGGGCGACGATTACATCTCGGGCGGCGATGGCGATGATACGATCTACGGTCAGGACGGAAACGACTGGCTGTTCGGCGGAACCGGACAAGACGTGATATCCGGCGGCCCGGGGAGCGACACGATCTATGGCGGTGATGGCATCGACAAGTTGAACGGAGACGATGGCGACGACAACATTCACGGCGGCCAGGGAGGTGACATCATCCACGGTGGCGCCGGCACTGATAGAATCTGGGGAGACGCAGACGACGACCAACTCTACGGAGACGACGGCAATGACATTCTTGTCGGAGGATCTGGCAACGACAAGCTCTACGGCGGCAACGGCGATGACCTCCTTTTGGGTGAAGATGGTGACGACTACCTCGACGGCGGAGCCGGCTCAGACTCGTTCGACGGCGGGAACGGCCATAACCAATGCGTTGAAAATGGTGCTATCCTTCTCCAGTGTGAGGTTAATGATATCTAACGCGGGACATGGCGTGGCTTGTGGGACGTATGGCGCACTCGGGCCGTGTGCGGCAGTGTGTCTCCTCCTCGCCACTTGCCTTGCTTGTAAGAACACCCAAACCACCGTGGCCGAAAGCGGCGTGTCCCCTATCGACACATCAGGAGCCGGCGGAAGGATAGCTCCTTCGTGCGGAGGAACTTCCCAGGTAACAGGAGACACGCCGGGCGGCCTCTTTTCATCCGACACAGCCTACGCCTTTGTCGATGAAGCGACTTGCTACCGTCCCGGTTCGATTGGTGTGCAGATTAGTAATGCTGCATATACTTTGACGCTTGCATTTTCGATTGATTTGCAGACAGGTGCCAGCTCGGACTCACTCCTGGGCCCCAACACTGTCACTGCCTCTGTATCTATGCCAACCCTTCCGCAACACGGATATGCAACAACCCAAGGCACAGTGATTTTAGTGGTCGCCGCCGACCCACTCGCGGCCATTGCAAACCCAGACGGTGCTGTTACTGGGATGGTGAGCGGTACCGTCTCCTTCATGCAGGACGGCTTCTCGCTTTCAGGTTCCTTCCAGAGTCCGTACTGCAGGCAGAATGCGTGTTCTTCGCCCTGACCCGTCCTGCCCGGAAAGGCGAGATCGGCAGGCGTAGTCCAGCTGGCACGGCAGCCGCTTGTTGATCGAGTAGGAGATCATCGCGACGATGAGTTGGAGGGTTGAGGGACATCGTCGGCTAGAACGTAGGCGGTAGGCGCTTGGGACCTTCAGGCGCACGAAGATCGACCTGGACAAGGAAATCGCCGAGTAGAAATGTCCGATTTCGGCGACCTGGTGTCGAGCAGAAGCTGGGTAAGTAAATTCGCGGAATTGACCCCACTTGCGGCTGAGCCCTTGGCTCGGCTTCAGTTGACCCGTTCAACTTATCGACAGGTCTTCAGTGCTCTCTCCTTACGGCTTGCCGTTATCGGGCCGGCACATTTCGCCAGCGGGCATGTCTGGATGGTAGTGGTGGGGCTTTGGGCGGCTGACGCACTTCAAACACTGGGCACGTTCGCCCTCGTTCGCGGTGCCAGGCAGACGTTTACATTGCGCCGCGGTTCGCGACTCATGTCCGTTCGAGTGGGCGAGCGCTATTCCAACAAAGCCCGCGAAAATCGCGAGCGCCAACGCAAGAGACAGCAGAATGGTACGAGTTTGCACTTGAAACCACCTGTTCCGATGCACTTTGGACGTAGGCCGATGAATCCTATTCAATGCCACGCTGGGCAACGCGAACGCAGATAGCCGGCGGTAGTGCGAAGGATGGGTACAATTCCCATTGGCAAGGCTGCTCGTGTGCGAACTGCAACCAAGGGTGACGTGGCCTTGCCTTTGTGCTGTCTCGGATCCCAGACGAGAGCGCTGTCGAGCAAGTTAGATTCTACCATCTTGCAGACAGAAGCAGTCAGCCCGGATGCCATCACGAGTGGTTTGGCGGAGCAGATGGGCCAGACGGGCCGCCGGGAACTGCGAGAAGATCTTCAACAGACAGATACTTCGGTCAAAGTGGCTCGCAAGACGGCGTCCCTTGCTGAGCCGTGGTCGATAGAACGGACAGAACGGGCAAACGGGTGCGCACTACTGCCGTTTGAATTGTGGTTCCTCTTGACACACCCCGATGGTCTTGATTTGTTACGGACTTGATTTGCTACGGATTGGATCAGTGGTGGGTGTCAGAGGGACGCCCGCTTTCTTGGCGAATTGCGGAGGATGATATGGGTAACATGATTGCTCGCATTTTGGGTGCCTCCAGGCCCCTGCTCTGGGTTCTCGCGGTCGTGGGAGGACTTTCGGTCGGCTGCACGAGGGGCGCCGACGAAAGGACGGGGATGCGTAGAATGGCGGTCACCACCTCAATCACGATCTCCGGCGCCATCAGCGACGCCAACGGGTTGCCTCTGGCTGGGGTGAAAATGAACCTCGATGGGACCTCGCAGGCTGTCCAGACCACGTCCGCGGCCGGCGCCTACTCATTCGGCGGCCTCAACGCGGGCTCGTACTCAGTGCGCCCGTCGCTCAGCAACTGCTCGTTCCTCCCCGACGTGGTGAACTTGAACAGTCTGAACGCAAGCCGAGTGCAAAATTTCAGCGGCAGCGGGGCGGGCTGCGGCGGCGCCGCAAAGGTTAACACCGGAGCACTGAGCGGCGCTTTCACCATCAGTGGTAAGGTCCGCGATGCGAGCAACCGCCCCGTCGTCGGGGCCCGCATTAATCTCGGCGGAAGCGCGCAAGCGATCCGCTTCAGCGACGTCGCTGGCGGCTACAGCTTCCACGTCGATCGCGGCAACTACTCGCTGGCCGCCTCAGGCGCCTGCTCGATCACCCCGTCGTCGGTCAACTTCAACAACCTGGCCGCCAACCAGGTGCGCGACTTCAGCGCAACGACCCCAACCTGCGTCATCTCGACAATGTCATCGCCGAGCCCGAACGGCGCGGTCTTCGCGCTCCGCCAAGGGGCGACGCAGCTCGGTGTCACGACCGCCGTGCTGGAGCCCCGGTCCACCAACGCCAGTGCGATGGCGAGGCTCCAGGACATCGCGAGGGAGCTCCCGGAGACGCCGCGCTCGCTGACCATCGCCGGCTTGCCAGCCATCGAGCGGCGGGCCCTGGTCGTCATCGAGGCGGAGCAGGGAGCTGGCGAAGGTGATGGTCGCACCTGGCTCAGCACAGCCATCGCGACCAGCAGCAGCGTGGTTCGGTTTGAGACGCAGATCGACGCCGATGCCAGCGACGCCGACGTCGATGCGTTCTTCACGATTGCCCGAAACTTCACGCTCGACGCCATCCCGGCCCTCCACGGCCCTGCACTGCCAACCACGCCGGCTGCGCCACGAGTCCCGCCCGCGACACCGCCGACGATTCCTCCTGGCCTGTTCGTCCCAACGTCGCAAGCCAACAACTCCGCCGAGGTCGCCATCGCTGCCAGCGACTCATCGCACGCGGTCGTCTATGGCCGCAATCCGGGAACGGCGCCGGCGGGGCGGGTGAGCTTCTCGCTGGACGACGGCAACACTGTCAAGAACTCGACCGTCGCGCTCAACGCCGCCAGCTCGGCGTTCCATTTGGTAGGCGACCCTAGCATGGCGCTCGGCGCGCCAAACGCGTCGGGCGCGCAGGCCTTCTATTACTCAGAGCTTTACACAAGCAGCGTCTCGCCGATCGACGGCCGGCTGATGGCCATCGTGACGTTTCGGAGCGCCGACGACGGGGCCACCTTCAACCAAACGGACAAGGTGGTCCTCGATTGCACGCTCGACAGCACGTGTAGCATCCCTGACCAGGCGCAGCTGGCGGCGGATCGCACAACACAAAGCAGCAACGGCGACCAGCTTTACATGGCATGGCGTCATATAGCGCGCGACCGGCGTTCGAACTCGATAGGGATCTCCTGCTCAAATGACGGGGGCAAGAGCTGGGGAGCCGTGGATTTGAGCTCGATCAACGCGGCCGGCGCCGATTTTCCGCGCATGGCGGTCGCCCCTGACGGGTCGCTCTACGTACTCTACAGGACCGGTGGATTGGCCTATTCGCTCTATGTGCAGAAGTATGAGTCCTGCCACAAGGGGTTCACGCGGGTTAACGATTTTCCAGTCCTGATAAAGGACAGCATCGGGATGGTAGGCGACATGGCCGGCCTGGATCGCCGAGCGATAGGGCAGTACATGATAGCGCCCGACGACAGCGACATGACGGGCCAACGCCTGTTCGTTGTCTTCCTAGACGAGGTGAGGGTGCGCGAGGACGACGTCCGTATCGCGGAGTCCACTAAGGGCGGCGCGAGCTGGACGGTGATGTCGATGCCGCTCAACACGAGCCCCGCCGGTCATCGGTTCATGCCTTGGGCCTGCGCGACCAACGGCACGGTCCACGCGACCTGGTACGACCGGCGCAACTCGAGTGCCACGAAGTCTGATCTCACTACCTACTTCAGCCGAGGCTTCTCGGATACAACCGGCAGCGGTACGCTGACCTTCGAACCGGAGGTCAACATGTCGGGGAGCTGGGGAGACTTCGATGACCCACAGTGTCTCTCGGGGTTCGGGGTCAGGGCGATCAGCACGACCGCCGAAGAGACGCTGTGCACCAACCTACCGCCATTGCCGGCGCAGGTCTTTGCAGGGATGTGCACACCGTCTGGGTGTACGCCCACCGACGAGCCTCCCTGTGGGACGCGCCAGCCCTGCGACTTCCGCAACACCAGCAACCCGTGCTCGACCGCTGGCGAGACATGCAACACTGGGAGCGGCTCGGCCAAGTACGGCGACTACAACGGTGCGGCCTGCGCCCGGGGTAATCTCTTCATGGCGTGGGCAACGGCGACCGTACCCCAGGGGATTTGCGCGCCCGCCGGATCGTCGTGCTCAACGGCAAACAACGACTGTTGCGGCGATGCGGCCTGTACGGGCTCAACCTGCAGCCCGACCGGAGCGACCTGCGTAGGCAACGGCCAAGCGTGCTCGTCACCGACCGATTGCTGCAGCAGCAATTGCTTCGGCGGGACGTGTCGCCCGGGCATCGGTATCTTCGCCAGCTCGTGCACCGACTGCAATGGTTCCTGTCTCAACACCCAGACCGACCCCGACAACTGCGGGTCGTGCGGAAACCTGTGTCCGACGGACCCCCCCTATCTCTGCACGAATGGTGTTTGTTGTCCTGCAGGACTGGCCTATTGTCCGACTGCAGGGGCATGCATCAATCAACTGTTTGATAACAATAATTGCGGAAAGTGCGGGCACGTCTGTTCTGGTGGGCTAACGTGCCAGTTGGGTAACTGTATGTGAACCGCTCCAATAGGCGAACGGGGCATCTCCTGGTTGACGAAAAAGAATCACGCTTAACACTACTGATTGAATAAGTTGCCAGTCCGCCGAGAAATCGGCGACATCGTAGGGATGGAATACCTGCTTGATCTCAATGGAGAGCGCCGATTGGCCGCCTACTTCGACCGGATCGGCGGAGTTGTGAGGACGGCACCCCAGCGCGCATCGTTTGCCACGTACGCCATCGGCTTGATGGGCGACGGGGAGCGGAAGAGTGCGGAGCCGATGGCAGCGCGAGCTTACCCTGATCCCGCGTGGAATGGTCTGACCGGGACGTGCGCTGGGAGGCCGCACGCTACGGTTTGGCGGCGATGACATCCCGGGGACGGGTCACGGACTGGATCATCGACGACACCGGCTTTCGTGGTGCATCCCAGGCTGGCGGACCACGGGCCGGCGTTGTTCGCGGGGCTATCGAAGCACATCGACTTGAAGCTGGTCAGTCGTGGGGATGGTGGCCCTCGTAGCGAACCAGCCTGGCGCCTTTCCCCGCGATGTCCTCGACCTCGGCGTCAACTTCTGGACTTTGCCAGGGGCGACCATCGACGGTAATTGTGCCTTTCGCATCCGACACCGCCTTATGGCCGAGAAAGCGCGGGTGCGATCGGGAGGTAACCACTCGGCCGCGTCACCGTCACTGTAACCTCCTAGCCGCTACTCGACACGATCGGCGGCGGCTGTTTGAGAGTCTGATACACGACACAGTAGCGCTCAGTTAGTTCGATGAGTCTTTTGTGCGCTTCCGGATCGGCATCGGTGTCAACGTCGAGGTGCAGATGCAGCTCGCGAAAACCCACCGCGACGTCCTTGCCGACGCCGAGAGTTCCGCGAAAGTCGATCACGCCCTCGGCCCAGACGCGGCCTGACCTCACGGTGATACCCATGGCCGTCGCGACCGCGCCCAACGTGACACCGGCGCAGGCGACCAAGGCCTGCAGCAGCATGTCGCCCGAGCAAGCCTTGCTCCCATCGCCGCCTGTCGCCGCATGAAGGCCTGCCTCGACCAGGCCGAGGTGGGTTTCGACGCGAACGACCTGGGCCGCTGCGTCCACGGCTCCCGAAGCCGTAAGTTTCACGACCGCGGTGGCTGGCTCGGCTCGGTAACGTTGCTTAAGCGGCGCCTGTGCCGCGCGCAATTCATTCGCGTTCACTGTCAATCCCCTTGGTCATTGGGCCACACATCCGGGCAAGCATAGCCGCAGCTGCACGATGATGCCTTGATCCCCGAACCGAAGTACCCTCGGATGGGGATTGGTCTCTGGTCAGTCCCACGGCGCTATGCGGGCGACATACGCGGTCCACGAGCTGCCGTCGATGGGCGCGACGGTCATTCCGCCGGGCAACGTCACCCCACCGCCCCCAGCCAGGATGAAGGTCCCTGTCGTGTCAGGAATGATGGCACCAAACGACTGCGAGCCGGGTTCGGAAAGACAGTAGGTCTTCGACCAGTTGCCGTCCTTGTCGTAGAGCGCGAGTGCCCCATCGTATTCATCATATTCATCCTTGGGTGTGCACGCCTGGCCGCCAATCTTGATGGTCTTGAACACCCGCGAGGAAGTCACGAATCCGCCGTCCGGCAAGACCGACAGGTATTCGACCGGCATACATTGGTTCCATTGTGGGGCGCCACTCGCGTCGAATTTGAACACCATCTCCGGTGTACACCAGAGCTGGCCCAGACCGATGTCCACGGGCTCGCTGACCTCGTTGGGGATCAGGATGTTGCCGGCGCCGTCCACCACGATCGGGGTGGGGTTGGGTAAGGATTTCGAGGCATAGCCGCCGAGCACCTTGCTCCATAGGTGCTTGCCGGCGGCGTCGAACTTCGCCAGCACGTTCTTGCCGGTCAGCGGACCGCCGCCGAAGTCCACAGCGTCCTCTACCCACGGGGACAAGAACACCACATTGCTTGCGCCGTCCACGGCAACGACGGCACCGAACACAACGCTGGTGCCATCACCGAACTGGTGGTTCCAGAGCGGCGCACCGTTCGGGTCGAGTTTCTCGAGGACGAGAAATCCCTTCGGCGAAGGACCGATTTTGTTCGGATCCTCCGCCAGCTCGGTGCGCGCCACCAGGATGTTGCCATCGCCGTCCGCGGCCACCCAGGCAGTCTCGAAGGCCTGCTGGGCGGTACGCGGGATGGACCACAAGAGCGAGCCTGTCGCATCGAGCTTTTGCAGCATGCTCGGCCAGGCCAAAACGATGTTGCCAGCGAAATCGATGGCCATGGACAGGCCTGGATTCACCTTCTCGATCCACAGCATCTCGCCGGTTCCGCCGTCGAAACGCAGGAGCCAATCGTCGGTGACCATGGTCGGCGCATAGGTGTGGGGCAGACGCTCGCTGGTCACGTGCACCAACAGCTCTCCGTGCGGGCCACGCGCAACTTCCGGGCTCTCCAGGGTGATGCCGGGAAAGGTTCGGACCCAGGTGCGCGCGTCCGTGGCACCATGGGTGAGCGTGCCGGGAAGGCTGGGCTGGTCGGACGCGACGGTGCCCGCGTCGGAGAGAGGCGTCGCCGTACAGAAGCCGTCCTGGCAGAGGAGGCCGTTGGCGCAATCGCCCGCCCGCACACATCGGGCCAAGCAGGTTCCGGCCGAGGGGCTGCCGCAGCTCGAGATCCGTGTGCAGACCGTGCTAGCGGGACCGGCTGCACAAGTGTCCTGGCAGGCGACGGTGCACCGGTTGCAAAGACAAGTGCCTGAGCCGTCGCAATCCGCATCGACCGTGCAGGCAGCCAGCCAGCGCGGGGGTGCCGCAGGCTTCGACGAGCAAGCGGCGCAAGTGAGGCCTGACAGGGCGAGAGCGAGCAGCATTCGCATGGTACGCGTTCCTCTCAGGACAGGATGGGCGTATTTGCCGACCGGGTCAACTTCGGGGCGCATGGCTCGCGTTCCGCCTTGGCGATCTGCGAGAGAAGAGCCGTTTCGCCGATTCAGGTTACGTTGAACGTGACCAATTCGCTGCCGCCGTAGCCGTCGTAATAGTTGGTGTCATACGACGATGGGTCGCTCTGAACTCCGGAAAGGGTTGTGCACCTCACTTGAACTGTGTGAGCGCCTGGTTCGAGCACCAAGTCGCAGTGCCACAGTGTCCAGATATCGGGCCCCGGTGCGTAGTCGCGCGTCGCTTGGCGCCACTCGCCTCCATCCACGGAGACTTCCACGGAAACAATCGGATCGCTGCCGGCGAATGCGGTCCCACTGACAACGATCTCTCCAGCGGGGATGTCGTCGAGAGGAAAATGAACTAAGGCGTTCGTTTGGTATACGGCTTCCTTGGACCAACCATATTGGTCCCAATATCCGGTAAACGGCTCATCGACGAAGTCGATACTGGTAATCCATTTCGGGTTCTTCATGCCGTAACGCCCAGGCACGAGGAGTCGCACCGGAAAACCGTGCTCCGTCGGTAGCGCAACGCGGTTCATGAGCCAAACGAGCCATGCGGGTTTCTGCAAATCCCCCGTTGGAATAGATGTGAAGTAGCCGTCTACGCTTCTGAACACCAACTCTATCGTGCCCGGCGAGACTTGAACACGCGCTGCGTGGAAAACTTCAGTCAGGGGAAGCCCTGTCCATATCGCATTGGAAATGGCCAAATAGCTCGGCCCCGCGCTGATGCACTCCAGGGTATGCTCCTTGTTGCGGGCAGGAAGGCTCGTCAGTGTGGCGTAGTCGATGCTGGCGATTTCGACGCCGCGATTTTTGATTGAGAGAGCCCAATTGGAGGCATCGACCTCTGGATTCGAGCAACAGCTTGTGATGTAGAAGTGCTCATTGGGGGTGATTGGGCCGTAAGACGTTACAGGCCGAGGCCCGCTCGGCTCGCTGGCGTCTTGTGGCGAACCTCCGTTCGCGTCTGCCGGCGGTGCGCTCCCGTCTCGCGGAGGGGGCGAGCCCCCGTCTCCGCGCGAGCCTCGTCTCGGCGGAAGGCAGGCGGCGAGACCTGCCGCAGAAACGGCTCCTAGGCTGCGTTCCAGGAACTCACGACGAGTTTGAACCTGCACAGTCAAGCGTGGGCGACGTCGCGCCATGTAAACCTCCACTCAAGGCCTCTTTCAACGGCCGGTTATCGGAGGAAGTGTGGTTTGCTCATTCCACCTGTGCAAGGTCCACCAGGACAAACATGGTCTTCTTTCGGGTGGCGCGTCGCGGGGTGAATCTCCGTCGGGCGCGCGGGCGTGAGCACATCACTCACTTCTGAAGGAACTAGGGCCCCAGCATGAGGTACGGAGGATCGAAAGAGTAAGCGCTGCTCGCGTTGCCGAAGAAGATTCGGCTGGCTCCGGTGTAGAGGAATGGCGCAGCCACGGTGAGGTCTGGGATGGTCACGCCGATTCCCACGTCAAGGATCGCGAGGGTTACCTGTGCACCGCGCTTGCTTATTTGAACCGTGTGGGTTCCGCCCGCCGCGCCGGGCAGGGCCCCTACGCCCTGATTGGAGTAGGTCCAGTGGAGATAGCCAACGTCGTGGGCAACCACGTCCACGTCCCAGCCATTCCCGAAAGCCGTCGTGCCTTGGTGGATACGGAAGTTCACGCTGTTCCGGGGCTCGTTAAAAGACGAGCTGTCCGGCACGGCTTCGCCCAGTCCGACAAAGATGATGTCGTCGGGCGCGTTCGCGGAGCTGTGGAACGTGATCTGGCAGGTCCAATCACCGACTATGTAGTCGGCGCGAACCGATTTCATGTAGTGTCGGTTGCTACTTTGGCTGGGTTCGTTGCCAGTTCGCCGGATTTCACCCCCGGCGGAGTTGAACGCGCCGTCCGCATCCAGCAACTCGATGAGCTGCGTAGTTCCGGTGGCTCCATCGGGAGCCGAGCCGACGTCCGCACCTGGTACCGCGTCCGCTTCAGAGGCGCCGTCGAGCTTGATGCCGCCGTCCGACTTGATGGGCGAGTGACAACCAACCAACGCCAGCACCGAGAATGACAAGCTGCCAAGAACCAGCGCGCACCTCGAGATCGCGTAACGGAAATCTTGACTCATGAGAAAGGAGTGTACCCCATACGGCGACCGAGGTGCGGGTGATCCCGGTGATCCCCGCTGCGTAGGGTGACACCGCACCGTTACGTTACTGATAGCAGACGCCGTAGTCTTTGCCGGCGTAATAGCCGCTGCAGGTTCCGACGGCACAGTCCGCATTGGACTTGCACTGGGGGTGGCACACGAAACCGGTATCGCTCCCGAGTTGCGTGCATCCCTGGTCGCTGCAACAGGGCGGTGACTTGGATCCGCACGCGGTGCCAGTCGTGCCACAACCACACCAACGCGCGTCGGCACAGAAGCCGCTATTACCGCTGGTGTACATCTCGCAACAGCCGGTGGAGCAGTCGTTGTTCGTGGCGCATGGCCGTCGGCACCCGGCCCAGTCGGAAACCGTTGTGCCGGTATTGCAGAGACCGGTGCAACATTCAGCGTAACTGGTGCAGCTCGCGCCCACCTTTCGAGCTACATCCGCAACAAGCGATCACGAGCGCAACAATTTGAAGCTTGGCCATCTTGTCCTCCATAACGGCAAGGCCAGCATCCCCCGAAAGCGTAGCTTTTGTCACGCTGTCTCGCGCACTTCGCTGAGATCCCCTGCCGACGGAGAAGCACGCGGCGGGGCCCACCAGTCAGGGCTTCGGTGGGCTGGCCTTCGGCTCTACCTTTCCGATGAGCTCGAGCTGACATACAGTCCGCGGAGCGGGATCTTCTACGCCGTAGTCGTCGATATGCTTCCTGCCAGCCCCGAGATCGCCCTTGGGATATTCTGGATGGCAGTCTTGAACGTAGGTTGCGCGCCAGCCGCACCCCTCGACGAGGTAGACGCTCGCTCGATAGAGATAGACACTCCTCGTGTGCAGCCGCTCCTCAGGGCACCCGAGATCCGCCGCACCATTGGCCAATAGCGTTCGCGTCGCTTCCTGCAGCCGTTCACCAGGAGCGAGCATCTGTTTGACCGGGTTGGTCTCCTCATGAACCTCGGTCCCCTGTGCAGTCCGGTAGGTCGTCGTGGCACATCCCAAACAAGCCATGCCAAGGAATACTAGTGGAAGCCATCTCATCAGCAATGCCTCCTGCGGTGGTCGAACCTCGATTCTAAGCCAGCGGTTGCGCCGCGCATAGGGGAAGTGAGCCTCATCGGGGCAAGCATTGTGAGTCCTGGCCCAATGGCGGCGCAGAAGGGGCTTGCCGCCAGCGACGCCGCGAAGAAGGCCGGCTCGATCACGGAAGTCCACAGCGTCGAGTTCAAACCAACGGTGGTGGCCTTCGGTATCTATTATCAGGCGTGCACCGTCGTGCACGGCAAGTAGCTCCTCAACGGCGGAGGAAGGACTGGCGGCCCTTGGGCTGCCACCGACGGAAAGAAACGCGTACGCGCTCAGCGAGCCCCTCCATGGGGCCGGGACATCGTGCGGGTGCCGGGCTATACCGGTTGATCGAACGGACCATCCAGCGGATGATGGCCCAACAGCTGGAACCTTCCCGATGCCCGACAAAGATCCGCTCAACATCTCCGGACAGGTGGTTGCCGAGAAGTACCGCATCGAGCATCTCGCTGGAGAGGGCGGCTTTGCCGTGGTGTACGTGGCCGAGCACACCATCTGGAAGCAACCGGTGGCCGTGAAATTCTTCAGCGGTTTGTCGCAAGCCCCCGCCGAATACCGGGATGAGCTGCTGCAACAGTTCTTCCAAGAAGGCGCTCTGCTGACCGAGCTGTCGAGCCAGACCGCGGGGATCGTGCAGGCCCGGGACGTGGGCGCCTACACCACACCCGCTGGCCAGTGGCTGCCCTTCATGGTTCTCGAGTGGCTCGATGGTACGCCGCTCGATGCCGTCCTGGCCCAGGATCAGCGTCTGGGGCAGCCGTGGACGGAGAGCGAAGTCGTCGGCTTTTTGCGAAGAATCTTGCCCATTCTGGACGTGGCCCATCGGCGAGGCGTTACCCACCGCGACATCAAACCGGCAAACATCTTCATTATGGGCAACGACGCACGTGCGCCGGACACACCCTGCAAGTTGCTCGATTTCGGCGTCGCCAAGATCGTTTCCGAGCATGCCAAGGTCAGCGCGGCTCTTGCCAAGACCGGCGTGGCTATTACCTCCTTCACGCCCCGCTACGGAGCGCCCGAGCAATTCACGCGAAGCTACGGCGCCACCGGGCCATGGACGGACGTGTACTCGGTGGCCCTGCTTGCTTGCGAGATGCTCACGGGCCGGGTCGCGCTCGAGGGAGAGGATCTGGTTCAGTTCGGATTCTCTTCGGCCAATCCTGCACGAAGGCCCACACCTCGCTTTCTCGGAGCAAAGGTCTCAGACCAGCTGGAAGGGGTGTTTGCAAAAGCCCTGGCGATCCGACCGGAAGACCGCTTTCAGCACGCAGGGGAGTTCCTCGAAGGTGTCGAGCGCGGCCGTCTTTCACTGGCACTGGCACCGGCTCAGGCGCCGGCCCAGTCAGCGCCATCAACCAGTCTGCAGCTCGCGCCCACGGTGCTGGTCCGGGTCGAAGACCGCGCGATGACGCCTGCGACAGCGGAGCCTGCAACAGCGGAGCCTGCAAAGACGAAGCCCGAGCTTCCGCCATCGAGACCTGCGAAATCCGAGTCTCCGCCACCGAAAGAAGACGCCTCCGGGGTCGGCTCGTTGATCTTCATCCTGGTCGTGCTGGTGGGTGCCTTCGTGGCTTACAGTACGACCGACGTCAGGGGGGCAAAAGAAGTGCGTGCGTTCTTCTCACCGGTGGTTCGCCTTGTCAGGAAAGAGGTGGCCCAGCAACTGCCCAAGCTGCGGGAGAGGACTCAACAGGTCATGGAAAACGCTGCGGACATCCTGGCCGGAGCAGCGCCCGCGTGCCCACCCGGCACACGACTCGGGACCTCGGTGCCGCCAGCCCATGCGCCCGAGGCTCACACTGGCTCCGGTGAGCACGGCCCGACCGAGCGGGTCTGTGTCGATGAGCATCTGGTCAGCGAAATGGACTACAACAAGTGCGCTGTATGCGAGCAGCCGAAAGGCGCGCTGCCGAAGAGAAAGCCCCGGAGGCA
>Ga0302321_100002314_pt1 | contig 16345 bp, 14 predicted proteins | sample Fen_T0_1_FD_202505 | JGI IMG/M metagenome (GOLD analysis project Ga0302321, IMG submission 202505) | Peat permafrost microbial communities from Stordalen Mire near Abisko, Sweden - Fen_T0_1 | ecosystem: Environmental > Terrestrial > Soil > Wetlands > Permafrost | place: Sweden: Abisko...
GCCGGCTCCGCTCGTAGACGTCCACGGCCCGTCCGAACGCGAGCGCGTGCCCGCGACCTTCCGTCATGACGGCTCCTCACGACTCCTTACGACGAGGCGTCCCGCACCTGGTCGACGACGGCCGTGTCCCGGCGCTGCCGGGTCTCGGGCTTCTTCGCGTCGACCACGGACCGGACGTGCTCCTTGCGCCGGCTCGGCGCGAGCCGGTCGAAGGCGGCGCGCAGGCCGGGCCCGGCGTCCAGCGCGGCGGCGAGGTCGTCGGGGAGGGCGAGCGGGGGCGGTGCCGTCTCGAGCTCCAGCCGGACCTGCAGCGTCTCACCGGCGGTGATACCGGCTGCCGTCCGGTTCTCGGCGCTCACCGGGATCATCGTGCGGCCGCCCATCGAGCCGAGCGTGGTCGACCAGCGGTGGGCGCCGATGGTCACGCTCACGGCCGGCCGCCTGCTGCCGCCGAGGGCCGTCAGGACGTCGGCCGGGACCTCGATCCCGGTGGCCGTCCGGCCGCTGAGTTCGAGGACGGCGCTGAAGGACGCTGTGGTCATGGGCGTCAGTCCATCACGACCGGACGGCACGAGGCCACGGCACGATCGGACGGCGCGCCCGGACCGGAGGGGCCCGTCACTCCCGACCGTCGATGAGGGGCCCCGGGTCGGCGGGGACGTCGACCGAGTGCTGCCGCAGCAGCTCCAGAGGGACGACCTCGAGCGCCCGTGCGTGCGTGGACTCCAGCAGCACCGGTGTCGGGAAGCCGGCCTGCGCGGACTGCAGCCACCGGGTCGCCACGACGCACCAGCGGTCGCCCGGGTGCAGCCCCGGGAACCGGTACTCCGGGCGCGGGGTGGTCAGGTCGTTGCCGGACAGGCGCTGGTGGGCGAGGAACTCGGTCGTCACGACCGCGCACACCGTGTGGGTGCCGGGGGTGTGGCGCCCGGCGGAGCAGAGCCCGTCCCGCTGGACCCCGGTCAGCGGATCGGTGCCGCACACGGCCAACGGCTCGCCCAGGACGTTCCGTTCACCGTTCACCACCCAAGCGTTGCACCAGGGTTGCTGTCGTGTCGCGCCAAAAGTTCGCCGAAGCACGTGAATCTCGCGATGTGAACGCCGCTGGATCAGCTCGGGCCCGTCGGCGGCTTGAGGAGCCGCAGCAGTTCGGCCACCGACCACGCCTGGAAGGGGCAGCCCGTCGCGGCGTGCGGGGCGTCGCCGTCCGCCGTCTCCGACACCGAGCCCAGCCCCGCCTCGCCGAGATGACCGAGCAGCCCGTCGAGCAGCCCGTCGAGCAACTCGTCGAGCGGTTCGTCGGTGGTGGCCGCCGCTCCTGCGGCCGCCCCGGCGGCCCGGACGGCGTCCGCGTACGGTCCCAGCAGCCAGGGCCACACCGTGCCCTGGTGGTAGGCCCGGTCGCGCTGCTCGCCGGTGCCGTGGTGGCTGCCCAGGTAGCGGGGATCGGACGGCGGCAGCGTGCGCAGCCCGAGCGGCGTCACCAGGGGTGCCACGGCGCGGACGACGGCCGCGGCGGCCGCGGGGTCGGCGGCCAGCGGCCCGTCGGGCAGCGAGGCCGAGAGGAGCTGGTTGGGCCGGCAGGTGTCGTCGTCCTCGGGCGGGGCCGCACCGGCCGGGACGTCGACGACGTCACGCAGCGCGCCGCCGGGCAGCACGAACCGCTCGTGGAAGGACGCCCGCGCCTGGTCGTGGAGGCTGCCGACGACGGCGATCTCCTCCGGCGGCGCGACCGCGACGGTGAGCGCCCGGCGCAGGACGGCGAGCGCGTTGATCCACAGCGCGTTCACCTCCACCGGCTTGCCGTGGCGCGGGGTCACCGGGCGGCCGCCGACCCGGGCGTCCATCCAGGTCAGGGCCACGTCCGCCAGGCCCGGGTCGGGAGCCGCGTCCGCGTCCGGTGCGGCGTGGCCGGCGGGCGTGGGGCCGCACCGCAGGAGGCCGTCGTCCGGGTCGACGCCGATGCCGTAGCGGGTGCCGGCGCGGTGCTCCGCGAGGATCTCGCGCAGGGTGGGCAGCAGGTCGGCGGCGAGCCCGTCGTCCCCGGTGACCGCGAGGTGTCGGCCGAGGGCGTGCACGAACCACAGCGTGGCGTCGACGGTGTTGTACTCCAGGGCGCCGGTGTCGGCGGTGTTCGCGAGCATCCCGCGGTCGACCGTGGCCGCGTACCGGCGCAGCAGCGCGGCGCCCTCCCGCAGCCGGCCGGTCGACAGGAAGAGGCCTTCGTACGACGCCAGCGTGTCCCGCGACCACTCGCCGAACCACGGGTACCCGGCGACCACGCCGGGCGCCGCCGTGATGTGGTGGTCCGCGGCGACGACGAGCGCGCGCACCGCCCGGTCGCGTTCCGTGGCGGGGCCGTCGTCCGGGAGCCCGGCGGCCGAGAGCAGGGCCGACGCGCGCGCGCCGGCCTGCGCGACCAGCTCGACGGCGGTCGGCGGCGGCGCGTCCAGGGCGCCGGCCCAGGCCTGCACCTCGAGCGCGTCGCCCGGACCCAGGTCGGCGAAGAAGGTCCCCACGTGCCACAGGTCCTCGACGTCGACCAGGCCGCGGGCGGCCTCCTCCCGGTAGCGCGCGCCGAGGTACCACTGGGCCCCCGGCACGAAGCCCGGCCCGGCGATCCGCCAGGCGCCCTCCACGACCATGCCGCCTGGCGCCGGGATGCAGTCCAGGTCGCGGCCGCCGCCCGCGTGCCGGTCGCCGTGCGCGTCGCGCCAGGTGCCGAGCGCCGCCAGTTGCAGCCGGACGAGGCCGGGCGCCCGCACGACGCGGTGGACGACGCCGACCGCCGGGCGCCCCCGCAGCATGGCGACCTGCCGCTCGACGACGACGTCGCCGACCACCCAGCGGTGGACGACGCAGCCCGGCCGGACCTCGACGCCGGCCAGGTACGCGCACCCGACGGGGTCCAGCGCGCCGCCCGCCCACTCGGAGGTCGCCAGCCGGACCCGCTGGGAGCCCACGGTGAGCACCGGGTCCAGCGCGGCCAGGGCGAGGTGGCGCTGCGCGACCGGGCCCGGACGCGTCACCGGCACGCCGTTCTGCGTCGTCACGACGAGCAGCCCGTGGTAGCGGCGGGTGCGCAGCCCCGAGGCCGTGCCCATCGCGTACCCGCCGAGGCCGTCGGTGAGCAGCCACTCCCGGGCGGAACCGGTGACCGCGTCGGCGCACCCGGCGGGGCCGGTGCGGACCTCCGCCCCCAGGTCGCGCCGGCGCACGATGCCCCGAGCCGTCATGGACCGAGCCTATGGGGGATCCTCGCGTCATGGAGGTCTCTGCGCTGCTGCTCGCGGCGGGAGCCGGTCGGCGGATCGGCGGCCCGAAGGCGCTCCGGCGCGACCCGGACGGCACCGCCTGGGTGACCCGGTCCGCCCGCGTGCTGGCAGCGGGCGGCTGCGACCCGGTGCTCGTCGTCGTCGGGGCGCAGGGGGACGACGTCGCTGAACTGGTCCCGCCGTCCGCCCGCGTCGTCGTCGCCGCCGGCTGGGCGGAGGGCATGGGGGTCTCGCTGCGCGCCGGCCTGACGGCGCTGGAGCACGGTGGGGACGCCGTGGCGGCGGTCGTCGGGCTGGTGGACACCCCGGGCGTGACCGCGGCGGTGGTGGCACGCCTGGTCGCCGCGGTGGAGGCGACCGTCGCGTCGGGACGCGGGCCGGCCGTGCTGGCGCGCGCGACCTACGCGGGCGTCCCGGGGCATCCCGTCGTCCTCGGCCGGGACCACTGGGGCCCGGTGGCGGCCGCCGCGCGTGGTGACACCGGGGCGCGTGGCTACCTGGCGACCCGCGCCGTGGCCGCCGTGGAGTGCGGGGACGTCGGCGACGGCCGCGACGTCGACACGCTCGAGGCCTAGTCTGGTCGGGTGAGCACGCAGGTCTCCCAGCGACCGGACGGCGACGGCGCGCACCCCGCGCTCGCCGCGGAGCACGCGCACGCCGAGCGCCATCGGGACACCAGCAGGCTGGCGCCCCCGGCCCGTCGCGTCGTGCTCGCCGACGTCACCGAGCAGCGCCTGGACGCCGCGGCGCACGAGGCCGCGGTCGCAGGTGCCGCGTCGGGCGCGGTGGTCAGCTTCGCCGGCGTCGTCCGGGACCACGACGGCGGCCGCCCGGTCGCCGGCATCGAGTACGTCGGGCATCCGAGCGCGGCCGCGGTGCTCGCCGAGGTCGTCGCCGACGTGACGGCCCGCAGCGACGTGGACGCCGTCGCCGTCTCCCACCGCCTGGGAACCCTCGCGGTGGGGGAGGCCGCCCTCGTCGTCGCAGTCTCCGCCGCCCACCGGCAGGAGGCGTTCGCGGCCGCGGCCCTGCTGGTCGACGAGGTGAAGCACCGGCTGCCGGTGTGGAAGCGCCAGACCTTCCCCGACGGCACCGACGAGTGGGTCGCCTGCCCCTGAGAGACTTTCACCGCCTCGCGCCCGGTCGGCCCTGGTCCGCCCTGGTCGGGTGGCGGCGGGAGGTGGGGCGGTTGTGCACGTTCACACCCTGTGTCAGCGTCGGCGCGACCGTTCGATGACGAAGGGACGTCCGATGAGGCGCAGGACCACCACCCCCCGCGTCGTCGCCCTGCTGACGGGTGCCTGCTCGGCGCTCGTCGCGGCGATGCTGCTGGCGCTGCCCGCGCCGACCGCCCTGGCGGAGTCCAACGGCGGGGTCAAGGTGATGCCCCTCGGGGACTCGATCACCGACGGGTACAACGTGCCCGGCGGCTACCGCACCACGCTGTGGCAGAAGACCTCGTCCGCCGGCTACAAGGTGGACTTCGTCGGCTCCATGTTCAACGGGCCCAGCACCCTCGGCGACCATGACCACGAGGGGCACTCGGGCTGGACCATCAGCCAGATCGACGCGCAGATCGTCGGCTGGTTGCGCACCTCCAACCCGCACACGGTGCTGCTGCACATCGGGACGAACGACATGTACAACGCGTCGGGCGCCCCCTCCCGGCTCGGCACCCTCCTCGACCACATCACCAGCACCGCACCCAGCGCCGAGGTGTTCGTCGCCACGATCATCCCGAGGCCGGCCACCAGCTCGGCCGTGAGCACCTACAACGCGGCGATCCCCGGCCTGGTCCGCACCCGGGCCGCCGCCGGCAAGCACGTCCACCTGGTCGACATGTTCCCGGCGGTCTCCACCGGCGACCTCGCCGACGGCATCCACCCCACCGCGAACGGCTACGCCAAGATGGGGCAGGTCTGGTACTCCGCGCTGGCCTCGGTCCCGGGCAGCGTCGGCAACGGCACTCCAGTCCCGACGACGCCGGTGCCGACGACGCCGGTGCCGACGACGCCCGTCCCCACCACGCCGGTGCCGACGACGCCCGTGCCCACCACCCCGGTCCCGACGACGCCCGTCCCGACGACGCCCGTTCCCTCGGGCGGCTGCACGGCGACCTTCCGATTGGTCGGCGACTGGGGCTCGGGCTACCAGGGTGAGATCACGGTGCACAACGGCGGGTCCGCGGCGTACAGCGGGTGGACGACGAGCCTGACCGTGGCGAGCGGCCAGACCATCACCAACGTGTGGGGCGGCGCCCTCACGGGCTCGAGCGGCGCGGTGACGGTCCGCAACGTCGACTACACCGCCACCGTGGCCGCGCAGGGCTCGGTGAGCTTCGGCTTCATCGCCGGCGGCAACGTCACCCCGCCCACCGCGCTGCGGTGCACCGCGGCCTGAGGACAGGAACGCGCGCCTCAGCCCCCGGCGAACGGCGGCAGGACGTCGACGCGGGTGCCGTCGTCGAGCGTGGCCTCGCGGTCCACGCCGGCGGCGGCCACCTCGTCCACGATGAAGGACGCCGCGGCCAGCACCCGGGCGAGGCCCTCGCCGTGGCGCTGCACGAGCTCCTCGACGAGCCGGGCCAGCGTGGCCGGTGCGGCCAGCGTGACGGCCTCCTCGGGGACGCCGGCGGCGGCCTGGGCGCCCGCGAAGTAGCGGACCGTCACGGTCGCCGTCGTCCAGCCCGGGTGGCGCAGGACAGCCACGGGCTCAGCCCCCGATCGCGCTCATGGGCCGGTCGGGCTGCAGGAACGACGGGTCGTCGATGCCGTGGCCGGCCTCCTTCGCCCACATCGTGCCACGCCAGGCGGCGGCGATCTCGTCGTCCCCCGCCCCGGAGCGCAGCAGGCCCCGCAGGTCGGTCTCGCCGCGGGCGAAGAGGCAGTTGCGGATCTGGCCGTCGGCGGTGAGCCGGGTCCGGTCGCAGTCGCCGCAGAACGGCCGGGTGACCGAGGCCACGACCCCGACCGTGCCGCTCACGGGCCGGCCGGCCGGGCCGGTGCCGTGCACCAGCCAGGTCTCGGCCGGGGCGGCGCCGCGGGTGGCGGGGTGCGTCGGGGTGAGGGTGAAGGCTGCGGACAGCGCGGCGAGGATCTCGGACGCCGTGATCATGGCGTCACGGTCCCATGCACCCTGCGGGTCCAGCGGCATCTGCTCGATGAACCGGGGCTGGTAGCCCTGCTCCAGGGCCCAGCCCACCAGCGGGACGGCCTCGTCGTCGTTGACGCCGCGGATCAGGACGGTGTTGACCTTCACCGGCGCCAGCCCGGCGGCCGCGGCGGCGGCCATGCCGGCGATGACGTCGTCCCAGCGGTCGCGGTGGGTGATCCGGGCGAACCGGGCGCGGTCGAGGCTGTCCAGCGAGACGTTGATCCGGTGCAGCCCCGCCGCCTTCAGCGCGACGGCGCGGCGTTCGAGGCCGAGCCCGTTCGTCGTCAGCGCGGTCTCGGGGGCGCGGCCGGAGGCCGTCCGCAGGGACGTCGTCGCGGCGAGGATGCCCTCCAGGCCGCGGCGCAGCAGCGGCTCCCCACCGGTGAAGCGGACCTCATCGACGCCCAGCTGCTCCACCGCGACGGTGATCAGCCGGATGATCTCGGCGTCGGTGAGGATCCGCTCGTCAGGCAGCCAGTCCAGGCCCTCGGCGGGCATGCAGTACGTGCAGCGCAGGTTGCAGCGGTCGGTCAGGCTGACCCGCAGGTCGGTGGCGACGCGGCCGAACCGGTCGACGAGCCCAGGGTGATCGGGACGGTGATCGGGACGGCCGTCCGGGAGCTCGCCGGGCCGGCCGGCGACCGGCCCACCGTGGCTGCGCACGGCGGGCATCCCCAGGACGACGTGAGTCATCGGGCCAGGGTAACCACGGCCGCGCGGGATGTGCGCGCTGTGAGCGCCCGATCTCGAGGGGCGAAGGTCCCGCGGTGCCCGCCCGGTGCGCGCACACCGGCCGCCCGCCTCTGGCAGCATGAGGGCGTGTCGTCGGAACCCCTCGTACCACGGCCCCCGGCCCTGCCCGACCTCACCGGGCTGCCGGCGGGCTTCCTGTGGGGCGTCGCGACCGCCGCCTTCCAGATCGAGGGGGACGCCGAGCATCGCGGCCGCTCCATCTGGGACCGGCTCTGCGAGCGCCCCGGCTGGATCGTCGACGGCTCGGACGCGCAGGTGGCGTGCGACCACGTCCACCGGTACCGCGACGACGTCGAGCTGATGGCCGGCCTCGGCCTGGACGCCTACCGGTTCTCGATCTCCTGGCCGCGGGTGCAGCCCGGCGGCAAGGGCCCGCTCTCGGCCGCCGGGCTGGACTTCTACGACCGGCTCGTGGACGCTCTGCTCGAGGCGGGGATCCAGCCCTGGATCACCCAGTACCACTGGGACCTCCCCGAGGAGCTCGAGGACGCCGGCGGCTGGGCCGAGCGGGACGTCGTCGACCGGTTCGCCGACTACGCGGTCAGCGTGCACGCGGCGCTCGGCGACCGGGTGCGCCACTGGGCGACCCTCAACGAGCCGTGGTGCTCGGCCTGGCTGGGGTACGGCAGCGGCGAGCACGCCCCGGGCCGGGCCGACCACCGGCTGGCCGCCCGGGCCGCCCACCACCTGCTCCTGGCGCACGGCCGCGCCGTCGCCGGGATGCGGGCCCAGGCGCCGGCCGACCACCAGCTCGGCATCGTGCTCAACCTCTTCCCGGTCCGGATGGATCCGGCCGTGACCAGGGCGGACGCCGTCCGGGTCCGGCAGGCCGTCGACCGGCTCGACGGGCTGCAGAACCGGTGGTGGCTGGACGCCCTGTTCGAGGGCCGGTACCCCGCCGACATCCTCGCCCTGCTCGAACGGCACCTGGCGGGCGTCGTCGAGGACGGCGACCTGGAGGAGATCTCCCAGCCGCTGGACTTCCTCGGCGTGAACTACTACCACGACGCGCTGATCACCGCGGCGACGCCCGAGGCGGCGGACGAGCGCGGCCCCTACCCCGGGATGTCCGGCGTCGGGCCGGCCGAGCCTGAGGGCGAGGCGACGTCGATGGGCTGGCCGGTGACACCGCGCGGGCTGCGCGACATCCTGGTCCGGGTCGGCGTCGACCACCCCGCGGCGCCCCCGCTCGTCGTCACCGAGAACGGGTCCGCCTGGGACGACGCCGAGCCCGACGCGGACGCCGACGCGGACGCCGAGCAGCCCGGTACGCTCGAGGACGTGCGGCGCGTCAGCTTCCTCTACGAGCACCTGTCGTCCGTCGCCGACGCGGTGCGGGACGGCGCCGACGTGCGCGGCTACTTCGCCTGGTCGCTGATGGACAACTTCGAGTGGGCCTGCGGCTACTCGCAGAAGTTCGGCCTCGTGCAGGTCGACTTCGACACCCTCGAACGCCGGCCGCGCGCGAGCTACGCCGCCTATCGCGCCGCCGTGGAGGCCGCGCGCGGCCCCGGCCGGCGCGGTCCCGGCTGAGGCAGGCGGGTCAGGGGCGGGGCGCGGTCAGCTCGCGGACCTGGGCGTACCGCTCGCGCACGGCGGGGACGGCGTCCGCCTCGTAGGTCTGCGTCCCGGCGAGCTCCCAGGTCGGGGGCGCCTCGCCGCCGATGAGCGCCCACGCGGCCTGGCGGGCCGCGCCGTCCGCCACGTACTCGCCGGGCGGGGGCACCAGGACCGGGCGCCCGAACACGGACGGCGCGATCCGGCGCAGTGCCTCGGACTTCGCCCCGCCGCCCACCAGCAGCACCCGCTCGATGACGGCACCCTGCTCGGCGAGGGCATCGAGCCCGTCGGCGAGCCCGCAGAGCAGGCCCTCGACGGCGGCGCGGGCCAGGTGGGCGGGCGTCGTCGTCTCCAGCCGCAGGCCGTGCAGCGCCCCGGTGGCGTCGGGCCGGTTCGGGGTGCGCTCGCCCTCCAGGTACGGCACGAGCACCAGGCCCCCGCAGCCGGCGGGGGCCGTCAGGGCGAGGTCGGACAGGGTGGCGAGATCGACGCCGAGCATGCGCGCGGTGGCGTCGAACACCCGCGCCGCGTTGAGGGTGCAGACCAGCGGCAGGTAGCGGCCGGTCGCGTCGGCGAAGCCGGCGACGGTGCCCGTCTCGTCCGCGGCGGGCACCTCGGCGACCGCCGACACCACGCCCGACGTGCCGATCGACACGATGACGTCGCCGGGCCGGGCCCCCACCCCGAGCGCGGCCGCCATGTTGTCGCCGGTGCCGGCCCCGAGGACGGCGCCCGCGCCGAGCCCGGCGACCGTGCCCCGCCCGGGCGAGCCCGCCGGGCTCACCACGGTCGGCAGGAGCGCGTCGTGCCCGAGCGCCGCCAGCAGCAGGTCGCGCCGGTACTGGCCGGTGGCGGCGGAGAAGTAGCCGGTGCCGGAGGCGTCACCCCGGTCGGTGGTGATCGATTCGATGCCGGCAGCACCTCGCAACTTCCAGGTGAGCCAGTCGTGCGGGAGGCCCACGGCGGCCACCCGCGCGGCGGCGTCCGGCTCGTGCTCGGCGAGCCAGGCCAGCTTCGTCACGGTGAACGACGCCACCGGGACCAGGCCCACCGCGTCGGCCCACGTCCGGGCGCCCAGCTCCTTGGTGAGCCGCTCCGCCTGCGGGGCGGAGCGGGTGTCGTTCCAGAGCAGGGCGGGCCGGACGACGGCACCGCTCGCGTCGAGGGCCACCATGCCGTGCTGCTGGGCACCCACCGCGACGGCCGCGACGTCGTCCAGCCCGCCAGCCGCGGCAGCGGCCTCCTGCAGCGCCGACCACCAGTGGTCCGGGTGGACCTCGGTGCCGTCCGGGTGGCCGGCGCGGCCCTCCCGGACCAGAGCGCCGGTGTCGGCGTCCCGCACGACCACCTTGCACGACTGCGTCGAGGAGTCGACCCCGGCCACGAGTGCCATCCCAGATCCCTTTCGTCGTGATCCTGCCCGCCGGAACACCCCGCCGCGACCAGGCAGTCCCGCCGCCGGCCACGGCCGGGGGGGGCGGGACTGCCGATCACGACGGGTCGTGCATGGTCGGTGCTGGGTGGGGCCCGGCGGGTGCCTAGCGGGCGCCCATCAGGTGCTCGAGCGCCAGCTGGTTGAGGCGCACGAACCCGTAGCCGCGCTCGGCCGTCTTGTCGGGGTCGAAGTCCTCGAAGGCGCTGCGGTCGGCGAGGAGCTCGGCGTAGCCCTCGCCCTCGGCCAGCGTCGGGGTGGCCAGCTCGTCCCAGCCGGCGGCGGTCTTCGCCTCGATGACCTCGGGGTCCGCCCGGAAGGCCGCGGCCCGCTCCTTGAGGAGCAGGTAGGTGCGGATGTTCGCGGCCGCGGAGGCCCACACGCCGTCGTAGTTCTCGGTGCGCAGCGGCTTGTAGTCGAAGTGCCGCATGCCCTCGTAGCCCGACGACTCCAGCAGGTCGACCAGGAAGAACGCGTTGATCAGGTTGCCGTGGCCGAAGACCAGGTCCTGGTCGTACTTCGGGCCGTTCTGCCCGTTGAGGTCGATGTGGAAGAGCTTGCCCTGCCACAGCGCCTGCGCGATGCCGTGGACGAAGTTCAGGCCGGCCATCTGCTCGTGCCCGACCTCGGGGTTCACCCCGACCATCTCGGAGTGCTCGAGCTTGTTGATGAACGCCAGGGCGTGCCCGACCGTCGGCAGGAAGATGTCGCCGCGGGGCTCGTTGGGCTTGGGCTCCAGCGCGAACTTCAGGCCGTAGTTCTTGTCGATGGAGTACTGGCAGAGCAGGTCCAGCGCCTCCTTGAACCGGTCCAGCGCGACCCGGAGGTCCTTGGCGGACTCGGTCTCGGTGCCCTCGCGGCCGCCCCAGAAGACGTAGACGCCGGCGCCGAGCTCGGCGGCCAGGTCCATGTTGCGCATGACCTTGCGCAGGGCGTAGCGGCGGACCGACCGGTCGTTGCTGGTGAAGCCGCCGTCCTTGAACACCGGGTGGGTGAACAGGTTGGTGGTCGCCATCGGGATCTTCAGGCCGGTCTCGGCCAGGGCCTTCTTGACGTCCTCGATGCGCCGGTCCCGCACGGCGTCCGTCGCCCCGAAGGGGATCAGGTCGTCGTCGTGGAACGTCATGCCGTACGCGCCGAGCCCGGCGAGCTTGTGGATGGCCTCGATCGGGTCCAGCGGCGCACGGGTCGCGTCGCCGAACGGGTCACGTGCCTGCCAGCCGACGGTCCACAACCCGAAGGTGAACTTGTCGGCGGGGGTGGGGTTGGTCATGGCGGCCTCCGCATCGGGGCGCCGTTCTCGGCGGCGCCGCACGAGTCGTACCAGGGATTCGTTCAATCACTGAACATACGCCAGACTCCACGGCCCCTGTCAACGGCACCACAGCGTGATTCCCTCCTCTGATCGGGGGATCATCATCCGGCGGCTGTTGATTCACGTCCTGAACGAATAGGCTCCGGGGATGGTCAGGTCCCGGCAGGTGCCGGCTCGCCAGCCCTCCCTGCGCGAGCACAACCTGGCGCTCGTGCTGCGGGAGGTCGCCGCCGCGGGCCCGGTGTCGCGGGCGCGGATCGCCGCCGCGACCGGCCTCACCAAGGCGACCGTCTCGACCCTCGTCGACACCCTCGTGGCCGGTGGCCTGGTCCGCGAGCTGGGCACCCACGGCACGACGGGCGCCGTCGCGGTGGGCCGGCCGGGCTCGGCCCTCGCCCTGGCGCAGGCGCCCGTCGGAATCGGGCTGGAGATCAACGTCGACTACCTGGCGACCTGCACCGTGGACCTCGGCGGTACGGTCCGGCGGCGCGAGCTCGTCGCCGTCGACCTGGGCCGGGTCGACCTGGACGCCGTCCTGGCCCGCGCCGCCGCCGCGCTCCGCGCCGCCGTGGACGACGCCCGCAGCGGCGGCGACCGGCTCGCCGGGGTGGTCGTCGCCGTCCCGGGGCTGGTGGAGGCTGCCTCCGGGATCGTCCGGCTGGCGCCCAACCTGGGCTGGCAGGACGTCCCGCTCCTGGCGGAGCTGGTGCGCCGCACCGGGCTGGACGGCGTCCCGGTGCGCCTGGACAACGAGGCGAACCTCGCGGCCCTGGGCGAGCTGTGGTGCGCCGGCCACAGCCGGCCGGACGACACGCCGCTGGAGAGCTTCCTGCTGGTCTCGGGCGAGATCGGGGTCGGCGCGGCGATCGTCCTGGAGGGCGACCTGTTCACCGGGCTGCGCGGGTTCGGCGGCGAGATCGGGCACCTGCCGCTCACCTCGGACGGACCGCCGTGCCGCTGCGGGAGCCGCGGCTGCCTGGAGCAGTACGCCGGTCAGGGGGCCATCCTGCGCCGGGCCGGCCTGACCGAGCCCGCCGGGACGACGACGGGCCGGCCCGGCGGACCGGTCGAGCGGCTCCTGGCCGGCGCCGCGGCGGGCGAGGAGCGGGTGGTGGCCGCCGTCCGGGAGGCGGGGGAGGCGCTCGGCACCGGGCTGGCCGTGGCGATCAACCTCCTCGACGTCGAGACCGTCGTGCTCGGCGGGCTGTACGCGCTGCTCGCACCGTGGCTGACCGAGCCCGTCGAGGAGCGGCTGTCCCAGCGGGTCCTGGCGTGGCGGTGGGCGCCCACCGAGGTGCTCGTCTCCCGGCTGGGTGCCGACGGCGCGGTGCGCGGGGCAGCCACCAGCGCCGTCCGCGCCGTCATCGACGACCCCGCCGCCTGGCTCACCCCCCGGGCGGGCGTCGCGCCCGGCGTCCGCCGCTGATCCGCCGCTGGAGACTCTGCACTCGTGGTCGCCGGGGGGCATGGGCCATGCTGGGCGCATGACGCACCGTTCGCCCGACGCCGCGGTATCGCGGCCCGCGCCGCCGCGCCCGAGCTCCCCGGCGGAGCTGGCGGAGGCCGTCGGGCGGACCGGCTACCTCGCCGACGAGGGCCTGGCCACGGTGGCCTGGCTCGCGCTGAGCCTGCGCCGGCCCCTGATGCTCGAGGGGGAGCCCGGCACCGGCAAGACCGCGCTGGCCGAGGCGCTCGCCGAGGCCCTGGGCGCCGAGCTGGTCCGGCTGCAGTGCTACGAGGGGATCGACGCCAGCCAGGCGCTCTACGACTGGGACTTCCCCCGCCAGATCCTCCACCTGCGGGCGGTCGAGGCGACCCGGCGCGCCGACGTCGACCTGGACGTCGCGGCGGTGGAGCATTCCCTCTTCGACGAGCGGTTCCTCCTGGAACGCCCCATCCTGCGGGCCCTGCGCAGCCCCAACGCCGTCCTGCTCGTCGACGAGGTCGACCGGGCGGACGACGAGTTCGAGGCCTTCCTGCTGGAGGTGCTCTCGACGAACGCGGTCACCGTGCCCGAGCTGGGGACGATCACGGCCGCCCATCCGCCGCTCGTCGTCCTGACGTCGAACCGCACCCGCGAGGTCCACGACGCGCTGAAGCGCCGCTGCCTCTACCACTGGGTGGAGCACCCGGGCCTGGCGCGTGAGATCGAGATCCTGCGTACGCGCCTGCCCGAGGTCCCGCAGGAGCTGGCGCGCCAGGTGGCGACCGTCGTGGCGCGGATGCGGGACGGCGCCGGCGGACCGGCCGGCGCCGACCTCCTCAAGCCGCCCGGCGTCGCGGAGAGCCTCGACTGGGCCCGCTGCCTGATGGAGCTGGGCCGCCACCAGCTGGACCCCGAGACCGCGGCGGCCACCCTCGGCGCGGTCTGCAAGTACCGCGAGGACGTCGAACGGGTGCGCGACAGCCTGGACCGCCTGCTCGCCGGCTGACCGGCCGGCCCCCGCCCACCTGACCGCCCACCGACCGGCCGTGGCTAGCGGGGCGGCGCCGTGCTGTCGCGGACGACGAGCTCGGTCGCCAGCTCGACCCGCGGCGTCACGATGGCCTCCCCGCGCACCATGCGCAGGGCGGTGCGGGCGGCGAGCGCGCCCATCTCGGCGAGGGGCTGGCACACCGTGGTGAGCGGCGGCGACGCCCATCGGGCCACCGGCAGGTCGTCGAAGCCGACGACGGACAGGTCGTCGGGGACGCGCAGGCCGATCTGCCGGGCCGCCTCGTACAGCCCGAGGGCCATCTGGTCGGAGGACGCGAAGATCGCGGTGGGGCGGTCGGGGAGTGCCAGCAGCCGGCGTCCGAGCTCGAAGCCGGACTCGTGCGAGAAGTCGCCCTCCGCGATGAGCTGCGGATGGACGAGCAGGCCCGAGGACTCCAGGGCGGACCGGTAGCCGTCCATCCGGGCCCGGCTGCACAGCAGGCGCGGCGGCCCGGCGATCAGCGCGATCCGGCGGTGGCCGAGGTCGAGCAGGTGCTGGGTGGCCGACATGCCGCCGGCCCAGTTGGTGGCGCCGATGGTCGGCCCCGCGCGGTCGGGACCGCCGGTCGGGTCCACCACGACCGTGGGGACGTCGAGCTTGCGCAGCTCGACCTGCAGCTGCGGCTCCAGGTGCGACGTCACGAAGATGACCGCGTCGCAGTCGCGCTCCCGGACGTTCTGCAGCCACTGGCGCGCGGAGTCGACGCGGCCGTGGATGGCCGACACGACCGTGCCGACCCCCTCGGCGTGGGTCGTCTCCTCCACGCCGCGGATGATCTCGACGGCCCAGGTGCTGTCCAGGTCGGGGAAGACCAGGTCGACCAGGTGCACGGTCTGCCGCTGCCGGGTGCGCCGGCGGTACCCTCGGACGTCGAGCAGACGTTCCACCCGGGCCCGCGTCTCCGGGGAGACGTCCGCGTGCCCGTTCAGGACCCGGGACACGGTCGGGACCGAGACTCCGGCCTCCCGCGCGATCTGGGCGGCGGTGACCCTTTTCGGGGGCTCGTCGGCGATCGTCTCGTCGATGGCGCTCACGCCGTCCCTCCCTCCCGTCGCAACTTCCATCAACCTTACGACGATTTCCGGCTGCGTGGTCACCCTTTGCGGGGAGCGGCTGCTGGGCTCTTGGCCCCAGGGCCGGAGTGGCGTGCGCCGGCCCACCCGTCCGCATGACTAGGCTCTGGCCTTCGTGGAGCACTAGCTGGGAGACGGTCAGGCACCGGTTGCATCACGGGTCGGTCTCGATCGCTTGACCCGCCGAAATCTGCCTCCTAGTCTCCGAAACACATCATCGACGATGACTGAAACTTCCAGGAGGGTGTCGTGTCCTCAGCACTCGGCTCCACTGCTAGTCCACAGCGTCGGCGTCTGGTCGCAGGTGTCGCAGCCGTCGCGGGTGCTGCACTGCTTCTGTCCGCTTGTGGCGGCAGTAGCAGTGGCAGCACCGCGGGGGCTTCCGGCGGTGCCTCGGCCAACGGCGGCAGCTCGAAGGTCAAGCTCGTCTGGTGGCACAACGCCAACCAGGAACCGGGCCTGTCCTTCTACAAGAAGATCGCGGACGAGTACACCGCGGCGCACCCGAACGTGACCATCGAGCAGGTCCCGCTGCAGAGCGAGGACATGAAGGCCAAGCTCCAGGTCGCCATGCAGTCCCCCAACCCCCCGGACCTGATCCACCAGTGGGGCGGCGGCTGGATGAAGGACCAGGTCGAGGCCGGCAAGCTCATGGACCTCACGGCGGACGCCAAGACGGAGGCCGACCAGCTGGCCGGCAACACCGGCTGGCAGCTCGACGGCAAGGTCTACGGCCTGAACTTCACGCTCGGGGTCGTCGGGTTCTGGTACCGCAAGGACCTCTTCACCAAGGCCGGCATCACCGCCCCGCCCGCCACCATGGCGGAGCTCCTCACGGACGCCGGCAAGCTGCGGGCGGCCGGCATCGAGCCGGTGGCCGTCGGCGCCAAGGACAAGTGGCCGACCGCGTTCTGGTACGACTACCTCGCCGTGCGCGAGTGCTCGAAGGACACCCTCGGCGGCGCCGTGAAGTCCCTCAAGTTCGACGACCCGTGCTGGGTCAAGGCGGCCACGGACTTCCAGTCGGTCATCGACGCCAAGCCGTTCGCCAAGGGCTTCCTCGGTACCAGCGCCCAGCAGGGCGCCGGTAGCTCGGCGGGCCAGATCGCCAACGGCAAGGCCGCGATGGAGCTCATGGGTCAGTGGAACCCGAGCGTCATCCAGGGCCTCACGCCCGGCTCCACGGCGACGTCCCCCAAGCCGCTCTCGCCGGACGTCCTCGGCTGGTTCCCCTTCCCGTCGGTCGCGGGTGCCGCCGGCACCCAGGACGGCGGCATGGGCGGCGGCGACGGCTACTCCTGCTCGGC
>Ga0302321_100002315_pt1 | contig 16343 bp, 14 predicted proteins | sample Fen_T0_1_FD_202505 | JGI IMG/M metagenome (GOLD analysis project Ga0302321, IMG submission 202505) | Peat permafrost microbial communities from Stordalen Mire near Abisko, Sweden - Fen_T0_1 | ecosystem: Environmental > Terrestrial > Soil > Wetlands > Permafrost | place: Sweden: Abisko...
GTGACGGCCGACGAAAAGGAAGACCTGGTGCGCGCCCTCATGGTGGTCGCCCGCTCCTGCTTTGCGGCGGCAGCGCCCCGCGAAGGCCTGCTTGCCATGGAGCGCGCCGAAGAAATTTCCTTCGACCTCGCCGATTCCGATTTGAAGCGCCAGCTTTATACGATCAAGGGTGCGCTTTGCATCGACCTGGGCGACTTCGCCAATTCCTTCGAGGCGCAGGCGCGCGCGCTGGAACTGTCGCGGAAATTGCAAAATCGCGAATCCGAAGCGCGCACCATCGTCAATCTGGCTGCCCTGTTCGTCGATTTCGGCGCGCACTGGGACACCCTCAAGCTGGGCGAACGGGTGCTGGCAATGAATCGCGAACAGCCCCTGCAACGCGTCACGCTTGCCGCCGCGCTCAACAACATGGCCGAAGCCTGCCTCGCCACTCACCAGGCCGAACGCGGCATCGAACTGGGCAACCAGGCGTTGCTGGCGTGCCCGTCCGACGAAGCGCCGCAGCGTGCGCAACTCTGCACCGCGCACGTGCTGTTGTCGCGGCTGCATTTGTTGCGCGGCCGCGTAAGTGCTGCCGAGCGCGAGTTGATGGTGGCGCGGCAGCTCGACGCCAGCACCGGCTTCTCGCGCGCAAAATTGCGCCTGCAAATCGCCGCAGCGCTGATCGATCACGAGCAGGGCCGGCTACGCCAGGCGGTGCAAGCACTCAAGGGATCGCTGGTGCTGGCCGGGGCCGACAACAGCCTCGCCAAGGAAGCGCTGTCGGCGCTGGTGACCATCTACGAAAAAGAAGGCAATCCAAACCTGGCGCTCAAATACCTGCAGCGCCTGTCCGCCATCAGCGATCGCGTAAATCTCGACCTCGCCCGCGACCGGCTCGCCGAGTTGGGTCTCAGCGACCGCGAAAGCAAGGAGTCGGCGCTGATCGCGGCCGAGGGCCTCAATCACAACGATTTTCGCCTGCGTACCGCGTCGCTGCGCAAGAGTCTCATCGATTCGCAGGTGGAAGTGCTCGAGCGCCTCGCCGTCGCCGCCGAAATGCGCGACGACGTCACCGGCATGCACTGTTACCGGGTCGGCAAATGGGCCAACCTGATCTCGCTGGAAATGGGCCTGCCGGCGATGGAAGCCGACAGCATCGAGATCGCCGCGCGCCTGCACGATATCGGCAAGATCGGTGTGCCCGACCACATCCTGATGAAGCCGGGCAAGCTCACGCCCGCCGAATTCGAAGTAATCCGCCGCCACGCCGTGATGGGCGCGCGCCTGCTGTCGCGCAGCAAGACGCCGCAAATCCGCATCGCCGAAAAAGTGGCGATGAGCCACCACGAACGCTGGGATGGCGCCGGCTACCCGCAAGGGCTGGCGGGCGAAGCGATACCGCTGGCCGGCCGCATCACGGCGGTGGCCGATGTGTTTGACGCGCTCGCGCACGAGCGTCCGTACAAAGCGGCATGGACCGAGGCCGATTCCCTGCGCATGATCGAATCTCTGTCCGGCAGCGCCTTCGATCCCGCCATCGTCTCCGCTTTCCTGTCGGTGGCGCAAGCACTGTCGGTCAACGGCAAGAGCCTCGACGACGCCATCGAAAGCCGCCTCAAGCGTTCGCGCATCATGCGCATCCGCGATTTTGTGATGAGCGACGCCGAAGACAACGAGATGTACCGAAAGGCCGCCCGGGCGATACCCGCGTAAGCGGCACAACCCGGTGCGTGCCAAAATGACGGCATGTGCCTGATCGCATTCGCCTGGCAGACCCACGCCGAATTTCCCCTGGTCGTCGCTGCCAATCGCGACGAGTGGCGCGACCGTCCTGCCGCCCCCGCACACTGGTGGTCCGGCCGGCCGGACCTGCTGGCGGGGCGCGACCTGCAGGCGGGCGGCACCTGGCTCGGCGTCACGCGCACAGGCCGCTTCGCCGCCATCACCAATTTCCGCGATCCGGCCGAGCGCGACAGCGGCAAGCCTTCGCGCGGCGCGCTGGTGGTCGATTACCTGATGGGAGGCGCGTCGCCACGCGAGTTTCTTTCCGCGCTGGCGCCGACCGCGCCGCGCTACAACGCTTTCAACCTGTTGCTGGGCGACAGCGAAACGCTTTGTTACTTCGGCAGCCGCGAGGGTGACATTATCGACGTGCCGCCCGGCGTGCACGCGCTCTCCAATCACTCGCTCGACGAACCATGGCCCAAGGTGATACGCGCCAAAGCCGGTGTCGAACATCTGCTCGCGAGCGGCTGGAGCGACGGCGGACTGCAACCTTTTTTCGACGTCGTATCCGATACCACCCATGTGGCCGACGAGCATTTGCCCGATACCGGTGTCGGCATCGGATTCGAACGCGTGCTGGCGCCGATCCTGATTCGCGGCGAGCGCTACGGCACGCGTTGTTCGACGGTGGTGGCGTTCGGCCGCGACGGGCACGCGCAGTTCGAGGAACGAACCCGCGGCACCGATGGTGCCGTCACCGGAACAGAGCGCTTCGCGTTTTCGTCAGTGCGTTGACTTGCCGTGGCCGGAGCCGGTCGCGGCACGATCGAGCCGGTCGTTGACGGCCTCCCAGGGAGCGGAGCGGGGCGGTGCCTCGACCAGTATTACCGATGTGGCGGCGGCATCGAGTGTGCGCAGGTTGGCGTACAGGTTTTGCGCGTAACCGACCGCGTCCCCGGCGGCCGAGATCCACACCAGCGGCCGAGCATTGCGAACCCCCACGCCTGCGGGCGACGGCTTTAGACGCGGCTTGGTCGCAAAAGCCAGCACGGCGACACGCCTGCCGGCGGCCAGCAGCGCTTCCATCTCCGCGTTCAGGTTTTCGCTCGCCACCAACCGCAGCGGCGTCATCGGTGCGTAGTGCGCCGCCAGCGACCCGGACACGCGCGGCGCGTCGGTGCCGCTCGCGGGATCGTCGCGGCTCTGCGGCACTTCATCGAGCACTTCCGCCAATTGTTCGCGCGAGATTGCGCCGGGTCGCAGCAGCACCGGCCGACCGCGGGAGAGATCGAGGATGGTCGATTCGATGCCCACCTGGCAGGGGCCGCCATCGAGTATCAGGAGCTTTGCGCCGAATTCGTCGCGCACGTGTTGGGCGGTGGTTGGCGAGACGTGGCCGAAGCGGTTCGCCGAAGGTGCCGCGATCAGGCCGCTGCCGACCATGGCGAACTCATGCAATAGCGCCTGCGCCACCGGATGCGCCGGGCAGCGCAGCCCGACCGTATCCTGTCCGCCGGTGACGATCATCGGAATGCGCGCCGATTTCTTCAGGATCAGCGTGAGCGGACCTGGCCAAAAGCGCGAGATCAGGCGGTTCGCCGCCGCGGGAGGCTGGTCGGTCCAGGGGCCGATGGAGGCGTCCTTGGCGAGGTGCACGATCAGCGGGTGATCGGCGGGACGTCCCTTGGCGGCGAAGATCTTCTTCACCGCCTCCGGGTTGGTGGCATCGGCGCCGAGGCCGTAGACGGTCTCGGTCGGCAATGCCACCAATTCCCCCGCCGCGAGGTGGGCGGCGGCGTCGGCAATGGCGGCGGCGCTGGGGGATTTTTGTGCGGCTGGCATGCCGCCATTTTCGCCCAATCGCGCCGGCAGTGCCGAACTCAGGTTGCGGTGCGGCTAGGCTCGTTATCCCCCACCGAATACCAGTTGAGCCGTCGCGTCAGCACCATCGCAATCGCCAGCGCCAGGAATTGGGCGACCGCGCCTACCAGCAGCGCCGTGTCCTCCAGCGTGAGCAGAACGTACATCAGGCCATACAAGCAGGCCACGCCGACGCCAAACACCAATCCGCGTACCTTCGACTCCAGCATGTAGGCACCGTAGTAGCCCAGCAGGATGGCGCAGGCGAGGCCGGCCGCCGCATAGGAGAGCGCAAAATTGAAGTGCTCCGAAAGCGAAAACAGCAGCATGAAGAACACCGTCACCGCGAGCCCGGCCAACAGGTATTGCATCGGATGAATGCGCGCGCCTTGCAAAACCTCGAACAGCAAAACGGTCGCCAGTGTGATCAGCACGAACAGAAATCCGTAGCGCACGGCGCGGTCGGACAGCACATAGGGATCGACCGGATCGAGCAACGCCACCGCCGCCAGCGGACGTGCGCCGAACACTTCCGCCGGGTGGGAAGCGCCGCGCGCCTTGACCTGGCTGGGCGCGTGAAAGCGCGGCAGCATGTCCTGGCCACCGGTGGCGAGATCGTTGACTTGCCACTTGGCCGCGAAGCCGCTTGCATCGATATTGCGCGAAGCCGGCAGGAATTCGCCGATGAAACTCGGGTGCGGCCACGATGACTTCAATTCGATCGTGTTGGCTTCTGCTACCGGCGCTACCGCCAGCGCACCGCTGCCGGCGATCTTGAGGCCGCCATGGAATTTCCAAGGGCGCGCCGGAACGATCAGGCGCCGGTCGAGCTCGGACTGAACGTTGATGCCGGGCATCTCCTCGACCGAGCCGCCGGGTTTTACCACCAGAGCCTGCCCGGCATCATCGGTCAGCTGCAACTCGCGTATGCCGCGCGCATCGGCGACCGCGAACACCAGCCGCGCTCGTGTGAACGGCCGCTCGCTCAAGTCCGGAAACACGAACTCGCCGTCGAGGGTCAGCGCCGCTTCGAAAGTGCGCGCGCGAAACAGGCCGCGGTAGCGCTGCTCCGCGGCGACCGACCCCGCCACGTCCAGCTTGCCGGGACGCACGAACAAGGGCGGCACGCGCTCGAGCACCTTTTCCTTGTCGCGGTTGTAGCCGGGCTTGTCGGGAAATTCGATCATCACCAGCGGACCGACCAACTCCTGTGCGCCTGCAAATTCGGCTGCGATCTGTTCGACCACCTGGTCGCGCCGGCTACTTCGCTCGGCCACCTTCGATTCGATGCATAGCAGCGCCACCACGATCACCGCACCGACGATGCCCAGCATCGCCAGCTTCTTGGCCAGATTCGACATGATTCGACTCCCCTCGTTAGAGTCTTCATGCTGAAAGGCGAAAGTGGCAACGATCTGGCAAAACAATGCCGATTTGGCGGCAAGGGCGGGAATCGCGATGCAGCCGGTAAAATGACGCATGACCGCCATCGACTCCCTATCGCCGCACGCACCTCATCGCATCTCGGTCGCGCCGATGATGGATTGGACCGACCGCCATTGCCGCTACTTCCATCGTCTGCTGACCCAACGCGCGCGCCTCTATACCGAAATGGTCACCACCGGCGCGCTCCTGTACGGCGATCAGCCGCGCCACCTCGACTTCAACGCCGAAGAACATCCGGTCGCGCTGCAGCTCGGCGGCAGCGACCCGGCCGACCTCGCCAAATGCGCAAAACTTGGTGAGCAGTGGGGCTACGATGAAATCAACCTGAACTGCGGCTGCCCATCCGAGCGCGTACAGCGCGGCAGCTTCGGCGCCTGTCTGATGGCGGAACCGACACTGGTGGCGGACTGCGTGAAGGCGATGTGCGACGCGGTGACCATCCCGGTGACGGTGAAGCACCGCATCGGTATCGACCACATCGAGGAATACGCTTTCGTGCGCGACTTCGTCGGCACCGTCAGCGAAGCAGGCTGCAAGGTGTTCATCGCCCACGCGCGCAATGCCATCCTGAAGGGCCTCTCGCCGAAGGAGAACCGCGAAATTCCGCCGCTCAAATACGATTACGTCAGGAAACTCAAGGTCGACTTTCCCGCGCTGACGTTTGTCGTCAACGGCGGCATCAGCGATAGCCCCGGCGTGCGTGCGCAGCTCGAACAAGTCGACGGCGTAATGCTGGGCCGCGAGGCGTATCACAACCCGTATTGGCTCGCGTCTTGGGACCACGAATTCTTCGGCGAGGAAATCCGTTTTGTCGACCGCGAGGAAATCGAAGCGATCATGCGCCGCTACATCGCCAGGCAAGTAGCCCGGGACCCCGGTTTTCATCCGCACAATGTGCTGCGGCATATGGTGGGCTTGCACAAGGGCCTGCCGGGGGCGCGAGCGTGGCGGAGGAGGATTACCGGCGGGGAGCTGGCAGAGACGAATTTGCGGCTGGATGCGGTGGCGGGGTAGGGGGATGACTCTTGCCGGCACAATTGAGGGGCGCGATCGAATGGCCGCGTACTTCCCCGGCCCCAGTAACAAATAAGAACTGCTTGGCCCCCGAGCGCTGTCCTGGTCAGGGAGTGACCAGCGTTACGAGCGCTTCGATGACCTCGCGTGGCATCTCGTGCTCGCCGTCGAACTCGATGTAGCGGACTGGTTTGTTCATCGATGCGAGGATCTTGGCGAGAGAACGCGACTCCTCCACCGGGCAACGCGCATCGCGCGTCCCGTGCGCGAGGAGAAATCGAAGAGAGCGGCTCGGCAACTGGCCGCGCTTCTCGCTGTAGCAGGGCGAGAAACTGGCGACCGCGTCGATGCGCGGCTCGTCTGCGGCTGTGTCGAGGGCCAAGGTCGCGCCTTGCGAAAATCCGGCGATGGTCACGCGACCCTGCGCGTGAAGACTGCCGAGCAGGGAGCGAAGGCGCACACGACTTCGCGCTCGTTCCTCCGGTGTATCCCCCCAACTGAACCCAATGATTCCGAAGCGATACGGCGCTCGCACGATCACGATGGAAACATCGCGAGTCAGACCGGCGCTGCGAAGCCGCCTCACGACCTCCTCACCTTGCGCAAGACCGCGTCCCAGTCCGTGGAGGAAGACTACGACGCCTGCGGCCTCGCTGGGCGCGGGACCGTCAACCAACATGGCGAGCCCGAAGCGCTCTGGGCGTGGCGCGAACTGGCAGTAAGAGAGAATCCCCAGGACACCCAGGACCAGCGCGATCCGCGCAATTTGTCGTGTAAATGTCGGCACAATGCGAAGTTTAGCAAGCAAGGTCCTTGCGAAAAAAAGGCGGCGGACACCATGTAATACGAAGCAATGCCTGCATCGCCAAAATCAGTTTACCTTGGCGCCGGCAGATTGCACTACTACCCATTTGCCGGCGCGTTTCTTTAAAACGTCCATCCAGACATAGGTTCCGCTCAGGTCTTTGCCGTCCCTGGATTTGGATTCGATGACGCTGCCTTGCGATATCGCCACGTTGCCAAACACTTGTACGTCCGTTGGACCCAGTTCGAAAGATCGCAGTTTGTACGAACCGGATTTGATGCTTTGCAGCATGCTTTCCTTGGTGAGAACTTTGCCGGATGCGCCCGCGGCCACCCAATCGTCCGCGAAAATCTCGTTGAGTTTTTCGAGGTTGACTGCCACCATGGCGTCGCCCATGTCTTGGGCGACCTGCTTGACCGCCTCCACTTCGCCCCGCTCATTGGATGGTTGCGGTGGCCCGGCATAGGCGGTTGCTACCGTGAGGGCGAAGAGCATCGATATGAGCTGTACTTTCATGGGTCATTTCTCCGTAAGAAGGTTGGCGAACACTGCTGCGAAGGAGTGTAGGAACCAAACCGGCCAGGCGCCATACCGCTGGCTGCACCAAAGCCGCCGGTCGCTGCATTTATTGCCTATTGGACCTTGCCTTCGCCTAAAGTGACGCCCATGACCAACGCCCACTCATCCCCCAGTCCCATCCGATGGCGTTGGGTGGTTGCGATCTGGGCGGCCGGCGCGCTTTTTGATGCGAGCCAGAATATTTTCATCATGCACGCCGAGGGCAAACAGCAATCGTGGCTGCCCCTTTTTGGAACCGAGCTGGCTTCATGGCTTCTCTGGGCGCTGGCGACTCCGCCGGTGATGCGCCTGGCCCGGCGATATGTACTTTTTCCGCGCACCAGTGTCCGTGCGATCGGTGTGCACCTGGTCGCTTTCGCCTTGGTCAGCGCGCTGGCCTGGTCTTGGTCCGCCTTGCTCCTGATACTGTTTAATCCCTGGGGAAACCGCCGGTGGCCGACCTTCACGGATACCTGGGTTACGCTGCTGACCTACCAAGTGCTGACTTTCGCCATCGTCTATGCGCTGATACTGACGGTGACGTATGTGATCGACGCGCATGCGGTCCTGACGCGCCAGGTCACGGAAACGGCGCGACTCAATGAGGAACTCCTGAAGTCGCAACTCGCTGCGCTTCGCCGGCAGATTGAACCGCATTTCATGTACAACGCACTCAACTCCATTGTGGCCCTGGTGCGCGATGAGCGCGGCGACGCGGCCGTGCGTATGCTGGTCGGACTCAGCGAATTCCTGCGGCGCTCGTCGCAAGATTCCCACCGCCCGCAAGTCTCCCTGCGGGAGGAAGTCGAGTATCTGTGGCGCTATCTCGAAATTCAGCAGATTCGCTTCGGCGACCGTCTCCGGATGACCGTGGACATTCCCGAGGAGCTACTGGGTGTCGAGGTCCCAAGTCTGTTGTTGCAGCCGCTGGTGGAGAATGCCATTAAGCACGGCATCGCCGAGCGGGTGGCCGGAGGAGCCGTGCGAGTTTCGGGTGCGCGCCACGGCGACAGTCTGTGCCTGATCGTTTATAACGACGCGCCGGGCGTACCCGCCGACTGGGAGGCGACGAGCGGTGTCGGGCTTGCGAATCTGCGCAATCGTTTGCAGATCTTGTACGGAAACGAGTCCCGGTTGCAATTGCGGCCGGTCGACACATTCGGCGTGGAGGTGACCGTGACGCTTCCCGCGCGGCAAGCGCAGTGAGTCCCGTCGAGCAGCGCAGAGCGCCAATACGGGCACTGCTGGTGGACGATGAGCCTTTGGCGCGGCGCAATGTGGCACTGCTCCTGAAGCGGGATCCGGACATTTGCGTCGTCGGCGAATGCGGGGCCGGAATCGAGGCGATCGCGTCGATCAAGGAGTTGAAGCCGGAGCTGCTTTTTCTCGATGTGCAAATGCCCGAGTGCGGGGGCTTCGACGTGCTCGAGATGCTGGGCGGCGAGGCGCCTCCCGCCATCATTTTTGTCACGGCGCATGAAGAGTACGCGTTGCGTGCATTTGACGCGGGAGCGCTGGACTACCTGCTGAAGCCATTCGATGACGCCCGCTTTGCGCGGGCCCTGGCCCGCGCCAAGGACAAAATCGCTCGCCATCTGCCCTCGGGCCCACCGGGCAGACTGGTGATCAAGGAGCACGATCGCGTGTTGTTCATCGATATCGCCACGATCGATTGGGTGGAAGCGGCCGACTACTACGCCGGCCTGCACGTGGGTAACGCGACGCACATGATTCGCCGGTCGCTCTCCGAACTGGAAAGAGACCTGGGCGGGCAACGGTTTTTGCGCGTTCACCGCTCCATCATCGTCAATCTCGATCGAGTTCGCGGGCTGGAACTGCAGGCAAGCGGCGAATTCGAAGTCACGCTGACCACCGGGGTTCGCTTGCCCGTCAGCAGGCGTCTACGCCAGGGATTGCAGGATCGTCTGGGCGTCCGTTGAAGTGGCCAAAGTGCCCCGGCGCGGCGTCTGCCGCGCAGTCTTTATAGGACGATGCGGCGGGCCTGGCTTGTTCGCAGGTTTGGCCCGGGCTTTCAAGGCTCCGGCCGCCGCACAGGGCCGATTTCCCGCCAACAACTGTACATCCAGCCGAGATTCGTAGCGCCCTTTGGCTTTCCTCAAAGAGTGCGTGCGGATTGCCTGCCAAACTTGGTCGCGGAACTATAGGCTGCCGCTATTGAGTCCATTCAAACAATTGCCTTGGTCGATCCATTCCTTTGTTCCAGAATGGGTTCAGCGATAGATCCCTGCAAACAAAGGAAACATCATGGCAAACGAAGCGAAGTGCCCGTTCACGGGCGGTGGCCGCAACCAGGCGGTAGCAAGCGCCACAACGAATGCAAACTGGTGGCCCGAGCAACTGAACCTGCGGATTTTGCACCAGCATTCCCCGCAATCCAACCCGATGGGCGAGGCGTTCGACTACGCCAGGGAATTCAAGAGCCTCGACCTGAACGCGGTCGTCGCGGACCTGCACGCCCTGATGACCGATTCGCAGGACTGGTGGCCTGCCGACTTCGGCCATTACGGGCCGCTGTTCATTCGCATGGCCTGGCACAGCGCCGGCACCTATCGCATCCACGACGGTCGCGGCGGTGCAGGTAACGGCAGCGAGCGCTTCGCGCCCCTCAATAGCTGGCCGGACAACGTCAACCTCGACAAGGCGCGCCGGCTTCTGTGGCCGATCAAGCAAAAATACGGCCGCAAAATTTCCTGGGCCGACCTGATGGTCCTCGCCGGCAACGTCGCCCTGGAGTCGATGGGTTTCAAGACTTTCGGTTATGCCGGCGGCCGCGCGGACATTTGGGAACCGGAACAAGACATCTATTGGGGTGCGGAAACCAAGTGGCTGGACGACAAACGGTACAGCGGCGACCGCGATCTCGAAAATCCGCTCGCTGCGGTGCAGATGGGGCTGATTTACGTGAATCCGGAAGGGCCGAACGGCAACCCGGACCCGCTCGCCGCGGCGCGCGACATCCGCGAGACCTTCTCCCGCATGGCCATGAACGACGAAGAAACGGTTGCGCTCATCGCCGGTGGTCACACCTTCGGCAAGACCCACGGTGCCGGCGATGTCACACACGTCGGGTGCGAGCCGGAAGCAGGCGCGATCGAACAGCAAGGCTTTGGCTGGAAGAATAGCTTCGGCACCGGCAACGGCGGCGACACGATCAGCAGCGGCCTGGAAGTCACCTGGAGCAATACACCGACGCAATGGAGCAACAGCTTTTTCGCAAACCTGTTCGGCTACGAATGGGAGCTGACCAAGAGCCCGGCCGGCGCGCATCAATGGAAACCGAAGGGCGACGCCGGAGCCAATACCGTGCCGGACGCCCACGACGCGTCGAAGCGTCACGCGCCTGCCATGTTGACCACCGACCTCGCCCTGCGCGTCGACCCCGCCTACGAAAAAATATCGAGACACTTTTTTGCGCATCCCGAGCAGTTCGCCGATGCGTTTGCCCGGGCGTGGTTCAAGCTGACACACCGCGACATGGGCCCGATCGCCCGCTACCTCGGCCCGCTGGTGCCGAAGGAAGCGCTGATCTGGCAGGACCCCATTCCCGCCGTGGACCACAAGTTGATCGATGCGCAGGACATCGCCGCCCTGAAGGCGAAGATTCTCGCCTCCGGCCTGACGGTCTCCCAATTGGTCACCACCGCGTGGGCGTCGGCGGCGACCTATCGCGGCAGCGACAAGCGCGGCGGCGCGAACGGTGCACGCATTCGCCTGGCGCCGCAAAACGCTTGGGCAGTCAACCGGCCCGCCGAGCTGGCAACGGTGTTGCAGAAACTGGAAGCGCAGCAGAAGGAATTCAACGGCGCCCAGACTGCCGGCAAAAAGGTTTCGCTGGCCGACCTGATCGTACTGGGCGGCTGCGCCGCCATCGAAGCAGCCGCGAAGAAGGCCGGCCAGGACGTACAGGTTCCTTTTTCGCCGGGGCGCATGGACGCGTCGCAGGATCAGACCGACGTGGATTCGTTTGCCGTGCTGGAACCCGCCGCGGATGGATTTCGCAACTACGCCTGCCAGGGACTCGAAAAAAGAGCCGCCGAGCTGCTGGTCGACAAGGCGCAGCTACTGACGCTGACCGCCCCGGAGATGACCGTGCTGATCGGCGGCCTGCGCGTGTTGCAGGCAGGGCAGCCCGAACACGGCGTCTTCACCAAGCGGCCGGAAACACTGACCAACGATTTCTTCGTCAACCTGCTCGACATGAAGACGAAGTGGCAGAAATCCGCCACGGACGAAAGCGTGCTGGAGGGGCGCGATCGGGCCACGGGTGAGCTCAAGTGGACGGGTACTATCGTCGATCTCGTCTTCGGTTCGAACTCGCAGCTACGGGCCCTTGCCGAAGTCTATGCGTCAGTCGATGCGCAGCAGGTGTTCGTGAGCGAATTTGTGGCGGCGTGGAACAAGGTGATGGACCTTGGGCGGTTCGATCTTGCGTGATGCCGAACCATGGCCACTATCGGGTGATTGGGAGGGGGCGGCGAAATTCTGCTTCCGAATCCGGAAGCCCGTTTACTTTGCGAGATGACTACAGCATCTTTCCAAAACGAAGACCGGTTGGTGCTATTCCAAGCTTAACGTAAAACTCTTGCGCGCCTTTCAGGTGTTCGTATGTCGTTACTGAGAGCCGCTCGCAGCCCGCCCGTCTGGCATATGCTTCGACCGTTTTCACAAGCGCACGACCTACACCCTTGTTCCTTGCTTTGTCGTCCACTACCAAAGCTGTGATCCAGGCAACGTCGCGAGGCCTATTTATGACTGTGAGAATGTGGGCTGTTACTAGTCCAACTACATTGCCCTCGACTTCGGCGACAAAAACCGCGACGCGCTCATTTCCGGAAAACTTCTCCAGCTTTTTGAGAACTTCTTCAATGGTACTCGGGCGGCCTAGCTGCCCAAGCAAGTGGACGATTGCTTGACTATCGGCTATGGATGCATGCCGGATTTTAGTCATTCCCATTTACGATTAACTCGTTCATAAATTGGACTCTCGCCTTGATGGACGGCCACTGGCCGGCTCCTGCCCGTTAACGACCATCCGTTTTCACCGTGAGTTGCAGTAGGCCGGCTCGTAAGGAACACCTTCTGGCCAAACGGCGGGTAGCTTTTTCTGCAGGGTCATCGCGTTGATGTAGCAAACGAAGGGTTCCAAGCCAATTTCTCTTCGACGGGCATTCAACGATTCCGGGGCCTCAATGGGGGAAAATACGATCTTGGCCTTTTCAAGAATACTGAAATCCATTGCGTACAGTTGCGGACGCTTTTGCATCAGACGATTTCGATCGACCAGACTGGCAAAAAATTTTCCATTCGCCTCGCCAGCCAGCACGGCGGTCTTCAATCAGCGCTTTATCGCTGAGGTCAACCCTGAGGGCATGCCTCGCCGTTTGATCGGCGTCCGAGCGCTCCTCCAATTGCCGACGCAGGTAATCCGCGCTGCACGACTGGCCCAGGCACGGCAAGGCGCGCAAGGTAACCAACAACAAGACCGGCAAGACGCTGCAAATTTTGGTCATGGGCAACCTTCGCTTGTTCCCCGTTCAAAACCGCTTCGTCAACACCATTGTCTGTCCATCCCGCTTCATTTCCATGCGGTTCAAAAAGCTCATGCCGAGCAGCGCCACATCCATGCCGGCGCCTTCGTGCACCACGGCTTCCACCTGATACAACGTGATGTCGCCGACGGTGACGGTATTGAGCATGACGCGGTAGGCGACGGCGCGGCCGTTGGCGGTCATCATGTTGACGGCTTGGCCCTTGCGGAAATCGACCCCGGCGCTCTGGGCGATATTGGCCGGCAGCGATACCGAGGTGGCGCCGGTATCGACCAGAAAGCGCACGCTCTTGCCATTGACTTGCCCGACGGTGAGAAAGTGCCCCTTGCTGTCCGCGGACAGGGTGATCTTTTGCACGGAGCCGGTGGCGTCGGCGTTGGCGGGAACGAAGTGTTCGCCGATTTCGATCTTGGTGCGTTTGCCTTCGACATCGAATAGCGCGCTGTTGCCCTCGGTGCTGATCAGGGTGATGTTTTCCGGCTGCTTTTGCCCCACCGCAATGGTGCGCAATGGCCCGTCGTTGACGACGACGACCGCCTTGCCCGGAAACAAACCGAGTAGCGTCACCTTCACCGCCCAGGCCGATTGCGGCAAGGCCAGCAGCACGAGTGGCAACAGGTAGCTACAATGCCGCCACCAACTACATTGAGTACGCATGAAACCGGTTGCCATTTTTCGCTTCTCCGCTGAGGACGGTCCCGGCTATTGTGCCAGCTTCCTGGACCGGCATTCCATTCCTTGGGTGCTGATACCCATCGACAGCGGGCAAGGCGTGCCGACGGATCTGGATGAGTACTCTGGTTTCGTCTTCATGGGCGGACCGATGAGCGCCTACGACCCGCTGCCGTGGATTCCGCCGATGCTGGAGTTGATCCGCAATGCGATCGCTGCCGGCCAGCCCTGCCTCGGCCATTGCCTGGGCGGACAGCTGATGTCGAAGGCGCTGGGGGGCGACGTGGTCAGGAATCCGGTCAAGGAAATCGGCTGGAACCCGATCCGTGCGGAATCTTCCGAAATTGCCCGGCACTGGCTGGGGGACGGATTTATGAACGGTCTCGCCTTTCAGTGGCACGGCGACACTTTCAGCATTCCGCCCGGCGCCACACGCATCCTTGCAGGCGATGCCTGCGCCAACCAGGCGTATGCGATCGGCAACTCGCTCGGCATGCAGTGCCACACCGAGATGACGCCGGAGGCGATTGCGATTTGGTGCAAGGATTGGGTAGCCGAACGCGCCGACCCGAGTCTCGCCAGCGTGCAGACGCCGGAGGAAATCATTGCGGGGATCGGCGAGAATTTGCCCGTGCTACGGCGGTTGGCGGACCGGCTGTATACGGTCTGGATCGAAGGGCTGTCGCGCGACTAATTGCGCGAGTGGCGAATAAATAGGGCTGTCATTCTGGGCCGCAGGCGAAGAATCTCATCCCGTAATCCGCGCCCCCGTCAGTGAACAGGTGCCAAAACGCAACAGTCGCTAGTCGCGAAAGTTGTTGAACTGCAACGGCACTTCGTCGACCTTCTGCTTGCACAGGGCGATCGCCGCTTGCAGATCGTCGCGCTTGTTGCCCTGCACCCGCACCGATTCGCCCTGGATCGAGGCCGTCACCTTGATCTTGGCGTCCTTGATCATTTTCTGGATCTTCTTGGCGAGCTCGGTTTCGATGCCATTCTTCACGTCGATCACCTGCTTGACGCGGTCGCCGCCGATTTTCTGCGGGTCTTTTTCGTCAAGCAGGCGTGTGTCGACGTTGCGCTTGGCCATTTTCAGGAGCAGCACGTCCTTCACCTGGCTGAGCTTGAAGTCGTCGTCCGCGTACAGCGTGAGTTCCAGCTCGTTCTGTTCCACGCGCGAATCGGAGCCCTTGAAGTCGAAGCGGTTGGTGATTTCCTTGTTGGCCTGTTCCACCGCGTTCTTCAGTTCGACCTTGTTGACTTCGGAAACGATATCGAAGCTCGGCATAAGTGTCTCGCTTACTTGCTCTTCTTCTTGCGGGCGGCCGCCTTGTTGGCTTGTATCCGCAGTCGAAGGGCGTTCAATTTGATGAATCCGGCGGCATCGGCCTGATTGTACGCCCCGCCGTCGTCGTCGAAGGTCGAGATGGTCTGGTCGAACAGCGAGTCGGTTTTCGATTCGCGTGCGACTACTAGCACGGTGCCCTTGTAGAGCTTCAGCTTCACGGTGCCGTTGACGGTCTTTTGCGATTCGTCGATCAGTCCCTGCAGCAATACCCGCTCCGGCGAGAACCAGTAGCCGTTGTAGATCATGCGCCCGTAGCGCGGCATCAGGTCGTCCTTCAGCGCCAGCACTTCGCGGTCCAGCGTGATCGACTCCATGGCACGGTGCGCCTTCAGCATGATGGTGCCGCCGGGGGTTTCGTAGCAGCCGCGCGACTTCATGCCGACGTAGCGGTTTTCCACCATGTCGAGGCGGCCGATGCCGTGCTTGCCGCCCAGGCGGTTGAGTTCCGTCAGCACCTTGGCGGGCGAGAGCTTCTTGCCGTTGATGGAGACGATGTCGCCCTTTTCGTAGCCAAGCTCGATGTACTCGGGTTTGTTGGGGGCCTTTTCCGGCGATACGGTGATGCGCCACATCGAATCTTCCGGCTCGAACGCCGGGTCTTCGAGAACGCCGCCTTCGTAGGAAATGTGCAGCAGGTTCGCGTCCATAGAATACGGCGCGCCGCCACCCTTGCGCTTCTTGAAATCGACCGGGATGCCGTGCTGGTCGGCGTACTTCAGCAACTTCTCGCGCGACAGCAAATCCCACTCGCGCCAGGGGGCGATGATTTTTACGTTGGGCATCAATGCGTAGGCGCCCAACTCGAAGCGCACCTGGTCGTTGCCCTTGCCGGTGGCGCCGTGCGAGATGGCGTCGGCGCCGGTCTTGCGGGCGATTTCAATCAACTGTTTGGCGATCAGCGGACGCGCGATCGAGGTGCCGAGCAGGTATTCGCCCTCGTAGACGGTGTTGGCGCGGAACATGGGAAACACGAAATCGCGCACGAATTCTTCGCGCAAGTCCTGGATGAAAATGTGTTCCTTCTTGATGCCCATTGCCAGCGCTTTTTTACGCGCGGGTTCGACTTCCTCGCCCTGGCCAATGTCGGCGGTGAAGGTGACGACTTCGCAGTCGTACTCGTCCTGCAGCCACTTGAGGATGACGGAGGTATCCAGTCCGCCCGAATAGGCCAATACGACCCGTTTGATCTTGTTGCCGGTCTTGGCGGACTTGGCGCCCGCAGTTCGGCCGATTGCTTCGCTCATGGTGAGTTTTCCTGGTGCGCGCACTTGCCCCGCCGAGTCTCGAAGCGCGCTTAGGGTCTGTTTACAATGAAATCATGTGCGAGGCGGTGTATAGAAGGGTGTAGGGCAAGGCGCGGACA
>Ga0302321_100002316_pt1 | contig 16341 bp, 13 predicted proteins | sample Fen_T0_1_FD_202505 | JGI IMG/M metagenome (GOLD analysis project Ga0302321, IMG submission 202505) | Peat permafrost microbial communities from Stordalen Mire near Abisko, Sweden - Fen_T0_1 | ecosystem: Environmental > Terrestrial > Soil > Wetlands > Permafrost | place: Sweden: Abisko...
ATCCATCGGTCGAACTCCAGCGGGTGAAGCGCTTCTTGCATTGGCGACAGCTCGAACGTGAGCGCCGCCGCCGCTTCGAATTGTCGCGCACGAGCAGCCTGCATGGCGACGTCCCGGCCGCCGCCCGCGCTCTGGACGACGAATTTGCGACCGAAAGCGCGCTCGACGACGTGACCCTCGAGCGAGCCGAGCGCAATTTGGACGCCGAAATCCGCCGCCGGCTCCGCGAATTGCAGCGCTTTCACGTGCTGCTCTTGAGCTCGCTCGTGATCAGCGGCACGACGCAAGATGCAGTGGGCGTCGAATCCTTCCTGGAGCGCACCACGCAGCGCTCGGGTGCAACGCTCAGCTATTCACCGCGGTTTGCCGTGGAGACCGAGACCGTGCCCAATTGGTTGCGGTTGCGGGCGGGGTCCTACCACGAGCCCACTCGCTTTCCCAGCAACCGCCAAGGCGGACGCACGCACGGCACGCTCGGCTTCGACGTCAAACTGTTTCCATTCAGTGTCTTCGGTCTGGTCCACGAAGGCACGATTTGGCGCGTGAGCGGCTCGCTCGACGCCGCGCGCAACTACTTCGGCTGGGGCGTCGCGATCGGAGTCTGGCATTGAATCAGCTCGTCTACACCACGCTGTGCGGGTTTTTGCTGTGCGCGGTGAGCTGCGCCAAGAAGGAACCGAAGCCGCTTCGAACGGAACCGTGGCTCGCCCACCCGACTGCGCAGGCCTCTGCCAGCGGCGACGCTGCGCCACCACTGACCCACTATCGATTCGGCGAGCGCAGCTCGGTCCGTTTCGAAATACCGTCCAAGCGCGGCTCATTGAGCGGCACTGTTTCGCGTGTCAGTGGCGAGCTCGACGTCGATCTGTCGGATCTGACGCGCAGCCGCGGATTGGTTCGGGCCGAGCTCGACTCACTCGCGATCCGTGCTCCCACGGGCAGCACCGACGCGGCCTTGCTCGAGCGTGCACGCGTGGCACTAGAGATAACGCCCGACGCGGGCGTCCCCGCATTTGCCAGCTTCGACCTCACATCGGTCGAAGACGCCATTCCCGCGCAAATCGAGCCGCCCGAAGCGCACGAGGCGGGTGCTGCGTTCGTGCGACGAGCCCGAGTCACGGCCGTCGGCAACCTGCTCCTCCACGGCTTTCGGGTGGCGCGCCGGGCAGCGCTGGAGGTGGAATTCGGCTTCAGTGCCGACGGCCCCAGCCCGAGCAGCGTGGCGATCCGGAGCCGCGCGCCGCTCGTAGTCTCCTTGGAAACCCATGCCATCCGCGCGCTCGACCACGAAAGCAGCTCGAAGAGCCGATCGGCAGCGCCGATTCTAGCGCGAGAAGTCCGTGTAAGTGTCGAACTCTACGGAACAAAAGTCGACTGAAACGGGCCCGACTGAAACCGTCCGGGAAATGGGTCGTACCTGTAATGCTCAGTGCCTTCAGCAAGTAGCGCGGCTGGTGTTTCTAGCTCAGTCTCGCTAACTCTATCTAGCAATCTTCACGCGCTTTCAATGCGCGCTTCGCAAGGAGACTCCGATGTCGCAGAAACTCAGCTTCAGCTCGATTGCCGCAACCCTCGCCGTCCTCAGCGCCTCGGGCCTGGTCGCGTGTGCGGGTGAGGCCACGCCCGCCGCCGCGAGCCCCGCAGACGCCAAAGAGGTGCCCGCGGCCACGACGGCAAGCGCCACCGCCGCGGTCGATGAAGGCCCGATGAAGGACGGAGTCGCGCCAGCAGAAGGCGCCAGCGGTTCGACGCCCGCTGCCGAGACAGCGAAGCCCCTCGCGGCCGCGCCTGCCGCAGCGGCCCCCGCCGCCCCGGACGCTACCCCGGCCGCCGCTGCTCCGATGAAAGACGAAAAGCCCAAAGCCACCGCCAAGAAGAAAGCCGGCGCCAAAGCTAGCTGCGGCGCGGGCACGTGTGGCTGAGCGCTGAGCGCTTTCCATGACCGTCCTACCCCGGTGCGAATTGCCAGAGCTCGGCCAGCGGCGAGCTCTGGCCGGAGTCGGGTTGGGACTGCGCTGGGAATTTCTCGAAGAAGTACTGGATGGCCCGACTCACGACATCGCCTTCTTCGAGATCTCGCCCGAGAACTATCTAGGCCGAGGCGGATACTATCCGAGCGCGCTCGAGCGCATTGCCGAACGCTACCCGATCGTCACCCATGGCCTCACGCTTTCGCTCGGCGCGGTGGCTGAGCCGGATCCGAGCTACTTGGGCGCACTCCGGGCGGAGGTCACGCGCTTGAATTCGCCCTGGCACTCCGATCACTTGTGCTTTTCGAGCGCGGGCGAGCGCGTGCTGCACGAGCTCTTGCCGCTCAAGTTCAGCGAGGAAAACTTGCTCCGGGTAGCCGAGCGCGCGCGCCGCGTGGAAGCGCTTTTAGAGCGGCCTTTTGCGATCGAAAACATCACTTACTACGTCCACCCCGGTCAACCGGAGATGAGCGAGCTGACCTTCTTGCAGCGCGTGCTGCAAGAAGGTCGGGCGCATTTGTTGCTGGATGTGAACAACGTATACGTGAACGCGCACAACCACGGTTTCGACCCATACGCTTTCATCGCAGCGCTGCCGCTCGATCGAGTGCTGGAAATCCACGTCGCCGGACATCGTACGCTCGACTGCGGCTTGCTGCTCGACACGCATGGGCAAGCCGTCGCCGATCCGGTGCTCGCGTTGCTCGAGTGGACGTTGGAGCGCACGGGTCCCGTACCCGTCTTGCTCGAGCGCGACAACGACGTGCCGGACCTCGCCGAGCTACTTCGAGAAGTCGCGCTCTTGCGCGAGCTGCACACGCGTGCCACTGGCCGCCACGCCGAGCGCCATGCAAGCAGCGCTTGAAGCGGCGCTGGCGGAGCTGACGCTCGGTCGAGAGATCGCCAGCGACGATGCGGCCGGAATCGCGGCGTGGCTCGCTCGTCATCGGATTACGGGTCCGGACGCAGAAGCGCTGACCCGAGATTTCACGCGCTTGCAGCTGTACAGAAGGTTGGTTCGCGGCAACCTGCGCGAAGCCCTGCACGCCACCCTGCCGCGCACCCTGGCCCGACTCGAGGGAAATTTCGCTCGGTATTTCGACGAGTTCTTGCAGGTCTCGCCGCCGGTCACGCGCTACCTGCGGGACCTGACGCCGCAGTTCTTACGCTTTGCGCTCGAGCGTTGGCTGAGGGACCCCCAGGTCCCCGAGTACCTGGGCGATCTAGCGCGGCACGAAGCCCTGCAAGTGGAAGTCGCGTCGCTCTTGGCGCTGCCGAAAAACCACGTACCAGCGGAGTTGTCGTTGGAGGAAGGCGTGGAGTTCATCGATGCCGTGCGCCTGGTGCAATACGCTTGGGCGGTCCACACCTTGCCCGACGACGAGACCAACCGAGAGTTGCCCGAGCGCGGCGCGGTTTCGCTCTTGGTCTACCGCAGCCCCGAACACGAGGTGCGCTACCTGGAACTCGGCGCCTTTGCCCACGCGCTGCTATCGAGCCTACTGGACGATCGGCTCAGCCTACGGCTTTCGCTCAACGCTTCGGCCGCGCGCGTCGGGCAGACGCTCGACGACGCACTGTTGACGCGAGCCGCGAGGCTCTTGGCGGAGCTCGCCGAGCGTGGGGCATTGCTCGGGAAAAGCGCACCCAGCTCGGCTCTAGCAGCCAATTTCCTGCCCAAGCCGAGCGAACCTGCCTAATCTGGAGTCGTTCGAGAACCACCCCCATGACCCCCCGCGACCCCCTCAGTATCGTTGGCCGAAACATCGCCGAGAAGTACCGCATCGAACGCTTGGTGGGCGAAGGTGGATTTGCGGTCGTCTACCGCGCTCAGCACCTGATTTGGAATCAGCCGGTCGCGATCAAATTCTTCAATGGTCTGTCCTCTGCGCCGGTGGACCAACGTGACGATTTCAAGGACCAATTCATCCAAGAAGGCGCGCTGCTGACCGAGCTCAGCAGCCAAACCGCCAGCATCGTTCAGGCGCGCGACGTCGGGACATACACCAGCCCGGACGGCCAATGGATGCCGTACATCGTACTCGAGTGGCTGGATGGCGTGACCCTCGATGCGCTGCTCGAAAAGGAACGCGCGCTCGGCATCGGCCCGTGGAATTTGGAGCAAGTCGTCACGCTGCTCTCACAAGTCGCCAACGCCCTCGACGTCGCGCACGGCAAGGGCATCGCGCATCGCGACATCAAACCTGCGAACATCTTCGTGCTGGGGGAAGAACCGCGCCTCTCGGCCACGTTGAAGGTGCTGGATTTCGGCGTCGCCAAGATGATGAGTGACAACACTCAGCTGAAGGCGGCGATGGCCAAGACCGGCATGAACATCACCTCGTTCACGCCACAATATGGCGCTCCCGAACAATTCAGCCGCAGCTACGGCGCGACCGGGCCGTGGACGGACGTGTATGCGCTCGCATTGGTCGCCTTGGAAATGCTTACCGGCAAACCGGTGCTCGATGGCGACGACATCGTACAGCTGGCCTTCTCCACGGGTAACCCCGAGCGCCGCCCGACGCCGCGCAACTTGGGCGTCCAGGTATCGGACGCGGTCGACTCGGTGTTTGCCAAAGCATTGGCGATCAACCCGCATGATCGCTACGCGCGAGCGCGCGAGTTTTGGAGCGCGCTCGAACAGGCTTACGGTGGCTTCTACAACGAGACCGGGTTTCGCCCTTCGGCGGTCGGCGTTGAATTCAGCACCGGCCCGACGCAGCTGATGCGCGGCGCGACGCTCGGGCGCGCTGGCTCGCAACCGAACGTCGCCAGCACCAGCAGCCCGGCCACGCTCAACGCCGGCGCAGCCTCGTCGAGTAGCAAGACCGGCTTCGTGGTGGCAGCCGCCGTCGGCGTGCTGGCGCTGGTCACGACCGGGTTCTTGCTGCGGGCGGGCAAGCACGAGGCCCCGACCGACGCAGCAGGTGTCGCGCCCACGGTGTCGACGCCTGCCTCCGTAGCGGCGGCTCTGGCTTCTGCGGCTCCGCCAGCGCCGATCTGTCCCGAAGAAATGGTGCAAATCCCCGCGGGCCAGTTCTTCATGGGCTCGGATCTAAAAGATGCGGCGGCAAACGAAAAGCCCTCGCACAACGTAACCGTCCAGTCCGTGTGCATGGATTTGTACGAGGTCAGCGCCAAGAAATACAAGGCTTGCTCGGACCAGGGCAAGTGCCGCCGCGCTCCTACGGAGGTGGAGTGGCCAAAGATCACGGCCGCCGAGCGGGCGACCTATTCGCCGCTGTGCACCGGCTCTGACCCGGAAAAGGCCGACCACCCGATTACCTGCGTCACCTGGGAAATGGCCAACGACTACTGCAAGGCCAACGACGGACGCCTACCGACCGAAGCCGAATGGGAGTTTGCCACGCGCGGTCCGGACGGGCGCATCTACCCTTGGGGTGATGACCCCCCTACCGCAGAACACTTGAACGCCTGCGACGCGCAGTGCCTAGCCTGGGGCAAAGCGCACAAAGTCGAGCTCAACGCCCTAGAAAAGGGCGACGATGGCTTTGCCACGACGGCTCCGGTCGGCAAATTCCCGGCCGGCCGCTCTCGCTTCGGTCCCTACGACGTGGTTGGCAACGTTTGGGAGTGGGTTGCGGATTGGTACGGCGACTACAAGGCAGAAGCCGCTCAGAACCCGGTCGGTCCGGCGACTGGCGAACGCAAAGTGATCCGCGGAGGCGCCTGGAACGCGGGCGTAGAAACGTGGCTCCACCCCTCGTTTCGCTACGCGCAGGTGCCAAATGCCCAGAGCTATGGCATCGGCTTTCGCTGCGTAAAGACCATCAAGCAATAGTTGCGGGGCCACGAGGCGGCGTATTCCGCTACGGTTCTCGGAGAGCCCGCCTTTTTTGGTAGGTAGGGCAAGCCGCTCTTCTCAGCGCGACCATAAAGAGGGACTATAGCCCGATGGGTTCGGGTCCTCTCGATCACCCGCGCTTGCTTGAAATCGAAGAGCGGCTCGACCGAGCAGAGATTGATACCGCCCAGCGGTTATTGGCGGAGCTGGGCGATGTGAACGTGCATCGGGTGGCGATCACCTATTTTGCGACGCGCCTGCTGTATCAACGCGGGCGCCTGGACACGGACGGCGTGGTCGACCGCTTGCGCGAGCTGGTCCAGCTCGAGCCGAACTTCCCCCAAGCCCAAGCGATGCTGACGGCTGCCGAGCGCGGCACGCTCCGACCGGACCGCGAGGGCTTTCTGCGCGCGACGCTCGATCCGGATCCGCCCAGCTCCCGGCAGAATGCCTCGACACGCCCCGCCCCCAAGCGCAAGTCGGCGCCCGAAGAGAAAGAGCCGAGCGCGCCGATCATCGAACTGTCTGCGGAAGAAGTCGACACCGACCACGACCAACTGGCGCTCGAGACCGCGATCACGGCGCCGGCAAACCCTCGCATGGGTCCGCGGCGCAGCACGAGCATGCCGGAAATCCCGCGCGCACCGATGCTGCCACGCTTTGCCCCAGTGGAGAACATCGCACCGAGCTACGCGCCTGCCCAGCGCAGCGCGTCGCTGCAATTCGAGTTGGAACTCGAGCTGCCAGAGTCCCCGCGCGACACCATTCGGCAGAACGAACCCGAACCCCCGCCCTCTTCACCGGAAGCGGCCGAAGAAGCGCCGCCCACGGTACGCAACCCGCACAGCATGCCGCCGGAGGTGTTCGTCCGCGAGCATGGTCCCGAATCGATGTTGGAACGCGCGCGCACACTCTGGGATCAGGGCGGGCAGGAACGCGCACTCGCCCACCTCGAACGCTTGGAGCATGCGCCCTTGCTCGATCCGGACCTGCGCGCCGACTGTGCGCGTTTCCTGATCGAAGCGGGGGAGCCGGAGCGCGCAGTCGTGCAAGCCCGCCACGCACTGCAAGACGAGCCGAACTCACCCCTCGTGCAATTGATTTTTGCCTGGGCTTTGTTGCGCGCCGCACGGCGCTCGCCCAACCACGAGTGGATCGATGAAGCCGAAGGCGCACTGCGCCGGCTACGCGCCAAGCCCGGCGCGATCCCGGCGCTGGTGCAAGCGCTGCGAGCGTCGATTTTGGCCGAAAAGGGCGATCCAGAACGCGCCATCACTACCGCGCAATTGGCCCTCAAATTGGACCCCGGGGCGATCGACGCCGAGGCCGCCATCAGCCTGGCCTGCGCGCGACTCGGCAAGCTCGAAGATGCCCGGGCCGCTTGGGAGCGCCTTCATGATTTGTCGGAGAAGGAAGCCGGGCGCTTGTCCGACCGATTGCGACAGCTCGGTGTTCCGCTACGCGACCTCGATGGCGAGCCGTCACGCGGCGCGAGCGCGCTTCGGCTTTGGGACAAACTCGAAGTGGAGCTTTTCGGCGGTGATCAAAATTTGGCAATCGCCGCCTTCGAACGCGGCGCGGCGCGCGAGTTGCGCGGCCTAGTCGGCGAAAGCGCCACGGACGCCATCCCGCTTTTGGCTACGATGGCTGCCGGCTTCTTCACGACGGAGCCAATCTGGCGACATTTCGCGCCATTCGACCTTTCGCTCGGGAGCATCGCACGCGTCGAAGCCGTGCTCGACGTGATGTATGGCCGCGCGCCGCGTGAAGCGCTCAGCGCGGCCGCCTATCCAGCGCAGGTCATGCTCGCCAGCTACGTGGGGGAGTGCCTACGCCAAGGCTACGGCGGGCAATGGGTGGGGTCCTTGGCCAGCCCCGAAACGGTCTTCGTAGACGCCAACCACACCCGGTTCGCGCCCTTTCATGAACTGCGTTTGCGCTTGGAACAGGGCAAACCGTTGCTCTTCGAGGGCGCGGAGGGGCGACATACGCGCATCAGCGGAGCGCCCATCGCCATGCCCGTCACTCCACCGGCGCCTTGGGACCCCGCACCGTGGCCAAGTCCGCGAATGCTGCCGCGCTTAGGGCTCGCGTTCTCGCAATCGGTCGTGGAGCTCTACTGCACCGAATTCGCCGGCGGCCCACTCGATCGCTCGCCGGGCGGCCTTCATTCGCTAGACAACTACGTGGCGCTGCTCGCGCCGAAGAACGCGCGCTCGGTGGTCGGCGCGCGCTGGGTCGAGCGCGTCTCGGTGCTGGTCGGTGCGTACCTCGGGGAGGTATTGCGCGAGGCCGTCGGTGCGGTCTGGCGCGACGCGATCAGCGCACCGATCGGCCCGGACAGCTACACCTTGCTCCTACCAGACGGCATCACGACCCACCCTGTCACTCACGCCTACGACCGGCTGAGCGGCAGGAGCCACGAGCTGCTCAGCCACTACGCGGCGCGTCTCATCGACGAACTGGGGTAGGCGCGCGTAACCCAACCTGCTTTCTGACCTTCTTTAGGAAAGTCTGGGTGCACAAGCCATGACTGGCTTCATGCTCGATGATCTCGCGCGTGAGCCGGGTCTTGGTGTCGAGCGCGCAAGTGGCACTATCGCGGATCTCGCTGGCGAGCTGCGCGCCGGCGGTGGTCGATGGCCAGGTCTGTTTTTCGACCGCGACGACCGAGCCGTTCGTGCCACGGTGATGCTCCGGCTTGGTCTTGGTCACGTCGCGAAAACCGGTGGCTTGCGAACGCTTGCCGGAACCGTGACAGCCCGGGCAAGTCGTGGTCAGCCCGAACGTGTTGCCGATTCGGCCATCCCCACCGCAAACCCCACAACTTTCAGAGGCCACCGGGAACGCTCATTCCCTGAGCGCGGCAAGATTGCTTGATCATCAGCCTAGTCTAGCCCACTTAACGAGCGCGAGCTAACCGAGGGGACGACGCCCCACCACCGCCAGCCAGGGCTGCTCGCTCGGAGGCTTCTCGGAAGGCCTCAGGAAATGCCGTTCGACGACGAAGCCAGCGTTTCGAATTTGCGCGAGCCAGCTGTCGATGGTCAGAAACGAGCCGTAGCGCTCACCTTTGAAGCCCTCCCAATCACGTTCGAAAGAGCGGGGATTCGAGCAAAACAAGACCCCGTAGGGCACGAGCACTCGAAATAGCTCGCTCAGCACCCGCGGCAACTCGGCGCGCGGCACGTGGAACAACGAGGCATTGGCGAATACCCCGTCGAACTGACGATCGCCCAGCGCGAGCTCCAGAAAATTTTGCTCGAGCACCTCACAGCCCGATTGCGCGCGCGCCTTTTCGGCGAACACCGGCGAACCATCGAGACCCGTGACGTAATGGCCCAGAGCAGTCAGCGCCATCAGATCTCGACCCGGACCGCAGCCGAAATCCAGTAAACGGAGCGGCGCGGAGCTCGGTAACGCCGAGAGCAGCGCGTCGTAGTTCTGACGGACATCGTGATCACGGGTGCCCGCCCAGAAGGACTCTGCGTGCGCGTCGTAGTTACTCAAAGTTCGAGCGGTAATTTCGGCCAGCGAGCGCGACGCTTCTTCGGACACGGTCGCATCATACACCGGAATCAGACGCAGCGAGGCGCTACGGGCTGACGTAAACCAGCGTCCCCCCGCGCAGGCTCATCGCCCCGTGCCAAGCCTGGGGCACGGGTGGGTCGGTCCAATGAAATAGCCAGCGCGAGTCGCTCGGTGACAAGTTCACGCAGCCGTGGCTGTGCGGGGTGCCAAAAGTATCGTGCCAGTAGGCGGCGTGGAAGGCGAAGCCCTCACTGAAGTACTGCACGTACGGGACGTCTCGCAGGTCGAACTCGTCGCCGACCTCGTCGCTGTCCATGGTCGCGGTGACATGTTTGGTGTGAATGAGAAATTGGCCACGCACGGTGGAATGCGTGGTTTTGGGATCGCCCAGGCCGTCGGCACCCGTCGAAACCAGCGTCACGTACACCGGGGTGTCGCCCTCGTACGCGACCATGCTCTGTTTCAGGATCGAAACGTGGATCCAAGTCCGCCCGGGTTTCACCCAACCGGGGCGCTGCGCCATCTTGTCGACTCGCACGAGATTTTCGTCGCGCAACCAATCGCCCGCGGTTGTCTCGATGTACGTTAGGCCCGACAACACCCGCGAACGGCCGCTAATGGGCAGGGCCTCTCGAAATCCGAGTGGCCGAGCAATGCTGAGGCCACTGCTGGGGCTACCCGAGTACAGGAAGGCGTTGCGAGCGCGCACGAAAACCACCGGTAGGCTCACGCCAGCCGTGAGCGCTAGACCGTGAAACGTGCTGACGGCGACCGGCTTCATGCGATCGAGCGGCAGCAGCGACATATCCGTGGTCAAGCCAAAGCGTCGGCCTTGGTGATCGTAAATCGCCAACAAGGCAAATGAACTGTCTGGGAGCGCGCGACCGCTGGTCAGCTTATTGGCTTCGTGAGCATAGCCGAACGGAGTCGGCGCCTGGCCGCCCGCGACCAGGAACGGCGGCGTTGGGTCACTCAACGCGTCACGCCACGGGTAGCGCGTGTTTGCCTCCAAGTGGCGAGCGAGTTCCACCTCTTGTTGCTGTTGTTCCAGTTTAGTCGGCAGCCGCGTGTAGAAAGGCGGAGTCGGGTACAGCGAGCGCGCATACAAGTAAGGCATCGGCGCGCTGCGATCCGGACGTACGCGCGAAAACTGCGCGACCGGATCTTCGGGGTCGAGCGTGGCCGTCGGTCCCACGCACACGTACCCCTCGGGCATCACCCGATAGAAGCCGAGCTTACAGCCCTCGTGGCCCGCGGGCTGGGCATCGCGCCGCACTTGCGCTCCTGCTCGCAGATAGCCGATCTTCTGGGACTTGAAGCTCGGTCGCTGGTAAACCAAGGTCTCTCGTCCGATCGCCACCAAGAGATGTGCGGGATCGACGATCGGCTCGAGCTCACGCATCGAGCTCGGCGTGGGTTCGTCCTCGTCGTCGTCCTCGACGGCGTCACCGGCCGTCGGTTGCTCGACCTCGACTGGCGCGGGCGCCGGTGCCACTTCGGCCGCCGCAGCGACCGGTTCAGGCACGGGCTCCGTCGCCGGCACGAGCGCGGCCGGCGGGGGCGCGGGGATGGTCAGCGTCGCGATCGGCGCGCTGACTTCGGCGCCGCGCTCGGGCGCTAGGCGCGCAATTTCTCCCGCGGAACAGGACGAAAACGCGCCCATGCCCAAAGCCGCAATGGAAAATAGGCGCACGCTCGGCATCGCTCCAGGGCTTAGCCAATGCGCCGCGCCGGGGCCAAGTTTTTCGTCGCAAAAACCGAGCGAATCCCGACCTTTCGAGCTCGGGACCCGGAGCATGGTATATTTTCGAATGGCAGCACAATCATTGGAGTCGCTGAGCGCGTTGGCTACGCAGCTGAGCGAGGATGAGCGCCTGATCCAGCAAGGCGTGCGGCGCTTCGTCGACGAGCGCTATTTGCCGCGCGCCGGGCAGTTGTTCGCGGAAGAGACCTTCCCGCGAGACTTGATCCCGGAGCTTTCTGGCCTCGGCGTACTCGGGGCGAGCATCCAGGGCTACGGCTGCGCCGGCATGACCCCTGTGCAATATGGCTTGGTTTTGCAAGAACTCGAGTACGGCGATAGCGGTCTGCGCAGCTTCGTCAGCGTGCAGGGCTCGCTGGCGATGTACGCCATCTCGGCGTTCGGCGACGAAGCGCAGAAGGAGCGGTTCTTGCCGCGCATGGCGCGCGGCGAGTGCATCGGTTGCTTCGGGCTCACGGAGCCAGACAGCGGCTCGGATCCGGGTTCCATGAAGACACACGCCCGTCGCGATGGCTCCGACTACGTCTTGAGCGGAACCAAAATGTGGATTACCAACGCGCCCTTCGCCGACGTCGCCGTGGTCTGGGCCAAGCTCGACGAGCAACCAGAATCCATTTCGGGCTTCCTGGTCGAGCGCGGCATGAAGGGCTTCGAGACCCCGAGGATTCACGGCAAGATGAGCCTGCGTGCCAGTGAAACCGGGGAAATCGTGCTCGACGAGTGCCGCGTGCCCAAAGAAAATTTGCTCGCGGGCAAGCGCGGTCTGGGCGCGCCCTTGCGCTGCCTCGGTGAAGCGCGCTTCGGTATCGCCTGGGGCGCGCTGGGCGCCGCCAAAGCCTGCTTCGAGTCCGCCCTCTCCTACACCGGCGAGCGTAAGCAATTCGGCGTCCCTTTGTCGTCGAAACAGCTGATCCAGGCCGAGCTCGTGCACATGGCGTCGGAGATCGTCAAAGGCGATCTGCTCGCGCTCCACTTCGGACGCCTGAAAGAGCAGCAAGGCAAGCTGCTCCCGGAGCAAATCTCACTGTGCAAACGGAACAACGTGGCCGTCGCGCTCGACTGCGCGCGCCGCTCTCGCGCGCTGTTCGGCGCCAACGGCATCTTGCTCGAATACCCGGCGATTCGACACATGCTGAATCTGGAGAGCGTGTACACGTACGAAGGGACGCACGAAATTCACACGCTCGTCCTGGGCAAAGCGCTCACGGGGCAGAACGCTTTCTGAACCTGGCGTAAGCGCCCCGCTAGCGCGGCTCGCAGCGCAGCTTGGGGTGACGAACGAAACCGCGATAAGCCGTGCTCGCATCTTGGTAGTAGCCCACCACGTCGCCTTCGAGATCAAGACCCGTGACGATCAGATTGCCGAAGATCAATCCGGGTACGTCGAACGACTCCAGGCTGCCGTCTCTCGCTCGCAAAAAGCCGCGGACCGAGCCACTCGCGTCCTTGTATCGCCCCGCGATGTCACCTTCCAAGTTGATGGCCAGTGGGAATGTCGCGCTCGACGCCGGTACGTCCAAGACGACGATGTTGCCCGTAGGTTCACGCTGAAATCCGTGGATGGACCCCGAAGCGTCACCGAAATAACCAACGATGCGGCCGGCCGCGTTGGCGGCGGTGGTGAGCGTACCGCTGCACTTACCGCAGCCAATGCCACCGACATCGCCAGTCGCTCCCGGAGCCTCGAACGAGATGAGCGTGCCGTCCAGTTTACGCACGAATCCGTGGCCGAATCCGTTGCCTTCGATGTACGACCCAACCACCTCACCGCCTGGCCCGATCTGGTTGATGCTGCCGAGCAACCCCGGCACGTCGAAGGTAGTGATGGCTCCGTGAACGAAACGCACGAAGCCATGCGTGTGGTAGCCGGCATCGGCATACGTACCGGCCACCCAGCCCTGTAAGTTGATCGCTTCGGCATCCGTGTAGATGGCCCCCGGCGCGCCATCGAATTGCGTGAATCGGCCATTCGGCGAGCGGATGAAACTGCGAGACACGTACCGGTCAGTTACGTTGAGAGCGCTGCCCACGATCTCGCCCAAGAAATTGCTGGCGGAGACCCCCGTGCCGAGTCCATTGCTGCTTCCGGCCGCGGGAGCATCGAACGAGGTGATCGCACCCGAGGCATGGCGCACGAAACCGTGTCGAACTTGGTTGATATCGACATAAGAACCGGTGATCCGACCGAAGGCGCTGATGGCAACGGGGTACGTTCCCACCGCGCCTGGCACATCGAAGGTGGTAATGGTCTGCGCTCGTGCCGTTTGCGCGAGCCCCATCAGTGCGCACAGCATTCCGATTCGAACATTCAGTCGCATGGTGTTGGTTCCTCTCTCGATTGGTCGACCCACTAGCCCGATCCCCGAGTCGAGCGGCTGCAACTGGCGTACCAGTCGGGCCATCGACGAGGCGAGAACCCGGCGAGATTCGACTCCGAATCGAGAATCGCGCCGAGTTAGCGCCAACCAGGCGTTAGCCGCAGACGGCCGAACGGCACGAAGCGCAGCCCGCGCATGTGGGCCCGCGCACTCATTGCGTGCTCGAGGCATCTGGTGCGCTCTGGTTGCGCGGGTCGTCGATTTTCAGCCATCTGGTCGAGTGACGAGCGGCACCGGCCCTTGGCTCGCCTCCCCGTTCTCGAAATTCGTCCAGACTTGGTGTCACACGAACCAAAGCCCAGACGACACACGGTCGATGGCCGCCCCGAAAGCTCGAACCGACGAGCGACCCCAAACCCATTTCGACCGTGGGCCGATTCCAGCGGTCGTACCTGTGGCCACACCCAGAAGCACCCAATTAGTCGGCGCCTTTCTGGGTCGAAGCCAGATGCGGCAGGCGTTGAATCACTGGGCTAGGCGGGGCTTTTTCGTTGCCATGGGGTTGGGGTCGGCGCTCATCACTCGTATGAGCCTGCCGTACTTCGACCTCGAGACGTTGCCACCTTTCGTGATCGAGAAACTGCCGCTGAGGTTCGAGTCTCTGTGGCTCGCCGCGCTGCGCCTTCACGTGGCCGCCGCGGCCCTGACCTTCCCGCTTTGCCTGGCACTCATGACCCGCGCGCTACAACGGCGCGTGACGTGGCACCGCTGGCTCGGGCGCGTCTCGGGTGGGCTCCTGCTGCTCGCGCTCGTGCCTTCGGGTGTGGTGCTCGCGTTCGACGCAAAAGGAGGTCGAGTCGTCACGGCCGGCTTCGTGCTCTCGGGCGCAATCGTGGCGGCGGCAACCGTTGTTGGAGTTCAGGCGGCGCGCCGGCGCGACTTGATCGCGCACGCGCACGCCATGCGGCATGTCGTGGGTCAAATGAGCGTTGCCGTCGTCTCCCGCGCGCTGATCGTGGGATTGGATAGCGTTGGCCTCGACCCGGACCTCGCATATGTCGTGGCCTTGTGGGGCCCAGTTCTGGCAAGCGTGGCAGCCGTTGAAGTGCTTTCTCGGCGACCGCCCATTTGGCATCGAAACCGTATTGCTCTCGTCGAAAGGATCTTTCGTGAATCATCTGCGCTCGCTCTCGTGGTGCGTGTTCGTGCTCTCTTTCGTGCCGTCGCTGGCGACGGCAGATGAGCCCTCGCTCGTCGAATGGACCCAGCATCGGGTCGAAGCCGGCCTTCTGAAACTGCTCGTCGAACGCGCGGGCAGCCGGTTCACCCGAGCGCGCCCGCCTCCACACGAGCGCCGTGTGCGCGTGACCCAGGCAACCCCGACCCGTGACTCGCAGGACCGGGAGTTCGTGCCCTTCAGCGTGGACGTGCGCTTCGATTCCGGGGACTGGAAGCTAAACGACATCGTCGGCTGCGCCTATCGCGCCAGCGGCAGCCTATTCGTCAAACGCGGCGAAGCCTACTTTCCCGCGGCGCTCCTGTTCGGCAAGAAGGTCGACCCCATCGCCGGCGTTTGCCAACCCGCACGAGCGCGGTCGTAGAGTCCATCTATGCTCGCGCCGAGCGCGGAAGTGACGCGCGAATGGTCGGCAGTTCGAATCTGCCCGCCCCGACTAGAAGAGACAAGATAGAGACTGAAGACCCGGCACCCGAAGCCGGGTTTTCGCTTTTTGTGGTCCGTGCCTAGTTGCGCGGACGCGAGTCGTTTCCCACTAGTTACCCAACGGCTTCGCGTTACCCGGAAGACGCGAGACGGCGTCACGAGGGCCTGCACCTGAGATCCGCTTGGCCACCCGGTGCGGGGTCAAATTGCGGGCATCTTGGTGCCGTTCACGTGGCACAGGATTCGCTCATGGTCCTCTGCTGGGACCGCACGGAACGCGCCATGGACCAACGCCAGCCGCGTTCAAACGCTACCAGCGGCACGAGCCCGAGGCTACGCCACTCTACAAGATTGTCGCTGAGCACCTCGAATCGTTTCTCGCAGAAGCCCGCGAGACGCACGAGCGTGCCCTGCCGCGATACGTCGAGCGCGAGCTGCGCGAGTACTTGAAGTGTGGGATCTTGGCGCACGGCTTTTTGCGAGCACGCTGCCGCTCGTGCGGCAAAGACCTGCTTGTCGCGCTATCGTGCAAGAAGCGGGGCGTGTGCCCATCCTGCAATGCGCGACGCATGTGTGGGACCGCTGCCCACCTCACGGATCACGTGGTTCCTGAAGTGCCGATGCGACAGTGGGTGCTCTCGGTGCCGTTCGAGCTGCGTCTGCTACTCGCCCGCGATCCGCGTGCTCTGACCGCAGTGGGGCGAATCTTTGTGCAGGAGATCTTCCGCTCGCAGCGCGAGCGCGCCGGGCTGTCCGGGCTTCGCTCGACAGCAAGCGGAGCCGTGTGTTTCCCGCAGCGATTCGGCGGCAGCATGAACTTGAACGTTCATTTTCACGTCGTCGTCCCCGACGGCGTGTTCACAGCGGCCAAAAGTGCCGCTCGCGCCGACTTTTGGCGACTGCCAACACCGGACCGTATGGATCTCGAAACGCTCACAGTCAACGTCGAGATGCGAGTCGTGGGATGGCTACGTCGCCACGGGTTTCTCGACAACGACCCAGACGAGCCACCGACCGAGCCCGTTGCGCGCTCAGCGCTCGATGCTTGCCTGGAGGGCTCGCTCGGCCTGGGCGAGCTGACCGTCCTGCCAAGCAGACGCGGCCCTATCGACGACGGTCACGAGGCCCTCCCTGCGCCTCCCCGGTCCCAACGGCGCAGTGGCCACGTGCAAGGCTTCGACGTGCATGCGGGGGTGGTCGTGTCTGGGAGCGACCGCGAAGGCCGCGAACGGCTTCTTCGCTATTGCGCGAGGCCCCCGCTCAGCCTCGAGCGCTTGACCGTGCTAGGC
>Ga0302321_100002321_pt1 | contig 16322 bp, 19 predicted proteins | sample Fen_T0_1_FD_202505 | JGI IMG/M metagenome (GOLD analysis project Ga0302321, IMG submission 202505) | Peat permafrost microbial communities from Stordalen Mire near Abisko, Sweden - Fen_T0_1 | ecosystem: Environmental > Terrestrial > Soil > Wetlands > Permafrost | place: Sweden: Abisko...
TCGAGGACGAGCATAACGTTATCTTCGCAGACAGCTATATCGAGTCAATGGAGCTTTTTGGCAATGTGACTAAAATTCCTAAATCAGTAATCAGAAAAAGAACACCACTTTATGAACAACAAACTAACATTCTGGGCTCAGTTTAATGGCAGACGAATCCTAAACGCTTTAGGTATAACTTTGCTAATTTTTATAGCAGGTTTAATTTACTTCAAAAACGAGGCTTCGCCTCAGGCCCTAAATTTCACTTATACGCGTACTTTCCATACCGGGTATACAATCAAGAGGGATCAAGTGGCCGGAGTGATCCTGGGGCATTGTAACCACATCCTGAGCCATTTTAAACTTGATGAGGACAGCGCCTATTTAGATTTTTTTGGAAGACCTCTTTTGAGATACAAAGTTTTGGGGGTTGATTCTTCTGGTGGCCTACATCTTTTGGGTACGGATTCTGCCCAGGTAACTGTGTATAAAAGGTTTGATCCCAGGTATAAAGCAGATCAAGACTCATCTGGCCTTCAGTTTATTTTTAGTAGGGCTTTCGCCCACGGGGAGATAATCTTATTTCCAACTAAACAATGCTTCTGAAGGAAGCTCCACAGCTCGGCCTCTTCGCGGACGTGGAGGCGAGACAAGTGAAACTTGCCAAATTTGTGGCAGCCCTTGAAAGCCATTTGGGCAACATGAAGTATCTCCACAACCAGATAAGGTTTGGGGAGGTTAGTATGGAAGCTGGGATCAAATCTCAGAATGCCTTACGTGAAGCTCAATTCGAGACTTGTAAGATACTTGTTAAAATTGGCATAAAAAATGACATATTCAAAGAGAGGGACTTTAACTGGTATTGTGCTGAGTTTGTAGATACTAGGTATGGCTCGTTCGTTAGAAGTCCAATGTCTCAGCAGGATTTGTATGAGGCGTTGTATTACCACCTAAATCGGATGGTGATGACTTTCGCCCAGAATAAGGAGTTCTTACAACCTTTTATCCTGGAATCCGTTAAAGCAATAGAAGACAATTTAAAATTAGCCAGAGTGGCTTTAAAGTAATGAACGTATGCAATTGTGTAGGCGGCGATCCAAATAACTGTAATGCTTGCAATCCATGGCCCCATCGCAGGACAATGGGTAATACTTATTACCAATGGCCCTACTACCAACCACAACCCTATGCAAAGCAGGGATGGATGTGTCCGAATTGTGGGAAGGTTCACGCACCGTGGGTAGCATCTTGTACTTGTCATAACAATCAATACCCAGTTACTGTTAATAGCACTTCAGACGTAGTTAAGGTACACTACCAGTCGACTTCCAATTTAGACTTAAGTAAACCAAATTTACCTACAAACCAAATATAATATTATGGAGCTTAAAGTTATTACTTTGGGGTATAGAAAAATGCTGTTTGCCGATTTAGCGGAACCTGGAATAAAAGAACTTATGGTTATGTATAAGGAGCATAAACCTGTTATGCGGGGGCTACTAACAGCAGTGCTTATGGGATTATATGAAAAAATTAAGCACGGGGATGAAGCACACCAAAAATGGTTGCTGGATAAGATAAATGAGTATAATACAAACCTATTACAATGACAACACATAATATTTTTTGGGAAGCATCTGGTACAAGTTCAAACTATAGTCTTTGGTTAGACTTTTCTAACTAATGTTATTTCGCGTAGAATTTGGGAAGGACTTCTTCGAACTAAACCCCGAAGCTAAAGCTATCGAGGAGTTTGGCCGCTGTACTTCCAGACAGATGGATTACGTTGCGCTTGCAACCGACTATAAGAGCCCTTTTAGGAAACTAGCTATCGAGGATAAGAAATATCAAGCAGCTATGGTTGCGGGGTATAAACTTAAGAAAGATGGCAAGGCGCCCGATACAAACACAGCAAACCTCCTTAATGATAAAGTTGGCAACGTTGTTGCTGCTATCAAGAGATATAAAGAATTGATGCGGGACGAAGATCGAGAGGTTGATTTAAGTATTGGCAAATTAATTGAAGACATAAGAGTATTAAACTCTAAAGAGAATAAAACGGCCCTAGAAATTGAAAAGGCAGTTAACCTAACAACAGGTAAACTAGATAAACTCCTAGAAACCAGACGTAAGGTTCGTGAGATATTAGAACTGAGAGAGGAGCCCCCTACAACCCCAAACGGCACAGCCTTATCCTTAGAGGAAGGCGACGATGTTGTGGACGAGGGCACTCTGTCAGTCTTAGAGAAATTAAACCAAGGAATGATATGAAAGACAGTACTACAATTTTATGCTCAAAAGATTTTGAGGGTTTATCTTAAAAACTATTTAACCAATTATTAACATGCCAGATATTCAAATAGGTTTTATTGACAAGTTTGATTTCACAGACGAGAAGTCCAGGGATCAACTTTCCGGCCTTCCTAAAGTAGGGGGTGTATACCAAATTATTCAACAAGAAGGGCAGTACTGTATTCACATAGGCCAGGAGAACACCAAGGTAGCCCTTGATGGAATCCTTCTAGGCCCCGACCTGTCAGGTAATTATCTTGATAAATGGTCGTTTACTGTGGTGCCCCTCACCAAGGATAACTTTGTAGACTACCCCCTGTCCGTGGAGGATATGGATAAAGTAGCCTACTGGCTTGACACAGACCACAAAGAACTTCGCTCTAAGATGGGAACCTCCACTAAACCTGTTGTAATTGCAGAGCTAAACCAAAAAGGCTTTCCAGAAGGGGTTACAGCAGAGGATCAAGCGCGGATTGAGGAAGCAGTTGAAAAGACTCTTAGTAAGCACCTACCAGTAACAAAGCAGTTGATACAGTCAGTATCGGAGAACCTTAACATCCTTGTGTTTCATAACCCGGAGATGCTTGAGGCTGTCAATGAGATGATGAGTTATCTTGCTAATCAGACGTTAGCCTTCCAACAGGGTACGATCAGGGATCAGCTGTCAGAAGAATTCCTTTTGTTCTCAGACTCCAAGGATACAGCCCTCTACAACGCAATAGATAATCTTTATTCGTACGCTAAGGATGAATCTGATAATAAGGAAAAATTGTACCGCGCACTTCAGTTTGGGTTCCTAGAACTACAACGGCGCAGGCTACAAGACCTGAATGAGTAATGGCAAAAACACGGGCACAAATTAGTGCAGATTGGCGTAAAAACAACCCTGAACAACATAAAAAACTTTGGAAAAAATATTATAAAAGGGATGCTAAAAAAATAGCCAAACGAAACTCCATAAACAGAAAAAATAACCCAAAGTATTATGGGTCTTCTACAATTGAAAGACTCTCCTCAAAAGAAGGCTGGGCTGTTTGGAAAACAGCTTCCTTAAGGAGATCAGCAAAACTTAGGGGGCATGAATTTTCAATTACTTATCTTGATATTGTACCTTTAATAGTAGAAAAATGTCCTATTCTTGGAGTTAAGCTTAACTATGGTGTTGGGGCAAATAAAGGAAGTATTTTATCTGAAAGCCCATCCGTAGATCGTATTGATAATAGTAAAGGGTATACGAAAGAAAATATTATTATTATAAGTGTATTAGCAAATAGAATAAAATCCTCTTTGTCGTTGGAAGAACTTCCAGTTGTTCTTGAAAAAATACTGGATTATTATAAAAATGAAAAATACAAAAGGTAGAGCCCCATCCATTTTATTCCTGGATATTGAAACATCACCTGTTATCAATGCCCGGTTCCAATTCGACCGTAATCCATACATAAGCATGGATGGAATATTGGAGGATTGGTACATCATCTGTGCTGCTTGGAAATTTGCAGGCAGTGCAAAAGTTACCGCTATGGCTTCTGATATGGTTAAGCGAAACGACAAGCAGGTAGTTAAAGCTTTAAGAGATGCTATTGAGGAGGCTGATATTATAGTTGGCCACAACCTAGATAAGTTTGACCTTAAATGTCTAACCACCCGTCTGATTGTAAATAGGCTTAAACCCCTTCCATCCACACCATCTGTCGATACTTATAAACAAGTAAAGAAGGTTGGGGCGTTTACTTCCAGTAAACTAGCTTATCTGTCCAAGACCCTCAACGGTACCGAGAAGATGAAGATGGATTTTGATGATTGGCTTGCCTGTCGTGCTAACAACAAGTCAGCCATCAAGAAGATGGTAGACTACAACAAGATAGATGTTGTACGAACAGAAGAACTGTACAACACATTACTTCCCTACATGAAGAGTCACCCACACACAGGAGTGCTCAAAGGCCACCTACGAGATGAGTCCTGCCCTAAATGTGGTAGTAAGGATATTAAACATAATGGATTGCGGGTTTCGGCAGCAGGAGTGAAAAAGCGTGAAGTTCAATGCGGAGCCTGCCATTCGTACAGTAGGATTAACTTTAAATAATATTATGCTTTTTGAGGGATTAAAGTAATAGATGGTAGAAACCAAGGGCTTCACTTCCGATATAGGCTTTGAAGACATATCATTAGAACTTCCAGAAGAAGGAGATGATGAGTTCCAGCCGATACCCGCAAGTAAATTCATCCCCGAATATGAGGATGAGGTGGCCCGTTACGTCGCAATAACCCCCTCCTTTCCCAAGAACACAGTCTTATATCAGTATGCCAAACAGCCAAAGGATTTAGATAACTTTGGCTTTACCCGTTGGGCTAAAGAGGAAATAAGGAAGTGTAAAGAAGGAGATCAGGGGATGTGTGGGAAAGAATATTTCTACTTCCACTACTGCTTTATCCAAGCTATTGGTAAGAAGATAAGACCCAAGTTTAGGGTTGTAGACAACGAATGGTTCAAGCTCATGGAAGCTTGTATGAAGTCCAGGGAATGGGGTATTATCTGTGTTAAGCGCAGACGCGTAGGAGCCTCATGGAAAGAAGCCTGTGATATGCTTCATGATTGTATTTTCAATAAGTCCTTCCATGTGGGCATGAATTCTAAGACGGAACGAGATTCATTCGAGTTATTCCGCAAAATCAAATTTATATACGAAAATCTTCCTGCATTCCTGCGGGTTAAAATATCTTCCAACACCAAGAGCACTATTGACTTTTCCTATTATGTGAAGGATCAATTAGGAGCTAAAAGGAAGAAAGGCAACGAATCAACTATTATAGCTGTAGCCCCCACTGACAATGCCTATGAAGGCCGAATGCTTTCTAAGTGGGTATGTGATGAGGCAGGCAAGATTAAGAATCTTGCCTCAATGTGGTCATATACTGAGGACTGTTTGTTCACTGAAACAAGACGCACTGGTATTCCTGTTATCTTTGGCACTGCTGGAGATATTGGGGCAGAAGGTAAAGATTTGGAGTACATGTGGTCTAACGCCCAGGAGTACAGACTTAAGAAGTTCTTCATGAGTGGCTTCATGGGGCTTAACTGTGATGAGTTTGGTAATGACGACAAGGAGGGCTGTATCCGCTGGATTGTCTATAAGCGCCATGAAAAAGAGAAGCTAAGACCAGAAGAGTACAATGTATTTTTGCAGAAGTACCCATTGTCAGTAGCAGAAGCATTTACAGTAACTGTTGCTGCGGGAGTTGGTGATCTTGTTAAGATACGCGCCCAGATGCATTCCTTAAGGGAAACCCCCGCTAAATCTGTCCGTGGGTTCTTTAGGTTAATTGGAGACGAAAACGTTGAATGGGTACCTTCAAGTCAAGGTAAGGTTATACTTTACGAGCAGCCTGAGAAAGGTATTGATAATTTATACATTGCTGGATGTGACCCCGCAGATCATGATGATGTTTCTAATGAGGCATCTGATTTGAGTATGTTTGTACTTAAACGCCCCAAAGGGCTTGAGCCAGCCAAGATTGTGTGTGAATATACTGATAGGCCCCGTGAGGTTATAGAATACTACGAGCAGGCATTACTATGTGCGATCTACTACAACAACTCCAAAATTCTTATTGAACGGAATAGGTACCTTATGATCCAGCATTTTAAGGCTACCGGAAAGACCCACCTGCTCGCAAGGACACCTATTGGTGTTGCCCGCATTACAGGGGGCCGTGCTGATACAGTTGGTTATCAAATGACCCCACAGGCCAAAGATTACCTAAGAGGCTGTATTGGGAAGTACGTTAAAGATTATTGCCCTTGGATACCCTCTTACGACCTACTACAAGAATTTTTATACTTTGGTGCTAAGAACACCGATAAGGCTATGGCCTTCGGTATAGCCCTAGTCATGCTTGATTCTTATAAAACCCCCACTTCTAATGCTGCAGATAAACTGGCAACGGTACCTAATTTTGGTTTCCGTAGGGTCAATGGGGAGATTAAGCGGGTTAAGTATGAGAAAAGACCTGGAATGTTGGACAACTATAGGGGCGCTGGGTTAGACCTTAACGCCCCTTTAAAGCCCGTCGTGGTAAAACCACGATTGCCTGATAATCTAGCACGGTAATTGTATGAACCCCCTAAACCGCCTCAATTCAAAGAATGGAGACATCCAATAGTTTTAACATATCCTTCCCGTCCCTTTTCGTTCCTGACGCGGATAAGAATACAGAATTATACCATAAGCAGTTCGTACAAGCAATAACCAACCGTTCAATACTTTCAGGGTACACGGATAGGTATGCTTTGATGAATGAGTGCTTAAATTTCTATTTAGGGCTTCAGTCTGGGGATGAGTACCAGTTTCTGCAGACAGCGGAGGATGGTGAGGTTCTTCCCGCTAAATGGGCTGATTACAATAAAATAGCGGTTAAAATAGATTTGTTGATAGGCGAGCTTATACAACGGAATTATAACATAAGCGTCAAAGCGTACAACAAAGAGGCCCAGTCGCGCAGAATGGATAAGAGAAATGAACTCTTAATCAATATGCGGTTTCAACCAGTGGCGGATATGCTGGAACAAATGCACGGGCTGCCCCTTCAATCCGATGAAGGGTTTACTCCTAACTCAGAGCATGAGTTGGATGTTTACATGAATAAGACTTATAAGGATAAGTCGGAGATTGTAATGCGGGCTATGCTTAAATGGCTCCGTAAATACGACGGCTGGGATTATCAGCGTCTTTCCTGCTTTAGAGATTTACTTATCATGGGAGCATCTTTCATGAGGCATGAGATCATCGATGGTATCCCCAAGCTTACCAGAGTAGACCCTAGGGCTATGATCTTCGATTCTCATTGTGTAGATGACTTTTTAAGTGATTCTACCATTTGGGGTGAGATTATCTATATGCCTTTAAAGGACGTCACCACAAGATATAATATAACAGAAGAACAACTAAAAGAAGCTTATAATGCATATCAAGCCTTCCTCACCAACCAGCAATCCTTTGCTACGACTTCTGTCGATGCTAATGATTTCGGGTTTATTGATCGCTCCTCGCGGCTTAGAATATTCAAACAAGAGGCGGGAGAGCTTCGAGTTCTCGTCATCAAGGGCTTTTGGCAAGATTTTAAAACTTTATCCCACAAATACTCAGAAGATAAGTATAGTGGCATTCATGTAAAGAAGATGCCTAATGGGGCAAACGGGGATAACATCAAGCAGAACCTTATCCAAATTTGGAGAACAGGAACATTGATTGGCGGAAAGTTTATGCGGGACTGGGGAGAAATGGAGAATCAGATGAGAGACTCTGATCCTAACTCAATGTCCAAGGCAGAACCCCCTTATACCGCCTGCATACCTAACTTCCTTAATGGGGCGATCATTTCTAAGGTGCAACGGCTTCGTCCAATGCAGAACCTTAAGAACGTAGCAATGTATCAGCTTGCGGTTCAGATGTCCCGCGCTAAAGGCAAAGTATTCTTCTATGACGTGTCCCAGCTTCCAAAAGGATGGGATATTCACACAGCTATGAAGTATATGACCATTGCGGGCATTGCCTTCATTAACTCTGCAGTAGAAGGGGCCGGAACCTACAATCAATCTCACGAGATGGATTTGGGGTTAACTGCGGCTGTTGAGCAATATATCAATGTATCTGCCCTTATGGATAGGGAAATGGACGCCATATCTGGGGTTAATGAAGCCCGCCAAGGATTAATACAAAACTCATCCCAAGCTGTAGGAGTTACCAACTCGGCGTTGCTACAAAGCAATTTGTCGACGGCCATGTACTTCAACATATTTGGTCAGTTCTTCACACACTCTATGAATCGTCAAGCTAAGCTTGGAAAGATTGCGTGGGCGGGAAAAGAGCGCTTTAGCCCTATTATAGGGGACGCTGGAATAGATTTCTTAAAGGAAGACGTAGATTTAGATTTAAACGATTATAACGTATTCATAGAAGAGGTTCCTCCAGTAATGGCAGATCAGCAACTCTTCTATCAGATGGTAATGACCGCATTGCAGCAAGGTGGAATTAGCTTCCCTTCAGCACTTAAACTCTTAATGGAGAAGGATGTGGATGAAGGAATGCAAGACCTGGAACTTGAATTTAACAAGCAGCAGGCTGTACAGCAGCAACAACAACAAGGGCAGATAGATCAGGCGCAACAACAAGCTGAAGCCAAGAATCAACTAGATCAACAGTCGCTTCAAGTGGATCAGCAGCTTCATCAGATGAAGTCTCAAACAGAACTCAGTAAAGTTTTGATGCAGGGAAAACTTGATATGAAGCAGAGCCTGATGTCCTTTAAAGAACAATTAGCCTTAAAGAAGCTGGACATGGCTATAGCTGCCCAGAAGAGTAAGGAAAAAGCAGCTAAGCGCCCTGCTAAAAAGTAAAACTATGTTAAATCCAGCGGAGGAGCGTGAGCTTGTAAGATATACCTGGCAATTTAGTGGCACTGGCTATTTAGCATTAGATAATACTTATTTTCAAAATTTTATAAATGATCCCCAAAACAAACCTTTTTTGGAAGCTGAGAATTTAGCTGTTGCTATTAATCTGTGGCTTACCAATCGTTATAGTTTGGCAGGGAATTTGTGATATACTAAACTTCTATTAACCCCCAAAATTTATTATGCCTGACGTATTAGAACAAGGATTACAAGATATTTATTCACAGTTATCGGTAAAGCCCGTTGAACCAGCAACAACGCTCGAAACACATGTATCACCCCCACAGCCACCCGCTTTAGCGGCGCCCGTTGCAGCAGTAACTCCCAATGTGGAGCCAGTAGCTACAGTAGTGCCAGTAGTAGCCCCGATGGTTGTAGATGTAGATACACCAGTAGAGAATTGGGAGCTTGACGCCCCAGAACCAGTAACGCCTGTTGCTCCTGTTATAGACTTCCAAAGCATTGCCAAAGAGCTTGGCTTTGAGAACGTTAAAACAAAAGAGGAATTTGCGAAACAAGTTTCGGAGATCAAGATCAAAGCTGAGGCAGCATCCAAGAACATTGAGGTGCTCCCACAGGATTTAGCGAAAGCTGTAGATATAGCGAAGCAAGGAGGTAATTATTTGGAATACCTTAAAGTTTCTGCTGTGGATTGGGCAAAACAAGACCCTATTTTGTTGTATGAGAACTGGGTGTATAACAGTTTAGCGAAGAATGGTAAAAACGTTGAGGAGATAGATGAGTTTCTGGATAAACAGAGCGACATCGAAAAAGACCTCAAAGGCCGTGAATTGCAGAACCAGTACATCGGATTCCAACAGCAACAAAGATCGAACATAGAGAACCAGACTCGCGCTGAAAAGCAACAGTTTGACGGAGCCGTGCAAACAGCCCTCACCTCTCTTAACGATATATATGGGTTTAGATTGAATGAGTCACAGAAAGAAACACTTTATCGCGATTTTACAACCAACCAGATAGGACGGGCACTGCTCGCACAAACTGGTGGGGATTTTAAGCAGGCCCTCACAGGACTGTTTAATATAAAATACGGCGATAAAATTGATAGGTTTCGGAAGCAGCAGATTAAGAACGCGACGAAGAGGGAGTTGCTTGAAGAGATTCAGAACCCTAAACTAACGACGCCTGCTAATGTCGGAACACCGCTGTCAACAGAAAAGGTAGACCCTTTAAAACTCTACTTCGATGAAGTAAAATTTAAAACAGGACTTTAACAAACAAACTAAAATAACATGCCTGAAAAATGTGTGGGCATGTAAAACTTCGTGAATTGCTGGGACACCCTTAGAGTTAGTTCTCTACAACGTAACTGGAAACGGTAAGCGTGAATGGTTGAAAAGAAACTAAATTGGGCAATCAGCATCCAAGCATCTTAAAGGATGAAGGTTCAACGACTAGATTATAATTAGGCAATCATTGAAACCCTTAGAGGTATGACTTTAGATGAAAAGAACACTTTGATAGGTCTCTGTATAGGAGATGGATGTGTGCGTGAGCATAGAAATGGTACTTCAAGAACACTTTATGGTGAGTTTACTTTAAAACATTCCACAAAACAGCTTGAATACTCAAATTGGAAAAAGAGGCTTTTAGCTTCAATCCTTAAATGTAAAGAGCCAGAAACTCAAATTTACATAGCAAAAGGACGAGGTAATTATCCGCAAGGAACCCCTCAAAAAGATGTTCCAGTTTGTGCATTTAGTAAAGGGCATCCATACTTTAGAATTATACGGAGAGCTTTGTATCCTGGCGGACATAAAACGTTTACTCGTCAAATACTAAATCGACTTAATCTTTTAGGGTTAATGATGTGGTATTTAGATGATGGTCATCTGGCAGTTCATTTTCTAAATGGAAAAATAAGGACTTACAGGTTATACATTACAATAGGCCGACCTATTGACGAGGTTAAAACGATAATAAAATATCTAAAGGAAGTATGGGATATGGATTTCTCATTTGGTAAACACGGGGATAATTGTTTTAGAATTTCGGTTGGCAAGAAAAATGCTCAGAAATTTATAGATCAGATTAAACCAATAATCGAAAAAGAAATACCTTCTATGCTTTATAAAGTTAGTCCTAACGATAATCCTAGAGTGCGAAGAATTTTAAAATTGGACGAAAGCCCAACTTAAAATTATGATATAGTCTAATCTTAGCGGAAACGTTAAGCGCCTAATAGCACTAGGTTACCCCACCCCTCCCTTGGTGGGCGGCACATACGCCGTCGCACAACAACTGGAGGGCTATGTTTTTCAATCAGGAATTTACGACCCTGAGCATAGTAAGATACTCACGTACAAATACCCAAATTAATTTGTGGGCCCCTAAGAGTGATCTTAGGGTAAACTTTCAGCAGTATCGGTAGAAGCTTAAATGCCAGTACCGAGGTAACTTATAAAGTAAAAATTTATAAGAACCGTAGAGCATAGAGAATGAACCTGTTAATTCAGAATATAATTTCTCCACGAGTGCTGAACAACTCAAGTAGTTGAAAATATATGCCGACCTTACACAAGAAAGGAGTGTAAGAAGTAGAGGATAAAAAGCCTTTACGATAACAGAGGAAGCAATACTACCTCACAACTCTGCTCGATAAACTTGGAGCAGCCGAACCCGTCGCTCAGGATGTCTTCTCTTGGAGCATCATGGACAGAACGCGTGTCGGATCAACAATTTTTGCTGTATCCTCTGGACAAGGTACACCAACGATTGTATTGAATACAACCATCCCTGCATCTACTGGTGCTGGTATTGGTTACTACCAAATTGGAGATGTTGTTCAGGTGAATGACTCTCGTACTTTAGGTTTAGTTACAGCTATTGGTACTTATACCAACGTTACTTTGTTCCAACAAATCTCGTTGCTTAAGATTGACCCTACTGGTGCTACCCCTAACTGGTCTGCAGGTACTGCAACAACCAACTTTAGCTTAGGTCATGTGTTCTCAGCTTTTGCTGAAGGTTCTACTGGCCCTAACGGAAGAGTGTTCTTGCCTGTTGAGGATTTCAACTACACTCAGATTCTGCGTCGGTCGATGAAAGTCACTGGCTCTGAGATGAGTAACCGTACTTTGCTCGGAGATGGTCGTAGCTGGTACTTTACAGTTGAAGACATCTTGATGAAGGAGTTCGCGAGAGATCGTGAATTGCTTGTAATGTTTGGCCAGAAATCGCCAGCAACAGCGCCTTATGCAGCCACTACTCGTTTTTCACGTGGTATCTTGGATTGGGTGTTATCTAGTGGTGTGGTGAATACATATTCATCTACTCCTGGAGTAACTGAAGCTGACCTTCAAAACCAAATCCAAACATTGCTTCCTGAAGGAGGTTCCGCTGAGTACCTTGTACTTTGTGGTTCTACTTTCTTGAGCCGTGTGCAGGTGTCTTTGAAGGATTATGCTATCCACGGTATCGATTATGGTGCTTTGGGTAAAAACATGGCCGGATTGGACTTCCAAGGGTACAAGTTTGCAGGTAAAACTATTTACTTCGCTTACTACATCCTGTTTGACGATCCTCAAGTATTGAATTACTTGACTACCCCGTCGGCTACCGCAATCAACTTCCGTGATTTTTCACTGTGGTTAGATTTAGGCACTGATGCAGGTGGAACTCGCCTTATCAAACTTAAGTACAAGGCTAATGGAAATGTGCAACGTAAGTTCGTACATAAGATTATCCCTGGTATGATTGACTTTAACGGAACAGGGCCTGATGGTGGAATTGCTGCTAACAGCTTTGATGGTGTTGAAGTGCAATTGTTATCGGAGATAGGCATCGAATTACGTTTGGCCAATAGGTTTGGAATTTTACGTGCCAACAGCTAAGGTGTTGCGCCCCTAAACCAATATTGGTATGATATTTGTAGATTAGTAATGGGGCTTTTTAATACCCCATTGCTTTTCTATGGATTATAAAGATGAAGAATGGAAACCAGTTTTTGGATTTGAGGGGTATTATGAAATATCCAATTATGGCAGATTAAAATCACTTCAAAGTATTACACAAATAGAATTTGGTGTTTTACCTTACAGGATTTTAAAGTCAAGTCCTCACCGAGATGGATACCCAAGATATACACTATGCAAGCATAAAAAACTATATTATCATAATGCACATCGGTTAGTAGCGATTGCATTTATACCTAATCCATTAAATTTACCTGTTGTTAATCATATTGATAATAATAGATTAAATTGTTGGGTAACTAATCTTGAATGGTGTACGTATTCAGAAAATAATCTACACGCGTTCAAAACAGGCACCAAAGAAGGAAAAAGGGGGGAAGATAATCATTTAAGTATATTATCTACTGATCAAGTTCAATCTATAGATTTTCTGTTAAAACAGAATACTCTAAATAACAAAGAGATAGCTGCAGAATTTGATATTGATCCTGTAACTATTTGTGATATAAAGAGGGGTAAGACTTGGAGTTGGTTAACTGGAAGGAAGTTTAAGGGGCCTAAAAAAGAATTAACAAAAGAAGTAATCCAACAAATATTTGACTTAGCTATCGAAGGTAAAATATATCAAAGAGAGATAGCTAAAAAGTTCGGAATTAGCCAAACTCATGTTTGTGAGATAAAAACCGGCAAAATGTGGCCGGAATTCCGAAAAGCTTACGATGACAAAATGGCACAAAATGTGCTATAGAACTATAAACAAACAAATATATTATGCCTAGACCATCACCCACAAGAATTGGCAATAAGCCAGTTAACCCCCAAGGAAGCCACAAAAAGTCTGATCCTGCTCTTTTGAAAAAGGCTACGACTCTGAAGTTTTCTGCGGCACCGAGCGAAAGTACTTTACGAACAAAAAAGAAATAAAATGGCAAACAGAACGATAGACCCCCAAATTGCTGGCCCTAAATTGTGGCATGATGGAAGTAAGGAGATTAGTCTTCTTAACCCAGAAATACCACAAGGCAACCCTAACGACGAGAGAAGCGGTTTAGATATAACTCGTGCAAGCGACCTTAAAACTGAACCTATGCGTCGAAGAGATGTGTTACGTGCTCAAGCCGTGGCTGCAGCAGCAAAAGCAGGAAATGGCTATCGTAACTTTGCAACCCCCAACCAACCAGACGATTTTGGTGTTCCATTGACGGATGGTTTTGGCTATAGCTGCTAACAACTTTATTAACCCCCAATTATTATTATGGCAAAAACAAATTACGGAGATTTCCATTATTTTAACTACATAGCTCTTAATCCGAGTTATGGGTTCGCAACCTATAAAGACCCAGTCACAGGCAGTGCAAGGGGCTATGTTATAGGCTTGGATAAGAACGGACAACCAATATATAAGTATTGGCATTTCAACTATGACTCTCAGAAGATTAAACGTGTTGGCAAAGAAGAACGAGATTTGAATAAGCAATTAGCTTACGACTTCTTGAGAGAGGCACCCGCGTGTATGGGAAGCCAAAACGGAGAATACTTTGGAGAGGGCAAACAAACAGGTTATTTCTACAAAGAAATTAATACTGCGAAGGATGCTAAAGAAGCAGTAGATTCTCGTAAAAATCTTATCAAAGCACAAGCAGCGGCTCTTGAATTAAAAGGGCAGGAGCTGGATGATGTAGCGAGTTATCTTGGTGTGTTTGATGTAAGTGCAGATGAAAAAACCCATAGAGTGCTTGATTATTCATCTAACGAGCCCACTAAGTTCTTAGCTTTACTTGAGGATAAGACATTGAAGTTACGCAGCTTTATTCGTACAGCGGTATCTCGTGGTGTTCTTAAAGAAGAGGGTAAAGCGGTTTACTGGGAACTTAAGCAAATAGGCGCTGATGAGGAGGATGCAGTTGCAACTCTTATGAAAGACGACAAGCTTAAGAAGGCTATTGAAACCAACTTAAGTAAAGTAGGATAAAGGACTTGCGGGGTGGAGAAGAAGTATCTCGCTGGGCTCATAACCCAGAGGTCGCCATTGCGAAACTGGCCCCCGCTACAAACAAAAACATTTTAACTAATGGCATTAGTAGTTAGCTTAACCCCTTTCACCATAACTTTAACCACATCTATTGCCACGGTGGTAGATGCTACCACTGGCTATGGTACACGCTCCAATTTTGGTGTGTTTACATTAGCCCGTAAATTAGACTTTACAGGGGCTGCAACCAGTATTACAACTACTGGCAACAATGCTAACCCAGCCTCTGATACCCAATGGACATTTAGTTACTCTAACTCAGATGGCTGGTATCAGATTTACTTTGTAGCTGCACCTGCTTACGCTGGAGGTACTACTTATGCTCAATATGATGCTGTATATGATCCTGCCACTAAATCAGTATATACGTCTATTAGTGCGGGTAATATAGGTCACACCCCATCATCCAGCCCAACTTTCTGGTTGCTATCGAGTGTTACTAATATTATTAACAATATTGGAACAGCGCAAGCATCTACAAATTTAAATGGTACATTAGGTGTTACAGCGATTGTAAACACTATACTTTATGCCCAGACTACCTTTAATTTTGGAAACCTCGCCAGCTCGGCTTCGCTTGAGCCTTGTAGTGACTGTAAGCGCAGGTGGGATGTAACACAGCTTCAATACTTACGAATTATATTAGATGGCCTACAAATTGCCTCACAACGATTAGATTACTCTAACGGTGAAAAGGCCTGTAGGAGGGCAATAGCATTAGCAGCATTACCAGCATTCTAAAATGGCATTTACATCTTCAGCAATACCTATAGGGCAGCAATTTGTAAATGCTACAACCATTACAACGGCTGAGTCGTATTTGTATACATTGATGTTATATATCATTTCGGCAAGAGATTTGAGTATGGTTGTAGATCAGTTATGTCAAGCAACACAGATAAGTAATTTTCTATTTGCTTTAAATGATCCTAACTTATCCGCAGCTAATATACAGGCTATTACACTTGGGCTTAATAACATTGTAACACCATTCAATTCACAAGTATATCCAATTTTAAATTTATAAACCAAACAATTATTATGGAAATTATTTTATCAGAAAAGCAAAAAACACTTCTCGAAGGGGCTTTCAAAGAGCAACAAACCCTTCAAGCACAGGCGCAGCAAGAATTTGCAAAAATTCAAAAAAGAATTGATGATGCCGTTCTTTTGATCTTGGATTCCAAAGGGCTAGATATAGTACCAGGCATCCAATATAATGAAGGCAAATTGACAATTCCAGATGAAAAAGTAGCTGGAACTGAAATAGTTGAAGAAAAAGAAGGAGAAACAATTTTAAAGGTTGTAGAATAATAATGGGATCAATAATAGAAACAAGTCCGTTAGGCGTTTATCACATGACAGGGAATCAAGCGATTCCCCAGAATACTAATTGGTCTGTTCCTATTATATATTTAGAAAATAATGCTGCCTTCGACTTCTCAACATACACCGCTAAATTACAAGTAAAACAAACTTATGATTCGGCGGTGTTATTGGAGCTTAATACAAGTAATGGGGGTATAACTTTAGCTGCTGGGAGTTTGACAACACCTAACGTTACACTTATATTTTTAGCCCCATTAACCGCTGCCATGACAGTATATACTGACATGATATATGA
>Ga0302321_100002322_pt1 | contig 16321 bp, 10 predicted proteins | sample Fen_T0_1_FD_202505 | JGI IMG/M metagenome (GOLD analysis project Ga0302321, IMG submission 202505) | Peat permafrost microbial communities from Stordalen Mire near Abisko, Sweden - Fen_T0_1 | ecosystem: Environmental > Terrestrial > Soil > Wetlands > Permafrost | place: Sweden: Abisko...
CGCTCGGTCGAGCTCGGCATCGGCCATGCCGGCGATGATAGCCACGTCTTCATCATCCCCATCGGTGCTCATGCAACCCTGACCGCCCTACGACAGCGACCCACGCGGTGCGTGTCCGTCCCAGCGGTGCTCCCGGACGGCCGCCAGCAGCTCCGGCGGGAGCGGGCCCGCCGCCGCGGCGGCGGCGTTCGCAGCCAGGTGCTCCGGCCGGCGCATCCCGGGGATCACCGTGGTCACGTCGGGGCTCGAGAGGATGAACCGCAGGGCGAGCTGGGCAAGCGACTGTCCCTCCGGCACGAGCGCTCGGAGGGCGTCGACGCGCGGGATCGTCGCCTGCAGGTTGGCCTGTCCGAAGTACGCGTTTCGACAGTCTGCCTCGGGCCAGCGGCTGTCCAGCGTCAGCATGCCAGTCAGGCTCCCCTCATCCAGGGGAACCCGGGCGATGACCGCCACGCCGAGCTCCCGGCAGACGGGGAAGAGCTCGTCCTCGGCCGCCTGGTCGAAGACGTTGTAGACGACCTGGACCGCGTCGACGAGGCCCGTCCGGAGCGTCCGGAGGACGTTCGCCGGCTCCCACCGGTTGACACTGATCCCGACGTGCCGGGCCAGGCCCTCGCGGCGCAGGTCCTCTGCGGCGTGCTGCCAGCCGGGGTCGTCCGCCCACTCGTCCTGCCAGACGTGGAACTGCACGAGGCCGAGGGACGAGACCTTCGCCCGGCGCAGGATCGCCTCGACCGAGGCGCGGACGTGATCCGCCGGGAAGACGTCGCGGATCCGGTCGCCCGGCCGGGCTGGCCACTGCCGGTTCTTCGGCGGGATCTTCGACGCAAGCAGGAGGTCACGGCCGGGATTCGCGCGCGCGAGCATGCCCAACAGCTCGTCGCTGTGACCCGCGCCGTAGACGAGCGCCGAGTCGAAGAAGGTCACCCCGGCATCCACGGCGGCCTGGAGGACGGCCATCGACTGCCGGTCGTCGGCGCCGGTCCAGCCGCCGATCCCGCCACCCATCCCCCACATGCCGACCCCGAGCTCGCCGACGGATCGGCCGGTCCGCCCGAAGGCCCGCTCCTGCATCTGCACAGCCTACGGGCGCGGGCCGCGGGACGCGAACCAGGCGAGGCAGCCCGGGAGCCGGGCGGCGGGGACGCGACGCTCCACCAGGCGTATCGAGGACGGCGCGCAGACACGACCCGGACACGAGTCCCTCGATACTGGAGTACCGTCACCATGGCTGGTCTCTGCGCTCGTCGTGTGCGCGGGAAGCCGAGATCCGGTCCCGCCGTCGGGTCCCGAAGCACGATCGGAGCGCGCCACGGGCGGACGATGAGATCGAAGCAGGCGTTCCCGGGTCCGCCCGATCGCGTTCGCCCGTGGGCGGGTCGCGAGCGCCGGGGGGTGCGTCGCGAAGGCGAGCCCGATGAGCCGATCCTCGCCGAGCTCTTCAGCGTCGAGCGGCTGGAGCAGCACGCGCGGACCCTGGCCACCGCCCAGGTGATCACCGACACCCCTCGCCGAGGACTGCCCGTCGGGCCGCGCATCGCCGAGAATGGCCACGTCCTCCTGGATTCGTATCGCATCCTGGCCCGGGCCATCAAGGACGAGCGGTCGATCACGCCGGCTGCCGAGTGGCTCGTCGACAACTTTCCGATCGTCGACGAGCAGCTCCGAGAGATCCGCGACGACCTGCCCCCGGACTACTACCGCGAGCTTCCGAAGCTCGCCGGCGGCCATCTCCAGGGGTACCCGCGCGTCCTGGGCCTCGCCTGGGCCTACATCGCGCACACGGATAGCCGATTCGACCCGGAGAGCCTGCGGCGCATGGTTCGCGCCTACCAGACCGTGGAGCCGCTGACGATCGGCGAGCTGTGGGCGATCGCGATCAGCCTCAGGATCCTCCTCGTCGAGAACCTCCGCCGCCTGGCCGAGGAGATCGTGCGCAGCCGGGCGGCCCGTGCGCGGGCAGACGAGCTCGCCGATCGCCTGCTGGGCCTCGGCCCGGACGGCCCGGAGATCGGGCCGACGTCGCGCCGCCTCTCGCCCGCGGCGCTTCCCACGGCGGCCCGCGTCCAGCTCTTCCAGCGCCTTCGTGACCAGGACCCCGCGGTCACCCCCGCTGTCCACTGGCTCGAAGAGCTCCTGGCGGCCGAGGGAACCACGGCCGAGGAGATGGTCCGCCTCGAGCACCAGCGCCAGGCCACCATGAACGTCACGGTCCGCAACGTGATCATGAGCATGCGCCTGATCTCGTGGTTCGACTGGGCCGAGTTCGTCGAGAGCGTCAGCGTGGTCGACGAGGTCCTGCGGGCTCGAAGTCCGTTCGGCGAGATGGACTTCGCCACGCGCGATCGATACCGGCACGCCATCGAGATGCTGGCGCGCGGCTCGAACCTTTCAGAGATCGAGGTCGCCACGCGGGCCGTGACGATGGCCCACGATAACCCGCCGTCGGCCGCCGATGCCGGGCCTGGGCAGGCTGCGCCCGACCTTGCCGCGGCCGGCGCCGCACCCGACCATGTCGCGCCCGGCGACGCCGCGCCCGGGAAGCCCGCGCATGACCGGGACCCCGGCTACTTCCTGATTTCCGACGGTCGCCTGGAGCTCGAGCGCGCCCTCGGCGTCCGGGTGCCGGCGGGGGTGCGGCTGCGCCGCGCCTACATCCGGACCGCGACGCTGAGCTACCTCGGGACCCTTGCCCTCGCCACGGCGCTCCTCCTCGCGGTGCCACTCGCCCTGAGCTGGTACGTCGGAGCGACGGGCCTCGGCGTCCTCCTCGTGGCGATCCTCGCGCTCGCGCCCGCCTCCGACCTCGCAACCGGGCTCGTCAACTGGGCGGTCACGAACGTGCTCGGCCCGAAAGCGCTGCCCCGCCTGGACCTCGACGATGGCGTGCCTTCGCGGCTGCGAACACTCGTCGTCGTGCCCATGCTCCTCACGAGCGAGGCCGATGCCGAGGCGCAGGTCAGCGGGCTGGAGGTGCACTACCTTGCAAACCGCGAGGGTGACATCCGGTTCGCCCTGCTCTCGGACTGGCTCGACGCACCCACGGAGCAGGTTCCCGGCGACGACGAGCTCCTCTCGGCCGCCGCGGCAGGCATCGACCGCCTCAACGAACGGCACGGCGAGGCCCCGGGGGGCGGTGCCCGGTTCCTGCTCTTCCACCGCACGCGACGCTGGAACGGGGCCGAGGGCCGCTGGATCGGCTGGGAGCGCAAGCGCGGCAAGCTCAATGAGCTCAACGCTCTCCTGCGCGGCTCGACGACCACCGGCATCCTGACCACTCGGCGGGCCTCGACGATCCCACCCGCCGGCGTGCGGTACGTGGTCACCCTCGATGCCGACACGCGGCTGCCCCGAGGCGCCGTGGGGCGCCTCGTGGGAACGATCGCGCACCCGCTCAACCAGGCCGTCTTTGATCCGGGCGCGGGCCGGGTGATCCGGGGCTACGGCGTGCTCCAGCCACGGATCACCTCCACGCTCCCGGCGGAGCACGAAGGATCGGCGTTCCAGCGGATCTTCTCCGGATCGGCCGGCATCGACCCCTATGCGTCCGCCGTCTCGGACGTCTACCAGGACCTGTTCGGTGAGGGGAGCTTCACCGGCAAGGGCATCTACGACCTCGATGCATTCGGCGCGGCGATGGCGGACCGCGTTCCCGAGAACGCGCTCTTGAGCCATGACCTCTTCGAAGGCGTCTTCGCCCGGGCCGGCCTGGTGACGGACGTCGAGCTCTTCGACGAGTTCCCGCCCAACTACCTGGTGTCTGCGTCCCGCCAGCACCGCTGGGCACGCGGCGACTGGCAGCTCCTGCCCTGGATCCTCGGCCGGGCGCGGGACGCCAGGGGCCGGCGAAGCCATGCCTCGATGCCCGGGATCGCCCGCTGGAAGATGGTCGACAACCTGCGCAGGACCCTCTCCGCCCCGTTCACGGTGGCGATGCTCGTCGCCGCGTGGACGCTGCCTTCGGTTCCCGCCTGGGTGTGGACCGCCTTCGTCGTGGCGTCCGTGCTGATCCCCGCGGCGCTCCCTGTCATGGGGGGATTGCTGCCACAGCGGAAGGGCATCTCGAAGCGCAGCCACCTGCGAGCGCTGGGCGCTGATCTCAGCCTCGCCGCGGCCCACGTCGGGCTCGGCTTCACATTCCTCGCGCACCAGGCGTGGCTCATGGTCGACGCGATCGGGCGGACCCTGGCACGCCTGTACGTGACCCGTCGAAACCTCCTCGAATGGACAACTGCCGCGCAGGCGAAGGCGAGTGGCGCCCTCGACGTCGCCGGCTTCTACCGGCAGATGGCGGGCGGCGTCGCGCTCGCGGCCGCGGTCGCGGTCCTCGTCCTCGTCGTGAAACCCGGGGCGGGCCCGATCGCGGCGCCGTTCATCGTCCTCTGGCTGGCCGCGCCCCTGGTCGCGCGACGGGCAAGCCAGCCGCCCCCGGAGTCGGCCGCGGAGCAGCTGGCACCCGCCGACGTCGCCTCGCTCCGCCTGATCGCCCGCCGGACCTGGCGATTCTTCGAGGCGTTCGTCGGTTCGGGGGACCACGGCCTGCCGCCCGACAACTTCCAGGACGACCCGCGCCCGGCAATCGCCCACCGGACGTCGCCGACGAATATCGGGATGTACCTGCTGGCAACTGTCACGGCCCGCGACTTCGGGTGGATCGGGACGCTGGAGATGGTGGAGCGGCTGGAGGAGACCCTCGCATCCGTCGCGAGCCTGGAACGCTTCCGGGGACACCTCTACAACTGGTACGACACGCGCGACCTGCACCGGCTCGAGCCCGCCTACGTCTCGTCGGTCGACAGCGGCAACCTCGCCGGCCACCTCCTCACGCTGTCGAACGCGTGCCGCCTGATGATCGACCAGCCGCTCCCCGTCCGGGCGGCGCTCGCCGGAATCGGCGACGCGATGGCCCTGGCCCGCGAAGCTGCCGGCGGGATCGGCGACGACCGTCGAAGCCAGACGCTCACGCGGCGGCAGCTCGCCGAGGCCTTCGAGCTGCCCGCTGGGACCACCCACGCGGTCCCAGCGACCCCCTTGGCATGGGCGGCCCGGCTTGCCGATCTCGCCGCCCACACCGGGACGCTCTCGGACGTCGTTGGGGCACTCACCGCCGAGCGCGGCGAGGGACCGGACAGCGATCTCGTGGCATGGGCCGAGGCAACGCGCCGGGCCGTCCAGAGTCACCTCCGTGACCTGGCGCTGCTCGAACCACCGGGCCAGGCGCCGGACTTCCCGACGATTGCCGAGCTGTCCGATCCGCCCGTCGGCGAGATCGGCGACGGAGCCACCGCCGCGGTGGTGCTCGTCCGGCGGCTGCGGGCGATCGCCGACCAGGCCCAGCAGCTCTTCCGCGAGATGGACTTCAGCTTCCTGTTCGACCCGACCCGCAAGCTCTTCTCGATCGGGTTCCGGGTCCGCGACGGCACCCTGGATCCGAGCTACTACGACCTCCTGGCCTCGGAGTGCCGCCTCGCAAGCTTCCTGGCGATCGCCAAGGGCGACGTTGCCCCGGACCACTGGTTCCGGCTGGGCCGCTCGCTCACGCCCGTCGGTCGTGGCTCGGCCCTGATCTCGTGGTCCGGGTCCATGTTCGAGTACCTGATGCCGGCGCTCGTCATGCGCGCACCCGCCCTGAGCCTGCTGGACCACACGTACCGGCTGGTGGTGGCCCGCCAGATGAGCTATGCGGCCGAGCTCGGCGTTCCCTGGGGAATCTCGGAGTCGGCCTTCAACGCGCGTGACCTCGAGCAGCAGTACCAGTATTCGAGCTTCGGGGTGCCCGGCCTCGGCCTGAAGCGCGGCCTGAGCCAGGATGTTGTCGTTGCCCCGTATGCAACCGGCCTTGCCGCGATGATCCGGCCCGAGGCGGCGGTCCGGAACTTCGCCCGGTTGGCCGCTGCCGGCGCGAGCGGGCAGTACGGCTTCCGCGAGGCACTCGACTTCACCGCGAGACGGCTCCCCGAGGGTGCCTCCGTCGCGATCGTGAAGAGCTACATGGCCCATCACCAGGGAATGGCCCTCGTCGCGATCGGCAACGTCGTCAACGATCGCGCCATGGTGGAGCGCTTCCACGCCGACCCGATGGTCGAGGCGACGGAGCTCCTCCTGCAGGAGCGCATGCCGCGCGACGTCCTGGTTGCCCGGCCGCGCGCGGAAGAGGTGAAGAGCGCCGCCGACGTCCGCGATCTCGTCCCACCCGTCCTGCGCCGGTTCACCTCGCCGCACGATGCGATCCCGCGGACCCACGTGCTGTCCAATGGGCGATACGCGGTCATGGTCACGGCTGCCGGATCTGGCTACAGCCGCTGGGGCGACGTGGCGGTGACTCGCTGGCGCGAGGACGTGACCCGAGACTCGTGGGGTAGCTACCTGTTCCTGCGCGACATGGACACGGGGGTCGTGTGGTCGGCGGGCCACCAGCCCAGCGGCGCGGAAGCGGACACGTACGAGGTCGTCTACGCGGAGGATCACGCGGAGATCTCCCGCCGCGACGGCTCGATCACGACCGGCCTGACGATCGTCGTGTCCGCCGAGCACGACGCGGAGATCCGGCGGGTGACGCTCACGAATCTCGGCACGCACGAGCGCCAGATCGAGCTGACCTCGTACGCGGAGATCGCGCTTGCGCCGCAGGCGGCCGACGTCGCCCACCCGGCCTTCCAGAACCTGTTCGTGCAGACCGAGTTCGTCCCGGAGATCGGAGCCCTGCTCGCGACGCGCCGACCGAGATCCCGCGACGAGACGCCGATCTGGGCGGCGCACGTGGCAGCCGTCGAGGACGAGCCCGTGGGCGTGATCCAGTACGAGACGGACCGCGCCCGCTTCCTGGGACGGGGCAGGTCGGTCCGATCGCCGGTCTCGGTCATCGACGGACGCCCCCTCTCGAATACGGTGGGCGCGGTGCTGGACCCGATCTTCAGCGTCCGGTGCCGGGTTCGGCTCGCCCCCGGCGCCACCGCGCACGTGATCTTCTCCACGGTGGTGGCCGAGTCACGCGAGGACGTCCTGGACCTGGCCGACAAGTACCGGGAGGTGGCGACCTTCGAACGGGCGACGACCCTTGCATGGACGCACGCCCAGGTGCAGCTTCACCACCTCGGGATCGACTCGGACGAGGCGCACCTCTTCCAGCGCCTTGCCAACCGGATCATCTTCTCGGACCCGTCGCTGCGGCCCGCCCCGAGCCTGCTCGCGGGCAACGAGCGGGGAGCACCCGGGTTGTGGGCCCACGGGATATCGGGCGACCTGCCCATCGTCATGGTGCGGATCGACGAGGCCGAGGATCTCGAGATCGTCCGCCAGCTCCTTCGTGCGCACGAATACTGGCGCCTCAAGCTCATCGACGTGGACCTCGTGATCCTCAACGAGCATGGCGCAACCTACGCCGGTGAGCTGCAGGATTCGCTCGAGACGCTCGTGCGGACGAGCCAGTCCACCCTGGTCCCGGAAGGCCACAGGGGGCACGGCGGGGTCTACATCCTGCGCGGCGACCAGCTCTCCGCCGAGGATCGCACGCTCCTCCAGGCGGCCGCGCGGGCGGTCCTGCTCAGCCGCCGGGGCAGCCTCAGCGACCAGGTCATCCGCCTGGAGCGCCCGGCCGATCGGCTGTCCCCGCCCCCGGCGCCCGCCGGGCCGAGGCCGCCTCGGAGCGAGGTGGCAGCGCCGCGCCCGGAGCTCGAGTTCTTCAACGGCCTCGGCGGGTTCGCCGATCGCGGTCGCGAATACGTGACCATCCTTGGCCCGGGCCAGTCCACTCCCGCGCCGTGGCTGAACGTCATCGCGAACGAGTCGTTCGGGTTCCAGGTCTCGGAATCCGGGTCGGGCTACACCTGGTCCGGGAACAGCCGCGAGAACCAGCTCACTCCGTGGTCCAACGACCCGGTGAGCGACCCGGTCAGCGAGGCGATCTACGTCCGGGACGACGAGACCGGCGAGCTGTGGGGTCCCACTGCCCAGCCGATCCGCCTCGAGGAGTCGACCTACGTCATCCGCCACGGCGCCGGCTACAGCCGGTTCGAGCACCTGCACGACGGGATCGCCCTGAACCTCGTCCAGCTCGTGCCGCTCGAGGATCCCCTCAAGGTCTCCGTGCTGACCGTGGAGAACCGATCGGGGCGCACGCGGCGGCTGTCGGTGACCGCGTATGCGGAATGGGCGCTCGGCACGTCGCGCGGTGCCAGCGCCCCCCGCATCGTGACCGAGCTGGACCCGGAGACGCGGGCGATCCTGGTGCGCAACAGCTGGAACACCGAGTTCGGCGGCCGGGTCGCCTTCTTCGACCTCGGGGGGAGGCAGACGGCCTGGACGGCGGATCGGACGGAGTTCCTTGGCCGAAACGGCGGCCCGGACCAGCCCGCCGGCCTGGATCGCGGCTATCGGCTGCGGGGCGCCGTGGGTGCCGGCATGGATCCCTGCGCCGCGCTCCAGACCAGCTTCGAGCTCGCCAACGGGGCGCGGACCCAGGTGGTCGTGCTGCTCGGCGAAGCCGACGCTCGCACATCCGTGGCCGACCTGATCCGGCGTGGGCGGGCAGCTGACCACGACGCGACGCTGCGCGACGTGGGGCGCTTCTGGGAGGCGGCCCAGGCAACGGTCCAGGTGCGGACGCCGGAGCGCTCCATGGACATCATGCTCAATGGCTGGCTGATCTACCAGACGCTCGCCTGCCGGCTCTGGGCAAGGACGGCGTTCTACCAGGCCGGCGGCGCGTACGGGTTCCGCGACCAGCTCCAGGACATCATTGCCCTGGTGACCTCGAAGCGGGATGTGGCGCGCGAGCACCTCCTGCGGGCCGCGGCCCACCAGTTCGTCGAGGGAGACGTTCAGCACTGGTGGCATCCGCCGTCCGGCCGGGGCGTCCGGACTCGCATCTCCGACGACCGGGTCTGGCTGCCCTACGCGGTCGATCGCTACCTCGCGGTCACCGGAGACGCAGCCATCCTCGACGAGACGGTTCCCTATCTCGAGGGGCCGGCCCTCCGGCCGGACCAGGCAGATGCCTACTTCCAGCCGGAAGTCTCATCGAAAGCAGCATCGCTGTTCGCTCACTGCGCGGCGGCCCTCGACCGGAGCCTCGCGGTCGGCGCGCACGGACTCCCGCTCATCGGGTCCGGCGACTGGAACGACGGGATGAACCGGGTGGGCTACGAAGGCCGGGGCGAGAGCGTCTGGCTTGGCTGGTTCCTGTACGCCGTCCTGGCAGCCTTCGCGCCCATCGCGGAGGCTCGTGGGGAGCGTCCGCGAGCGGATCGCTGGCGCGCCCGCATGAAGGCGCTCCGGCGGGCGCTCGAGAGCCAGGGCTGGGACGGCGACTGGTACCGCCGCGCCTTCTTCGACGATGGCACCCCGCTCGGCTCCGCGAACAATGCGGAGTGCCGGATCGACTCGATCGCCCAGTCGTGGGCTGTCCTTTCGGGAGCGGCAACCCCGGCCCACGCGGAGCGGGCGATGGCCGCCGTGGAGGAGTTCCTCGTCCGGCGTGGCGATGGCCTCGTCCTGCTGTTCACGCCGCCGTTCGACCGTTCCGATGTCGATCCCGGCTACGTCAAGGGGTATCTGCCCGGCATCCGCGAGAACGGCGGCCAGTACACCCACGGCGCCATCTGGTCGGTGCTCGCCTTCGCGACGCTGGGAGACGGGGACACGGCAGGCGAGCTCTTCTCGATCCTGAATCCCATCAACCACGCTGCCACCCGGGCCGGGGTCCATCGCTACAAGGTGGAGCCGTACGTCATGGCGGCCGACGTCTACGCGGAGCCGCCACATGTCGGCCGCGGCGGCTGGACCTGGTACACGGCGTCGGCGGGCTGGATGTACCAGGCCGGCCTCGAGTGGATCCTGGGATTCCGCCTGCGGGGGACCACGCTCCACATCGACCCGTGCATCCCGCGTTCATGGCCGGGTTTCGAGATCGACTTTCGGTATCACTCCACGCGGTATGAGATCGTCGTCCAGAACCCGCAGGGCGTCAGCCGTGGGGTGGCGTCGTGCGAGCTCGATGGAGCCGTGCTGGCGAGCGGCTTTCCGCGGGTAGGCGCCGAGGCCCTACCGCTCGACGCCGCGGCAATCCCCGGCGGCGACACGGCAGCTGGCGCGCCGATCCCGCTCGTCGACGATGGCGCCACGCACCGGGTCCGGGTCGTCCTCGGTCAGCCAGCGGTCCGGGAGGCGGAGGCGGCCGCGCGGCCGGCCGACACGATCAGAACCGTTGCCTCCGAGCGCGCACCTGCGGCAAGTCCCGGGGTTGACCTCGCTTCCGAAGAGGCAACCCCTCCGGGCCGTCGGCACAGCCGATAGCCCGGGCCGAATCGGCTCGACCCGGTACCATCGCCCGAACCATGAGCGACGATTCCGCCCCTCCGGCGATGGCCGCCGTCGACATCCCGTACCGCGTCGTCCGGACCGAGATCGCCGGGAGCGCCGAGGAGAGCGCAGCGCTCCAGGAAATCGAGGTCTCCTCGCTCCTGCGGACGATCGTCGTCCGGCGCGGCGAGGGCGACTACGTCTTCGTGCTGGTGCCGGCCGGGCGGCGTTTCGACTGGCCGAAGCTGCGCGCCCACCTGGGCGTGCGCCAGCTCTCGCTCCCCGACGCGGACGAAGCGCGGGCGGCCACCGGGTACGAGCGCTACGCGATCACTCCATTCGGCGCGACGCACGCCTGGCCGGTGATCGCCGACGCCACGATCCTGGGGCGCGACATCGTCGCCATCGGCGGCGGTGCGCGGGGGGTCAACGTCCACGTGGCCCCGACGGACCTCGTGCGCTTCCTGGACGCGGCGGTGGTCGACGTCAGCGCGCCCGACGAGAGGCATCCGGGCTGACTGCCCGCGCATGTCGCGGACCGGCGATCCACAACGCAACTGACCACAGGCCGAGCGCGGCGAGGACCACCGGGATGAGCGGAAGGTACGAGCCGGTGGTGTCGAAGGCGATCGCGCCGACGTAGACCGCGAGCGTGCCGCCGACCGGGTAGGCGACTCCCAAAAGCCCGAAGATCGACCCGAAGTTGGGCCCGCCGAAGACGTCGCCGAAGGCCGCCGATCGGACGGCGATGGTCGCGCCGGTCCCGATCCCGTGCAGGATGACCCCCGCGATCGCGAGCCCCGGCGACGACGCGACGAGCCCGAGCGCCGCGACGACCCCGCCGGCGACGGCGACCGCCGCCACGACGCCCACGATCCGACGGCCGACCCGATCGGACAGCCCGCCGCCAACGATCTGCCCGCCGACGTAGGCAAGCGACTGGAGGCCGAGCGCGGCGGCTGCCCACTCGGCGCCCAGGCCGTTCCTGATGGCGCCCGGGATGAACGCCTGGAGGACGCCCTCGTCGAAGACCCCGATCGCGGCAGCCCCCGCGAAGAGGAGCCAGAAGCGCCGCGTGCGGACGACGCGCCGCACGCTGTGTGCGTGCTCGCTGCTGCCGATCGGCGGGACCTCGAGCGCGGCCGCGACGGCGCCCGGGGCCGATGTCTCGTGCAGGCCCGATGCGCGGGCGGCGAGGCCGGCCTCGGTCGCGCGGAGGCCAGGGCGGCCCTCGCTGAGCGGCTCCCCGAGGGCGTGGGGCGGGCGACCGCCGATCTGCGGCCCGGGCACCGCAACGGGCCCGGCCGGTGCGGGCATCGGAACCGGGGCGGCGCCGCGTACGTCCGACGGAGCCGAGGTGCGGCGCCGCTCGGCGCGGCGAGCCGGGACCACGATCGCCGGCCCGCTCGTCATGAGCCACACGAATGCGACGCCCACGAGGCAGGTTGCGAGAAAGACGAGCGACGCCGAGCGCCAGCCAGCCGTCTGGATCAGCCCGCCCGCAACCGGCAGCGCGATCGCGACCCCAATCCCCGGCCCCGCGTAGGCAATCCCCAGTGCGAGGCCCGACATGCCCGCATAGCGTCGCGCGATGGCGGTGGAGGTCCCGATGAACGAGAGCTGCAGCCCGAGCGCCATGAAGACCGCGTACGCGAGGATCACGAGGGAGATGTCGCGTGCCAGGTACACGGCGAGCCAGCCCGCGGCGAGCAGGACCATGGACGCGGTCAGGAGGTCGCGATCGGCCCATTCGTCGTAGGCGCGGCCCAGGAGCGGGCTCGCGACGGCCGTGACAACGAGGAACATCGTCCAGGGCGTGACGGCGAGGGTCCGGCTGATCCCGAACTCCTGCGCGAACGCGACGGAGAGGGCCGGGAACGTGTACAGGCCGCCGTACGCGATCGCGCCGACCGCGAACGCGCCCACGAGCGGCAGCGAGAGTCTTGTCGCGCGTCGCGCGATGGGGAGGGCCACGGCCGCCATCCTAGCGGGACCGCGCCCGCGGATGCGAGCCGCGGGCGAGCGTTGTGCAGAAGGGCGAGCGGGCGCCGACGGTATGCTGCGGTCGTGCCCGCGCCTTACGACCCAGCGTTCCAGCCGACGCCCGACGACGTCGCCCTCGTGGCGTCCCTGCGGCGTGGCGACGAGCAGGCGTTTGCTGCCATCGTCGAGCAGCTGAACGGTCCGCTGCTCAGGCTGGCCCGCTTGTACGTCGCGAATGGCGCCGCCGCGGAGGAAGTGGTCCAGGAGACCTGGCTCGGCGTGCTGCGCGGTCTGGACGGGTTCGAGGCACGAGCGAGCTTCCGAACCTGGGTATTCCGGATCGCCACGAACCGGGCAATGACCCGAGGGCGGCGCGAGCGACGCGACATCCCGCTGTCCGCGCTCCTCGATCCCGCCGACGACCCGGGCGGCCCGGCAGTCGACCCCGAGCGCTTCCTCGCCCCCGGCCAGGAATGGGCCGGCCATTGGGCCGTGCCCCCCGAACGCTGGGCGCCCGACGTCGAGGCGCACCTGCTGGCGAAGGAGACACGGGCGCTGATCGAGACGTACCTCGAGGAGCTGGCACCTGCGCAGCGGATCGTGATGACCCTGCGGGACGTCGAGGGCTGGGACGCGGATGAGGTCTGTGCCGCGCTCGAGATCACCCCCGGCAACCAGCGGGTCCTGCTGCATCGCGCCCGTTCCCGCGTCCGCGCGGGGCTGGAACGGCACCTTGCCGCCGCAGGGCCGGCGTAACGTCGGTCCGGGGAGGGAGACGAACCAGACATGGGTAGCGACACGACCCCGATGGCGACAGCGCCGGATCCGCCAGCGCCGCCGGATCCCGATTCCTGCGACGGCGTGGTCGAGCTCGTCACCGAGTACCTGGAGGGGGCGCTGGACGTGGCGGTACGGGCGCGATTCGAGGCGCACCTGGCGGCCTGCGACGGGTGCGATATCTACCTGGAACAGATGCGGGCCACCATCGCCGCAGCGGGCCGGGTGGGGATAGACGACCTGGCGCCCGGCACCCTTGATGGGCTGATCGCGGCGTACCGGGCCGCGCGCGACGCCTGAAGCGGAGCCGGTCGGGCGGACCCCGCCCGCTGGGTGTAACGCCTCCGACGGTGCCGGAGACAAACCGGGCAGATGCCAGCGGACGATCCGCCGGCGGCGCAGGGGGTTCCCGATGGGCAACGATCAGCCGGACCACGGCCACTTCAGCGACGGCCAGGCAACCCTTCCGCACGACGCGGGAGATGAGCAGGGCGGCGACTTCAGCGAAGGCCAGGAGAAGATGCACCCCGACAAGGGCCACGCGGGGAGCTTCGCCCACGGCCAGGAGGGCGAGCACACGGAGCACGACACGCCCGGCACGTTCGCCGAAGGACGGCGCCCCGGCTGATTGCCGCCTTGGGGGGATCACGGCCCGCGCTCGCAGGAGCGCGGGCCGTGCGATTCTCCAGTCGGGTACCGTTCCCCGGGAGGCGGCGGATGGTCGGGTTCTTCGACAACGCGTACCGCGACGGCGGAACGCCGACGTGGGACGTCGGGCGACCTCAGGGCGCCGTCGTCCGCCTCGCACGGATCGGGCTCATCGCGGGATCGGTGCTCGACGCGGGTTGTGGGACCGGCGAGAACGCGCTCCACCTGGCCGGGCTCGGGCACCCGGTGTTGGGCGTGGACTTCGCGGCGGCCGCGATCGAACGCGCCGTTGCGAAGGCGGCGGACCGCCGCCTCCAGGTCGAGTTCCGGGTCGCGGACGCGCTGGACCTCGCCGCGCTTCACCGGACATTCGACACGATCCTCGATGTCGGCCTCTTCCACACGCTCGAGGACGCGGAACGCATGCGCTACGCCGCGAGCCTCGGGGCGGCGCTTCGACCGGGCGGCCGGGCATTCCTGCTCTGCTGGAGCGACCGCAACCCGTTCGGCCGCGGCCCGCGCCGGATCTCTCGACGGGAGATCCGGGACACGTTTCGCGAGGGCTGGCAGGTCGAGGCAATCGACCACGAGTGGCTCGACACCCTCCTCCCGGAGGGCCGCATCCACGCCTGGCTGGTGCGGATCACCCGCACACCGGCCGGGTCGTGATCTGGCGATCGCCGCCGCGATGATCGCCGCCCATCGCCGGTGCGTCGGCTCCGACGGGGGCGCTCCGCGACCACGAGCGAGATCAGCGGGTTCCCGTGATGAGCCGCTCGCGGTCGAACAGCCGAGACGCGAGCCGCCAGCCGAGGACGTCGAGGATGAGCAGAGCCGCGGCGGAGCCGATGGTCAGGGCAGGCGTCACGGGGATCACGTTGAACGAGATCAAGACCACGATGAAGACCGGCGGAAGGCTCGCCAGGACGCCGAGCTGCTGCGCGACTCGCACGTCGCTCGATCGAGTGGACACCGAGATGCCGACCCAGATCGACCAGCAGGCGAGCAGCGGCGTGAACAGCACCTGGGCAAGCAGGTCCGGGCCCTGGATCAACGCCGACGCAACGCCCGGTTGAGCGAACAGCCCGACCAGGGTGAGAAAGACGGCGAAGACCGCGTACGCGACGACGAGGGACGGGACGAGGGCGGCCAGCGCCTTGCCCAGCAGGAACTCCTCGCGACGAATCGGCGTCGTGAGCGCCGGCTCGAGGGTGCCCTGCTGACGCTCGCCCGCCACGGCGTAGGCGGCGATGAAGACCGGAACGAGGGTCGGGATGCCCAGCATGTACAGCAGGACATGCTCATGGGCGAGCGAGTCCGAGGCCGACGCGGCCAGGGCGACGACGGCGACGAGCGGCTGGACCGTGAAGACCAGGGGAAAGATCGCCATCGCCACGATGAGCGAGCGGGTGCGCCGGTACTCGCGCAGCTCCTTGCGGAAGATCGCACGGACACGTCGGACGCTCACGCTCATGACCGGGCCGCCACCGCGTCGTCGTCGATCAGCTCGAGGTAGACATCCTCGAGCGAGTGCTGCTTCTCGCCGATCGAGAGAACATCGGCACCCGCCGCCACGAGAGCTCGCGTCACCGCGGGTGCGGCAACAGCCGAGTCCGAGACCGTCAGGCTGTAGGCCGCCGGACCGTCCTGGTGCCAGCCATCGACGCCGGGCAGCCCCGTGAAGACACGGCCTGGGTCCGGCACGGCGACCAGCGTCCTCACGGTGAGCGCCGTGCTGAAGAGCTGAGCGCGCAGCTCGTCGGGCCGGCCGATCGTGCGCAGGGTCGTGTTCAGGATCGCGACGCGATCGCACAGACGCTCCGCCTCCTCGAGGCGATGCGTGGTCAGAAAGATCGTGACGCCGCGCTCGCGCAGCCCAAGGATCAGCTCGTGGACCTCGCGAGCGGCGACCGGATCGAGGCCGACGGTCGGCTCGTCGAGGAACAGGATCTCCGGATCGCCGAGCAGGGCCCGGGCAAGGGCGACCCGCTGGCGGAGGCCCTTCGACAGTGTGCCGCATGCATCGTGTGCCCGGTCGGCGAGGTTGACCGCCCGCAGCGCGAGGCCGATGCGACCCTGTGGGTCCGACACTTCGTAGAGGTCCGCGAAGCACTCGAGGTTCTCGAGGATGCTCAGGCGCAGGTACAGGCCAGGCGACTCGGGCATGATCGCGATCCGGCGGCGGATCTCCATGCCGTGCCCGGGCGTCAGCGGGAACCCGGCGACCGTGGCCGAGCCGGAGGTCGGCGCGACGAGCGTGCCGAGCGTCCGCACCGTGGTGGTCTTCCCGGCGCCATTCGGGCCGAGGAACCCGAACACCTCGCCGCGCCCCACCTCGAAGGAGACATCCTCGAAGGCGACGCGATCGCCGAATCGCTTCGTCAGGCAATCAACGGAGAGTGCCGGTCCCCTTCTCCCATCGGCAGGCGACAGCGACCCATCCTGGATGCGATCAGCCCGCGCCGTCTGCTGGTCCATTCCTCATCACTGTACCGGCACGTGCGCGCGCGCTCGTGCGAGGGAGCGTGGTCGTACGTCAGCGGGACCCGGCACTGGCCCAGGGCAGACCTCGGTGTTCGGCTCGGCCTCTCACCCGCACCCGTGGCGACAACCT
>Ga0302321_100002324_pt1 | contig 16319 bp, 12 predicted proteins | sample Fen_T0_1_FD_202505 | JGI IMG/M metagenome (GOLD analysis project Ga0302321, IMG submission 202505) | Peat permafrost microbial communities from Stordalen Mire near Abisko, Sweden - Fen_T0_1 | ecosystem: Environmental > Terrestrial > Soil > Wetlands > Permafrost | place: Sweden: Abisko...
AGCTCCCCGGCGCGGACGTAATGCCAGTGCAGGATGGTGCCCAGCGCGCTGTGGTTGCGATGATGCGCATCGCGCAGCATCCGGCGGATGATCCGCACGTCGGTGAAATGCGTCAGCTGCTTGGTGCTGCCATCACCCTCGTAAATAACGTTTTGCGTCTCAATAAACAGCCGGAACTGCGCCGCCGCACTGATGCCTTCGGTGATGGGCGGATAAAAGCCGTGCAGGCAGTCGAGCAACAGAATCTGGTCCCGCTCCAGCTTCACCTCTTTGGAACCGAGCCGCCGCCCTTCTTTAAAGCTGTAGACCGGTTTTTCAATCGTCTTCCCCTCCAGCAGGTCGCGCAGGTGCTGGTTCAGCAGCTGAAAATCCAGCGCCTCGGGCGTCTCGAAGTTGCGGTCGTTGATCCAGTCCGTCGGATGCTCCACGAGCGACCAGAAATAATCGTCGAGGTTGAGCATCAAAAACTTCAGCCCATGTTTCTGGAGCCGCTGCGTGAGCTTGACGGTCGTGGTCGTTTTCCCGGAGGAACTCGGCCCGCTGATCCAGATCATCCGCAGGGGATCCGCCTTGCCCAGCCGCGACAGCACCTTTTCGGCGGCGGCATCCAGCGAGGCTTCGTAAACCGCCAGCGAGGCGTCGATGACCGCCGGCATGCCGCCTTTGCGCACGGTGTCATTGAGACCGGCCACGGTGTCCACGCCGAGCTGGCGGTTCTGCTCCAGCGTTTGCCACATCCGGTCGTGGGGGAAGCCGTTGCCAACGAACTGTTCCCGGGTGATCGCCCCTTCCCGCAGCCAGTGGCGGCCCCAGCGGTAGCACTCGTAGGCATCGGCCGTATGCTGAAAACCGTAGCTGCGCAGCGCGTGCAGCACCTCGTCCTGAATGGTCTCGATCGTCGGCGGGAAATTGGAGATGAGGTGATGCGGGTTGGCATTCAGGCAGACAATCGCCGCGTCCGCCAGAAACGTGGCAATGCTTTCCTCCGACGGGTTCGCCTGAAAAATCTGGTCGTTAATGCCGGGCAGACGGTCGCGCTGAAAGCCGCCGATGGATTCCGCCGCACGAAAGATCGCCTTCCAGATCCGGGTCGTGTCGAACTTCACCAGCGCACGGTTCCGTTTCTGCACCTTGACAATAAGATTTTGGACAGCCATCGGTGCTGACTATAACGAAGCGGCGGCCGGTGACAATTCCTTTTGCCGCAGGAACAACCCTTAAAACAATGCGGGGGCGATGGCGCAGCCACCAGCGGGCCGACCGGGGCCAGGTGCGTGCCCGCGTGCGCCGTCCGTCCGGGGCATGAAAAAAGCGCCCCGTTGCCGGGGCGCTTTTCTGAAGGAAACCAAATTACTTGGTGCCGAGGATCGCGTCCTTCGCAGCTTTCGCGACGCGGAACTTCACGACTTTCTTGGCCTTGATCTGGATCTGCTCGCCGGTCTTGGGGTTGCGACCGATGCGGGCGGCGCGGTTCTTGAGCACAAGCTTGCCGATGCCCGGCAGGGTGAACGTGTCTTTCGCGTGCTTGTAGGCGAGCGCGGCGATCTGGTCGAGAATTTCGACAGCCTGTTTCTTGGTGATGCTGTTTTTGTCAGCGATCGCGGCCGCGAGCTGCGCCTTGGAGAGTGCTTTTGCCATAATTTTTTATACTGTGGTTATTGTTGTGTTTGTTGTTTAGTCCGAATGAAATCAACAGACTTGAGCCGAGTTAAAATCCTACGGGCACGCCGCGCAAGCGAAAAAAATAAAAAAATCGAAGAATTTTCGGGGGTTTTGGCGTGCAATGCTTGACTTCACAGGCCAATTCCCGACCATTCCGCCGTGGCGCTCTTCTCCATCAAACATGATTTTCGGTATGAAATAACTCGAAAGATTTTCGAGGGCGGCATGGGCATTGTCTACGAAGCCGAACAGCATGGCGCGCGTGACTTCGTCAAGCGCGTCGCCATCAAAGTCATCCGGCCCAACTTCGGCAGCCAGAAAATGTTCATGGACAACTTCATCGGCGAGGCCAAGCTGGTCGCCGACCTGATCCATACCAACATCGTCCAGACCTACCATCTCGGCGAGGCGAACGGCCTCTGCTTCATCGCCATGGAGTTGATCCGGGGCGTGAACCTGGAGGAATTCACCAACCGGATGGGCGAAAAAAGACGCAGTTTACCCAAGGAACTCGCGGTGTTCATCACCAGCCGCGTCGCCCGCGGCCTGGCCTACGCCCACGCCAAGACCGACCGCAATGGCAAGTGGCTGGGGCTGGTCCACCGCGACGTCAGCTTCAAGAACATCATGATCGCGTTTGAAGGCGACGTGAAGCTGACCGACTTTGGCATCGCCAAGGCGCGCGGTTTTTTGACCGACCAGGAGGGCGAGGTCGTGGCCGGCAAACCTGATTACATGAGCCCCGAACAGGCCGATTTCCAAGTGACGGACCGGCGCTCCGATCTGTTTTCCGCCGGGGTCGTGCTGGCGCACCTGCTGCTGGGGCGCAATATTTTCAAGGGCGCAAACGCGGAGGAATCCCGCCAGCGGATTTTGCACCAGCCCGTTCCGGATTTCCGCGCGCTCGATCCCCGCATCGACGACCGCCTGAATGACATCCTCCACCATTGCCTCGCCCACGACGCCAACCGCCGCTATGCGACCGCCGACGAACTGGGGCATGACCTGGAGTTTTACATCTACGGCACCGGCTACGGCCCGACCAACGAGACGCTCGGCAAGTTCATCCGCGAACTCTTCGATCAGGAGCCGGTCAAGCCGATCCCGGTCGCCCCGGAATTCCGCACCATGATCCTGGAAGAAACGGCGCGGGTTAAACACCCGCGGCTTTGAGCAAATGAAGCGCGCCGCCGCGACCACGGTCAAACTGGGGCTGCTGCAAACCGCGGTTTCCGCCAACCCGGCGGCCAACCTCCAGCAGACCCTGGCGCTCGTCGCCCGCGCTGCCAGGGCCGGTGCCCAGATCATCTGCACCCAGGAACTTTTTCGCTCGCAGTACTTTTGCCAGAGCGAAGACCACGCGAATTTTTCCCTGGCCGAAACCATTCCCGGCCCCAGCACCGCCGCCTTCCAAAAACTGGCCAAGCAACACCAGGTGGTCATCATCGCCTCGCTCTTCGAGAAACGGGCGGCCGGCGTTTACCACAATACCGCCGTCGTGATTGATGCGGATGGTTCGCTGCTCGGCCGCTATCGGAAGCTGCACATTCCCGACGATCCGTTGTTCTACGAGAAATTCTATTTCACCCCCGGCGATCTCGGCTGCAAGGTCTGGGCCACACGGTACGGCAAAATCGGCGTGCTTATCTGTTGGGACCAATGGTATCCCGAAGCCGCGCGCCTCACCGCCCTGCAAGGTGCGGAGATCATTTTCTACCCCACCGCCATCGGCTGGCAGCCCGCTGAAAAGGCGGCCTTCGGCGCGCGCCAGCACGACGCCTGGGAGACCATCCAGCGCAGCCACGCCATCGCCAACGGCTGCTATGTTGCGGCTGTGAACCGCGTCGGCCATGAAGTTCTCGCCCACGTAGGCGGCGACGGCTTGGAATTCTGGGGCCAAAGCTTCGTGGCCGGCACTGCTGGCGAAATCCTCGCCAAAGCCAGCGCCGACCAGGCGGAAACCCTCATTGTGCCCGTGGACCTCGCCGCCGTGGACACCACCCGCACCCACTGGCCTTTCCTGCGCGACCGCCGGATTGATGCCTACGGTGACCTGACCAAACGGCTGGTGGATTAAACCGGCAGCGCAGCGCAGCGCAGACTCGAATTTGTCTCGCAGCCAATCAAAGGAAAACCTGTTTCGGCCTTGACGGTTTTGGATGAGACTGGCAGTGTCCTGACCCGGTCAAAGCCAGTTTAGCTCAGTGGTAGAGCAGCAGTTTTGTAAACTGCGGGTCGTCAGTTCAATCCTGACAACTGGCTCCACTTTTTCGCACCATATTCTCCTGCTAAAAAATATCCAAATAGTTGCCCGGCGGGCATATGTTAACAAAACGCGGGATTTGAACAACCGAGCCGCAAAGTTGCGAAGTTGAGACGAATGCCGAAAAATCAAGGCCACCCTGCCCGGACAACAATATTTTTAGCGCAATTAGACTTACGTCTCAAAATACATTGACTGCCGATGCTCGAACCTAATATGGTTAAAAAGGATCACGTATGGCCTATTTTTGTCTTGGAGCCGTCTGGGGTTGGCTGGTTGTCCTTGTTGGACGACCCGCAAGGAAATCTTCTAGCTGGCTGGCCCTCACCGCGGGAACGGTTGTTTTCCTTGGCGCATTAACCATCGAAGGCGAAGCTGCTTATCGCGGTCTTTCCTGGCTCTCAATCGCCGGTCTTGGGGCCGGGCTGGTCACCCATTTTCTCTTGCTCAAGTTGTTGCCACACCACAAACCCCAACCTTAAGGAGACTCACCCATGGAAACCACATCGGCCAGTTCAATCCAACTCTGGGGCGCCGGCTGCTTCGGCGCCATCATCGGGTGGTATGTGTATTACATCAATCGTTATCGCAAGGGCGAAGTTCAGCTCGGCGACCTCGTGACGCTGATTGGCGCCATCGGTGGCGCGGCGATCCTGGCATTGTTCGATAAAAAAACCGACTTGTTCGGGGCTTACGGAATCGGTCTCGCGGCGGGATTCTTCGGCTATTTCGTCACGCTGCTGGTAATGGTGGGCATGGCCAGCAAAATTGGCACGTTCAAGTTTGACTGGTTTCTGGATGGGCGCCGGAAAAATCCGGAGCCAGGCTGGGGCTACCCCGGAAACGAGCAACCCCGCGGCGGCATGGGTGGAGGGGGCGGTGGCGGCGCTGGTGGCGCAGGCGGCGGTGCTGGCGGCAGCAGCGGGCCCATCGGAAGCTAAGTGATGGGCACCGGCTAAACTGACAAACCTCCAATGCCCCAACCGCTTCCATCTCCCGGCGGTAAGGATGAGCCCGGCTTTCCGATTGGCTCGGCCCAATTGAAGCAACTGGGCGTCCACGGGGCGCTGGCCTTGGGCGCGCGGTGTCTGCTGCGCAGCACGCCGTACGCGAGCACGCGGCTGGGAGTGAAAAACCGGGAGGCGGTGATCTTGCTGGCCCATGTGTTGAATGTCATCGCGGGATGCACTGTCAACGTGGCCATTGAAGACACGCCGCCAGTCCGAAAAAACAAACGCCAGATCTCCAACCTGGCCCGCACCATTGCCGCGGGAGCCTCCTCGAGCAAGCTGGCGGAGGTGCCGGAAATGGCGCAGGCCTTAAAATCGGGACAACTATTATTGGACGCCTGCACGGCGTCGATAGCGGGTCAGCCACAAGTGTTCCAGCAGGTTGAACAAGCGATCGGCCTGGCGCTGGGGGTGTTGAAATCGGGCCCGCCCAAGACGGGGGCTTTGGGACTGGCCGCCGCCGTGCGGGATATTGAATTGTTGCAACCGCCGCCGCCCAAGTCGTGGAAGTCCGGGCAGCAGCCGATTGTCGAAACCCTTTGCTCGCACCTTTGGGCCGAGAGCGCAAAGGAGCCGAAGCAGTGGCTGTTTTTGCTGAAGGGATTGGAATTGGACTGGGACAAATACAGTTTTAGGGTGACGCACGCCAAGGGCCGCGACCCGAAATGGGAGCCCACGCTCCTGCGTCTCGATCAGGAGGCAAACAAAGATGCTTGGCTGCGGCGGGCGGTAAACAAAGCGGTCCGGGAGATGGCCGAGGGGACCGCGCTGCAGGATGTGGAAGCGCTTTATCAAACGTTCATCCCCCGGCGGGAAGCGCCCGTTCCAGCATCTCCGGCCATCGGTGGATGGGTAGCGGAAAGTTCGCCCGCGCCGGATGTGAACGCGCCAGCAGAACCGCCGGTTGCGGCCGCAGATCCGTGGGCGTTGGATGAACCCCCACCCTATTTCCCCAGCGTCGAGCAGGCGACGCAGGAGGAGCGGAGAAGCCCGGCCCCTGAAGCAAGCGAACAGGCGATGCCAGCGGCCCCTGAGGCTGATTGGGAGCAGGCGGCCAGTGAAGAAGCAGCGCAAGCAGAGGTCGAGCATGAAGCCGAGAAGGTCCGGTGCGAGGAAGCGCAGCGCGCCGGAGAGGCGAGCCAAGCGAGCGAGCAGGCGGCAAGCGAAGCCGAAACCGGCCGCAACTTGGAAGACGTTTCCGCCACGCGGCCGACGAATCATTATTTCAACTCCGGCTTCGCGCAAATGTCGGCCCATCCGTATGCCGTGCTGGCCAAGGAAACACCACTACAACCCGGCGGAAAATTTCTGTTCTGGCTGACCATTGGCGAGCTCGACCCCGACTCGATTGCACACGCACCCACAGAGGTGCCAACTAAAGGGCTGCGGCCGGGCGCGAAATTGCAGGTCGTGCTGTTTGCTTTTCCCGGCGAACTGGAACTTTACGAAACCGAATCAGCCGGCGAAATGGCCCTGCAGGCGGACGGCACGATTGCCGTGGCGCGGCAGGCATTCACTTTCCCGAACCCCAAAGAGCCGGGAGCAATGAAGGGGCGCCTCTGTTTCCCGGTTCGTTGTCCCGACCAGGAAGGCAAATTCAGGTTGCGCTGCAGTATTTATTACCAACAGATTTTGCTCCAATCCCACCTGGTCACCGCGGTTGTGTCCCACGACCGCACCACGCGCCCGGATTGCCTGGTTTCGCAGGCGGACTACACCATCCACCGTTCACTCTCCCTGAAGGGCCTGAAAGAAATGACGCCGCACAAGCTGAGCCTGATGTTGAATGGCGGAACGGACCCCGCCATCAGCCATCAGCTACGGTTCGTCGGTGAAAAGGAATTCACGAGCAGCGCCGACCTCGGCGCGATGTCACTGGAAACCGTAACGCTGACGGCGCGACAGGCGATGCGAAAAGTGTGCTGGGGTTCGGATCAGGAATATGACGAACAGCAACCCGCAATGGTTTACAAATACCAAAATGGCAATGGCTCGTTTGAAACCGATCTGATCACGCTCGCACGGGCGGGTTACCGGTTGTATACCGACCTGGTTGGGCCGTTGGCCGGGGGCGAATCGCGGCGGGAAGAGCTGGAAACAATCATGCGCAAGCCGGGGTTGGTGCAAATTGCGTGCCGGCGCTCGCCCAAGGAACTTTTGCCCGCCGCACTGATTTATGACCATCCGCTCGACACCGAAGTTCCCACGCGAGTGTGCCCGGAATTTCTAAACGCCGTCGCCAAAAAGCTTCCGCTGACGAGCTGCCGTTGTTTTCATGGGGATTGTCCCTCCCATGGGACACTGGATGTGGCATGCCCCAGCGGGTTCTGGGGATTCCGGCATGAACTGGGTTTCCCCGTCACACTCGAGGAGCAAGACGATGCGGCGACAAACCTGGGTTGCGATGGCGCGCCGGACCTTTCGGTTGCGGTGTGTCTTGATCCAGCATTCCTGATGCGGGTGGAACATGAACAGCACCTGCAGACCATTTATCCCAAGCTCGGCTGGGCCTACAGCAACACCCGCCCGGGCACGCTCACGATGCTGCACGACAGCAAAGCGCACGTGGTTTATTTCTATTGCCACGGCGGCATGGTGGGAAACTTTCCTTACATCCTAGTGGGCAGCCTGACCGAGCCGGGAATCACGGCGTCCAATTTGACGGCCTATCAGATCAAGTGGCCGGCGCCGGGGCCGTTAATTTTTATCAACGGATGCAAGACGACGGCGCTGCAGCCCTCGCGGGCTTTTGATTTTGTCACCGCCTTCATCAGCAAGGGCGCGGCGGGGGTAATCGGCACGGAAATCACCATTTTCGAGCCGTTGGCGTGCGCGTTTGCCGAGGCCTTTTTCAAGGCGTTTTTTGTGGCGGACCGGTCGCTGGGCGCCGCGATCCGACTGGCCCGATTGAGCCTGTTGGAAAGCCGGAACCCGCTGGGGCTGGTGTACGTCCCGTTTGCGCTGGCGGGCCTGCAATTGCGTAACCCGCAGACCAAGCCTATTGTCGGCCCCTAAAAACGAAGGGACGCGAATTAGAGGATTTTTATAACGGCCCACAGTTGCCTGCCGGGCATGACCCAGCCGATCTTTTGCGTAAACAACCGTTCCCCGTCAGCCCTTGGCCCTGGCCTGCTCGGCATTGTAGCGGCGCGTGGCATCGGGAAGGTGATGCCAGAGTTTGAGGGCCACGCCGAGGCCCAGGATGGCGAACGGCACCATGAAGAGCGGCCACCAATGCCAGTCGCGCTGGAGCCCCAGAAAGGTCGTGGCCGCACCCACCTTCTCACTCGGCACCAACTGCCCGATGAAGAAGGATTGAATGGCACTGCCCAGATAGGTGCAGCCGTCCACAATGCCCGAACAGGTGGCGGTGGCCTTGCGCCCGCCGAAATCCGTGGCGGCCGTGCCAGACATGAGGGAGGTGAGGCCGACGGAGGCCATCACCACCAGCACGCAGCACAAGCCGAGGAACAACGGGGCGGAGGTAAGAAAGGCGGCCATCAAGAGGGTCAGCACCACGACGAGGCCGGCCAGCATGGCGGCGGGCGGCGCACGGCGGGATTGGTAGAGATGATCCGACACCCAGCCGCCGAAAAATCCCCCGACGATACCAAAGAGACAGAGCAACAAGCCCCAGTGGGCCTCGAAAAATTCCGCCCCGGGCTGTTTCACCTCGTGGGCAAACATAAAATACCAGTTTTGAATGCCATTGCGGAACACGCCGGAAGTGAGTCCGATGAGCGCAATGAGCAACATCAGCTTGCTCGCAAACACCTTTTTTAGCAGGTCCAACGAGGAGAGTTCCACATGCATCTGGCCGGAGGAGGCGTCGTGGGTGTCGAAGGCGGGGAAGTTGGCTTCTTCCGGCGTGTCCTTGATGAGCCACAGGTCAATGAACACCCAGAAAATCATGATGGCGGCGGGGATGAAGAACACCGCCCAGGTGGCGTTCACGGCCTTGCCGTCGACCAGGGTGGTGGTGGCGAACACGCTTTGCAGCAGATCGTGAAACCAGCCGCCGGCGGAACCGGCCTTGGTGAGCTCGACAATTTTCGTGCCCCAGTCGAACGCGAAGTAAATGCCGATGGAGATCAGCGCACCGAAGATGGCGCCGAACACGCCGCGCTCGCGCACGTGGAACCAGTAGGCCTTGACCTTGATGATGGAGACGGCGCCGTAGCTCTGAAAATACATGTTCACCGCGTAGAGCGTGGAATAGGCGACCACCATGTTCATGTGCAGTTTACCCAGCACGGTAAGATAGGTCAGCACGCCCAGCAGGATGTTCGCCACGGAGGCGCCGATGGCGGCAATCAGAATCCCCTTCTTGCCCCCGATCTTGTCCACCAGCGGGCCGTTGATCAGGAAGGAAAAACCGTAAACAATCGTGCCCACGCCAAAAATGATGCCGAAATCCGCCTTCGTCATCAGGTCGCCGAGCGCATTTTTGGAGACGTTGAGGTTGTAGCGTCCCATGTAGAGGAACGCGTAGGTCATGCCCAGGGGAAACCAGTTGATGAACCGGCGCAGGAGGAACCAATTGGTGTGTTGGAGCGGGTTGTTGCGGAAATACATCACGATGATCGCCGCCAGACAGGCGCCAACCAAGGTGTTCGGATAATCCAGAACGCAGGTGATAAAATTCATCGCCAAGGCAAAGTCAGCGCATAGGGAAACAGAGCAACGTGTGCCGGTCAAAGGATTTCCGGTTACAAAACCAAGACACCCACCGGAAAAGCGACCCGTTTCCTCCGGGCCGTACGAGCGCCGGCGGCGTCACGACGTCAGTGCGCCTTGCCCACCGCCCCGAGCGGCAGCACGGTTTTGCCATAGACTTCGTTCAGCACCTGCGCGAGCCCCGCGTAGATGGCCGAGCCGCCGCAAAAAAGTCCTTCCCAGCCGGCCAAGCGGAGGATGGCCTTGTTTTCCAGATGATCGCCCAGGGCGAGCAGGAAAAACAGCACGACGAGCGAGGCAAAGACCACTTGCAGGGCGCGGTTGAGGCGCAGCGTGCCGATGAACAGGCCCAGCGTGAACAACCCCCAGACGACCAGGTAGGCGACCTTGGCGGTGGTGTCCGTGGCGGTGACGCCCGCTTTGGGCAGCAGAATCATGGCGACGAGTGAGAGCCAGAAGAAGCCGTAGGAAATAAAGGCGGTGGTGCCGAAGGTGTTGTTCTTCTTCCATTCCATGATGCCGGCAATCACCTGTGCAATGCCGCCGTAGCAGAGGCCCATCGCGAGGATCATGCTGTTGAGCTCATAGCAACCGGCATTGTGCAGGTTAAGCAACACGGTGGTCATGCCGAAGGCGAAGAGGCCCAGCGGCGCGGGATTGGCGGTGGTGTCTTGAATAATGGTGGCGGGGGTGGACATGGTAAAAGAGTGCGCGCGGGATAAAATTTAACGCGGGCGGCGACAAGGTTTGCCGCCGCCCGCGTGGGATATTGGATGAAAACTTACTTGCTGTAGTCCGGATATTGGGGATTGAACATCTGGGACTTGATGTAGGCGGTCAAATCCGCCGGGCGCGGCTGGGTGGCCAGCTTGCTGTTGTAGGCATCTTCGGCCACAGCCACGGCAATCTTGAGGGAGACTTCATGGATGCGCTTGAGCGACGGATAGATGCGGCCTTCGGCCAGCTCTTCCTCGCGCAGGAGCGAGGCGAGCGCCTTGGCGGCGGTGACAAACATGGAATCGGTCACGCGGGTGGCACCGGTGGCGACCACGCCGAGGCCCACGCCGGGGAAAATATAGGCGTTATTGCCCTGGCCGGGAACGTGGGTCTTGCCATTGAGCGTGACGGGAGCGAACGGGCTGCCGCTGGCGAAGAGCGCACGGCCTTCAGTCCAAGTGTAGGCTTCTTCGGCGGTGCATTCGGCCTTCGAGGTCGGATTGGACAAGGCGAAGATGACGGGACGGGCATTGTAGCTGCCGACAAACTTGACGATTTCCTCGGTGAAGGTGCGCGCCTGGCCGGACACGCCGACGAGCATGGTGGGCTTGATGGCTTTGACGGCGGACAACAAATCGGCACAGGGCGCGTGGTCATGCGCGTAATGCAACTTGTGTTCCACCAGGCCGGCGCGGCCCTTGACAATGAGGCCCTTGGAATCCACGAACCAGATGCGCTTGCGCGCCTCTTCCTTGGACAAGCCTTCTTCCATCAGCACGGCGACAATGTTGTCGGCGATGCCCATGCCGGCTTCGCCGGCACCGAGCATCATGACGCGATGATCGCTCATCTTGCCGCCCGTCACGCGAAGGGCGGACAGGACGCCCGCGAGCGCCACGGAGCCGGTGCCCTGGATGTCGTCGTTAAAGGTGCAGAGCTGATTGCGATATTGTTCGAGCAGACGGAAGGCGTTGCCGTTGCCGAAGTCCTCAAACTGGAGCAGCACACCGGGGAACACCTGTTTCACGGCGTCGATGAATTCGGCCATGACGGCATCAAAGGCGTCGCCGCTGATGCGCTTCTCGCGCAAGCCGATGTAGAGCGGGTCTTTGAGGAAGTTCTCGTTGTTGGTGCCCATGTCAATGGTGATGGGCAGGCATTGGTTCGGGTTGATGCCGGCGCAGGCGGTGTATAGCGCGAGTTTGCCGATCGGAATGCCCATGCCGGAAACGCCGAGGTCGCCGAGACCGAGAATGCGCTCGCCATCGGTGACGACGATGACCTTGACGTCGCGGGTGGGCCAGTTTTCGAGGACCTTCTTAATATTGCCCTTATCCTGCATCGTGACATACATGCCGCGGGAACGGCGGAAGATGTGCCCAAATTCTTGACACGCCTTGCCGACGGTCGGGGTGTAAATGATCGGCATCATTTCTTCCAGGTTATCCATGACGATGCGATAGAACAGCGTCTCATTGCGGTCTTGCAGCGCCACGAGCTGGATGTACCGCTCCAAGTCGCTGGGCTTGTTGCGGAAATTGGCGAGCACACGCTGGGTCTGCTGCTCCATGGTCTGCACATGCGGCGGGAGCAAGCCACGCAGGCCCAGCTTGTCGCGTTCGGCATCGGTGAAAGCGGTGCCTTTGTTGAAAATTGGATTATGCAGCCATTCAACGCCTTTCCCAGGTAAAGCGTGGCTCGCGGGGCTGGTTTTGTTGGTATTTGGTGTGGTCATGTGCTTAATAGTATTGACTGAAGAATAAACAGCACTTACGTCAAGCTGCTTGTCGTTATTTGCCAAAAACCACCCCGATAATGCATTTTTTCAGGCGGCGGTTCAGGCGACCAAGCATGGGGTGTTTACCTAATGGTTTAACCGATAAAATGCAGGTATTCTTTAGTGGTTGGAGGTTGCCTGACTGATCCGAGTGACACCCCGGTGCCAGCGCAGCCCAACTTGAAGAGTCGGAATGAAACCTGCTGATATAGTCAGCAACGAAAAACCCTGCCGGGCGTGTTTTTCGCGCTCAAGCCAGAAACGCCCTGAGGATATTGAAGCCATGCAAATGAGATTACGACCAGCCACTGTCGCCGGGATTTTATTACCACTAATCATCTGCTGGTCCGCGCAGGCGCAAACTTTCACGCTGCAGCACAACTTTAGCAGCACCGCCGCCGGCACCAATCTGGATGGGGCCAACCCCGGTTCTATCGTGTTGGATCAGGGCCAGGTCTATGGGGTCACGGCCAACGGCGGCACCAACGGAAACGGGCTAATTTACCGCGTGGCCACCAATGGCACTGGCTATACGGTCGTTTATTACTTCTTAGGCAACACGAACGGGGCCTTCCCCAGCGGCATCGTGGTAAGGGACGGCATGATATACGGAGACACCTATCAAGGCGGCTTGAGCGGGGTCGGCATGGTTTTTTCGGTAAACACCAACGGCGCAAACTTTACGATCCTGCACCATTTCACCAATCAGCCGGACGGAAATTATCCGCGCAGCGGTCTGGTGCTGAGCGGGAACACCCTCTTCGGCACGACTTACCTGGGGGGCACCAGCGGCAGCGGCACGGTCTTTAAAATCAACACCGATGGCACGGGTTATAGCCGGCTGCACACCTTCACGAACTCCCCGGACGGCTCGGCACCGCTGGGAACTTTAACCTTGAGCGGCGCGACGCTTTATGGGACGACCGCCTTTGGCGGGGCCTATACGAACGGCCTGGTTTTTTCCATCACGACCAACGGGGACAACTACGCGGTGCTCCATTGTTTCAGCAATTATCCTGACGCCCAATATCCTTATGGCGAGTTGGTGTCCGACGGCCAGTTCCTTTATGGCAGCACGAGCGACGGCGGCTCGAATGTTGTCGGCGCCCTCTTCTCCCTGCGCACGAACGGCACGGACTATGTCATCCTCCATAATTTTACCGCAGCCACCGACGGAAAACTCGCCCAGGGCGGCTTGCTGCTCAGCGGCGGCAGACTTTACGGCACCACCTCCTACGGCGGCGCCGGCGGCAGCGGCACCGTTTTTGAACTGAACGCGGATGGCTCCGGCTTCCTCGTCCTGAAAAATTTCACCAACTCCGTCACCGATGGGGCCACCCCGCGGACGGTTCTGGCGCGGCTGGGAACCACGCTGTGGGGCACGACCTATTTTGGCGGCAGCAGTTCCAACGGCACGTTGTTTAGCCTGAAACTGTCGCCGGTCCTGATCCAGTCCCCGCAAAGCCAGACGGTGTTCGAGGGCTGTCCGGCGGTTTTCACGGCGGCGGCCGTGGGCGCGGGCGCGGTGAATTACCGCTGGTTTTTCCGCACCAATACCATTCTGACCACGGCCACGAACGGCACCTACTTCATCGCCTGCGCCCAGACCAATGCCGTCGGCAGCTATTTCGTCGTGGCCACCAATGCCTACGGCAGCGTTGCCAGCCCTTCGGTCACGCTCACCGTGCTGGCCCCGCCCAGCCTGTTTGACGCCGCGCTCGATTCCGTCACGGGCAATTTCTCTTTTACCGTGACCAATCTTCCCAGCAGCACCAACCGCGTGTGGACCACCACCAGTCTGAACCCGCCAGTGGCGTGGGAAGTCATCGCCACGAATATCATGGCCCCCAGCGGCTACTGGTTCTTTACCGACACCAGCAGCGTCCAAACGAACAGCGCCCGCTTTTACCGTTTTTCGACACCGTAAGCGCGGGCGGGGGATGCAGCGGGAATTCAAGCTTCTGTTTGCCGGGTTGGTTTTGCCCCCCCCTCGAAAAAAATGCCGGAGCTTGCCCGAAGGCAAGGCCCGGCAGCGGCACGCCAGCGTCGCTCATTTACAGGGGAGCAGGTGTCTGCGGGACGAACGAAGCGGCGGCTTATTTTACTGTCTTCCTGACGGTCTTTTTCTTCAATCGCAAGAGTTTCAAAGCGAGTTTGAAGTCGTCCGGCAACGGAGCTTCAAACTTCATGGTCTTCCGGGTACCGGGATGGACGAAGGAAAGTTCTTTGGCATGCAGCAGCACCCGCGGCGCGGCGTAGTTCACGAGTTCCTTGAGCCGCTGGTTCGGCTTGGCACCGTAGGTCTCATCACCCACCACCGGGTAGCCGAGGAATTGGAAATGCACACGGATCTGGTGGGTGCGGCCGGTGTGAATCTGCGCCTCGACGAGGGTGGCGGCCTGGAGCCGTTCCAACACGCGCCAACTGGTGTGCGCGGCACGGCCATCGCTGTCGTCCTGGACCGTCATGCGTTTGCGGTGGGCGGGATGCCGGGCGATGGCGGCACGGATCTCGCCGGATTCCGTCGGCACTTCGCCGCAAAGAATCGCCTGATACAGCTTCTGCACGACGCGGCTGGAAAATTGTTCGGAGAGCGCGAGATGAGTGGCGTCATTTTTGGCCACGACCAGGCAGCCGCTCGTTTCCTTGTCCAGCCGGTGAACAATGCCGGGCCGCGCCACGCCGCCGATGCCGCTCAACGATCCCTGGCAATGATGCAGCAACGCATTGACGAGCGTGTGCTCCTCGTGGCCGGCGGCGGGATGCACGACGAGGCCGGCAGGCTTGTTGACGACCAGGAGGGCATCATCCTCGAACAGGATGTCGAGCGGGATGGCCTCAGGCTGCGCCTCGGCGGGACGGGCTTCCGGCCAGCGGACTTCGATCTGCTCGCCGGCGCGCGGCGTGTGCATGGGTTTGACCGTCTTGCCATTGACGAGCACGTGCCCCTGCTCCACCAACCGCTGCATCATGCTGCGGGAGACGGCGGGGAATTTTTCCCGGAGATGGACATCCAGCCGCCCGCCCGGCAGCGAGTGTTCGATGATAAAAGTTTCAGTGCGATCAGTCATGAGTTTCAATTTCCCGAGGGCTGGGGCGCGCTTTCGTTCTTCCAAGTAATCAGGAAGATCAAGCCCACGCCCGTACAGATGGCGGTATCGGCCACATTGAAGGCGGGAAAGCCGCTTTCGCTGCCGCCGCGCCGCTGGATATAAAAATAGATGAAGTCAATGACGGCTTCCCGGCTGGGCAGCAAGCGGTCGGTGAGGTTGCCCGCGATGCCGCCGAAGATGAGGCCAAAGGCAATCTGGCCCGAGAGGGTGTGGGAATTGAAATGATGGCGGGTGAGAAAGAGCGCCACCACCGCCAGCAGCGCCACGAAAGCGAGGGTGGTATTGTTGTTGCTGAACATGCTCCACGCCGCGCCCGTGTTGTTCCAATGCACGAATTTAAAGAAGCCGGGCACAATGATTTTTTCATCGCCATTCTCCAGCAGATGCAGCACCAGCCATTTGGTGAACTGGTCGAGCAAAAACATCACGGCGGCGATGACCGCAATGTAGCGGTTGGATTTGGAAAGCAAGGATCGGTCTTCGGCCATGTTAATTTCCCCCATTAAACCGTAAAACCACGCCAAGCAAAAGCCATTTTAGCGCCGGAGCGGCCACCCAAAGGAAAACCCGACCGAAGGCGAAGGTGAGTTTAAAAACGGTCGGGGAGCGCCGGTATTCTGAAGCGGTAAGTCCTCAAGGGGGCACGGGGACAGGGTTTGCGCCGCCTGGCGGCGAGCCGAGAGGGTTTGACCTTGCCGCCCGCCGCCCCCGTTCGAGGGCTGCGGGCGACACTGAGCGCCTGGCGAAGCGTCTGAACTTGGAAGAATTAGAGCATTTCCATCAAAGCTGTAGCGCTGGGCTGAGGTCTGATCGACGGCGGTCTTTTTGCCCTTGGGCTTCGTTTCGGCTCAGTGGCAGGGTTCATGGAACCTGCGCCTTCGCCAAAGCCTCGCCCAAGGGCAAAAATCCTCGCCGCCCAGCGCTGCATCTTTGCTGTCAATGCTCTAGCCGATGCCGACGCGCTTGCCGGCCTTGCGCGCATGATATTGTGTCCCAATCCATTTGTACGTCGCCGCCAGACCTTTATCCAGCGTCGTATCCGGCTCCCACTTCAGCACCTGTTTGATGAACGTGTTGTCCGAGTTCCGCCCCGCCACCCC
>Ga0302321_100002326_pt1 | contig 16309 bp, 11 predicted proteins | sample Fen_T0_1_FD_202505 | JGI IMG/M metagenome (GOLD analysis project Ga0302321, IMG submission 202505) | Peat permafrost microbial communities from Stordalen Mire near Abisko, Sweden - Fen_T0_1 | ecosystem: Environmental > Terrestrial > Soil > Wetlands > Permafrost | place: Sweden: Abisko...
CGCGCGCGCGCCGTCGTGGCCAAACGCAAGCGGGCTCGACAAGAGACGCTCGACAGCGCATCGGCGACCAGTAAGAACGCACTCGACGACGCCCGCGCCGAGGACGACGCGGCGCGAGCAGAGCTTCTGGCAGCACGCACACTGCTGACGAGTCTCGGCGGTGCGGAACCGCCTTCCGATCCCGACGTCACCGCGCTGATCGTACGCGTGCCGGTACGCGCACCGATCGCCGGGATCGTGGCCGAACGAAATACCGTGCTCGGGGGCGCAGTCTCGCCAGAAAAGACTTTATTTCGCATCGTTGCCGACTCGCAGACGTCGTTCTCGATCTTGGCTCGAGTGCCAGAAACCGTGAATACGAAGCCCGCGCCGGGTGCCAGCGCGACCATCGTTCCGCGCGGGAACGGCTCCCAGACGTGTCAGGCGTTGGTCGAGGGCAGCCTCGGGGGAATCGACACGCAGACCCGAACGCTCGCAGTTCGGCTAGCCCCCGACAAGAGCTGTGCGTGGCTGATCCCCGGGTCGTTCGTAGACGTGGTCTTCGCCTCCGCGAGCGGCTCCGCCACCCTGCCCGCCGGCCTGGTCGTGCCGCGAAACGCCATCGTCGACGTGCGCGGCAAACCCACGGTCTTCGTCGCAGGCTCGATCCCCGGGGAATTCGACGCGCGCGCCGTGCAGGCAGGCTCGGGCGACGCCAATGAGCTCACCATCGATTCTGGTCTGAAGGCTGGCGAGCAAGTCGTCGTCGAAGGCGCTCTGCTGCTCAAAGGCGAGCTCATGCGCGCCGACCTCGAGGGGACCTGATGATCGGCCAGCTCGTCGCGTGGGTACTCAAGAGTCGACTCCTGGTCGCGCTCGGTGTCTTGGCGTTGATCGCGATTGGGGTGCGTTCATACCTCACGCTCCCGGTCGATGCCGTTCCAGACATTACCAACGTTCAAGTACAGGTGCTGACCAATGCCCCGGGCCTCTCGCCACTCGAAGTCGAATCGCTGGTGACGCGACCCGTCGAGCTGTCATTGACGGGCCTTCCGGGGGCTGAAACCCTGCGTTCCGTATCGCGCGCGGGTGTTTCGCAAGTGACGGTTGTCTTCAATGATGACGTAAACCTCGCGTCCGCGCGCGCCCTGGTTTCTCAACGCCTGCCCGCTGCACGTGAATCGATCCCCGCTGCGGCGAGCCGCCCTGACATGGGTCCCCTGACCTCGGGCCTGGGCGAAGTGTTTCACTTCACCATGCGTTGGCCCGGGCACAGCGCTCGCGACCTGCGCACTCTACTCGAGTGGGACATCGGGCGAGATCTGCGCACGGTACCCGGAGTCGTCGAGGTCAACCCTTGGGGCGGCGCAGCCCGACAGATCGAGGTGCGGCTACGCAGCTCGGACCTGCAGGCGCAGGGCGTCACCCAACTTCAGGTCGAGCAAGCGCTCCTGGCTGGCGGCGAGAACGCCGGCGGAGGCTCACTCGAACGTGGCGACGAGCAGGCACTGGTGCGTCTCGACGGCCAATATCGAACCCTCGACGCAGTCGCGAACCAGGTCGTCGCGACCGGCAAGTTCGGGGTACCCATCCTGGTCAAGGACGTCGCGAACGTGATTGACGGCGAGGGCTACCGAACCTCCGCAGCCTCTACGGACGGCGCCGAAACCGTATACGCGATGATCCAGATGGTGGCAGGCGGCAACGCCAGCGAGCTGATGGGGCGCGTCGAGACGCGGCTCGCGGAGATCGAAAAGCGCTTGCCGCCGGGCGCGACGATCGAGCCATTCTACAATCGTGCAGCGCTCGTCCAGCGCGTGCTCGGCACCGTTGGGCACTCGCTGATCGAAGGCGGCGTGATCGTCGTGATCGTGCTCTTGATCTTCCTAGGCGATCTGGGGGCGGGGCTGGTCGTGGCCACGACGATTCCGCTGGCCATGCTCGGCGCGTTCGCGCTGATGAAAGCGTTCGGGATGACGGGCAACCTGATGAGCCTCGGGGCCATCGATTTCGGCTTGGTCGTCGACGGTGCGGTCGTGGTCGTGGAAGGCGCCTTGGCGACCATGGCCGCCCGCCACGTAAAAGCGAGCACTGCGCTCGGTATCGAGGCCGCTGCCGTCGGGCGGCCGATTGCGTTCGGCGTATTCATCATCGGCATCGTCTACGTGCCCATCCTCCTGCTCGAGGGTGTGGAAGCAAAGATGTTCGCGCCGATGGCGTGGACCGTACTCTTCGCGCTCGGCACGGCGCTGGTTCTCTCCTTCACTTGGGTCCCTGCGCTCGCCTCGATCGTCCTACGCAAAGCGCACCCGGGTGACGTTTGGCTGTTGGGCCACGTGCGGCGTATTTACGCTCCAACACTCGAATGGCTCTTGAAGCGGGCACCCCTCGCGGCGCTGTTCGCGGTCGCTTTGGCTTTGGTCGGAGTGGCGGTAGGCGCGTTCCTCGGAACCGAATTCGTGCCGCGCTTGGAGGAGGGCGATCTGGTGGTCCAAGTGACCCGGCCCCCGAGCGTTTCGGTGGCCGAGTCGCTGCGCGGAACGACGGCGATTGAACGCACGTTGAAGCGCTTCCCCGAAGTGCGTCGCGTGGTCTCGCGCAGTGGTAGCCCCGACGTCGCGACCGACGTAATGGGCATCGAGCAGAGCGACGTTTTCGTCATTCTCGCACCACGCGAGGAGTGGCACAGCGCGCCGGATCGAGAATCGCTGATTGCTCTCTTCGATCGCGAGCTACGCAAAGCACTACCAGGGACTGGCTTCAGCTGGACCCAACCGATCGAAATGCGTTCGCAAGAGCTGCTCGGCGGGCTGAAGAGTGACGTGGGCGTCAAAGTGTATGGCGACGACCTGCCTACCCTGACTCGGCTCGCTGGTGAGGTAACCCAGGTGCTCGCCAGCATCCCGGGGTCAGCCGATGTTCGTGTCGAGCCGACGTCCGGGCTCCCGCTGTTGACGATTCGCCCCGCGCCCGAAAAAATGGGGCGTTTGGGCATTCGAACCGATGAGGTACGAGCCGCGGTCCAAGCCATGAAGACCGGCCGTATCGTCGGCTCGCTCGCGGAGGGTGACCGCCGCTTCCCAGTCGCCGTACGCATGGACATGCCACCGAGCTCCAACGTCGTCGGGCTGGCTCGGACTCCGATTACATTCTCCACCGGGCGCACATTGCCACTCGGAGACGTGTGCGAAATCGGCTTCGAAGAGGGCCCGGCTCAAATCAGCCGCGAACAAGGTCGCCGTCGCATTCTCATCGAAGCGAACGTGCGGCAGCGCGACCTGGGGTCCTTCGTTCAAGAACTGCAGAAGCGGATTCTGACATTGAAACTTCCGCCGGGCTACTATGTCAAGTTCGCTGGCCAGTACGAGAACTTGGTCCACGCGGCGATCCGACTGGCGATTATCGTGCCGGTCACGTTGGGCGTCATCTTCGTGCTGCTGTTTCTGACATTTGGCGAGGCAGGTCCGGCCTTGCTCATCTTCATGAACATTCCGATCGCTGCCAGCGGTGGCCTGGTCGCGTTGGCATCTCGCGGGCTGCCCTTGTCGATCTCCGCTGCAGTCGGCTTCATCGCCCTGTTCGGAGTGGCCACGCTGAACGGCGTGGTGCTGCTGTCCGCGGCAAGGCGGCTCGAGGACGAGGGGCTATCTTCGTTGGACGCGGCGCGCCGCGCCGCGCATGAGCGGCTCAGGCCCGTGCTCACGACGGCCGTGGTCGCGTCGTTGGGCTTCCTGCCCATGGCGCTGGCGAGCGGCACCGGCGCCGAGGTGCAACGGCCCCTGGCCACCGTCGTGATCGGTGGGCTCGTCACGGCGACGGCCCTGACTTTGCTCCTCCTACCTTCTTTGTTCGCGAGAGCGCGGCGCTTTCGCCAGTCGAACACGGCACCTCCCGCGCAATGACCAACCCACCACGCCCGATCTTGCCGATGAACCGGGCGTGAGCCACGGGTGCCCGGCTCGGGACGGCGCTCGAGTATCCAACGCCTAATGAAACCCGCGCGCAACGCCGCTGATCGCGGGTCGAAAGACCGCCGAGCTATGATCGCGTCATGACCGGACTCGGCGGACTCAACAAATCACCCAACGGCGTCGTCATTGGATTGGTGCAGATGCAGTTGCCCAATGTGGTGACGCCTGCAGATCTCAAGGTGCAGGCGGAGCGCGTCGCGGCGCTGGCTTGCAAGGCGCGGCGCAGCTCGGCGGCCATGGATTTGGTCGTATTCCCCGAGTACTCGCTGCACGGGCTCTCGATGGACACCAACCCCGCCATCATGTGCAAGTTGGACGGGCCGGAGGTGGCGTTGTTCCGTAGGACTTGTCGCGAGCAGCGAATTTGGGGTTGCTTTTCGCTGATGGAACTGAACCCCGGGGGCTACCCATACAATAGCGGTATCATCATCGATGATCGAGGCGAGCTCCGGCTCTACTATCGCAAATTGCACCCGTGGGTACCGGTCGAACCGTGGGAGCCAGGCAATTTGGGCATTCCGGTGTGCGAAGGGCCCAACGGCAGCAAGCTCGCGCTGATCATTTGCCATGACGGCATGTTCCCGGAGATGGCGCGCGAGTGCGCCTACAAGGGCGCGGAGATCATGATTCGCACCGCCGGCTACACGGCGCCGATTCGGCATGCGTGGCACGTCACCAATCAATCGAACGCTTTTTGCAATCTCATGTACACGGCGTCAGTCTGCATGTGCGGCACTGATGGCACGTTCGACTCGATGGGTGAGGCCAGTATTTGCGGCTTCGACGGCGTGCCAATCGCCACCGGCGGCGGGCGCCCAGACGAAATTGTCGCGGCCGAAGTGCGACCTGAGTTGGTGCGCGAGGCGCGACGCGGGTGGGGCGTCGAAAACAACATCTATCAGTTCGGGCATCGCGGATACGTCGCCGTCAAGGGCGGCGCGCGCGATTGCCCCTACACTTACATGACCGACTTGGCCGCCGGTCGATACCGCTTGCCGTGGGAAGCCGAGGTCACGCACACGGACGGGACATCCTGCGGCTTTCCAGAGCCGGTACGGGAGTACGCGGGTGCGGATCCGAGCGCGGTCTCGACCGTCGGCGTTTCACGCGTGGCGTGACGCCCACCGGTGCAGTGGCACGCGAGCCTGCCAGGCAGCGTCACACCAGCTCCAGCGTCGCTGACGGCGAGCGCCGCGCCATTCGGGACGAGCGCCCGTCGACCGCCTGAATGTATTCGCACCGCTGATACGGTACAGGTGAATTCGCGCCGGACCGTCCCCGTCTCTGTTGCATTTTGCTCGAGTCGACCTCGGTGCGGCCGGTCGGGTGGCTGCTTGGGGCCGGTAAGCACTCGTCCCTTCGCAAGAGTCTTGATATCATTTCGAGCATGGCAGTGACTCCGCCCGCTTTACTCACCGGGCGCCGTGGCGGGCTCGTGCTCTTGGTACAGTCAGCGCTCGATCCCACGCTGAGTGAATGGGACGGCTTCCTCGATGTCACCACGCGCGCCATGGCAGACCACGGCGGCACCTGTCGGGTGATCGTATTCACCGATGGCGGCAGGCCAGATTCGGAGATGCGCGAGAAGTCGCTCGACCGCGGCTGGCGCGACAATCCGAACTCGCCGGTGGTGGTGATCACCGATCAGGCGCTCGCGCGTGGAGTGATTACCGTGTTTTCCTGGTTTGGGCTCAACATCCGAGGTTTTGCTCCAGACAAGCTCGAGCAAGCGTTTGCCCGAGTCGGTCTGACGGGGGCCGAGCGCTCTTGGGTCCTCGCGGAGCGCGCGGCGCTCGAAACCCAGCTCGTAGGAGTAGCGTCGCCCCGATAGCAAATCTAAGGTTGCCACGGCAGAACCCGAAATTTCGACCGCAGCTCTAGCGGGGGCCGACCGCCAACGGGCGACCGACTTCGTTTTTTGTCGGCAGCGCGGCGCCGCCTTGGCTAGAGTCGGCGCATGGGTAACGGGTGGCTCCTGAACGCTTTGCTTTCGAGTCTGGGTGCGCTCGTACTCTGTTGCCAATCTCCGGCTGCCCCGAGCAATACCGCGAAGCCAATCATGCCTACCCCCACCCCGACGCCCCAATCGACCGGCAAGACGTTCGAGGAGGACGTCGCGTTCTTGTCACAGTACGGTCCGGTCAAAGTGCTGACCTCGGTCGATGGTGGACGAATCGCCGTTTCAGGCCAATACCAGGCGCGGGTGATGACGAGCGCGGTGGGAGCCGGCAAGTCGAGCCTCGGCTTCATCAATCGCCAGTTCATCGAGGGTGGGCAGACCGGTACCGCGTTCGACAACTACGGTGGTGAAGATCGCTTTTGGCTCGGTCCCGAGGGCGGGCAGTACGGGTTGTATTTCCCTGCGTCCAAGCCGTTCAGCTTCGACTTTTGGCAAACACCCCACGAGTTGCAAGAAGGCGCCTGGCGCGTTCGCGACGAGAGTCCGTCGAGCATCACCTACGCCCACGCTTTCTCCGTTACCAACTACGAACAGCGCGCGTTCGAGGTCCAGGTAGAGCGCAAGCTCACGTTGCTTTCTGCCGAGCAAGCCAAGCGGCAGCTGGGCATGGCGTTGCCGCCTTCGCTAAACTGGGTGGGTTTCGCGAGCGAGAACAGGCTCACGAACGGCGGCAGTGATGCGTGGCTGGAAGCGAGCGGCCTGCTCAGCGTGTGGATATTGGGCATGTTCGCGCCCGTCCCCGGGACGCAGGTGATCATCCCATTCGACACCGCCGCTTCCGGCGAAATCGTCAACGATTGCTACTTCGGCAAAGTGCCCGCGGATCGCTTACTCGTCAACGAGCAGAAGGGCTTCCTCGCGTTCCGCGCGGACGGGCAGTATCGCAGCAAAATCGGCTTGGGGCCGGCCCGCGCCAGGCGCGCGCTCGGCAGCTACAGCGCGCCCGCGCAGCTGCTCACGCTGGTGCTGTACACGAAGCCGAGCGGGGCCACCCGCTACGTGAACAGCATGTGGGAGCGTCAAGCCGCACCCTACGCTGGTGACGTCATCAACAGCTACAACGATGGGCCGCCCGCGCCGGGTAAGCCCCCCCTCGGCGGCTTCTACGAAGTCGAGTCGAGCTCGCCGGCAGCAGCGCTGGCACCCGGCGAGTCCCTGACCCACGTGCACCACACGTATCACTTCAGCGGGCCGCGCGCGGACCTCGAGGCGCTCGCGCAGCAGGTCTTGGGCGTGAGCCTCAGCGATCTGCCGCCGCGCTGAGCCGGTCGCGCGGGCTCGGGCTGCTGATCTCGGCATTGGGCCAAAGCCCACGCCTGCACGGCGGACCCACGCGAAGGTGCCGCTCGTCAGCCGCTGTACTCAGGGAAGCGTGTGCTTCTTGAGAGCGGGCCAGCCCACCTTGGCGTTGCCCGGTTCATGAGTGCCCCCTTGCTTGGTGCAGAGCGTTACTTCAATACCAGCTGGACATCCCGCGTACGTGGCGCAGCCGTTCGAGTCCTCGGCAGATGCCGCTCCGGTGCATTGGTTGATCTCTGCCCACTTTTGGAAGGTGCCTTTGGCGCCGAGGAACGTAATGGGCATGCCTTGCACGGCCATCGAGGCTCCGCCTGCGTAGGCAACCACGTTGTCACCCGTGCTGCGAAACGTGATCTCGGCGATGGGCCGCGGAGGCTTGCAGTCCCCGACGTTTTCCTGGAGGAGATCGAACGCCGCTGGTGCGACAGCCGCAAAGACGTCGGCGGCGTGACAGGCGAGGTAATGCGACATGCCCCCGCCCATCGAGAAACCGACGGCGTACACGCGCTTGGTGTCGATGCAAGCCGTCTTCTCGATTTCGGTCACCAGCGCCTTTGCGAAGGCGACGTCGTCCGTGTTCTTGACGCAACAGGGACCCACGTTCCAAGCGTTGCCGCCAGGCCCCGCGAGCCCGGTCGGAAACGCCATGATCACGCCGTCCGGGTCTGTCTGCGCCGGATAAGGAGACGAAGTGCTCTCACCCTTGCCGTTGCCCCCGAGGCCATGAAAGTCCAGAACGAGCGGTACGGCGTTGCTCCCAGTGTAAGCCGCGGGGACGTGCAATGTGTAGCTTCGACTCGTGCCGCCGACCATCAGCGTCTTGTCAGTATTGCCCGCTTTCAGCGCTGGCATGGGGCAGGCGTTCGACCCGCCACCGGCGCTACCGCCGACGCCGCTTCCCGCACCACCAGCTGGGCCCGTGCCGCCGGTGCTCGCGCCGCCGCTAGGCGCGCCGCCGCCAGGCGCGCCGCCGATACTCGATGCGCCACCAGCTGGCGCGCCGCCGGTGCTCGATGCTCCACCAGATAGCGCGCCCCCTACGGCGTTCGCCCCCCCACTCCCGGCCGACGAGTTCGGCGAGCCGGCAGTGACGCCCATTCCGGCACTGGACGTCGAACCGGCGTTCGCCATCCCCGAGCCTGCGCTGCCGGGCTTCCCGCCCGAAGCGGACGACGGTTCACCAGCGTTGCTGCCGCACGCGAGGACTGTGGCGGAGAGCGTCATAGCCAGGATCCACCCGTGTCGTGAGGAACCGAAGGCCCGGGTGAACCGCGCCGGGCAGCCCCCGAGCGACCAGCGGACGGGAGATTTCACGCAACTCGTAGCGTTGGTTCGGCTCATGGGGCGACGTATCATAGCGCCAAGTAAGTATTAAACGAGGAGACAAAACCGTCCCCCGACCGTCCCCCGTCTGACGCGTAGCAACGAAAATTATGCGCCCACGTCAAACCACGGTCTGACTCGGCAGCCGAACCCTGCGGGGGCGGCTGACCGCGGAGTGAGCGCGCCGGCGGGAGCGCTCCACTGGCGAGCGCGCTACAGGTCCGTGGTCACACCGCCGCGAATCTATCGGCGACCCGCCATAGCCTGACTCAGCTCGCGAGCGCGCTGACCATTTCCACGTCGATCGCGTGGCGCAGGTCCGTGACCGCCGCGACTGCGCTGCCGAATCGGGCGGGTTGGGTGTCGAACGCCATTTCGATTGGCATGCCGACGGCACGAAGCTGCTGCTCGGCCTCGCCGAACGCGATTCGCACATGATCATCGATCGACTTGGATGCGAAGGCGACGAGTTCGCTCAGACCGCCGCTACCACCCCCAAGGTAGAGTCGCTTGGTGCCCTCCAGCATCGCGAGCGCGATCTCGAGCGAGCAAGCGCTGTAGTAGCCCTCCACGGCGAACGAAAGTGGCAGATGCTCGCTGCGAGCGCGCTCGATGCGCGCGAATTTGCCCAACACGACCGTGAGCGTGTCGAGCGCTTGAGAGACCAAAGTATCGACGCTCTGCTTCCCCGCGCTGGAGAAGGACTGGGCGTAGCTACGGCCGTCGCCCAACAGGCGTTGAATGCGGTCGGCGTAGCCGAGTACATTGTTCGACAGCTCGAACGCGTATGCGCGGACACGTTCACCGTGCGTGTCGCCCGGGAGCGACATGGCCCGCGCGTTGGATTCATCGAACAATAGGTACTCGAGCGCGTACAGCCCGCGCGCATCGACGCCTTGCTCTTGCACCCGTCGCGCGTCGATCGCGGCTCGATCGGCCAGCACGGCGTCGATCAGCGTCGCGCGCGTCGGCCAGAACACGGCACGTTGGAAGGCTTCGCTTTCGATGAACGGGCCGGTGCGAAAAGCGTAGGCTCGCTTCCAGGCCACGGTCGCGCGCTTGAAGGCCGCCTGCGCCGCCCGTTGCTGCTGTTGCGCGGGGTCGGCCGACAGCGCGCGCAGCGTCGCGTGCAGCGAGCGGGACTCGGCGCGCACGTCGCGCGCCATGCCCAGAACGACTTCGTTCACCAGTCCGGAGAGCACCGAAGCCTGATCGCGCTTCCCACAGCCGACGGCGGCGGGAAGCGCGATCAGTGCGCCGAGCTCAAGCAGCCGGCGACGAGTGATCAGCGAGCGTTGCGCTCCCACGTGAACACGGCAGGTGTCGAGGGATCGACGTGCACACGCAGCCACTCGGTGAGTGGCTTGGTCGTGGAGCCCTGCACCACGACGCGGGACAGGTTCGGCACCGTGATCGCAACGCCGTGCGCCGTGCTGCCGTTCTCGAGCGGCTTGTCCGCCACGTACACGTGAGAGTCCCCTTGCAGCAAGAGCACTGGCTTGGCGAACGCCTTGGCGCGCGTGGCGAGCTTCTGCAAGATGTTGTTGAAGGAATCGTCGGCCGCGCCGCCGATGAACGTATCGGCCTGCATCGCGACCACGACGCCAGCAGCCTTTTGCTCGGCTGCGACGTTGAACAAGCGGTCGATCCAAGCGAGGGTCGCGGTGTTACGCGCGTTCCGCTCCGCGTCGCGGCGCGCCGGGTCGTCGACCTTGGTGCCGGTCGTATCGTCGGTGTACCACTTGATCTTGCTGTCGTTGCTGCCGACGACGTGCACGGCGCCAAAGGCCACGCCGGACTCGCACCACAGCGTGTTTTCCACGTACTTCTCGAAGCCGGCGTCCTCCGCCTGGGTCAGGACCTGCTTGAAACCACCGCCCAGCGCCAAGCCCGGAACTGGGAAAAACAGCTTGCGCACGGCGTCCAAGCGTTCGACCGGATCGTAGCCGCCGTCGCTGGCGCGGTGGCAATCGGTCCACTCGTTGTCGCCCGGCGTGTAGATCATCGGGATGGTCAGCGTCGAGAAGCCCGCGAAGATCTGGGCGTAGTAGGAGTCGTCACAGCGGCTGCTGCCATCCTTGATGTCACCGAGGTGCAGCGCATAGCTGATGCGCGGATCGGCATCAATCGCGGCCATCAGGTTCGGGAAGTCCTCGATCTGCGCGGCGCCGTACGGCGTGTCGCCGATCACGGCCAAGTCGAAGGGCGTGAGCGAGGTCGACAGCCAGGGCGGCGCTTCGAAATCGACGGTGACATCACCGCGGCCGTTGCGGATCAACTTGAGCAGCAGCTTGGCAACATCGAGATCGTCGATGCGAGCGGTCAGCGTCTTCTCTAGAATCCAGTTCGGCACGCTGCTGGACTTGACCTTCGAGCAGGTCTCGGCGAATGCGTTGGCGTCGACTTTGACGATGCCGACGGGCAAGCCGTTAATCGATAGTTTCGGCGAGGTGCCGGGCGTCAGGTCGAAGCTCTTGGTCACGGTGCGGCTTCCCAGCACTGTCACCTGCAAGCAGGACGTGTCCGTAGGCGTGTTCGACAGCAACAACTCGATGCTGCCGGCGTTTTCAGAGCCGCTGCCGCTTTCGCCGCTATTTTTCTGGTCATCCGCGGCGCCGCACGCCGTGGCCATGAAGGCTGCCGTCACGGCAGCCGAAAACAAAGACCCAAACTGTCCACGACCGATCATCGAAACTCCTTGGCACGCGTTGGTTCGCGAGCTGACCTTGTAGGCGAAGCGCAGGAAATCGGCGGTGACGTCTGTTTCCTATCTTGATGACCGTCACGCGACGCCGGGGTGCTTCTAGCCTCCGAAAATCGGACCCGTCCGGTTCAGATTTCGCCGAGCGTCAATGCTATGGCTTGCACGTAGTCGTTCTTCTCTGCCTGTTGGTGACAGGCGTTGCAGCCGCCGCTCACTTCGCGGCCGTAACCTTCACCAGCTGGCGGATTGACGCCGCGCCACACGATGCCGAGCGATTTGTCGGCACGCGGCCTGAGCTCGAACCACTCCCAGCCACGCGTGCCCTTGGCGTTGTAGCCGCCACCGCGTTTGACCATGGCGAAGATGTCCGTACCCCTCTCCGCCGCGCCCGCAGCCGCAGCTGGCCTTTGAGACTTCATGGTCTTCACGAGGATGGTCCCCACGGGGAAGGTGTGCGCGCCAGCAGGGGGCAGCTGGTTGATGAACTCGTGGGCGTCTTCGGCCGAGTGCGCTGAGCCGAGCGCAGGACGGCCTTCGAGCCTGACCTTCGTCCAACTCTCGAATCCCTGAAAATCGCGCTCGAGCGCAATGAAGGATTCTCGCCTCGGCGAGCTTCGCTCGCGCGATTTCTCGCAACCGGTAGCCGCCAGCGCCCCAATGCTCAAGGTTGCGATTGCCAGCGCACGGCCCGCGGCTCGGCGACTCATCGCAGCACCGCTTTCGGCAAGCCGAGCGCGTCGGCCACGCGCATCAGGTTGCTCGAAAGCGACCCTGGCTGCTTGTCGTCGGTCTCGCGCCTCACGACGCTGAACAACCTTCCGAAGCGCGTGCTCGAATGCTCGGGCTTGGGCGCCAGGCTACTCCAGGAATCGGGCGGCCGAGGGATGGCCGCGCCCGGTATCGAGTCGTACGCCTGCGCGAGCCGTCCAAAACCTGCCAACACTTGCGCATCCAAATCCGTGCGCTCGCGCGCCACCAGCCAAGGCTGAAACAGGCGATAAGCAGCCAGGCAGCCTTCACGATTGGCGCGCAGGTCCCGGAGCGTGGTTTGGGCGTAGCGCGACTCCTCGCGACCGGTGGCGGCGCGATCAACCTTTTCGATTTGTTCGTTCGTCAGGTCGATCAACCCGCGGAACGCAAACGCGATGTCGAGTTCGACGGGCTCGAGCTGTTGCTCGAGCTCCTCGATGTCCGTCACGAGCTTGCCGGCGAGCTTGTGCTTGAAGTCGCGGGCTTCCGCCTCGGTGGCGGGAAATGCTGCGGCACGGTAACCCGGGAGCCGGCATTCGAACTGAACCGTCTCACGTGGCACGGTGTCGGCCCAAAGCACGCGTTCGATGGCATGCACACCGACGACGCCGCGATCGTCGAATGGTTCGGGATCGCCTGCGGGCCCCAGAGCCGCCATGAAATCGTCGTATCGAGCATCGGTTGCCGTGTCCGAGTCTGGAAACAACGGCGCAACGGCGCCCTCGATCAGCTCGTAGGCTTGGCGGGCACGGCCCCATGCTTCTTTCATCTGGCTGATGGCTTCGGCGTCATCCAGCGCGCTCCAGCCCCGACCGCTCGGGGTCGGAGCGGACTGCTGTAGATCCGACGCAGCCCCACGAAACGCCTTCAGCTCGAGCGCGAGCCAAACCTTCATGCTGCGTTCGATGCGCGCTTGCTGGGCCTGGTCGTCGCCCTTGCCGCAACTGGCGAGCGCAAACGCCAAGGCCGAACAGGCTGCGATTCGCCGCGCGTTCACAGTTGCTCCACGAACTTCAGCAACGAGCTACGTTCCGTTGGCGACAAGGAACGAAATTTCGCCACGCTATCCTTGGCTTCCGAATCGTCTCCAGCATGTGCCAAGATCGCGTCTTCGACGGTCGCGGCTCGACCATCGTGCAGCAATCTCGGCAAAAATCGCAGACCGATCAGCGGCGCAGTGCGGAAGTCGCGCGGCCCGGCGCCGTCTTCGGTCACGCCGTCCGCGAGCGCGCTGCCCATGTCGTGCAGTAGCAAGTCCGTGTACACTTCGGCCTTCACACCGGACAGCGCTTTTAGTGGATAATCGGCAGAGGTCGTAATCGACGGCACGTGGCAGAGCCCGCACTCAGCCGACTCGAACAGCGCGAGCCCGAAGTGCTCGCTCTCACCCCGTTCGGGGATCTGCAGCGAACGCAGATAATCGCCGAGCAGTTCCACCTGCTCCAATGTGAAGTCGACGCCTGGCTTGTCGTCATCGCGCAAGCCCTCAGGCCCGGCTGGCTCCTCGGGGCGAAGCGGCGACGTAACGCCCATGTCCCCGTTGAGGGCATCGGCCGCGAAGTCTCGCAGGTTGGCCAAGCGCGCCTTGATGCCGAACCGACCAATGCGTCCGTCCTTCAAGCGATTCAGCCGACCGCGAGCCGAACCCTGACGCCCCTGCGAAATCCTCGCGAATCGCTCGATGTCCCGGTCCGCGATCGCTTCGAGATAGCCGCGACCGAAGACCGCGGGTGGCAAGCGAGACTCGCGGCGAAGCGACGGATTCTGGGGCATGAGCAGCGGTACTTTGGCGCCCGCGCTGGTGTAAGGGCGCTCGGTTGTCCCGAACGGCAAGAGCGCGGCAGAAGCAGTGGCGTCCGAGCCGATCGGAACGACCTTCGTCACGAGCCCCGGACCGCGACCGTCGCCGACGTGGCAGGCCGCACAGGCATCCCGCACATAGAGCGGACCGAGCCCGTCGCTATCGCGGATTGTGGCTTCGAACAGCGCGTCACCCTGTTTGAAGCGGTCGAGCTCGGCCTCGCTCAGCGTTGAAAGCGGCAGGCCAGGATGGTCGACCTTCACCCTGCGCGCAGTTGGGTTTTCCTCGCTGCCCCGAGTGGGCAGCAAGCTGCAGCTCGCCGTCGCGAACCACAAACCGAGCCGAACTGCTCGGCGCACGAGACCTAGAGCCATGGCCCGGCGATGCATGGCACGGCAGTCGTTGCGGTCAATTCGGGAAGTCGCTGGGAGGCGAGAATTCACGTCTCCGTCACCCAATCAGCACGAGCGAACTTGGCTTCCCGTGGCAAGCAGGGGGGCGCCGAATGTTGACGTGGCTGAGTCGTTCTCATTGCGGGGTGATGTGCGCGGTCGTTTGGCTGCTGGCCTGCTCGGTCGACTCGCGCACGCTCGTGTTGGCCAACGCAGGCAGTGCGGGCAGTGCGGAATTCGGCGAACTTTCTGGCAGCGGCGGGAGCAACTTCGGCTCGAGTGGAGAGGGCCAGAACCCGAGCGATGGCGGTGAGCTTGGCGCTGGAGAGGCGCCCGGCTCGAGCGAACCGTCCTCGGACCAATCCTGCGTGGGCGCGCCGCAAGCGCGACGCTGCATGGTCGTGGGCGGTTCCTTTCGGCTCGGCCCTGCCGAAGATTCGCTGCCCGCTTTGGTCTCGACCTTCCAGCTCGACGAGCTCGAAGTCACGGTCGGACGCTTTCGCAAATACGTGACGAGCTTCTCGGGTGCGCCAGGAGCGGACGCGGGCGCGCATCCGCGGGTGGAGCATAGCGGCTGGCGCAACGAGTGGAACGCGCTCTTACCGGACTCCAAAGCGAGCCTGAGCGCGAGCCTGCATTGCAACGCAGATTGGGAGACCTGGACCGATCAGCCCGACGAACGCGAAGATTACCCACTCACCTGCGCGAGCTACTATGTCGCCTTCGCCTTTTGTGCGTGGAGCGGCGGGCGCTTACCCACCGAGGCAGAGTGGGAGTATGCAGCTAGCGGCGGAGCGGAGCTTCGTGCCTACCCGTGGGGCAACGACGCGCCGTCGTTCGAGCGCGCAGTGTTCGGCACTTCGTCCATCGCCCCGGCCGGAGAACGCCGGTCGGGGATGGCGCGATTCGGCCAGCTCGACATGGCCGGCTCAGCGTGGGAGTGGACGCTCGACGCTTACCACCCCTACCCAAAGAGCTGCAGCGACTGCGCGGAGCTAGAAAAAGGCTTCGATCGTGTGCTGCGCGGTGGCGCGTTTTTGTCGGACGAAGACCAACTCAAAGCGTCATCCCGCTTTCACACCGACCCCCAACTCGCGCTCGGCGAAGTCGGCTTTCGCTGCGCCTCGGCGCCGCCGTAATACCTCGCATCGCGGCCTCGGTGCGCTCGACGCCCCAAGGCCGGTGAGGCGTGACACTAGCGCTCAGGCCTGCGCGCGTTCGAGGCGCGCTTCGGCGGCAAGCACCGCCTCCGCAAATGATGGGTCCACTGGCGCGACGAGCGAGACGACGTCCTCCGGTGATGCGCCCGCTTCGATCGCGGTGCGCGCGGCGGCGGATCCGCTGAGCAAGTCGAACGCGGGGACCTCGGTTTCGAACTCGTATGGGGAGTGACGGAACGCGAAAGCGTCGGGCGCCTGCGCGCGCGCCAGCGTGATCAACCGTAGGTAAGTCGCGACCGGTCGGAACAAGAGCGGGTTGGTCACGTGCAGCATCACGCCGCGGCAGGTTTGGCCGACGTGCTTTTCGAAGCTGGGACGGAACGCGACGGGGCGGACCTGAACGCCAGGCGAGCCCGACGCAATCAAGGCTTCGGCCAAGGCCTCACCGTCCAAGAACGGCGCGCCGACTAGTTGAAACGGCGCCGTGGTACCACGGCCCTCGGACAGATTGGTCCCCTCGACCAAGCAGCCACCGGGGTAAACCAAGGCAGTCTCGGCAGTAGGCATGTTGGGAGAAGGCATCACGAATGGACGACCCCAGGCTTCCGCACCGCGGTGCCGCTCCCAACCGAGCAGCGGTACGACGGACAACGCTCCCTCCGCCCCGAGCGCCTGGCCGTCGCGCTCCATGAACTGGGCGAGCAGCTCGCCGATGCTCAGCGCGTGGCGGATCGGCAACGGCTCTAGGCCCACGAACGACAAGAAGCCCTCCCGCTGAGGCGCGCCCTCGAGCGTGGCTGGATCGCCCGAGATCGGATTGGGTCGATCGAGCACGACGGTATGAATCGAGGCGGCGCTGGCAGCACGCGCCGCGAGCAACGCCGTCCAGGCGTACGTGTAGTAACGACTGCCGACGTCGGCGAGATCGATCAACAACAAGTCGATCTCTGCAAGCTGCTCGGGGGCGGGC
>Ga0302321_100002328_pt1 | contig 16305 bp, 14 predicted proteins | sample Fen_T0_1_FD_202505 | JGI IMG/M metagenome (GOLD analysis project Ga0302321, IMG submission 202505) | Peat permafrost microbial communities from Stordalen Mire near Abisko, Sweden - Fen_T0_1 | ecosystem: Environmental > Terrestrial > Soil > Wetlands > Permafrost | place: Sweden: Abisko...
CTTGATGAGCACGCCCGGCTTTGGCTCCGGCTTGGCGCCCGGGTCGCCGACGATGTTCGAGTCCTTGTCGATCCGCCACACGCCCTGCGGCTCGGAGTCGGCCGGCGACGCCACCTCGCTGGGATCGCCGGGATCGGCGATGGGGCGCTGGTCCGGTGACTTGAGGTACCGGGCGAAGAAGTCGTTGAAGGTCTTCCAGTGGGAGGAATCCTCGTACCAGCCGTTCTGCAGGCCGAACCGATCGTCCTCCAGCGCCTTCTTGTAGTAGGCGTCGCTCCAGGACGCATACATGCTCAGGAACACGCCCCAGCTCTTGGTGAACTGGATGAGCCAGGTCCGGTAGGGCTCGACGTACTGGATCGACGCGTTGTAGTAGCCCTTCCCCTTCAGCTCTTCCAGCGGCTGATCGTTGACGAAGTAGAAGTAGTCCAGGCTCTGGTCGATCTGCTCGAACAGCTTGGAGCGCGGCGGCGGCTCGGCCAGGATCGTCCAGGGCAGGGCCTTCGCCGCCCAGTCGATGAACCGGTAGTACTCCTCCAGGTTCTGCGCGGGGTTGGTCTTCCGGTCGTCGTTCTGGGTCTTGGCCTTGGCGATCGACTCGACCAGCATCGCCTTCAGCCCCGCGTCGTGATCGACCAGCGTGATCAGCTCGGTCGTGATGGGTTCATGCTTGGAGTCGTCGGCCTGCTGCGCGCGCGCCACCGCGCCCCAGGACGACAGGAGCAACAGCGCCGCCGCGAGGACGGACAAAGACACACGCCGAGCACATCGGTACACCATGAGAACATTCCTTTCGTGAACGGTTACGCCAGTGGCTGAGGCGGCGAATCACCGCATGAGGATCGGCATCAACGTGAAGCGTCCCTCGACGCGATCCGGGACGTCCCTCCGCTTCTGGTCGCGCCAGGCCGACTCGCTCCAGACGAACGGCTGCCCCTTGATCACCGGCGTCCCGTACAGCATCCAGAAGCTGGTCTGCTTCGAGGAGACGTCGAGCTCTCCCGAGAGCTTCATGAAGGATCGCACCATCTCGGTGGAGGCGACCTTGGCATCGACCGATCCGTCCGGGATCGTCTTGGGGTACGGGGTCACGCCGTAGCCGAGGTCGGGATCGGTCAGATAGGCGTTGTCCCAGGTGTTGTCCCGCGTCGAAACGATGGTCCTGCCCTGGAGCTGCCCCTGCACCACCCCGGCCGCGTACTCGGCCGCGAGGTCGTTGGCGTTCTTGGAGACCACCGTCAGGTTGACGATGTTGTTCAACGTCTGGATGGCCCCCTTGGCTCCGCCGAACTCCGCCTGGGTGACCTTCGCCTCCGTCCCTGCACTGCCGTCCCGCTTGCCTTCGGACACGCGGTCCTCCTCGCCTCACCTTGGATCCCCCTTCACTCACTGCAATTCACTAGCTGCATCTTCGAGGTGACTGCAAGCGGACCTCCTTGGGGTCCCTCCACTGCGGGAGTAGGGTGCTGAGTGACCCAGCGACACTGGTGTCATCTCACTGGTCGTTTCTTCACCGACCGTTCTCATTGCCCGCCGGTCCGACGCAGGGGCGCGACTCCGGCCGCTCGTCCTCGCGCGAAGGAACCGCTCTGGGCCTCGGCGCACCTCCACCGTCTCGGCGCGGCGGCGAATGGAACGGACCATACCGGCGAGCAGTGCGAGCATGGCACTGGCCCGATCGGCATGCCCGCCCAGGCACGGCGCTCTTCGGGCCGCTGGCCGCACCCTGAAAACTGGCCGGTTTCTCGTCGTTGGCCGAGGCACCGAAGTTGCTAGGCGTGATGCACGCCCTCGCGGAGGCTTTCGATGAAGAACGAGATCGTGCTCGACCCTGGCCACGGCGGTATACAGCAGCTCGGCAAGTCGTCCCCTGACGGGGTGCGCTTCGGCGCCGGCCAGCTCGAGAAGCAGGTCAACTTCGTCCTGGCCCAGCGGGTGTCCGAGCACCTCGGGGGCGCTCAGTTCACCCGACGTGAGCAAGAGAACCGATCACTCCGGGATCGGATCGCAGTGGCTCGCAGCTCCGGCGCGCGCGCCTTCGTCTCGCTCCACACGAATCCCCAGTCTGGCGGCAACATCTGGGTCCACCCGCGCGCAGGCAGCGCGTCGGTCCGCCTGGCCGAGGCGATCTGCAGACAGCTCGCGCCGGTGTACGGCGGAGCGGTCCGGGTGTCCCGCGGCGAGCTGGCGGTCCTCGATCCCGGCCAGCACCACCGCGGCACCGCCGCCTGCATGGTCGATCTGGGCGTGCCCGATGCCAGGAAGCTCGACGGCGCCGCGGCGGCCATCGCCCGCGCCCTCCAGAGCGGCACGGAGCGCTGGGGCGCGGGGCTCCCCAACCTGAGCTTCGGCCCGCTCGGACCGAACGCCCAGCCGTTCGGCGCGGTCAACTGGAACTCCACCCCGGTGCAGGACACCCCCGGGCTCATCACCTGGCGCGAGTTCAACCAGGGGGATGTCGACGCCCAGTCCTACACCACTCGGATCACCGTGCTCGACGACTCGGGCCGGGTGGTCTTCGGGCAGGAGCAGCGCCGCGACGGCCTGGCAGCGGGCGCACAGGTCGATGGCTCGGTGACCTTCACGCCGCCTTCCGCCGGCCGGTTCACGGCCCGGGTGCGGGTCAACGACGGGGTGTTCCCCATCCCCGAGGAGTCGGTCGATGACGACGTCAGCGAGGCGAGCGCAACCGCGTTCGCCCGGTCGGGCGCCGGCGCCGGGCCCGTCCTCGATCCGTCTCAGGCCGTCCCGATGGCCAGCTACGGTTACCGGTCCGCCATCACCGACGCCCTCGACGCGGGTTCCGCGGACACTTCCCCAGCGATCGATCCCGCGCTGGCCGATTCGATCGAGTCGGAGCTGCGGACCATGCTGGAGCCCGAGCGGCTGATCAACCTGATGCTCGACTCCGCGGCCGACCTCTCCTTCCCGGAGCCGCTGGTCGCCGACGGCACCGCGGACGGCGCCGCACCGGAGGGCAACTACGCCGGCGGCTACGCCTACGGCCAGGTCCCCGACCCGACGCAGCCACCGCCACCCCGGCCCGGTACGCCCGCGGACCTGGCGCGCGCGCTCCTCCTCTTTCCGCCCATCAACCAGCGGCTCCGGCTGCTGGGCGACGACGCCGTTCTCAAGTTCCGATCGCTCTCCGGAGGGGAGCAGGGGCTCCTCCTCACCTGGAGCGTCCCCTTCGCGGCTGGTCTGATCACAGGCATCGTCCGCGAGCCGCGGCTCTGGCCCGTGGGCCAGTCGCTCCTCAACCAGAGCTTCAACGCCGCCATCCACCCGCTGGTCCCCGACCTCAACGTCAACCTCGACCTGGTCAGCCCCAACAAGAGCTTCATGATCACGTTCGACCTGGCCCCGACCCTGCGCCGGGCCGGCCTGCCCTTCTGATCGGCCTCCTACACGCGAGGAGCAAGGGTCGGTTGACGGAAGGTCGGGAGTCTGCGACTCACTCCGTCATGCCCGCGTCCGCCTTCGCGCCTGCCGACCTGGCCGGCATCGCCGTCCGAAATCGAATCCTGCGGAGCGCCACCCACGAGGGGTTGGCTGACGAGCGCGGGCTGCCGACCGAGGCGCTCCAGCGCCGCTACCTGGCGCTGGCCCAAGGAGGCGTGGGGGCGATCATCACCGGCTACGCCGGCGTTCAGCAGGACGGGAAGAGCTCGCTCCTCCGAATGCTGATGATCGACGGGGACGACTGCATCCCGGCCTACCGCGCGCTGGTCGAGGCGGTGCATGGCGCGGGCACGCCCATCATCCTGCAGATCGCCCACTGCGGCCGGCAGACCTGCTCGCGCGTCACGGGCCTCCCCACGGTCGCCCCCTCGGCGATCCGCGACCGGCTGTACGGCGAGGACGAACCGCGTGCCCTGAGCGAGAGCGCCATCGAGGAGCTCATCGAGAGCTTCGTCGCCGCCATCGGCCGGGCGCGACAGGCCGGGTTCGACGGCGTCCAACTCCACGGGGCGCACGGGTATCTCCTCTCGGAGTTCCTCTCGTCCTACATGAACCGGCGCACGGATCGCTGGGGCGGGTCGGTCGAGAACCGGTTCCGGATCGTGGGTGAGATCCTGGCCCGGGCGCGCAGCCGCTTGGGCGCCTACCCCATCCTGATGAAGCTGAACGGCTACGACGGCCGCCCGGGCGGCATGCGCGTGCCCGAGGCGATCGCGATCGCGCGGATGGCGGAGGCGGCCGGCTGCAGCGCCCTCGAGATCTCCTGCGGCGTGGGCGAGGATCTCCTCTTCACCGCCCGCAGCGACGCACTCCCGGTCGATGCGCTGATGGCCTACTCGCACAAGCTCCAGACCGCCCCCCGCTTCACTCGGCTGGTCGCGCGCGCGGCCATGCGGGTCCTCATCCCGCTGCTGGCGCCGCCGGCCAAGCCCAAGCGGCTCTACAACGTCGATGCCGCCGAGCAGATCCGGCGGCAGATCGGCATCCCCGTGATCGTGGTGGGCGGCATCCGGAGCCGATCGGAGATCGAGCAGATCCTGGGGCAGGATCGCGCCCAGTTCGTCTCCCTCTGCCGGCCGCTCATCTTCGAGCCGGGCCTGGTCGGCAAGATGGAGCGCGGGCAGCAGGAGGCGTCCCGCTGCCTCGACTGCTGCTACTGCATCGTGGCAGGGGAGACCCTGCCGCTCCGGTGCCACTACGGACGGATCAGCAGCGCCGATCCGTCCTGAGCCAAGGTTCACTCGTTGCGCCTGGCGGAGCGGACCCGCAGCATTTGCATCCCCCTCCAGAGAGGCGCTCGCCCGCGCGCCTGCGCAGGCACCAGACACGTCGCGCGCGCGAAGCTCGACCGCGCCCGCATTTTCCAGCGCCTGCACGCAGAGATGCCGGGCTGACAGACCCGCCTACCGTCTGGGTACGGAGCTTGCTACCTGGAGCCGGTCGTGGAGCACGCGCGCATCCTGGTCGCCTGGGCCGATCGAGACGAGCGGGTCGGGATCTGCGCGCGGCTGGAGCGGGACGGCCTCGCGCCGGCCCAGGTGGCGAGCTGGGCCGCGCTCTCGGAGCAGCTCGGATCCTGCCCTCCCGATGGCGTCCTCCTCGATGCGGGGCTCCAGGGCTGCCCGCCGCCGGGAGAGGCGAGCGGCCTCGTCGTCCAACGGGCGTGCCCGGCGTTGGTGATCGCCCTCCACCCGAGCCGGATCGCAGAGGCCGTGGACGCGCTGCGCGCCGGCGCGGACCGCTTTCTCCTGGCGCCCGTCAACCCGTTCCTGGCCGCGCTGGCGATGGAGCGGGCGCTGGAGCGGCGGGGGCTCCAGCAGGAGCGGAGCGCGCTCCTCGCCGGGCCGCAGTGCCGCGAGGTGCTGCTCGGCACCGCGACCGAGCTGTCCGAGGCCCGCGAGGTCGTCCGCCGCATCGGGCCGACCCGGGTCCCCGTGCTGGTGACGGGCGAGTCCGGAACGGGCAAGGCGCTCCTCGCCCGCCTGCTTCACGATGGGTCACCTCGGCGAGATTGCCCATTGGTGGAGGCGCGCTGCGCCGGACCGTCGCAGCAGTTGCTCGACCATCTCCTCTTCGGGGGCGAAGGACCGCTCGGCGCGACGGGCCACCTCGGCGAGGCCGCGAGCGGGACCCTGCTCCTTCGCGACGTGGACCGGCTGCCCGCTCCGCTCCAGGCGAAACTCCTGCGCGCCCTGGACGGAGAGCTGGCGCCGGGCTCGCCAGCGGCGCGCCGACCCCCGGACACCCGCGTGGTCGCGACCACCCGGCTCGACCTTTCGGCCGAGGTCGCGACCGGCCGCTTCCGCCGGGACCTCTTCTATCGGCTCGGTGTGGTGACCGTGCAGCTCCCGCCGCTGCGTGGACACCGGGAGGACCTCGGCCTGCTGGCCCGCCACTTCCTCGCCGACGCGGCGCGCGCGCAGTGCACCCGCCCGCTGTCGCTGGCACCCCTCGCCGCCGCCTGCCTGCTGGCCCACGACTGGCCCGGCAACGTCCGAGAGCTGCGTCAGGCGCTGGAGCAGGCAGCCGTCCGCTGCCGAGGACCGCGGGTCGAGCTCGACGATCTCTCCCCGGCCCTCCGCGGTGCGCTCCGGTGTGAGGAGGATCCGTCCCTCGTCCCCGGCGCGACGTTGAAGAGGATCGAGCGGGAGGCGATCGTGCGAACCTTGCAGATCGTGGGAGGCTCCACGGCCCGGGCAGCGCAAATCCTGGGCATCAGCGTGCGGAAGATCCAGTACCGGCTGGAGGCGTACCGGTCCGAAGGAGGCGTGACTCTCCTGGGCGCCGGAGAGGTGGATTCCAGGCAGCCGCCCCGCCCAGCGTCGGTCAGCCCGGCCGCCAGGCGGGCGTGACTCACCCGCGGTGGGCCTTTGTAGGCGGCCGAAGGGTTGCTCGCCCGCCTGCGATGTGGTGCTATTTGCCCTCGTGACCAATACACCACGGCGCTACGAGCGCATCGACATCCAGCTCCCCTGCCGACTCTTCATCCCGGGCCGGGACGGACTCAAGTTCGAAGCCTTCACCAGCTCGCGAAACCTCGGGCTGGGTGGAATCTTCGTGGCGAGCTCGTTCCTGGTCCGCACCGGGCTGGAGCTCTTCGTCGAGCTGGGGCTCCCGGACGGCGCGCTGGCCATCCGGTCGCGCGTGGCGCACGTGGTCCCGCTGCCGGAAGAGCGATTCCCCACCGGCATGGGGATCGAGTTCCTGGACGTCGACGCGCACGGCCGCGAGACGCTGCTCCGGTACTTCACGCCGGTCCGGTACGAGCGGTTCTACGCCGCGTTCGTGGAGGAGTTTCCGCACCTCCGCAAGGATCTGCCGCTCCGCGACGTCTCGCTGGTGCTCAACCTCTGGGAGGAGTGGAAGATTCGGGCCGAGGGCGGGCCGCTCCTCACCGCCTCGGGAGCACCCATGCCAACCGAGCTCGGACTGCGCGCCGCCTCGGAGCCCGACGGCACCCGACGCCTGGGACGCGGCGGCAAGCGCTGAACAATCCCCTGCTGGGTCGGCGCTCGGCCTTGCTGGGCCGGGGCCCTCGCCATTAGAGCCCCAGGAGCACGCGATGGCGCTCGCTCCCGTCACCTCGAAGGCCCGGAAGGGCTGCTCGTCTCGATCCTCCAGGAGCCATGCGGGCTTGGGCGGCCGGTACCCGAAAGTTTACCGCCGCGGGACCCGCTGGTACGGTTGATCGGATGTCCAAGGTTCGCCTCGCCTTCCTGTGGCACATGCACCAGCCGCTCTACCGTCAACCGGAGACGGACGAGTACCTCCTGCCGTGGGTCCGGCTTCATGCCACCCGCGCCTACTACGACATGGCGTGGATGCTGGAGCGCCACCCCGGCATCCGGTGCACGGTCAACTTCACGCCGGTGCTGCTCGACCAGCTCGAGGACTACGCCCGCGGCGTGGCGCGCGACCGCTTCCTCGACCTGTCGATCCGGCCGGCCGCCCACCTCTACGACGAGGAGCGGCAGGCGCTGCTCCGGTCGTTCTTCATGGTCGATTGGGAGACGGTGGTCCGCGCCATCCCGCGCTACTGGGAGCTCCTCCAGAAGCGGGGCCGGGACATGCGCTTCGTCGATCTGCCCGCGGTGGCCAAGCGGTTCAGCGACGCCGAGCTCACCGACCTCCAGGTCCTCTTCAACCTCGGGTGGATGGGCTTCGGCGCGCTGGAGGACGACCGCGGGCTCGTCGAGCTGCGGCGCAAGGGGCGCGACTACACCCAGGAAGACCTGGCCTACATCCTGGCGGCGCAGCGCCGGATCGTGGGGCAGATCGTCCCGCGCTGGCGCGCACTGTCCGAGAAGGGGCAGATCGAGCTCTCGACCACGCCCTACTACCATCCCATCCTCCCGCTGGTCTGCGACACCGACACGGCCCGGCGAGCGATGCCGACCGTGCAGCTCCCGCCCCGCTTCACCTACCCGCAGGATGCGCGCTGGCATGTCCGCCAGGCGATCGAGAGCCACGCGCGCCGCTTCGGCAAGCCGCCCGCAGGCATGTGGCCCGCCGAGGGGTCGGTCTCGCCGGAGGCGCTGGAGGTGCTCGCCTCCGAGGGGGTGCGCTGGGCCTGCTCGGACGAGGGCGTGCTGCTCCACTCGCTCCCCGCCGATTCGCCGCGCCTCGCAGCCCTCTACCGGCCCTGGCAGGTCGCGGCCGGCTCCGGGCAGGTCTCGATGCTCTTCCGCGACCGCGGGCTCTCGGACCTGATCGGCTTCACCTACTCCAAGATCCCGGCCGCCACCGCGGTGAGCGACTTCCTCTTCAACCTCGAGACCATCGGCCGAGCTTGGGACTCGGCCCACCTCGAGGGCCAGCCCACAGTCGGCGTCTTCCTGGACGGCGAGAACCCCTGGGAGCACTTCGCCGGCTCGGGGCGCGAATTCCTGGACACGTTCTACGGCCAGCTCGAGAGCTCCAGCGCGGTCGAGACCGTCACCCTCTCCGAAGCGGTGGCCGCCGCCAGCGGGCGGATCGAGCGCATTCACTCCGGGTCCTGGATCGAGGCCTCGTACCGGATCTGGATCGGGCACGAGGAGGATCGGCTCGGCTGGACCGCGCTGGGGAAGGCGCGCGAGGCGGTTGAGGCCGCGGCGCGCGACGGGACGGCCTCGGTGGAGTCGCTGGAGCTGGCCCGGCAGCACCTCTACGCCGCGGAGGGGTCCGACTGGTTCTGGTGGTACGGCGACGACTTCAGCACCGAGATGGCGGCCGAGTTCGACGGCCTCTTCCGCGGCCACGTCATCCGCGCCTGCCGGCTGCTCGGCGTCGCCCCGCCCCGAGAGGCGTTGAAGCCCATCAAGCAGCTCGATCAGCCCGGCGTCGAGACCAAGCCGCTGCGAGAGCCGACGCTCCTGGTCAGCCCGACGCTGGACGGGCGCGAGACCAACTTCTTCGAATGGCAGGGCGCGGGCCTCTACCAGCCCGGGCAGCACCGCGGCTCGATGTTCGGCGGCGCTCAGGCCTTTCGGTCGCTTCACTATGCGTTCGATCTGAACAGCCTGTACCTGCGGCTCGATCCGGCCGAGACCACGGCGCGGACCATGGAGGTGGCCAACCGGGTCTCGATGACGGTGCTCGGCCCCAACCAGGAGCTCCGGATCGACTTCGGGCTGGCCGAGGACGGCCAGGAGCGCCCGGGGACCGGACCGAGCGGCGCGCCGCTGGGGCGGGCGGTGTTCCTCCAGATCTTCGAGCTGGCCGTCCCGTTCGCGGAGGTCGGGCTCCGCCCTGGGGACGCCGCCGCATTCTTCCTCCAGATCTGGCGCGGCGACGTCGAGGTGGAGCGGCTGCCGCGCAGCGGCTTCGTCAATTTGACCGTGCCGGACCAGGACTTCGAGCGCATTCACTGGCGGGTGTGAGCCCCCGGCGCGCGTCGGCGGTCGCGAGCGGGGCCCGTCCTGGATCCGGGCGCAGCCGGTCCTGGGTGCGCGAGGAGCCCATTCCCGCTATGTTCCAGCACCGTGACCCAGCCCTCGCCGAACGCCCGCAAGCGCTCCCCGCTCGCGCTGCTCTTCCTGGTGGTCTTCGTCGACATCCTCGGGTTCGGGCTGGTCATCCCCCTCCTGGCGCGCTACGCCCGGGAGCTGGGCGCGCACGACGCGCTGATCGGCCTGCTCTCCACCGGCTTCTCGGCGATGCAGCTGATCTTCGCGCCGATGTGGGGGCGCCTCTCGGATCGGATCGGGCGCCGGCCGGTGTTTCTGGCCTCCATCGCGATGACCTCGGTGGCCTACCTGGCCAGCGGTCTGGCGTCCAGCTTCTGGTTCCTGCTGGCGGCGCGGCTCTTCGCCGGGATCGCCACCGCCAACTTCGCCATCGCGCAGGCCTTCGTGGCCGACGTGACCCGGCCCGAGGATCGGACGCGCGGCATGGGCGTGCTCGGCGCGGCCTTCGGCCTCGGCTTCGTGCTCGGCCCCGCGGCCGGCGGCCTGCTGGCGACCATCTCGCTGGGCGCGCCCTTCATCGCGGCCAGCGCGCTCGCCGCGGTCAACCTCGTCGCGGCCTGGCTGATCCTCCCTGAGCCGCCGCGCCCTGCGGTGCGTCCCGTTCGCAGGAGCCGCTGGCAGGACATCAGGCTCGCCGTGGCCCGTCCCGGCGTGGGCCGGCTCCTCTCCATTTACTTCCTGAGCATGTTCGCCTTCAGCGCCATGGAGAGCACCTTCGCGCTCCTGACCGCCGACCGCTGGCAGCTCTCCCACCGCGGGGTGGGGCTGGTCTTCGGCTACATCGGCATCCTCATCGCGCTGGTCCAGGGCGGGCTGGTCGGTCCGCTGGCCCGCCGCGTCGGCGAGCGGGTCATGCTCGTCACCGGGCTGGCGCTCATGGCCCTGGCGCTGGCGATGCTTCCCTTCGCGCCGGGGTTGGTCGGGCTCTTGGCGGCCTGCGCTCCTTTGGCCATTGGCAACGGGCTCGCCCAGCCTGCACTGAGCGCGCTCCTCTCACGCCTCTCGCCGGCCGAGGAGCAGGGCGGGTCTCTGGGGGTCGGCCAGTCGGCCGCAGCGCTGGGGCGCGTGGTGGGGCCCGAGACCGGGACGTTCACCTATCATGCGGGCCTGGCCTATCCCTACGTGGGCGGTGCAGTTATGATGGCGATCGCAAGCTTGCTGGGAGCCGCTGCGAGGCTTCCACTCGCCGTCCGGCCAGCGGCCGAGCGGGCGGTCGCGGCAGGAGATGGGCTCCGGTCGCCACCGACCAAAGAAGAGGTTGGTCCTCAAAATGCCTGAGCTCCGCAGGGATCCCATTGTCGGCCGCTGGGTCATCATCGCGACCGAACGCGCCAGGCGAACCAACGTCGTGTCCAAGGCCTTCGCCGCGCCGCCGGGAGGGCTCTGCCCTTTCTGTCCGGGCCACGAGGACAAGACGCCGCCCGAGGTCTTCGCCTCCGGCCGCCCTCCGGGCGTCGGCCGGAACAACTCGGGCTGGAAGGTCCGCGTGGTCCCCAACCGCTATCCAGCGCTCATGATCGAGGGTGATCTGGAGCGGCAGGGCGAGGGGATCTACGACCGGATGAACGGCATCGGCGCCCACGAGATCATCATCGAGACGCCGGACCACGGCCGGGATCTAGCCGACCTGAGCGACGCCGAGGTAACCGAGGTGCTCCACGCCTTCAAGGCCCGCATCCTCGACCTGCGCAACGACCAGCGCTTCCGCTACGTCCTGCTCTTCAAGAATCACGGAGCGGAGGCCGGCGCCTCGATGGAGCACCCGCACAGTCAGCTCATCGCGCTCCCGGTGACACCGCGCCTGGTGCAGGAGGAGATCGAGGGCGCGCGGCGGCACTACGAGCACCGCGAGCGTTGCATCTTTTGTGACATCGTCGGGCAGGAGCGAAAGGACCGGTCCCGGCTGGTCTTCGAGAACGATGACTTCGTGGCCTTCGCACCCTGGGCCGCACGGGCCGCCTTCGAGACCTGGATCGTGCCCCGGCGGCACGAGTCGAACTTCGAGCTGGAGCCGAACGCCCGGCTGGCTCAGTGCGCCCAGGCGCTCCGGGACACGCTGCGACGGCTCGGCCTGGCGCTCGGCGATCCGGCCTACAACTTCATCGTCCACTCCAACCCGCTGCGGGACGCGCCCAGCCCGAGCTACCACTGGCACATCGAGGTCATGCCGGCGCTGACGCAGGTGGCCGGCTTCGAGTGGGGCAGCGGCTTCCACATCAACACCGTGCCCCCCGAGACGGCCGCCGAGTTCCTGCGCAAGGTGGCGTAGCGCCCGGCGGCTCGTCAGCCGTCTGGCGCGCGCAGCTCCGGGTTGAAGCCGGCCGGAGCCATCCCTACCTTGCAGCTCATGCCGAGAAGGCTTCCGCCCATCGACGTTGACGACGAGGAGCGCGACGCGCCGGAGCCGACCGCGCGCCCGACCGAGCTTTACCGCCCCGAGGACGAGGAGGACAAGCTGGTGCCGGAGGGGAACGTCGGCGGCGCTGCGCCCACGACGGCCGGGCTCGACTCGGGCGGCGATCTGCCAGGTCCGGAGGACGACCTCGCCAACCTTGCCGAGCCCGAGCCGCCGGATCCGCCCGAGGTCGGCGCGGTTCACATCCGGCGCGAGTAGGCGCAAGTAGCGGGCCACGGGCTGCGCAGGGCGTCGACTGCGGCCGAGAGGTCCGCCCAGCGACCCTTTTCCCCGGCGACCGTCCGCGCCGCGGACCATCGTCCGAGAAATGCTCGAGGAAGACGGGACGGCCGTGGTGGCACGCTCCGTGCCATAGAGCCAAGCATGACTGCTCCACGGCAGGTGATCCCAGGCGCCACCTATCTGGTGACGCGCAGATGCACACAGCGTCACTTCCTGCTGAAGCCGTGCAAGACCGTGAACCACGTTTTTCTCTACGTCCTGGCCCTGGCCGCGGAGCGCTACGACATCCGGATCCACGCGTTCTGCGTCCTCTCAAACCACGTTCATCTCATCCTCTCGGATCCCCACGCCCGGCTTCCTGCCTTTCAGCAGTACCTGGACGGCCTGGTCGCGATGGCCCTCAACGCCTTTCACGGAAGATGTGAAAACTTCTGGGCGCCCGACACCTACAGCGCGGTGAGGCTCGGCTCGACCGGCGACATCCTCGACAAGATGGCCTACGTCCTCGCCAACCCGGTCGCGGCCGGGCTCGTTCGCCATGGCCGACAGTGGCCTGGACTCTGGTCGGCTCCGGCGCAGCTCGGGACCATCATCGAGGCCCGCCGGCCCGAGCACTTCTTCGGCGCGGACAGCACCCTCCCTGAGAAGGCGTTCCTGAAGCTGTCCCGCCCTCCCGGCTTCCCATCGATCGACGCGCTCCGGGAGGCGCTGTCCGCCTGCGTCACGCATCGTGAGACGCAAGCCGCGCGAGAGCGCGAGGGCAGGTTCCTCGGCGTCGCAAGGGTCCTGGCTCAGGATCCCGCCGGTCGACCCCGCACTCCCGAGCCGCGCCGCGGCCTCACCCCCCGCGTCGGCGCCCGCGACAAATGGAAGCGGATCGAGCTGCTCCAGTGCCTCGTCGATTTCCTGCGCGCCTACCGGGACGCCTGGCTCGCCAGGAGGAGCGGCCGCATGAAGGCGATCTTTCCGTTCGGCACGTATCAGCTACGGGTCCTGCACGGGGCGCCATGCGTTGGCTTTGGGTAAAGGAGTCCCGCGCGTTCGTCAGCTACTCGCCCGAGCGTGCCCAGGATCCGGCGTCAGCCGGTAGAAGGCCCGATCGACCGAGAGGACCACCCGGTAGATCTGGTCGAGGTGGACCCAGCAGGCCTCGTCACGATCCGTCTCGATCGCCTCCGGGAACTTGGCCCGCAGGTACCAGAGCCCGGTCTCGGTCAACACCGGCCGCCCGTCCCGGGTGACGTAGCTCAGCATCCACTTGGCCCAGGGATTGGTGTCCCACATACCGGTTCACTCCAGGCCACGTGCACGCAAACGCTCATCGCTCTCGCCGTGATAGTGCCCCAGCTCGTGCAGCAGGGTCACCTTCACCTGCTCCGAGAGCTCCTGCGCGTCGCGCGCGAAGCGGATCAGGTTCTTTCGGTACAGCACGATGCTCCTGCACTTGGGGCCGTCGCTCGCCTCGCAGGACTCCTTCTCGGAGGGGCCGCGGTACAGCCCGAGGATCGACGGCGACAGCGGCGGATCGACCGCGGTCAGATCGGCGAGCGACGGCAGGTCCTCCACCTCCACTGGCACGGTCTGGAGCGCCCGCTTGTCGGCCGCGTCCAGGCTGCCGATGGCCTGGTCGAGCTCCACCTGGAAGGCGCGCCGATCGGTCGCCAGCTCGGCCTTGAACTCGGTTGGCTCCAGCTCCGCGGCACGGCGGAAGAGTGTCTGCGCATTGGCCTGGTCGCCCTTCCGCTCCTCCAGCAAACCCAGATAATGCACGGCCCAACCGTCGTCCAACGCCTCCTGGAGCATCTTGGCGAAGGCCCGCTCGGCATCCGCGAACCGGCACAGCTCGTACAGGGCAACGCCCCGCTCGTACAGCGCGTCAACCTCGTCGGTCCGCTCGGCCAGCGCCTGGTCGGCGTGCGCCAGCGCCGGCCGGCTCCGCCCGAGGTCGTTCTCCGCCATGGCCGCCAAGACCAGGAGCCGCGAGGCCAGGTCGCGATCGTGGTGCGACCGCTTGACGGCGACGCGGGCTCCACGCTCCGCGTACTCGAGCCCCACCTCCAGCGCGTCGCGGTCCGCGCCCAGCTTGGAGACGTAGAAGTCGGAGGCGCTCCAGAGCGTCTCCGGGTCGTCCGGATCGACCGCCAGCGCGCGCGAGAAGGCCAGCCGGGCCTCGTCGAGCCTCCCCAGCGCGGCCAGGGACGCGGCCCGATAGTGAAGCGCCGGCACCAGCCTGGGCTCGATCTCCACCGCCTCGTCGGAGCAGGCCAGGGCCCGGTCGTACCGCTGGCGCTCGTACTCGGTGGCGGCTCGATCCATGAGCAGCCCCGAGGTCGGGTCGGGCTGATCCGGAAGACAGGGCGGCACGGGTGGCCGGACGTGGTCGAGCTGGCCGCCGACCGAGCCCTGTCGCAGCGCGGAGGGGGCGTTCCCGGACGGCTCGTGGGCCGCCGCGGAAGCCGCCTTGCCGGATCGGTTGCAGGCAACGGCCGCGAAGGCGGCGATGACGAGACAGCGAGAGACCCGACACATGGACGAGATCGAGCTTGCCACAACGGCACCCACGATCCAACCGGCTCACCGCCCGCCCGCCGGTGTGTGGGCGGTCCACCCTGCCTTTCCCTTGGCCTGAGTCAGGGTGTGCCGATGCGCACCGCGACGAAGAGACGGCTGGGGCTCACGTCCACGCGGAGGTGGTTCTCCGCCAGCCAGAGCGCAGCGGTCCAGAGCGGACCGTCAGGAACGCTGCTCTGCATCAGCTCCCTCCAGTACCGGCCCGCAGCCTGCGGCGAGGTGGGCCGGAGCGGCTCGGGCCCGGAGAGCTGGCAGGCGTGCCGCGCACAGGGCTCGAGACCGGGGAGGTGCGACGGCAGCGCGGAGCGGATCGCGAGGACGGGCCTCTGCAGGGTGCGCGAGGAGGCGACCGCGCCGCTCTCTGCCGAGACCAGCATCGGGAGGGCGTAGGCCACCATCCACAGGGCTGGCGAGAGCATGGTTCTAACTTAGGGAGCCGGGCCTCCAGAACCGACGCCCAGCCTGAGCCTGGCGCCCCGTTGCGGGCTCTCTGCGGGCGGGGCAATGCCCCAAGCGGCGCGCTCTTTCGCTCAGCGACTCGGCCTGGGGGCGAGCCGCGCCGGGGAGAAGGGTTCCAGATCGACCGGCGGCGGTCGGCCCAGGACCGCGGCACAGATGGCGTCCGCGGTGATGGGCGCGAGCAGGATGCCGTTCCGGGTGTGGCCCGTGGCGTAGAGGAGGCCCGGCACGGTTCCCGCCCCGAGGATCGGATGGCCGTCGGGGCTGGCCGGCCGAAAGTTGGACCAGCTCCCCACGAAGGGCGCCCGCTCCAGATCGGGCGCGATCTCACAGGCGAGCGCGAGGACGTGTTGGAGTCCCTTGGCGGTCACCGCCTTCTCGAACCCGACCTCCTCCATGGTCGAGCCGCACAGGATGCGGCCATCGGCCCTCGGGACGACGTAGCCCTTGTCGGAGAAGATCACATGCGACAGGAGCGGAGGGCGCGTGTCGAGCACCGCCATCTGGCCGCGCACCGGCCGAACGGCGCCCGCCGGCAGGCCGTGGTTCTCCACCAGCAAGCTCCAGCTCCCCGCCGCCAGCACGACCGCTTCGGCCTCGATCCGCCCGGCCTCGTGGTCCACGCCCACGGCCCGCCCCCCCTCCAGCGCGATCCCGCGGACCTGCCCGGTGACGAACTCGGCGCCCGACCGAGCGGCGGCGACGTAGAGCGCGCGGGCCAGCAGGGGCGGCTCGACCGAGCCCTCCTGGGGGAAGAGGAGCGCGCCCCTCACCTGCTTCGAGATGCCCGGCTCGATCGCCTGGACCTGCCGGTCGTCCAGCACCTCCACCGGGAGTCCCATGGCCTCGAGCTTGGCCGCGCGTCCCGCCAGCAGCTCGGCGATGTCGTCGTCGAGCGCGACCTCCAGGGTCCCCGCCATCCTGAAGTCGATCCAGATGCCCGAGATCCGGCTCACCTCCTCGGCGAAGGCCGGGTACCGCGCCAGCGACGCCGCGCAGAGCTGGTAGAAGGGGCCGAGCTCGGTCGCTTCGACGCCGGGTGAAAGGATCCCGCCGGCCGCGCTCGACGCCTCGGCGCCGGGGATGCTCCGCTCCAGCACGCAGACCTTCTTGCCGGCCAGCGCCAGCCGGAGGGCGACCGCACAACCCTGCACGCCCGCGCCCACCACCACCACGTCGCATCGCATGGCGCCGCAGACTACTGCTCCCGAACGCCGGAGCCAAGGC
>Ga0302321_100002329_pt1 | contig 16305 bp, 18 predicted proteins | sample Fen_T0_1_FD_202505 | JGI IMG/M metagenome (GOLD analysis project Ga0302321, IMG submission 202505) | Peat permafrost microbial communities from Stordalen Mire near Abisko, Sweden - Fen_T0_1 | ecosystem: Environmental > Terrestrial > Soil > Wetlands > Permafrost | place: Sweden: Abisko...
CCAGACGATCTGGTCCCGTATCTGGATACTTGGGATCCCTCGTTCAAAGACTGGGGATCTGCCGCGGTCGAGCCCAGCGAGGGTTACTACCGGTTGAACAAGTATGACGATGAGCCCGGTAGGGAGGTCATCCGTGCTTCTGCGCATCCCTTCACGGGAAAAACATATGTACTCGTGAATGCTGCCAACAGTTCGGCGACGTTTGAATTCGCGCAAATCATGCAGCAGAACAAGTTGGGGATTCTGGTAGGGCAGCCTACAGGAGGAAATCAGCGCGGAATTAATGGGGGAGCTTTTTTCTTTCTCCGATTGCCCAATTCCAAGATCGAAATCGATCTTCCTCTGCTTGGCGTCTTCCCGCCAGCCGAGCGCCCCGATGCAGGTTTGCAGCCCGACATTACGGTGCAACCGCGAGCCGAAGACATCGCACGAGGTGTGGACACCGAACTGGATGAGATAAAACGGCGCTTGAAATAGGTTCCACTCAGCATTGTGGCGGCGAAACTTCCGGGTACACCGGACCTAGGACATCCAATTCAGTTCAGCTCGCTCCGCCTCGACGAGGCAAACCGCTGCCTCCGACGCGCGACGCTTTTCTCTCGCGGCGCTTAGCAAGTCCTCCAGCAATTTCACCCTGCGATCAAGGTCCAGAACCAGCTCGATACGCTGTTCTGTCGTTAAGTTCTCCCTGATCTCACAAAATGTGGATAGTGCAGCCATGATTCACCTCGTGGGCACTCTGTTCTACCGCTTTGTATCTTAACTGTAACGCAAATCACTTTGATCAAAGATACAATGCGCCGAAAGCGCGCAACTCATGTGAGCAGGGAGATAATTAGGTCCATGCAAGTTTCACCCGGAGAAAAACTTCGAACGGCAATGCGCGGGAGCAGCACTTCGTGGTTGCGCATGTGCTCGAACATCTTGACCGACACGACACGGTCAAACGTCCCGGGTGCTTCAGAGATGCTTGAATCTATCCCCGAGCAGGGGGCGTCTAAGTAACAGGTTATTGAGCACTGTTGAAGTTTTTCAAATGGAAGGAATCCACATGGCACAACTAAAGGAAAAAGTGAGTTTGAAGCACTTTGGTTCTAGCCCCCCAGCCATGTTTGAGAGCATGGTCAACATTCCTGCGGAGAGTCGCCGCACACTCATCGAACTCCTCAACGCGCGCCTGGTCGACACTATCGATCTGCAGAGTCAGGCGAAGTTCGCCCATTGGAATGTGAAGGGTCACGATTTTTATCAGCTGCATCTTTTGTTTGATTCCATCGCGGAGCATTTGGAGGAAGGGGTGGATCTGATCGCTGAACGGATTACTGCCCTTGGGGGAAGGGCCAACGGCACTGCCCGCCAGTCGGCAGTCAATTCAAGCTTGAAGGAATATGACCTCAATGCCCTGCATGGAATGGAGCATGTGCGGGTTTTGCCAGATCGGCTGGCCTCCTTGTCGAATGCGGTTCGAGAGGCCATTGATCGCTCCGATGACCTGGGTGATAAGGGGACCTCTGATCTGTTCACCGAAATCGTGCGGACTGCCGACAAAGATCTTTACTTTCTGGAATCGCATCTTCAGGTCGAGTAGAACGACGGCGCGCCGAATCAGTTCTGCAAAGAAACCCGCAGCTTACGGGGTTGGGGCTACCTTCCACAGATCGCCTTCTGTCATTTAGCAAATAGATAGTGGGAAACAATCCATTCTTGACCGTTGCGGTATCCCCAAAGCTCAGCGCAGGCCATGAAAAACACGCGCCAGCGGACGAACCAGCGCAGAGCCTCCGATCTCGTTGAGCCGCCGCGGAGACCCCGCGAGTAGTTACGCGCGAAAAGATCGAGGATCTCTCCACGCTGCGAGTCCATATTCTGGAGCCAGGCATCCGCGGTCTTCTGATAGTGAACGCCGCTGACCTGCCAGTGACTTTGCACCCGCAAATCGCGCTGAAAATAGAGGAGCAGGTCGTCGCTGGGCATGGTGCCGCCGGTGAAGAAATGCTGCGACATCCAGTCGCTGCTGTCCCGAACCTCGAAGGGATATGTGAAGCGCAGGTGGCTGAAGATGTGAACGAAGAGCTTGGCGTCGGGCTGCATCCATGAAGCAATGCGCGAGAGGAGTGCTTCGTAGTTGCGCATGTGCTCGAACATCTCGACCGAGACCACGCGGTCAAACATCCCAGGAGCTTCAAAGGTGTTCATATCTACGGTGATTACCTGCAGATTGCTCAGACCGCGAGCTGCCGCTTGAGTGTCGATGAATTGTTTTTGAGAAGATGAATTGGAGACACTGACAATCCTACTGTGGGGGAAGCGCTCGGCCATGTGGAGGGAGAGCGAGCCCCAGCCGCACCCCAATTCCAGTACCTGTTGGCCGTCGGCCATGCTGGCGCGCTCGGTGGTCAAAGCCAACATCGCCTCTTCTGCTTCATCCAAATTGCGGGTGCCTTCCGGCCAAAGCGCAGAGCTGTACTTCAGATGCTTGCCTAACACCAGTTCGAAGAACCGGGCAGGCACTTCGTAGTGTTGGGCATTGGCGGCCGTCGTTTCGATCGCAATCGGGCTCGTTTTCAGACGGGCGATCAGGGACATCAGGTGCGCTTGCTGGCGTTCTGGGTCGCCCTGATCTTCCTCGCGCAGTCGCTGGAGCAACAGCCGTCGAATGGCGATGCGGATGACCGGGTCTGGGACCAGATCGCGTTCGAGCAAAGCCATGGACCACGGGGTTACCGCGGATCTTGCCGGAACGGACCGAAACATTTCGTGTGTGCTGTCCATGATTAATATTTCCTTGATCTCGCGAGTCTAAGCCGGAAGACTAGTGTGGCTTGAGCTTCCGGAAGAATCGCTTCAACTCCGGGCTGAACTCTCGAATCAGGTTCACCCCTACTTCGAACCCCATCTCCTGATGTCCCATCTGTACGCCCTGTACGAGAGGGTCGTAGCGTCGCGGATACCATGTGGTGACGATCATGCCGCTACCGTAAGCGCCTGCGAACTGCGGAAAATCAATATGCTTGTGCCCTTGGCTGTCATAGGCGAGAAAGGTCATCTGGAGCGCGTTCCAGCTCCGCCGCAGGCCGCCGCGGCACCGGCAGCGGAAATAGCGCGGATCCAATCCGAGAGCGGCATCGCCGGCCTCGTGCAGGCCGGTCTGGATGGTGAACATCGCGAACGTGGTCCCCACGCGCCGGCCATAGCCTTCCCAGGTACGGCCCCACTCTTTGGGATCGTTTCCGATCTGTCCTCCGCTGGCGGCGCCAGCCGCCGCGATGTAAGTGAACGGCGAGCCGAGGTAGTCTTTGAAAAAACGATCCGATCGCTCTTGACCGCTCAGGGGTGCGTAGGCGGGATCGCCGGGACGGGCGAAAGGAGACTGCGCCATACATAACGCAGATGAGGCAGTCACTACGAAACAGAGAATTCGCCAGCTTAGGCCGAGATTCATTGGCGATGTTCTCCGAGAGCGCTTCGCAGGCTTGCTCCCTTGGTTTCATCGAACAGGCCCTCCGACCTCCACAACACTTTGCCCTCGCGATCCACCAGGAAGGCATAGATCTTCTTTTGGTCAGTAATGAGTAGTGCGTCGCAAAAGGGCTTTTTCTCCAGATATAACGTGATGGTGCGTTCGCGAGCCTTGCGATCGGGGATGCCGCGGCGCATTCCGGTGTCGATAAACCAGCGCGTGAAAGCGTTTGGCCGTTGAATGGTGGGCAACTCGTAGTAGTAAAAACCGGGGTCCAGTTCTTCGAATCGCTTCATTTCGCGCAACCAGGTGTCGACATCTTTCTGTTGCTCTCGCTCAAATGCCACCAAAAGCAAGTTGCGGTCGCCCTCGAAGTCGGCCGGCAAGCTAAAGTCACGTTTTTCGAGGTTGGAGGCCTTCACGCTGGGGAGGTACGCTCCGGGCGAGTTCTCGGGCGCTGCCGCGCCAGGACCTTCTTTAGAACTCGCGATCACCGAAACCAAAAGCGATGCTATGGTCCAAACAAGAATTTTCATTTAGTGGCTCCAAAAAGCATGGGAAATTTAGGCGACCTCGGCGGTGTTGCTGCGCAGCCCAGAGGAGGCCGCGACTCGGCGCAGCGCCCGGGACAGCAGAAAATAAAGTAGAAGAATCGCGGGCGGATCGATCAACAGCCAAGCGGACACGGCGTGCGCTCCCGCCAGCCACAGGCTCGCGACCGCATGCGGCAAGTCGGCGCGGGCCATCGCCAACATCTGTGCCAGAGACAACTGCAGCGGAGCCGCGCGATACAAAATTTCACCCAGGCGGATGAACGGTAACAGGAAGAACAGTTGCAAAGGATAAATCAGGTAGTTCACCAGCTGGATGGCGGGAAGGTTCAGCCGGAAGATCAAGGCGGCGGCCGCACACAGGATAGTAGTGGAACCGAGCACTGGAAAGATGCCCAGCACGATCCCAAAAGCCAGACTCAGGGCAATCTTCTCGGGGGTGATCCCTTGAGTGAGAAGAGCGACGATGGGCCCAACCACACGGTCATAGATGAACCTGCGTTTCATGATGTGGTCCTCAGCACCAGGTTGGAAAGTGGCTCATCCGATTTCAGTCGGAAGAGCTGCATTAGGACGTAAGCGGACATCGCGATGTTTCCCAGTCCCATGATGAGCAAGAACCACATCACCCTCGCCGCCAGGCTCCGCTCCTTGAAGCAGACCCAGACAAAAAATGTGAGGAAGCCGAAGTAGGCGTCGAAAAGTGTGGCGACGGCCCAGGGACTGCTGACCCAGCTGAATTCTGATCCCGCCAGCCACAACGACTTGTGCAGGCTCACGTAAGTCGTCATTCCCGCCATCCAAAGAAAAATGGCCCCGAACATAATTTTCAAAAGCAGTCTCATAATTTCAGTTCTTAACTTCCACTGTCCGAAGCACGTTTGCGAGCCACGCTGCGGATTGCCTAACGCGACCGCTAAAATCTTCCCCCTATCGCAGCCAGTTGGTGTTCTAGGGCGGAGAAGTCGTGCAACACCAGCCAGCGAGAACCCGCGGTTGCCTGCTCCAGGCGCAGTTCTGGGGCGCCACCCAGCCAGAGAGCGGCGGAGCGAGGTAGCTTGCGGGCCATGTGATTGATTTCCTCCAGGGTTTCTGGACCGGGCGTAGTAGAGAGGCTGAGCAAAACAATGTCCGCCTCACTTTTTCGGGCAGCCATGACGATGTCAGCCGCGGGCAGGTCCGTGCCCAGATAAATGACGCCCAGCCCGCCTATCGCCGTCAGCATCGCTGCGGCCAGAGTGGGGAAAGCGTGGCGCTCGTTGCGCGGCGTGGCTAACAAAGCTCGCGCTGGCGGATTGGAAGGCGAATAGGTTCGCACGAGCGAAGCCAGCAAGGCGCTGAGGAGGTGGGTCAGCATGTGCTCTTGCGCAATGCTGCACTTGCCGTCGTGCCAGCGCTCCCCGATGGTGCGCATCAGAGGAAGCGCAGCCTGATGGACGAAGTCTCTGGGACTGGCCATGGCGGCCGCCAGGCGATTGATTTCACGGTCCGTGGCAGCGTAATCGAAATGGTCAAGAGCCTCCAAAATGGGCATGAGAATTTCTTGCGAGGCCGACACCTTAGACACTGGTCCCCGTCCCGACAAGGAAGAACTCTTCTCGATAAGTTCGCGGAGTTGCCGGTCCCCGACTCCGGCGACTTGGCCGATGGAGTGGCCCTCTTCGACCGCTTGCCGTAATAGCAGCAGCCTCTTGATTTGCTCTTCGGAATAGACCCGCCCGCGCGCCGATCGTTTCGGAATAACGGCTTGATACCGCCGCTCCCAAGCACGCAGAGTGTCGAGCGGAATTCCTGTGAGCTTGGCTACGGCACTGATGGGATAGGAGGCTGGCATCTCAAGGGGATCGTAACAGCTGGGTTTTTGTGTGTCAAATATATGTCATGGACAAAGGATTGACAAACCAAGGGGTGGAGTTGTACAAAAGTAGGGAAGCAATCCGGCGCCCCGCCTGGCAGCGTACCTGGCTAAGAGAGGTTATCGACCCCAAGTCAGACGTCAGAGGCAAAGCCAAGGAACCTTAGTGATCAAGCCACTGCAAAACTACAGTTTCGGGACGGTCATTCCCTTCGTGCTGCTGCATGTGGGCTGCGTAGCTCTATTCTTTGTCCCTTTCCGGTGGTCGTGGGTGGTGCTCATGTTGGCTACGTACTGGGTTCGTATGTTTGCCATTACCGCGGGATACCACCGCTATTTCAGCCACCGTGCCTATAAACTGGGACGCGGGTGGCAGTTTCTGATGGCATTTTTGGCTGAGACCTCGGGCCAGAAGGGCGTCCTCTGGTGGGCCGCTCACCATCGCGTTCATCATCGGCATGCAGACCTGGAGCGAGATATCCATTCTCCGTTGAAGCGTGGCTTCTGGTGGGCACATGTCGGGTGGGTGCTGTCGAACGAATACGACAAGCACGACCCTGCGCTGATCCAGGATTTCGGCAAGTATCCGGAACTGCGTTGGCTGGACAGACACTACCTGGTTCCACCGGTGGCTTTAGCGGGCTTGCTGCTACTCAGCGGCGGACTGCAAGCTTTCGTCTGGGGATTCGTGGCTTCGACAGTCCTGCTGTTTCACGGGACCTTCACCATCAATTCGGTGGCGCATCTTTGGGGTTCGCGGCGCTTCGACACTCCCGACGACAGTCGCAACAACTTTGTGCTGGCCCTCATCACGCTGGGCGAAGGCTGGCACAACAATCACCACAAATTCATGTACGCGTGCCAGCAGGGAATTCGCTGGTGGGAAGTGGACGTGACCTACTACGGACTGAGGATGCTGAGTTGGCTGGGAATTGCTCGAGATCTGCGAGAAATCCGGCTACCGATCTCGGAGGGTAAGGGGGCATGAGCCGAATCGCAGTCATTGGGGCAGGAATCTCAGGAATGGCGGCGGCTTACCTGCTCAGCCAGAAACATGAAGTCTCGCTGTTCGAGAAAGAACCGCGATTGGGCGGTCACACGCATACGCATGCAATTGAAACAAGTCGCGGCGTCTTGCCGATCGACACGGGTTTCATCGTTCATAACGACCGCACTTATCCGAACCTGGTTCGATTGTTCCGACAGATGGGCATTGCCCGGCAGGCGAGTGACATGTCGTTTGGCGTGTCCTGCCGCAAGACGGGATTTGAATACAGCAGCCGCGGGCTGAGCGGATTCTTTGCGGGCCGGCGCAATTGGATTCGCCCAGGGCACTACCGCTTTCTGGCGGAGATCATGCGGTTCAATCGGGAAGCCCGCATGCTGCTACAGGATCCGGCCAATGCCGACCTTACGTTGGGCGATTATCTGCGGGCTCATCAATTCCGAGGAGATTTCACGCGCTACTACTTGCATCCCATGGCGGCGGCTGTGTGGTCCACTTCGCCAGAGGAAATCGAAGACTTCCCGGCGTTTACATTGATTCGCTTCCTCGAAAATCATGGGCTGCTTGGATTGACGGGCGCACCCCAGTGGTATGTGCTCGAAGGTGGCAGCAGCGTCTATATTCCCCCGCTAACGGCGCCCTACAAGGAACGGATCCGATTAGGGGCGAGAATCGAAGGGGTGACGCGGACGCGCCAGGGAGTTCAGATCGGGTTCGAAGACCGCCCACCGGAGATGTTCGACGAGGTGGTGTTCGCGTGTCACGCCCCTCAAACGGCGCAGTTGCTGAAAGATCCAACGCCCGTCGAGCAGCAAGTGTTGCATGGCTTCCGCACCAGTCGCAACGAGACCGTGCTGCACACCGATTCGAGTTTGCTCCCTCGCAGACTTGGGGCCCGGGCGTCGTGGAACTATCACCTTGGAACGCGACGGCGCCAAGCCACACTTACCTATCACATGAACCGTCTGCAGAGCCTGCCCACGTCGGAAGATTACTGTGTCACCTTGAACGACACACAGTCCGTGGACGAAGGAAAGATTCTGCGGGAGATGACCTACTTCCATCCTCTTTATACGTTGGAGGCCGTGCGTGCCCAGGCGCGCTGGGCGGAGATCAGCGGGCGCAACCGGACGCACTTCTGCGGCGCATACTGGTTCTACGGCTTTCACGAAGACGGTCTCAATTCGGCAATTCGGGTGGCTGAGAAACTGGGTGTAACTTGGGAATCCAAGCTGGAAGCGGTGGCCTGATGGAATCGGGAATCTATACCGGCACTCTTCGTCATCGCAGGTTCAGTCCTGCCCGTCACGAGTTTACTTATCCTTTATTCATGGTGTTCCTGGACATCGACCAGTTGCTAGAACTGATGAAGATCTCACCGATGGCGGGTTACAACCGGTGGAACTGGGTTTCCTATCAGGAGCGGGATCACTTCGGAGATCCGGCGAAGAAGCTTCGCGAACGAATTGCGCGGGATGCGCAGCAAAAGGGCGTTGTGATTCCGGAGGGGCGAATTTTCCTGCTGACCCACCTCCGCTACCTTGGGTACAACTTCAACCCGGTTTCCTTCTTCTACTGCTATGACCGCGAAGACAGATTGCAAATGATCATGGCCGAGGTGAACAATACCTTCGGAGAGACGGAAAACTACTGGCTCACGCCCAGTGTCGAGCACCCGGCCAGCGACAGCAACAAGAGGTATCGTTTTGCGAAGACATTTCACGTGTCGCCTTTCATGAAGTTGGGGCACGAATATGATTGGACGTTCACGCCACCGGGCGAGCGCCTGATAACTGAGAGTGTCAGTTATGAGGACGGGCGGGAGATCTTCGATTCCACACTGAAACTGGAGCGCCGGGAGTGGTCGGGGCGCGAATTACACGCTGCGCTGCTTCGCTTCCCGTGGATGACCGCCAAGGTGATCACCGCCATCCATTGGCAGGCGTTGCGGCTACTACTGAAGCGGGTCCCGGTGGTCCCGCATCCCGGTGCTGGCCATTTCCAACGAGCGACAGTGCAGCATTTGGGGGCGTCATGGCGAGCGGACTAGGCACGAATCTAGCGAAAAAGATATTCCTGAAGTCTCTGGCGCGGCTCCGCGTGGGCTACCTTGAGTTGGTTTGTCCTGAGAACACGTACTGCTTCGGTCAGTTACAAGATCCACTGCACGCGGTTGTGGCCGTGCACGATGAGCGCTTTTTCCTGCGCGCACTATTGGCTGGGGACGTCGGCGTTGGCGAAGCCTACATGGACGGCGACTGGTCAACGCCCGATCTGGTTGCGGTTGTCCGCTTGGCGGTGCGAAACCTGGATCAACTGGATAACAGCAATCGCCTCTTCACCGCATTACGGAGAATGGCTGACTTTGTTGAGCACCGCCGCAACCGGAACACGGAGTCCGGCAGCCGGCGCAATATCGCGTATCACTACGACCTTGGCAACGACTTTTACCACCTTTTCCTGGACCGAAGCATGGCCTACTCCTGCGCTTACTACGAAAGCGCGGAAGACACTCTGGAACAGGCACAGGTTCGCAAGTTCGACCGCATCTGCCGCAAACTCCAGTTGGGATCGCTGGACCACGTGCTCGAAATCGGCACTGGCTGGGGTGGCTTCGCGGCCTACGCGGCCGAAACCTACGGGTGCCGCGTAACGACCACGACTATCAGCCGGCAGCAGCACGACTACGCACGGGAAGTGTTCTCTCGGAGCAGGGCGGGAGAGCGCATCCAGTTGCTGTTCGAAGACTACCGCAACCTGCGCGGACAGTTCGACAAGATCGTCAGCATCGAAATGTTCGAAGCTGTGGGCTATGAGCACTACGACGACTACTTCGGAACTTGCGATCGCCTACTGAAGCCGGACGGCAGCATGCTGCTCCAGACCATCACGATCATGGAATCGAAGTTCCAGCAATACCGGAAACAGAGTGACTGGATCAAAAAGCACATCTTTCCTGGGGCCGAACTGGCTTCGGTCACGGAGATCCAGCGATCGCTGGCCAAAACAACTCGCATGCAGCTTTTCCATTTGGAAGACATCGGCAAGCACTACGCTCTGACCCTTAACGAATGGAGGCGCCGTTTTCTAGGACATCTCGCTGAAGTACGGCAGCGGGGGTTCGACGAGCGCTTCGTGCGCATGTGGGACTACTACCTGGCCTACTGCGAAGGGGCTTTCCGCGAACGCTATATCAGCGATGTGCAACTTGTCCTTGGCAAAGTGACAAGCGAGATTCAATTGATGAATGAACCGGAGATGGAGTCAGCATGGCAGGAGAGATCTTAATGACGCATCGAGCACTGATAACCGCGCTTCTTGTTTTGGCTTTCGGAGTCACACCGTTGATGCTTATTGCCGCTTCCGCACCGTCGATGGGCAGCTTGGCTCCTGAATTCACGCTCACCTCGCAGGAAGGCACGCCGGTCAGCCTGAAGGACTATCGCGGCAAGTGGGTGGTCTTGTACTTCTACCCCAAGGACTTTACCAGTGGTTGCACGATCGAGGCGCACAACTTCCAGCGCGACCAGCCGCAGTACCAGCAGAAAGGTGCCGTGGTGCTTGGAGTCAGCGTGGATAGCGCGGACTCTCACAAGCAGTTCTGTGCCAAAGAGGGATTGAACTTCAAACTGTTGGCCGACACCGACCATAAGGTGTCGAGTGCCTATGGCTCGCTGACGAATCTCGGGCTGGTGAAGTTCGCTTCCCGGCACACCTTCATCATCAACCCAGAAGGCAAGGTGGCCAAAGTATTTACCGAGGTGAATCCTAACAAGCATAGTGAGGAAGTTTTGGTAGCTCTGGCCGAACTGCAAAAGCAGAGCGGCGGCCCCAGGTAAGACCTTGAGGGCTAACTGACGACCCCATGAACTACGACGCAATCCTGGTTACTTCTTTCGGTGGTCCCGAACGCCCCGATGACGTTATGCCATTCCTGGAAAATGTATTGCGCGGCAAGAACGTGCCGCGCGAGCGCATGCTGGAAGTGGCCGAACACTACTACCACTTCGGCGGTAAGAGTCCGATCAACGACCAGAATCGGCAACTCATCGCAGCTCTTGAGGCGGAACTGGCTCGGCACGGCCCTTGCCTGCCCATCTACTGGGGAAACCGCAACTGGCATCCCATGCTCACCGACACGCTGTGCCAGATGAAAGCGGACGGAGTCCACCGCGCGCTAGCTTTCGTGACGTCCGCTTATAGCTCGTACTCGAGTTGCCGGCAGTACCGTGAAGACATAGCGCGGGCACAAGAGGCGACAGGCGAGGGCGCGCCGGTGGTGGACAAAATTCGCGCGTTCCACAACCATCCTGGATTTGTGGAGGCCGTCGTAGATCGTTTGCAGCAGGCGCTGGCAAAGATTCCAGCGGAGCGGCGTGAGGCGGCGCACCTTATCTATACCGCGCACAGCATTCCAGTGGCGATGTCGCAAGGCTGCGACTACGAAAAACAACTTAAGGAAACCGGCAGGCTAGTCGCCGAAGAATTGGGACACAAAGAGTGGCGGCTGGTGTACCAGAGCCGAAGTGGTCCAGCGTCGCAACCTTGGTTGGAGCCAGACATTCTTGATTGCCTTCGCGAAATCAAAGCGCGGGGAGGCAGTTCGGATGTAGTGATCGCTCCGATCGGTTTCGTCTCCGACCACATGGAGATTCTTTTCGATCTTGATACGCAGGCGCGAGAGCTGTGCGCGGAGTTGGGCTTGCAAATGGTACGAGCGGAGACCGTGGGCACGCATCCCAGATTCATTCGCATGATTCGCGAACTGATCCGCGAGCGGCAGGACGAAAATGAGGTCCGGCTTGCGCTAGGAGTGTTACCCCCTCGCCCTGACTTCTGCGCCCAAGACTGTTGCCCAATGCCCCGGCGACCGGCAAGCAGTTAACAAAGGAACATATTTCTGGGGTGGGTGTATGAAGTAACGCAAAATCTCCGAGAGGAGTGGCGACAATCACTTCATCGCCTACTCCCCGCCGAGACCTCCTTGGAGTTATCTTGCTGGTTTCTACCGCTTTGCTAGGTTTAGTGTTGTTTCGGAACCCAACCGTTGGTAAATGCACGCACGCGCGCGGTGCCGATACCAAAGCCGGCTGCGAACGCATTGGTCTTGAATGCCTGATTCAAGGCAGTGGCAGCCGCCCCGTCGAGAGTAACAGCCACTCCCGACAAATCGACAAGGGTAGCGCGATACTCAACAAGCGGCAGCTTGAAATTCTTTGGCAAGGCAAGATCAAACAGATTGATGCGGCCCACCAACGTGCCGTTAGCAACAACCAGGCCGGTAATGACTGGGCTCTTGGCGGTCGTGTCGATGGTGAAATTCTGGATCGCAACCACCGTTCCGCCGGCGCTCAGCGTCAGACCGCCGGTGTGACCGACGTTGCCAGCTGCCGTCTTCAGGTCGAGAGCGCCCCCGTTAATCGGAAAGTTGACCGTAGTTCTGTTGAGTTGTGTCGGTGTGACGACACCGGGAGTGACGCCGAGACTGTTCAAAGCGTCGAGGAAGTCGCTGCTCAGAGCAACCGTGGTTTCGCCGGATTCGACAATCCGGGTTTCCTGGGCAAAGGCGGTGCAGGCGAGAGCCAGCACTGCCGTAAGGGCGAGGGATTTCATCATTCTCTTGATCATAGATTCCTTCCTGATTTCGCAATGACAGCTCCGAATCGCTGTCTATCGTGGAGAGATTCGCAAAGAGCATTCGCCGACCGAGGAAAACACGCCCGACGGCAAAATCGTTTTCGTGAGGCTCAAACATTCGAGGAGTGCTTGACTCAACAGTAAAAGGGCCCGGCTCACCGCAACCGGAACCACCTGGTCACAAGCAGGAACTGAGAAGTATCGACTCGGAGAAGACGTGCGGGGCCCAATGCAGTTCCCGCATCTTACGTGATGTCTAAGCTCCAGGAAACAATGGTGTCCTTGTGAGACTGAGAATCTCCGAGCAGCTGTTTCGCAGGAGTTAAGGGTAACGTGAAGTACCAATCGCGGGCGTTAGGAGCAACATGCGTGAACTTGATCCAATCACCTTTCTGGTAGCGGAGTCGCTATTCCGGAACGACCGTTCTGAGAGCGGAAAGTCGGCGAGACACTGTGCTCCGCGCCGCGCGATCAACAACACGAGCCTCGCAGCTAAGGGCGCGTGCTTGGTACTGTTGGCACACGGCAGCAAAGACCCGCGATGGCGTGCGCCCTTCGAGCGGATTGCCCAGGAGTTGCAAAAGAAATTAGGGAAACAAAGAGTGCGCCTGGCTTACATGGAATTCGTAGGGCCGACCCTCATGGATGTGGCTCACGAATGCGTGCAGCAACTGACGCTGAATATAAGGCTGCTGCCCCTGTTCATGGCCGTCGGGGCCCACCTTTCCATGGATATTCCCGAGGAGGCAGCGCGCGTCCGACTCCAGTTTCCACAGCTTGCGGTCGAGGTCTTGCCGCCAATCGGCGAGGACGCGCGCGTGATCCGACTGGTTGAGCAAATTGCCATCGAAGCCGCGAACCAAACTTGACGAACGCTTGTCGAGTCCGAACGCGGGGGCCTGGCGGCTTTCATTCGACAGGGGAACCTAGGGTAGCTTTGCGTGCTTCGAGCATTCGCAGCATTCTCCGCAGCCCATGGAACTGGTACAGATGGTGGTGCAGACGCGCGTGAAGAAAGAGCAAGGCTCCGGTTGGCGTTGTCCAGCCGCCAACGGGGTGCCGGAATACTCCTCGCTTCGGGTTCTCGCTTGAGAGGCTCTGCAGGAACTCGGCCAAGACATTGCGATCATGCGCCCATCCGCTGCGAACCGCGAAGAAATCAGGTTCAATGTGACTGGGCGTCCGGCGGTTCGAGCGTTATGATAATGCTCTATGCGTCGCGAAATTCGGCTTTGGATTATTGCGACGTCTGCCGTTGGGCTCGCGACTCTGTGTGTCGTGAGTTGGTTGTCGTATCACAGCACGAGAGAGCTGATAGCCGCCAATCAGCGCCTGGCGCAAGCCCATAAGCTGATTGAGGACCTCACCACGCTGCACGTCGTGCTCGACGATGCCGAATCCAGTTGCCGGGGCTATGCGCTGAGCGGGAAGGCCGAATACCTACATCCGTATGACGCTGCGCTTGCTCAACTGGATGTCAGAGTGCAGGTTCTTCGCCACGACCTCGGGCCGGACGCGAATCGTTCCCGGCAATTTCAAGAACTGGAACAGCTCATTCAGGCCCGACTCCAGGTAATGCGAGAACTGGTGGAGGCCCGGCAGAAAGGCGGGTTCGATGCCGCAGTCCGGGTGGTGCAGTCGGATCGGGGCAAGAAACTGACGGACGAGATCCGGCAACGCATCTCCGCCATGCAAACCGAGGAGCGCAACGATCTGCTTGATCGAGAGCGCGACTCACGCCAGCAGGCTCGAACCACCACGGTTGCAGTTGGCCTCACCAGCGTGTTTGGGATCGCTCTCCTGGTGACCGCCGCGCTGGTGATTTATCGCATAACCAGAGAAAGCGAACGCGCTCATATTGCTCTTCACAATGCGGAGCGAATCCAGCGCACCATCCTGAACAGCGCTAACTACGGCATGATCTCTACCGATACCGAGGGCGCCATCCTTACCGTTAATGCCGCCGCTGAGAAATGGCTTCAGTACGCGAGCACAGAACTAATCGGCATCAACATCTCCAAGGTGCATGACGAGGAAGAGTTGCGGGCGCGCGCGGATCAACTCACGCGGGCGATGGGAATGCCCGTGCCAGGCGACTTCCATGCTCTGGTGACAAAGGCCAAGTATGGTGTCGCTGATGAGATCGAGTGTACGTATGTACGAAAGGACGGTAGCCGTTTCCCCGTGTCCCTGTCCGTGACCGCGCTAAGAAGTCAGGCTGAGGATCTGGCAGGATACTTGATGATCGCCACCGATCTCAGCGAGCGTCGTGCGATCGAAAAAATGAAGGACGAATTTGTGTCGGTGGTCAGCCATGAACTGCGGACGCCTCTAACCTCCATCAAGGGCGCACTGGGCTTGCTCAGTGGAGGCGTCACCGGAAAGCTGCCCGCGGCGGCGGAGAAGATGCTACAGCTAGCCCTCAACAATACTGACAGGCTTACACGCCTGGTCAACGACATTCTAGATTTTGAGCGCCTAGAATCGGGTCAGATCGCGATGGAAACACAGGTGTCTGATACGGCCCAGCTGATGAGAGAATCCGCCGAGTCCGTTCAAGTGATCGCGCAAGGCGAGGGCGTGTCGGTAGTGCTCGTACCCGTTGCATTGCCAGTCAGGGTTGACCCAAGCCGAATCGTTCAAGCCTTGGTTAACCTGCTGGGGAACGCGATCAAGTTTTCGCCACCCGGGGGTAGGATCGAGTTTGGTGCGGAACGGAATGGTGGTAGCGTCGTCTTTCGCATCAAAGATCAAGGTCGGGGCATCCCGAAGGACAAACTGGAGACCATCTTCGAACGGTTTCAGCAAGTCGACGCCTCGGACTCCCGCGAGAAGGGTGGGACGGGGCTGGGACTAGCAATTTGTCGCAGTATTGTTCAGCAACACGGTGGTCGAGTCTGGGCGGAGAGTGAACTCGGCAGAGGTAGTACCTTCTATGTGCAACTACCTCTAGCCGTGGCCGATTCCCAGGCCACAACCTAAGCGGATGGATAACCCTTTGAGCAAGACTGTGCTGGTGATTGACGACGACCGTGACATTCGAGAGGTAGCCAAGGCCAGTTTGGAACTGGTCGGCGGTTTCACGGTCCTTACCGCCGAATCTGGTTCACGGGGTTTGTTGGTGGCGCAGGAGGCCAAACCCGACGCCATAATCCTGGATCTGATGATGCCAGAAATGGACGGCCAGGAGACGCTGGCCCAACTCAAGCGTGACCCCGGTACAGCCTGCATACCGGTGATCATGCTGACTGCAAAAGTGCGTGCCCAGAAACAGGATCTCGTGCACCGAGGAAACGCCGCTGGAATCTTGCTCAAGCCCTTTGATCCGATGCTATTGTCGAGGCAAGTCTGCGAGATACTGGGCTGGATCAGTTCGGCGACAGAAGAGGGTGCGGGTGACTCAGCAACGCGGTGAGGAGGAAGTTCGCGCGACGCTGGAGAAGGTCTGGCTCGAAAGCCGCCCGCAGGCATTGGAGCGAGTGGCGACGCTGGAGCGTCTGGCGGAGGCAATACGCTTAGGAGCTCCGGACCAAGAGTCTCGGGAAATAGCGCTGGCGGCAGCGCACCGACTGTCGGGGGCGCTCGGAGTGTTCGGATTCGGTGAAGCCTCCTGCTGCGCGGCGGAGATCGAATCTTTGCTGGCCGGAGGGCTACCACCAGATGGTGCAACTTTTGCGCAACTGGTGGCTCGTCTGCGGACTCTTCTTGAGGAGGCAGGGGCGCAGAATACAGCCCAAATGGAGAAGCGCAACACTTGAAACGCTCAACCAAGAAGTCTGAGCTGGTCACCGTTCTG
>Ga0302321_100002332_pt1 | contig 16291 bp, 13 predicted proteins | sample Fen_T0_1_FD_202505 | JGI IMG/M metagenome (GOLD analysis project Ga0302321, IMG submission 202505) | Peat permafrost microbial communities from Stordalen Mire near Abisko, Sweden - Fen_T0_1 | ecosystem: Environmental > Terrestrial > Soil > Wetlands > Permafrost | place: Sweden: Abisko...
ATCGAAACCGTGCATGATGCCGCGGCCACCGGCGCCGTCCAAATTGCGTTGGCCACGGTGGCGTCCGCGAAGGTGCCACACGTGGACTGCCACTGGAGCGTGACGGTGTCGAGTGGGTTTGGATCATGGGCCAGGACCTTGGCCGAAACCTGGTCACCCGGCGCCACGCTGGCCGACGAGATCACCAAGGAATCGATGACGGGGAAGGCGTTCTGGAATGCGTCCGGAGCCTTCGCCTGCTGGGCCGTGATGACCACGACCACCGTCTGCCCACGCAGAATCGTGATGTTGGAGGCCGAGCCCGTGTAGATGACCGTTCCGCCCGCATCCGTCGCGGCCACGGTGAAGGTGTACCCCGTCCCAGCGGGCAGGCCGCCGAGAAGGGCTCCCCACTGTGCTCCACGCGCGTACAGAATGGACACCCGAGGAGCAGGCAGTGCCGGGCCGGCGACCGTCACCGAGACCCCGGCGACATCCGCCGAAGACAGGGCCTGCACTGCCAATTCCACCTCGCCCGACGCCGACGATTGCGATCGCTGCGCCCCGCACGCGGCCAGCGCAAGGCCCGCCACGATGGCTGCGAGGGGAGAGCTGCGAAGCGGACCCGAAGACCTTCTTTGCATGGCTGCCTTTCCTTTGGATCAGGGTTCTTCAGCCAAGCTAGTGCCGTCGCGCCCGCCAACATTCAACAGCTTTGCAAAGGCTTGGTGACGGCTTCGATGCGATCGCGCCGGTAGCCTCGAACCCGGATCCTTGGTCACACCGACCCACGAATGTACCTCGCCTGACTTGCTGCTTGCGGTTTCCCCATACCCAGCGCACAGGCGCCTGGCGAAGGCGCGCAAGCGCGTGGCGACCGAGCGCAAACAAACGAACTCGACCTCGTCGAGGAGTGGATCTCGCGCGGGGTTGCCGAGCACGGCGCTCGGAAAATCGAGAAGTAGAAAATGACCGAAACCGGCCTCATCACGACCGAAAGCGTCGAGCGCGCGATCATCGTCCTGCGCGGACGCCTGGTCATCCTCGATTCAGAGCTGGCGACCCTCTACGGCGTTGCCGTCAGCGTGTTCAACCAGGCAGTGAAGCGCAACATGGAGCGCTTCCCGGCCGACTTCGCCTTCCAGCTCACCCGCGAGGAGTACGAATCTCTCAGATCACAAACTGTGATCTTAAAGGCCGGACGAGGCGCGCATCGAAAATACCTGCCTTGCGTGTTCACCGAGCACGGTGCGGTCATGGCCGCATCCATCCTGAACTCGCCAAAGGCCATCGAGATGAGCGTCGAGGTGGTCCGGGCCTTTGTGCGCCTCCGGCAGATCTTGGCCGAGGCGGCGGTCATCGATGGGACTCTGCGTAGAGCGGCCCCGCAAGGAGCCCCCTCGTGAGGTCGGCTGAAATGGTCTCCCTGGAAGATGTGCCATGCCGCGCGCGCGTCGCTTGTGAGGGCTGTCTCCGGCAAGCCTTCGAACGGGCGCCAGCAGCCTCGAAACCACCGACCGCCCCAGGCCTTGGCTAAGGACGCTCGAGCGTCGACTCCCAGGTCGTAACCTCCTGCTCCTCGTAGGATCCGTCGGCAAGCTGCATGGCATCCGCTTCTCCTGCATGCCATTTCCGTGACTTCTCGTATGGATGCAACAAGGTCCTCGAGTCAAGTCGGGTGTATTGGGTTGCTTGCCTGACGCTCATCTCGGTTCCAGTGACCAGGATGAAGTCTTGTTCAAGTGGCTCTGTCTTGGTGTTCGTTCGATTCATCAGAAATTCCTACGGGAATCATAGAATGCCGAACGACCACGCCGGGTTACCATTGCGTATTCTTTTCGCATCGAAATGGAGGCACACCAGCTCGGGACTTGCCCCCAAGACGACGTTCATGTTAGGCGCACAAAAAAGAACCGGCCGATCCAGAAGGACCGGCCGGCCGGCTTTTCAACTAACTCTTATTAGAATGCTGCGACTGAAAAATCACCAGCGTGATTGACCACCGCCCACACAGTGCCCGTGCTGACGTCGACGCCGTAGGTTCCGAGTGCATAGTCGGCCGTCCAGGGTCCCGCCACGAAGCTGGGCGTCCCGCCGATATTCGCACTGACCGCATTGACCCAGAGGCCGTTTCCGTCCTTCGACGCCAGACGGAGGTTGGCAGTTCCGGGTTGGCTGGCATTGAAGCTCAAGGATAGGGCGTAGGTGTCCGTCGTGACGGTGTCGGGTACAACATACGAATAGTCAAGGTACTGAGGGCTTGCGCTGTTGACCGGAGTCAGCTTGGTGGCAAGGCTGTCAGCCAGGCCCCAGAGCGTGAAGATGTCGCTGCGGAGCTCGCTCGTGGTAGGAGCCCAACCGGTGTTGACGCTCTTAGCCAGGGCGCGAAGGTTGTAGTCTTTCCCGGTGCTGCCGTTGCTGCCGCCAAGAATCTTGGCGACGGTACCGACGTAGCCAGTTTCCCCGTTGGTGATTGCTTTGGTGGTGTCATCCGTAAGGGCGTAGCTGGCTCCCTGATCTACGACCTTCTCGATTCCGTTCAGGCTGTAACCAAAGGTTTCATGTTTGGTGAAGGGGACAGGGGCGGTGTAAGACACCACCGTCGGAACGAGACTGGTTGCAGTGCTGCCTGGCCCATTCGGCTGATTGTAGCTGGTAGGGGTGTTGCCGTCGTACGGGATCACGTCGTTGGTCTGGTCACAGTCCCCGTTGCAGCCGTTTGGCATGGCGTAGTAGTCGACCGTGACCTTCGCGCCATCAACAGTGAAGATGTAGTAGCCGACCGCGAAGAGCTCCTGGGCGATTGGCTTCTCCAGCGCGCGAAATGCCGACTGAGAATTGTAGCTGGTCTGGTAGGGCGGAATGTAGAACTTGTAGCTGTCGGAAGCAGCGATGATGTTCTGCACCTTGTAGGCGCCGGTATTGGGGCTGGATACGATTGCCCGGTTGTGCATGTGGTCGTGGCCACCCATATGATAGCGGACGTCACTGCCCACCAGTTGCTGCATGAAGGTCTCCATCAAGTCCTTCGAGGCCTGGCTGGCAGTCGGGTTCGTGCTGTTGAACAAATTGTCCGCATGGTTCTCGGTAACGAGGCCCTTGTGGCCGAAAGAGAAGCCATGGGTTTTGGCCGGCCGGGAGGAGAATCGACTGCCAATCCACGCCACGTCGGTGGCGTCGAGATTCGAATGCGCTGTATTGGAAGGCTTGGTGAACTGGTCGATGAGGACGAACCGGGCGTTCGCGCAGTCGAAGGAGTAGGTCAGACCTTCCATCGTCGGCTCGCTCACGAAGTTGTTGCAGACGCTGAAGGTTGGGGTCGTGGGAGGCAAGTGTGCCGGGTAGTAGCTGGCGTATGTGTTGCTTGTCACAAGTGCGTCGGCCGGCGTTGCATTGTTGAGACCGTTTTGGGTCTGAGGGAAGATGCGCTGGAATTCGAGGGCATACGCTCCAGCGGCGGCAGGACTGCTTGGCTTGTCTTCGTGATTGCCCCGCAAGGGATAGAAGCCGATGCCGGCGTCATAGAGCGACTGGGCGAAGGCTGCGCGAATATCAAGGTTTTCAGCCTGCGTCGTGGTGCTGGCCGAGCTGGGCTTGTCGGTGAGGTCGCCGACTTGGATGACAAACTTGACCTTGTGCTTGATGAGCTCTTTGTTGATGTGGTTGATGACATTCACCGCGACGTTGGGGTTCTTCTTGTCCGGTGAAGTGGGCCACTGCGTGTCGCTCATCACGGCGAACTTCAACGGATTCGCTTTCACGGTGAAGACCTGCTGGGTGGCGGCGCCCTGGGCGTCGGTCACGGTGGCGGTCACCGTCCACGGTGCGCCGGTGGCCGGCGCCGTAAAGGTGACCTGGCTGCTGCTCGCGTCGGTGGTCGGCGTCGACAGGCTGCCCGTCGGGCCGGCCCAGGCGAAACTGAGCGCGCTGCCCTCGGGATCGGCGCCCTGCAGGCTCAAGGTGACGACGTCACCGGCGTTCACCATGGTCGCGCTCTGCACGGTGCTGACGATCGTCGGGGCGGCGTTGAAAGCCGCGGCCTTGGTGGGCACGGTGATCTCACCTGTGCTCACGAAACCACGGCCGTCGTCCACGCTGACGGTCAAGGTGCAGGCCGTCGCCGTCTCGGCGCTGGCGAGCGTGAACGTCGTGGTCGCCGCGTTGGTTCCGAAGGTACCCTGGCAGGCCGAGCTCCAGCTGTAGGCGAGCGTATCGCCATCCGAGTCCGTGGCAGTGGCAACCAGCGCGGTCGCACCGGTGGCAACAACCCAGGCTGGCGTGGCGCTGACCGACGACACCACCGCGGCGTTGTTGAATTGCACCGCGACATTGGCATTGCCGCGACCATTGGCAGCGGCGACATTCACGGTCCCCTTCACCGACGCCTTGGCGCCGTGGTTGTCCTGGACCTGGATCGTGAGGTCGTAGTTACCCTCGGTGGCCGGCGCGGTCCACGTCGTCGACATGGCGGCGGCGTTCGCGAGGGTTCCACCGGTGGCAGTCCAGGCGTAGGTCAGCGTGTCTCCCGCGTCGGGATCATGAGCCACGACAGCGATGCTCACGACGTCGCCCGGGGTGACGGCCTTCGACGACAGCGTCACCTGGTCGATGACCGGGGTGGCGTTCTTGTACGGGGTCGTCGAGAGCTGGTTGGCGGTGATCTGAACTGACACGGTCTGCTTGGCGAGAATGCTCACAGCAGACTTCGCGCCCGAGTAGATCCGGGTGTTGCTCGAATCGAGCGCGTCCGCAGAGAAGACGTAGTCGGTCCCCACCGGCAGGCCACCGATCACGGCGCCCCATTGGCCGCCGGTCTTGTAGAGCGTCTGGGAGCGAGGAAGCGTAAGGGCGGGACCGCTGACGGTCAGGGTGACCGCGTTGACGTCGGCAGCGGAGAGCGCCTGGACGCTGACCTCGGCTTCGCCGGTTTGGGGGGAATTGGATGCTTGGCCGCATCCGATTCCCGCGAGGGCCAGGGTGGTGGCGAAAGCGGTGAAAGCCAACCGCTCTCCTGCTCTAGTGATTCCTGTTCTCATTGCATCGCTCCTTACTTGTTACTTGTTCCCGTAGTCCGAGAGGCGCATTCGCGCGAATGTGCCTCGTCCGCACACCCAGAGCGCCCGCCCGACGTGTGCGGACGCCCAGCCTTATAGAAGCTGGCGGGTGAAGCGATGGAAACAGCTTGGTGAAGACCTGGGAGCGACTGCAACAGAGTCGCGACAATCGTGACTTCTTCGGGACATCTGGCGATGGCCAACAGAATAAGTATTACAGCTCTGTAATCATGGATACATCACGGCTGCGGCGGCGCATGCCGATGGGAATGGGCCAGCTCGGCCAGCATGGTTTCGTACTTGGCAGGATCGGGCGCAAGTCCCAACTCGCCGTTCCGATACGCGATGGCCAAGGCTTGAATCGATGCTGGGTGCTCTTTTTCGGCGGCGGCTTCGTAGAGCTCGAGGGCACGCTTGTCATCGCGCGTGCACCCCTTGCCCTCGCGGTAGGCGTCGGCTAGCAGGAACATGGCTGCAGGCAAGCCGGCGCGGGCTGCCTCGTCGAGGTTGCGCGCGGCCTCGACGAGGTCGACTTCTCTGCCGTATCCATCGCGCGCCATGAGCGCCAGGTAGTAGTTGGCCCGCGGCTCGTGCTGCGCGGCCGCGGCGCGAAGGTGGGCGGCAGCTCGCGAGTAGTCGACCGCCACACCCGGCGCGCCCAGCATCTCCAGCTTGCCCAAAGCAAATGCCGCCTCGCCCGAACCGCCCTCGGCCGCGCGGCCAAGCCATTGCAACCCTTCCCCGCGCAAGCTCGCGTCCGACTGTTCGGTCAGCGCCACGCCGAGGGCCCGTTTGGCATCGACCGAGCCCGCGCGGGCACGCCTCCTCAGGGCGGTCAGCGCGCCTGGGTCGCGCACCGAGGCCACCATGCCTTGCCACCTGGCAATCGCGATGCGCTCGGCCTCGTTCGTTCGTGGACGACAAGCAAAGAGGCCGAGGACGAGCACGAGCGCCAGTGGCAGGCGAGGCTGCTTCATGCGGATTCGATTCGCGTCTACTGGCTCAGGTCGATGGAGTAGAGCGACAGGCCATTGCCCGCATCGGCCTGCGCGATCGATACGTTGGTAATACCGGCGGCCTGGGCGACCGCAAGCGTGCCAGTGGCCGAAGTGAAGGTCACCGGGCCCGCGGTGTTCACCTTGGCGAAGCTCCAGCTGCGAGCCGAGCCGTTGGCGACGAGGGTGACCTGCTGGATCTTCTTGATGTACGCGATGAGCACGTCGCGGCTGGCATCCGGCGACGCGAGGATGGTCTTGCTTCCGTCGAGGCCCGGGAAGCCGCCGCCGCCGCTGGCGCGGTAGTTGTTGGTGGCGACGATGAACTGGGCCGTCGGATCCACGGACGCTCCCTTGTAGGTGAGCCCGACGATGCGACTACCCACCGGCTGGGTGACGTCGATCTGGTACCGCAAGTCGGGCGAGGTGAACATGTCGAAGTTGTAGCCCGGGAAGGTGCTGACCAAGGGCTGCGCCGTGGTCAGCGTGGGATCGATGGTGTTGAAGCGCTTGGCCGCGGTTTCGAGCCACGCCTTCACGTCGGCGCCCGTGACCTTCACGGCGTAGATAGTGTTTGCGTAGAGATACAGATCGGCCGCATTGTTGATGGCCAGGCTGCCGGCCGCGACGTCGGTGTAGTCCGCCCCACCCGCGAAGCCACTCTTGAAGGGCGCGCTGACCGAAAGCACGGGCAGGCCTGCATACTGCGGCAGATTGGCCGCGACGTAGTCCTTCACGTACTCGGTCTGGGCTTGGTTGACGATCTGGATGGCCCCCACCTCGCCCACGTCTGCGAAGTATGTGGTCATGCGGAAATCACTCGTCCCAATCGGCGTCTTGACGTAGTTGATGGTCGCTTGGTGCTCGGCGGCCACAGCAACGCCGACCGCAGGATCGGCGGCCACGTAGCTCTTGTCGGGATTCTGGATGGAACGAACCTCGACCACGGTCTTGCTGGGATCGACGGTCCAGCGGTGGCCATCGTAGCTCAAGGTCAGCTGGACCACGCCAAGGTGCTTGCCCCAGTAGTTGGCCATGACCGTGGGCACGCCGTTGACCCGCCCCTTCACCTTGTCCACCCCCGGCAGGTTGAACTGCCCGACGGTCGAGGTTGCGCTCGGGAAGACCTGGTGGGAGTGGCCGATGAGAAGCGCGTCCATCAGGGCGGGCTGCGAGACATCGCTGCGACCCGCCATGGTCAGCCACCAGCTGCCGTTTTCCATGCTGGGGTCGTAGGGGGCATTGTCGAGGCCGCCGTGCGAGACCGCCAACACCAGATCCGCGCCTTTGCTGCGCATCTCGGGGATGAAGCCCTCGGCGGTTTCCTTGACGCCGGTCGTGTAGACGTTGCCGTCGAGCCAGCGCTTGTCCCAAGCCATGATGGCCGGCGGGGTGAAGCCAATCACGCCCACATCGATCGAGGCAGGCGCGCTGCCGCCGCCCGGCAGGGTCGCGGTGAAGGTGCGGTGGAGGATCTTGTAGGGCTCGAACAGGGGCTTGCCCGTGCGCTTGCTGACCACGTTGGCGAGCACCACCGGAAAGGACGGGCCGGCGCAACGCGATTGCTGGGCGACGGGTGGCAGAGGATCCACATCGAGGGTCTGGCCAGTCACTTGGCTGAGGAAGCCAAGCCCGAAGTTGAACTCGTGATTGCCGATGTTGCCGATGTCGTAGTGGACCAGATCCATGGCCTTGTACATGGCCAGCTGGCTCGCGCACGGCACGGGAGAAACCAGGGCCTGGTAGTCGCCGAGCGGTGTGCCCTGGATGGTGTCGCCGTCGTCGATGAGCAGGTTGTTGGGGAATTGCGAGCGGGCTTGCCCAATCAAGGTGGCCATCCGTTCAAAGCCCAGCGACAGATCGGGCGCCAGCTTGTAGTAGTCGTAGCTGATGATGTTCTGATGGATGTCCGTGCTTTCCAGCAGGGCCAAGGTCACGGTCGAGCCGACGGGAAGCGTGCATTCGACCGTGATGGTGGTGCTGTCCGTGCAAGTACCGTCGCCCACAGTCAAGGTCAGCGTGACCGTTCCGACCTGGGTACAAGTGAACGTGGACGCCTGGGAGCGGGAATCCGAGAGCGTTCCCGACGTAGCGGTCCAGGCGTAGGTCAAGGCATTCGTCAGATCAGCGTCGTGGGCCGCCGCCGAGAGAGCCAAGCTCGCGCCCACCATGACCTCCGCAGGGCTAGCGCCGACGGCATCGACGACCGGGCACACGTCGAAGGTTCCGGTCACCGAGATAGCCCCCGTGCCTGGCTTCTGACGGCAGAGCAGATGGACGGTGACCGCCGTGGTGGCACGCGCGACCACGTCGAACGAAGCCGCGCCAGAGCAGGTGGTGGACTGGTCGCGCGAGGTCGTGGACAGGCTGATGTTGTAACCCACAGCCGCCGGAATTCCGCCGATCACGGCGGAGAGGGTCTTGCTGCTGTGGACGTCGATGGACCCGGTCAGGGCGTATCCCGACGGGCCGGTCAGCGCGTACGCCACGCTGTCCAGGACAATGGTGCCGGCGGCATCCACTTGCAGCTTGAGGGAGCCCGATTTGTTCGTATCGGGGATGGTTGGCCTACCGCCGCAGCCAGCAGCCGAAAACGCGACGACGGTCAACGCCGCCGCGAGAAAAGTCTTGCGAGTCATCTGGTTCATAATCCTTTACCTCGGCGCTGAGCATACGAACCCGCCGCCGACCGCCTTGCTTCTTCTTGGTTACGGTTTTGCCAAGATGAAAGTCATCGGATGGTTGCTCATCTGTCACCGCCGTGAAACACCCCGATTGATACGATGGAGTCTGCCAAGGAGGTTCACATGGCAACGTTCACACACGGGCAACGTAGGGATGTTCCGACATTGGAGTCCGACGAAGCACGAATGGACAACGAAACCGCAAACGAGCCGGCCGACTTCGAGCTGGACGAGCGATTGCGTACGCTGCGCCTCGACCAATGGTTCGCCATGGCCGAAGAAGGCATGCCCCTTTGGGCGTGCTAGGCCGGCTTCAAGAAAGTTTTTCATGCCTAAGCATCCGTCGGAAAGCGGCGAGAGGGTGCCTCGTCGATTGGTGGATCTCGGCGCTGGCATCAGCAACCCAGTGGGACGCAGGTTCTTTCGGTTGTTCGAGCAACCCATCGAGAAAATGTCTTCGATTGCCGCGCTCAATCGACTGTATTCGGACATGGCCCCGCTGGTTGAGGATCGTAGCTACTTCGCCACAGCGCTGCGCGGACTTGGCGTGGAGTACGATCTGTCGGCCGAGGACGTGGCGAAGATTCCGGTCACGGGTCCTCTGGTCATTGTTGCCAACCATCCCTTCGGGGCCATCGATGGGCTGGTCATGGGCGATATCCTGACCCGTGTGCGTCCGGACTTTCGCTTGATGGCGAACCAGCTGTTGTACGGCATTCCCGAGCTCCGGCCTTGGATCCTGCCGGTCGACGCCTTCGGAGGACCCGAGGCACGCACGCACAACGTTTCGCGGCTTCGCCCCGTGCTCAAGTGGCTGCAGCAGGGCGGTGCACTCGGAGTCTTCCCGGCGGGAACCGTGTCGCATCTACAGCTACGCAAGGGATTCATCGCCGATCCCATCTGGCACACCACGGTCGCCAGGATCGTACGCAGGACTGCAGCGACCGTACTGACCATGTTTTTCGATGGCCACAACAGCATGGTCTTTCAGCTGTCGGGCCTCATCCATCCCAGGCTGCGCACGGCCTTGTTGCCCTCCGAGATGTTCAAGCGCAGCGGCTCGCGGGTGGACGTCCGCATTGGTCGGTCCATCGAACCGCACAAGGTGGCTCGGTATCCGGATGACCGTACCCTGACCAGTTATCTGCGCTTCAAGACGTACATGCTGAAGTGGCGCGAGAGTCCCATCAGGCTGCGCTTCAATCCGCAAAGCTTGGACGAGACACAAGCACCCGTAGAGGCGCCGCAGCCGTCTCACCGCCTGGCGGCAGAGGTGCTACGATTGCCGACCTCGGCGCTCTTGGCTGAGCAAGGGAAGTACCAAGTCTTCCTCGCGGGCGCGCGCGACATCCCCACGCTGCTCGCCGAGATCGGGCAATTGCGCGAACGCACGTTTCGTGTAGCCGGCGAGGGAACCGGGCATGCCACGGACCTCGACCGCTTCGACGAGCATTATCAGCACCTATTCCTTTGGAATTCTGCGAAACACGAAGTGGTCGGCAGCTATCGCATTGGGAAGGTCGATGGGATTCTGAAGGAACACGGCCCCAGCGGCCTCTACACAAGCACGCTCTTCAAATTGAAGCCGGGTCTTTGGGACCGGTTGGGGCCGGCGCTGGAAATGGGGCGCTCGTTCGTGCGGCAGGAATACCAGGGTCAGCCCACACCGCTGGCCTTGATCTGGCGGGGCATCGGCGAGTACCTGGTGCGCAATCCGACCTACAAGATCCTGTTTGGCCCGGTCAGCATCAGCAAAGAATACGAAGCGCTCTCGCGCCGAATGATGGTGGAATTTCTGACCAAGCGATTCGTCCACCAGACGCTCGGCCCGCTGGTGCGACCGCGCAATCCCCTACGCGACCGCCTCGGCCGGCAAGAGCGTGATGCGCTGGCCGCGCTGGTGCGCGATGCGGACGACGTCTCGGCGCTTATCTCCGAGATAGAGGCCGATCGCAAGGGGATGCCCATTCTGTTGCGCCACTATTTGCGCTTGAATGCGTTCTTGCTGAGCTTCAACCTCGATCCCAGCTTCGGAAACTGTATCGATGGTTTGATTGTCGTGGATTTGCGCACGGCCGAGCCCAAGCTGCTTCGCCGATACCTCGGTGACGCCGGCTACGAGAACTATTGCAAGGTTCCCGGGCCAACCCCCGTGCTGTCGCTGCGGGCTCGGTCGTAGGTCAGCTGGCCAATTTGACCTGCAGCTCGTGGGCGATGGCGTCCACCGCGTGGCGAATCGTGACCAGGGTCCTGGGATCCGTCTCTTCCAGGGCAGTTCCGAAGGTCTCTTCGATTTCGTACATCAACTCGGCCACCGCCAGCGAGTCGATACCAAGGTCGTCGCGCAAGCGGGTATTCCACGCGACCTGCTCAGGCGAGATTCGACCGTTGACCTTCTCCGCGATGATCTGGGCGAGCTTGTTGCGAATTTCCTCTGATGTCATTGCAGCATCTCCTCGGGTTGTCGGACCACAAGCACGGCGTTTTGGCCGCCAAAAGCGAATGAGTTCTTGATTGCCGCGCGAACGTGCGCGTGGCGAGCTAGGTTGGGTACATAGTCGAGGTCGCAAGCCGGATCGGGGGTCTGGTAGTTGATGGTCGGCGGAATCACGCCGTCGCGAAGGGTGAGCAGGGTCGTGACCAGCTCCAAGGCACCGGAAGCGCCCATGGTGTGCCCCAGCATGGATTTGTTGGCGCTGACCGCCACGCGATCTGCATGGGTCCCCAGCGCCAACCGCAGGGCGCGCGTCTCGGCTTCGTCGTTCAGCTTGGTCGAAGTGCCGTGCGCGTTGACATAGTCGATGTCCTCGGGGGCAAGTCCCGCTGAGCTCAAGGCGCGTTCGATCGCCTCGGCCTGTCCTTCGGGATCGGGTGCGGTCAGGTGGGTTGCGTCGCTGGTCGCTCCATAGCCGGCGATTTCACCATAACAATGGGCGCCGCGCTCACGGGCGTGCTCGTACTCTTCGAGGACCAACATCGCGGCGGCTTCGGAGATGACCAGACCGTCTCGCGCATTATCGAACGGCCGACAAGCACGTGTCGCGTCTGGATTGCGCGACAGGACCCGGAGGTTGGTCCAGCCCCCAAGGACGCTGCCACAGATGGGGGCGTCGGCACCTCCAGCCAGCATCACGGTGTCCTCGCCATGGCGAATGCGTCGGAACGCCTCGCCCACCGCAACCGCGCTGGAGGCACATGCCGCCGCGATGGTAAAATGGCTTCCACTCAACTTGTAATGGATCGAGAGATTGCTGGACAGCGAGTTGAACATGTTCCGCGGTACCGCCAGCGGGTGCATCTTGCGCCAGCCGCGCGTGAAGTAGGAATCGTAGACATCCTGCAGCCCCTGCGAAGCACCAAACGCCGAGCCAACCACGACGGAGATAGGACGCTTGTCGTCGGCCTGAGCGCCAAGGCCAGAGGATTCGAGCGCCAGCCCCCCTGCAAGCAGACCGATGTTGGTGCAGAGATCGTTGCGGTTGATGAGTGCCTCGGGCAAGAACGATACGGGCCCCACTTCGAGGACCTGACCACCGATACGAACCGGGAAGTCGGACGTGTCCATGCGGCTGATGTCCGCAATACAGGAACGCCCAGTCCGCACCGCGTGCCAGAAGGTCTCGAGATCGCGGCCGAGCGGCGTGACGATACCGATGCCAGTAACGACGACCCTTCGCTCGGGCCGCGAGCGTCGCAGCGATGGAATGAGACTGCTTTGGCGGTGGGGTGGAGTGAGGCGGGATTCAGTGCTGCGCATGTCGCAAGATTACGGTGCTCGCGCGCTGACTTGGGTCACAGCTCGGCGACGTTCCGGGGACGAACGTTGGCATTCCAGCGACGAAATCGTGTCGACGGACCAATCACCGCCTATCAGCGGGACGAAGGAAGGACAGTCCTTGCTCCACGATGGCGTGGGGACGCGAAGCAATGAAGTGGTCATGCAACCTGGCCATCCTCTCGCGCGCCCAGGCCGCTTCTGTCACGGCAACCGCAGCCAGAGCTTCCCGACCGCGCTTACGTCCGGCAGCGGCCTGGCATTCCAACCATTCGGCTAGCACGTGATGGTCGTGGATGCCGCCGATCAGGTCCTGCACGACCTTCCAGGGCTTGGTTGCACCCGTGTTCTCGTCAATGATGGCCCGTGCGACCTCCAGGGCGTAGCGCAGGCGGCGGGCGCGCCGACGAAGGTTGTGCAGCGCCACCGGATCCAGCTGCGCGCCCACATGCGCCAAGCCCTCGGTCAAGGCTTGGCCTTCACGAACGGCAAAGGCTTGAAATCGTTCGTTGATCACCGATAGCGGGGGCACATCGCGGGCCACCAGTTTGCGCAGTCGGCTGCGCAGTTGCGAGACGTCGAGGTCCAAGAGAGCGTCGACCATATTCCGCTGGCCCCGGCAGCGAGCGTCCGCCAGCCGTCGCCGCAATGCGGATTGTTCGGCGGTACGACCAGGCAGTTCCCCCAGCCGCTGATCGTAGATGCCGAGGAGCACGTCGAGGTCCCGACTTACTCCGGCGGTCCTGGTCAACTGCTGCAGCAACTCTCGGACACGCTTGGTGCGACGGCCGTCTGGTTTCTCCGATACCAGCGACAGGGCCACCCGCAGGCGCCGACTTTCGACGCGCAGTTGATGAACGGCCTCTTCGTCGCCCGACAGTGCGCCCGGGAGATGACCGAAGAGAGTGTGCGTTTTGGCTTTGAGGAGGGAGGAAGCGGCGCGGGAGAGGCGGCCTATCCACCCAGCAGAGGTTCTTAGGTACCCCAGCGTAACGGCGGGGTCCGACATCGTCGTAGGCGGAATTAGCTGAAGCATGGCAAGGGTTTTGTAGATTCATACTCTGAAATGCTGGTTGGCGCCAGGCAGACAGCCGCCAAGGTGTTGCCTTCTCGTCACTGAGTTGCCACAAGGGGCGCAAATACTCCCACCCCAATGACACCGGACTCCGAGCGCAAAGAGAGGATCCTCGTAGTCGAGGATGAGGCTGACCTCAGCAGCTCTCTGGCCTATGCGCTTACGGCCAACGGTTACGAAACGAAGACCGCGGATCGGGGCAAGATTGCGCTGGCTGCCCTCGACACGTTTCGCCCCGATCTGGTCCTTCTTGACCTTATGCTTCCAGATATCTCTGGACTTGACGTTTGCCGAGAGCTTCGGAAGAAGGTCGACACCGAGCAGCCCGCCGTGATCGTCGTCTCGGCCCGCGCACAAGAGATCGATCGTGTGGTCGGGCTGGAGGTAGGCGCCGACGACTATGTGGTGAAGCCCTTCAGTGTTCGCGAGCTCATGCTGCGGGTGGAGGCGCGGCTCAAGACCCGCAGGGCGGTGCTCGGCGTGGCCGCAGCAGGGACCGAGACCCGCGCCGTGGGCGAGGAAGAAGGGGACGAAAAAGATCAGTTCATCCTGCGCAACCTCCGCGTCGATGGGAGAGCCTACCGCCTCTTCGTAAATGACGAGGAGCTCCACGTGAGTCCGATCGAGATGAAGTTGCTACTCTTCCTGTTTCGCGCACCCGGCCACACCAGGACGAGACGCGAACTCTTGACGGAAGTCTGGGGGTACCACCCGGATGTTGCTAGTCGGACCGTGGATACGCACATCAAGCGCCTGCGCGACAAGCTGGGTGCGGCCGCCAACCTTCTGCAAACGATACGAGGCATCGGCTTTCGTCTCGCGGATCCCGACCAGCGACAGGGGCAATCGACTCGCAAGAAGCATGGCTCTGGGGGTGCACCGGGCAGCAACGAGGCCAAGTAAAATTGTCACACAGAACGTACACAAGGTTCACGGTCATAGCCTCGGAACCGAGCTACCGTTGCAAAATCACGGAACTACGGAAAGGACGTAATCGTGGAAAAGCAACAGGCGTGGAGGATCCCTTGGCAACCGGAAGCTAGCTCGGACGGATTTGGTTGCCCTACCGCTCGACCCGAGCCTGGCGTTGTGGTGATGGCGGCAAACGAAAAGTTCGATGACCTCGACGAGGACGGAATCAGCGACGCCGACCTGCCAGTGCTCCCGGCAGAACAGTATACCTCGGTGTGGGAGGCGATCATCGCGCACCTGTAGCCGACGGCGCTGCCTGAGGGCAACCTGAAGAAGGATTGTCAGCGCAACCGAAACGGTTCTGTCACGCTTCGTCGTCCGCGAGACGCCTATTGTGCGGGGCATGTCGGGGACATCATCTCGGGCAGGCAACCGAATCGTCCTCGTAGACCAGGACCAGTCGCTAAGGACGCTGCTTGGCTGCACGCTAGAGACGGCTGGATTTGATGTGCGCGTCGCTGGAACGGGAGCGGACGCCCTGGCCTTCATCAAGGAGACCGTGCCTGACATGGTCCTCCTCGAGATCGTGCTGCCGGATATTTCAGGCCTAGATTTGTGCCGAGAGATCCGCCGTGGGCCAGGCAAATTCCAGCCCGCTATCATCATCGTCACCTCCAGACTGGAAGAGGCTGACCGAATCGCGGGCTTCGGAGCTGGAGCCGACGATTTCGTTACCAAGCCCTTCAGCATCAGCGAGCTCACCTTGCGGATCCGAGCCCGCCTCAAGGCGCGGCCCAATGAAGGGCCTGCGCCCCCGGCCCCCGGGAAGGGCGCGGTCGCAAATGGGAGTCTTGTACTGGGTCCACTGGTCATCGACACCGCCAGCTACAGGGTTTTCCTCGAGAACCGGGAAGTCAGACTGAGCGCTCAGGAAATGCGTCTTCTCACTTACCTGGCCAGGGACCCTGGACGGATGCGAAGCCGCCAAGACCTTCTAGCGGCGGTTTGGGGGTACCATCCAGACGCCAGCAGTCGCACCTTGGACACTCACATCAAGCGACTGCGCGACAAATTCGGACCGCTGGCCGGCATGATCCAGACCGCCTATGGCGTCGGCTATCGACTGGTGGCCGTTCCTCTGCAGGCGCCAAGTGAAGAGTCGCGCCGTGGTTCGCGCCGTGGTCGGTAGTTGAGCCCCTAGCAAGCTCGGATTTCCGACACCCTGCGGGCGTTGGTTGGACGGAATTGGCGTCAGGAAATTGTCCATTTGTGAACTGTAAGCCCCGATGCTTATCATACGTCAGACAATGACCGACTTAGGATCATGACCCATGGTTTTCGAGTGCCTATCCTCGGTCTCGCGCTGCTGGCTTCGATGCCTGGCTGCGTTGGTGGTGCAGATAACCAACCGACCAAAAATGGAGCCAGCTACTCGCAACCATCCGACCACGCCGCTGAGCCGACAGTCGCCGTCGAGATGGTCATCAACAAGGCTCCTCGGATCACATCCATGCTCAGTTCCACCGGTCGTGTCGACCACGACGTTCCAGTCACCTTGTATGTCTCCGCCAGCGACGCCGACGGCGATAAGCTGTCCTTTCTGTGGAAGAGCAGCTGCGCTGGGATGTTCGATCGCACCGACACCGCGCAAACGACCTTCATCGCGAACGCATTGCCGGCAGAGGCCGAAGCGTGTGCCTTCGACGTCGTGGTCGGTGATGGTCACGGTGGAGATGCACAGGGAACGCTCACGCTGTCCGCCGTGCCGCCCAAGATCAACGTGGGGCCTGCCATCGGTCCGGTCGCGCAGTCGACCG